>Ga0066256_1005311_pt1 | contig 10755 bp, 8 predicted proteins | sample ThiBio_1000_biof_FD_87107 | JGI IMG/M metagenome (GOLD analysis project Ga0066256, IMG submission 87107) | Wastewater bioreactor microbial communities from Cape Town, South Africa - Thiocy_expt_1000_biof (version 2) | ecosystem: Engineered > Bioreactor > Thiocyanate-remediating >... | reverse complement strand
AGGGGACGCAGGGGGAGAGGTGGAAGAGCCGCGTGGCCCCGCCTCAGGTCCGCTCGCCGCGGTCGCCCGTCGCCGGCACGAGGAGATCGCGGTAGGCGTGCCAGGTGGCGTGGCCGAGCAGCGGCATGACGACGATCAGCCCGGCGAACAGCGTGGCGAAGCCGAGGGCGACGAGAACGACGATGCACGCCGCCCACAGCAGCATGGTCAGCGGGTTGCGCGCGCAGGCGGCGAGGCTGGCGAGCGCCGCGCTGACCGCGTCGGTGTTGCGGTCGAGCATGAGCGGGACGGAGACGACGCCGATCGCGAAGACGAACAGCGCGAAAAAGCCGCCGACGGCGAAGTAGATCAGCGCGAAGAGCGGCTGTTCGAAGGCGAAGAGCGCGCGCACGACGTCGGCGAAGGTCGGCAGGCCGGCATTGTCGAAGGACAGCGCGAAGACGACCATCGACGCGCGCGCCCAGACGAGCAGGACGATGGCCAGCACGGCGGCGAACACGCCGATGTTGGCGAGGCGCGGCCGCCAGGCGAAGAGGCTGGCGGCGAGCGGCGGGTTCTCGCCGAGTTCGAGGCGGCGGCTGATTTCGTACAGCCCCATGGCGAGGAAGGGGCCGAGCAGCAGGAAGCCGGTGGTCAGGCCGGCGAACAGCGCGTAGGCGTGCGCGAAGACGTACTGCATCAGCCAGCCGGCGGCGGCGTAGCAGCCGCCGTAGAAGATGCTGTGCCAGCCGCTGCGCCGCAGATCGACGTAGCCGGCGCGCAGCCAGCGCAGCGGGGCGTCCGTGCCGACGGCGCGGACTTCCGGAAAGAGGTCGGCGGGGTTGCCGCCGGCCGGCTTGATCGCATCGCTCATGGCCGTCTTCTCCGCCTCATGTCGCAGGGCGCGCGCCTGCGGGCCGCGTTCCTGCTCGCGTTCGCCGATTGGTGTGTGCGGTGTGTGCAATGTGACAGCGGCGCGGGGCGGCGAGTTTCCCGGCGCGTGCTTGACAGCCCCCGATCCGCCGGGCATAACTCGGCGGGTTCATAACATTCGCAAGGCCCGCCGCGGTCGGGCGCAAGGGAAGGGAAATCGTGGAACTGCTGTGGTGGCACTGGGTCGTCCTCGGCCTCGCGCTGGTCGGCGCGGAAATGCTCGTGCCGACCTTCTTCCTGCTCTGGTTCGGCGTCGGCGCGCTGCTCGTCGGCGGCGCGCTGGCGCTGGCACCGGACCTCGCGCCGAGCGTTCAGGTGCTGCTGTGGACGGCGGCGTCGGTTGCGCTGACCGTCCTCTGGTTCCGCTACTTCAAGCCGCGCACGAAAACGCAGGCGGGCAGTTCGGCGGCGCAGATCGTCGGCGAGGTCGGCCTGCTGACGCGCGCCGTCGCGCCTTTCGAGCGCGGCGAAGTGCGCTTCCAGAAGCCGCTCGGCGGCTCCGATACCTGGACCTGCATCGCCGACGAAGCCATCGCCGCCGGCGAGCGCGTGCGCGTGCTCGCGGTCGAGGGCAGCCTGCTCAAGATCACCAAGAACTGACACCGGGAGAACTCTCATGGAAGGCTTCGGCATCGTCGCCATCGCGCTCTTCGTCTTCGTCGCCGTCACCGTGGCGAAGGGCGTGCGCATCGTTCCGCAGGGCGAGGAATGGATCGTCGAGCGGCTCGGCAAGTACAACAGCACGCTACTGCCCGGTCTGCGCTTCATCATTCCCTACCTCGACCGCGTCGCCTACAAGCTGGTCACCAAGGACATCATCCTCGACGTGCAGGAGCAGGAAGTGATCACGCGCGACAACGCGGTGATCCTGACCAACGCTATCGCCTTCATCAAGGTCACCGATCCGGTCAAGGCCGTGTACGGCGTCGTCGATTTCGCCGAGGCCATCCGCAACCTGATCATGACCACGCTACGCTCGATCTGCGGCGAGATGGAACTCGACGAGGCGCTGTCATCGCGCGACAAGATCAAGGCCCGCCTGCGCGAATCGATCGCCGACGAGGCGGTGGACTGGGGGCTGACCGTGAAGTCGGTGGAAATCCAGGACATCAAGCCCTCGCCGTCGATGCAGAAGGCGATGGAAATGCAGGCCTCGGCCGAGCGCGAGCGCAAGGCCATGGTGACGCGCGCCGAGGGCGAGAAGCAGTCGATGATCCTGCAGGCCGAGGCGCGTCTCGAATCGGCCAAGCGCGACGCGGCGGCGCAGATCAACCTGGCCGAAGGCTCGGCCGAGGCGATCCGCCGCGTGACGCTGGCGATCGGCGACAACTACACGCCGATGCTCTACATGCTCGGCGAGAAGTACGTCGGCGCCCTGCACAAGCTCGGCGAGTCGGACAACGCCAAGATCGTCGTCCTGCCCGCCGACCTGCAGGAAAGCCTGGGCGGCCTGCTGCGCCGCAAGCCGGTTTAGAAGCGAAGGGGAGGGCGGCTCAGTCGGCGAGCCGCGATTTGCGTTCGGCTTGGATGCGCGCCATGAAGCGCTGGATCAGCGTCTCGTTGAGGCCGGACAGGCCGACGAAGCGGCAGCCCATGTGCCAGGCCTGCTTGCCGGTGGTGCGGTTCTCGACCGGGCGCATGTAGCGCACTTCGAGCGTGACGGCGAGAACGCCGGTGTCGCGCAGGTCGATCCAGCAGTTTTCCAGCTTTTCGAGCGGCTCGAATTCGAGTTTCTCGCTGCATAGGACGCCGATGCCGCCGACCGAGATGTCGTGCAGCGGCAGTTCCTTTTCGTCCGGCGTGCCGCGCCGGATACGGCAGATGTAGGGCGTCACCGTCGGCAGATCGAGGCGGAAGACGTCGCGCCGCTGCAGGCGCAGCAGGCTCTTCGGCAGCGGCACGGCGAACACGCGCTGGCCGCGGATCTTCGTCTCGCGGCCGCGCGCGGTGCTGAACTGGATGCGGATGCCGTCGATCAGCGAGGTGAAGATGCTGTGCTCGGCGTTCAGGAAGGCCTGGTTGACCTCCTCGGTGCTGGCCACGTCGAAGTAGAGGTGGCCGTCGTCCTCGGCCATGTCGAGCAGAACCGTGAGGAAGCTGTGCTGGCCGTCCTGGAAGACGATCGTGATGCGTTCGCTGCGCTTGATCATGCCGCGCAGCTGAAAAATGATCTCGCGCCGCCCGTGCATCGTGCAGCGTTCGATTTCCTCTTCGGTGTAAGTGTTGTCCATGGTGTCTTGCGTTTGCTGCAGCCTCGGTGCGTCTGGGTCGCCGGCCCGGCAGGGGGGGCGGCTGGCGATGATAGCAGAACGGCGGGCGCCCCCGCCCCCCGCCTTCGCCGCGGCGGGGGCCCCCCCCCCCCCCCCCCCTCGGAAAAGATCTTCCTTGGGGACTGCCCCCCCCCCCCCCCCTTTCCCAAAAAGAAAACCCCCCCCGCCCCTACCCCCCCCCCCCCCCCCCCCCCTTCCCCGTGACACGCAGGCGGCGCTGCCAGCGCTGAAGGATGTGAAGGGCACCGTCATCTGCGTGGAGGCGCCAGTGAACACAATTCGCACGGTGAGCCGCGGCCACGGTGCGGATGATGAGGAGGGCGGCGGGCGGGGCGGGTACGACGGCGGCTGGGCACCGACGGAGGCACTAGACACGAGTGGCGGGGCGGAGGGGCGCGTGAAGACGTGGGTGCGGGCACACCTGCAGTCATTCACCATGCGTGACGGCGCGTGGGTGAACGTGCTGCATTGGACGCGGTACACGGGCCCACCCGTGACGGCTCGCCCAGGGCGCGCCCGTGGCGGCAGTGTCGCCAGTGCGACGGGCGCGACACCAACGCCCACCGGCCGGCGGCTGTCAGCAACTACACCCGTGCCGCCGTCGACGGACGCCGGTGCAGACACGCGGGCAGCGGCGCCGCTGCGCATCATGGCCCCGACAGACACGCCAAGAGGCGGCATGCCAGCAGGGCACCCGCGGCGTGCGTCGGGTGGTGGCTATGGCCATGGCGGCGGAAGCGGCGGCGTCGGGAGTGGGACTGGGATGTGCCCCGGGTTGGCGATGGGGGTATTAGATGGAAGCTCGCCGTGGCAAGCGGAGGGCAGCGATGCCACCGCGGCTGCAAGGGCAGCCACCCCCACCGCGCTGGTGCAGCCGGTGTCGCCGTTGCTGACCATGCCGACTGACGCGGGGCGCGGGTGGCGACGCAGCAGCGCGGCCGACGGCAGCGGCGGCGGCGATCTGCCAGTGTTGGATCCCGCCGCCAGCAGCATCATTGTAACCAACCCGGCGGCAGCCGCGTCCCCCTCCCCGGGGCCACCAGTCACCGCTGCCTCCCCACGACCAACCCTCACCGCCGCCGTGCCGTCTGACCTGCATGCGTCGCCCTCGCCCGTGCCCCGAGGCCGGCCGGCCGTGGGTGTGCGAGTGTCGGACGCGGGCACCGCAGTGCCGCGCACTGCGGGTGGGCCAGCTGCCGTGAAATCAGTGCTGCGGGCGCCGGGCTCCGCGCGCCGCATCATGTCCAACACCAACCTGGCACGGCTGGGGGTGCCGGGGGCACCCGTTGTTGCACACCCGGCGTCGGCTGGGGGTGTGGGGCAGCACGATTCCACCAATCTGCAGACGGGCACCGCGGGTGACGACGGGGGCGCCGTGGCGCTGGTGTCAGCTAAGGGCGGCATGCCGGCGGGCCCGGCGGGCAGCGAGGTGGGCTTGCGCGTGCTGTCGTTCCGTGGCGGCGAGCAGGACGCGGGCGTGGACCACGGCAGCAGCCACGGGTCGTCCAAACGATCCACCGGGCGGCGGCTGCGGGAGCGGCTGCGGCGGAGCTTGGCGGAGGCGTCCGCCACGTTGGTGGGTGGCCTGTCCTGGCTGCGCATTGCGGGCATTGCCATCCTGGTGGTGACCGCCGCGCTGGGCATCGCCACCACCGTGTTTGTGGACTCCCAGTTCTCGGTGTACGCGCGCACGCTGGACGGCTGCGCGGGCGCCAACGAGCTGCTGGAGAGCAGCGTCACCGCCACGCGCGGCATCCGGTACCTCATCCAGTGCCAGCGCGAGTGGATCAACTGCACGGCGGGCATGGTGGAGGCGGAGCGCGGCGTCATCATTGGCGCGTCGGACGCCTTCACGGCGCGCCACCGCGCGCTGTACCGCGTGGCACAGAAGGTGGGCTACCAGGAAAGCTACGAGGCGCCCACGGTGCCGGTGAACTGGTACGAGATGGACAGCACGGGTACGACGCTGGTGGAGACGGTGCACGTGACGCCGCTGTACGAGGCGGGCCTGCAGCTGGCTGGCAACATGTTTGAGGTGGCCAGCCTGCCGCTTGCCAACATCACGCGCGGGGTGCCGCTGGTGGAGTACGTGCTCAGCAACGCGTTTGCCGGCTGGCCCATCCACGACGCCCTCAACGCCACCATCTATGCGTGGCTGGAGCAGAGCAGCAGCGTGCACAGCGCCGTCACCGCCACCGCGCTGTACGTGTACATTGCCATGTCGGTGCTTGTGGCGGTCCTGGGCACCGCCGTCGTGCTGCCCATCCTGCTGCACGTGGACTTCACGCGCGACCGCTACCTGCTGCCGCTCATTGCGCTGCCCACCGTCGTGCCATCCAAGCTGCGCGCGGACGCGGAGGCGCGGCTTAAGAAGATGCGCGCCGCGGATGCAGACGACGAGGACGGCGACAGCACCAGCGAGGAGGAGGTGGTGGGGTTTGACGACGACGGCGACGGCGAGAGCGAAGGTGCTGGCAGTGCGCTTCATGGTGCCCTTGCTCGCCGTCTTTGCCTTCTTCTCGGTCATGTACTTTGTGGCGGCGACGTCGCTCACCACGGTGCGCGTGACGCAGCAGTTTGGCACGGTGGCCAACGCGCGCCTGCTGGACGTGGCAGAGCTGCCCATGCTGGTGCGCGGCGCGGTGTCCAACGTGGGCACGGCGGCGCACGTGCAGCCGTACATTGATGTGGCGATGGCGCGCGCGGCGGCGCTGCAGTACCACCACCACCTGTTCTCGTACGTGGGCACGGCGGCGGAGGACGCGGTGGCGCTGGTGTCGCAGGAGGCGGCGTCCACCGACGACTACCTGACGGCATCTGATGCAGGTGATCTGGCAGACATCATGTACGGCGACGCGTGCCGCGTGCTGGCGGCGCGCGGCGCCGTGCCCAGCCGCGCCACCTGCGCCGCGTTCCGCGGCGGCGTGCTCACCAAGGGCGTCAACATTGCCATGGCCAACTTCCTGGCGCTGAACCGCGGCGGGCTGACGCGGCGGCAGGCCGCCACCGTCACCGCAGCGTCGGGGCTGGGCACCATCACCAACGGCAACGTCACGTCGCCCTACTCGCTCGTCACGGAGCTGAACGGCCGCGACATGGAGGACGCCTTCACCTTTGCCGACGCCTACCTCCTGCCCGCCTGCCGCATCATGGCGCACATGTTCACCAGCCAGGTGCAGGCCGCCGTCATCCACGTGCGCGCCTTCCTCATTGCCTTCCTCGTCGCCTTCCTCCTCGTGTTTGCCGCCTACCAGTTTGGCGTGTACCAGCCGCAGGTGCACCGCACCAACAGCGACATCAAGGCGGAGCGCTTCGTCATGCTCCTCCTGCCCGCCCGCCTCCTCACCGCCGTGCCCGACCTCACCGACCTGCTGGAGTCCATGCTGGCGGCCGACGACAAGGCAGCCGCCGCCACCGCCGTCGTGGCGTAAGTTTAACCAGTGTCATCCTTATTCCTTTCTTCTTATGAGCGTGCCTTTGCTGGTGTGTTGTGCGTGCCTTTGCTGGTGTGTTGTGCGTTGTACCGGTGTGCGGACGCCGGACGGTTCGGTGGTTGGCGACCCCAGCCGGCCGGCCAGCTGGTCACATGATGTGGCCGCCTTCCTTCTCTTGCAATAGTACAGACAGTAGTGTTGTTCCCTCCGGCCTGCCCACGTTTGAACCGCCGCGAGAGTCGAGACCCCGAGATTATGACATGCGTTGCTTGTGGACGGCGGCAGCGCGTCGTTGGCGGCAGACTCAGAGCTCGCTTGCCTTGTAGCGAATGAGTTGTCCACAAAACATGCTTGTTGCGGCATTCCAACGTGGCAACCAAACGTTTACCAGGTAACCCACACAGACCAGCTATTATATTTTGTTTTCAATGGTGCATCGTAATTATCTTGACATGATATCATGGCAGGCAGCGGTGATGGCATGGCAGTTACGCCGCGTCCCTCATCAGCTGCTGGTCCGCTCGGCAGGTTTCCTCCGCTGCTGCTGCTGGTTGGTGCAAGCACGCGCAGCAACTGCTAACACGGCGGCACCCACCGTGTAGGGCCTATGCAGCACCATTCGCAGCACCATTCGCCGCAGTGGTTGCAGAAGGCAGCAGCAGTGGCTGGCTTGCGGAAGGCAGCTGTGTGGCTGCCATCGGCCTTACCCCTTCCAGCCTCGTACCAGCTGCTTCTTACAGCTGCTGCTGCTGCTACGCCATCAGCCACGCGGCGACGCGGCCACGCGGCCACCACAAACGACACACACACTGTATCACACACCTGCTGCCAGTCGCCAATTGTGTTGGCACACGACGACGACACGGGTGTGTCCCTTGCAGTCGTGTTACTCCGCAGCAGCCACGCCGCGCCGCCGCTCTCTGAGAGATCTTGCTTGTAGACACGACACATTTTGTGACTTCTTTGATTCGCCGGCCACCATCGGTCATCGGCCTCTGACGACAGGCGGCGGCAAGTGAGTGAGGCGCGTGTGTACCACCTGGCCCACCTGCCACTCCATCTCACGCCCGCTGCGGCGGAGCAGGCGCACAAGTCGGCCCTCAACCCACGCGGCGCTAGCGTGGTGAGCAATGAATGGTACGTGATGCCCCCAGTGTTGTAACACTCCACTGTTGTTACGGTCACAGGCAGGCTGCGTTGCCGCCACCTTGCCCTCCCCTTCACCTCTCCTCCTCCCTCCTCTCGCTCTCCGCTCTTCTTCGTTGCCGGCGCCGCAACCATCAACACACTGCGCTAACTGGGGCCAGTCGACAAGGGTGGTGGTGGTTGCGCCTCCCTCTCTCCTCTCGTTGCCGTCTGTCGGCAGTGGCAGCAGTGGCAGCGGGGGTGGTGGAAGGAGGGGCGGGATCCACCAACCACCATCCCACCCCACGTCATCTCTCGTCGTCGTCGCCTGCTGCTTGCGGCACGGCGAGTGACGTGTGCCACGCCGCGCCACCTCCGCAGTGCACCGCTCACCCTTGGTTTGGACGCAGCGGTGTGGGGCACCACCTGCCCAGGGGAGGGGACACGGGGCGTGACACAGTGCGAGCGGCGCGACCTGCCGACCAGTGCCTACAGCAGTGGCGTCGGTACACCACACCAGTCGCTGTTGTCTCGAGTGGACCCGTCGTGCAGGGGTGCAGGTGGTGATCGGGACAGGGGGCGGAGGAGGAGGGCAGCACGCCGCCAGTGCCGCGTGGCACGCAGCGCATCCTGCTGTGGCTGCTGTGTGTGTGTCACCGCTGCTTGCGTCTGCTGCGTCAGGCAGGTACCTGCCACGTCGCTGCCCCGCCGGACGGCAGCGGCGCCAGGAACAGCCGAAGCGGCAGCAACAGGCAGCGGCTGCAGGCGGTGATCCGAGCAGCGTGGTAACTAACGACGCAATCCCCGCGTTTGGCCAGGCGTCGAGCCCTTTGTTTCCGGCCACCCTGGCCGCGGTTCGTCGCGACCTGCCGCTGTGCGGCCGTCGCCGCGGCAGCTGCTTCAGCCTGCAGCTGCCACTTCGTGCGTCGTTTTGCAACAGCAGCAGCGGCAGCAGCAGCAGCAGTGCCACTTGCGCCCGCACATCGGCGGCGCCGCAGTCTTTCCGCCTGACGTGTAGGTACCTCGCTGCGCCAGCACCGCGTCCGCTGCTGCCGCCTTTCCGTGTCTGGTTGGCCGCCGGCGGCGCATGCTGTGTGGCCGCCGCTGCCGCTGCTGCTGCCGCTGAGTGAGGTGCAGGACGAATTGGACGGCGTGTGAATGGCGCACACCAACGCCCCCGCTGCCTCCGCCGCTGCCACCGCTGCGGCCGCTGCGCCTGCACGCCAGCGCTACGGCCGCTGCTGCCCATGTCGCGTTGCCGCTGCTGTTGTCGTCGCGATACCCTCACCCTGAGGCGCGCCGCTGTTGCTGCTGTTGGGTGCTGCTTGCAGGGGGTGACGCTGACGCGGCGGCGGAACTTGCTAGCGCATGCAGCTGGCTGCTGCAAACAACAGCGGCTATTCACGCTGGCGACAGTGTTGGCACGCGCCACGACACAGGAGGTGGTGCGGGGGCCTGGTGCCGCTGCCTGCGAGTGCGGCGGCGGCGCTGCGACGGCGGTCCGCACCGTGCTGTGTCCACAGCAGCAGCTTCGACAGCGGCCACGTCAGGAAAGGCCAGCCAATTCCCCCAACTCCGCCGCCGCCGCGCTGCCGGCAGCAACCGCACCCCACACCCACGCACGATCGCGCACTCCACCCACCCGCCTCCCACCCACCCGCCCCCCACATTGCAGGCACTTGATAGTGATGGCATGGAGGGCCTCGGCCTGGCGCTGCATGCCACGCACCTCGGGTATGCGCCAGGGCGCGCTGCACTTGGCACAGCCGGTGCCGGCGCAACAACAGCAACAACTGGTGGCGGGGATGGGGCCAGCAGTAGTATGGCAATGAATGGCGGCGGTGGTGGCTACCTGCTGCCGGGCGCCGCGCTGGGGATGGGCATGCCGGGCATGATGCTGGCGCCGGCGCAGTTTGGCATGCCGCCGGGCGGCGGACATCACATGCTCTCCGGCGGCTCGCTGGGCGCCCCCACGGCTGGCCGCACATCCATGCCCCTGCCGCTAGCGATGACGGGCGGCATGCCGTGGCTTGCGCTGGGCGCGCTGGGTGGTGGCGATGCTGGTGGCGGCACGTCGAGCGGCGGTAGCGGTGAAAGCAGTGGCGGCGGCGGCGGTGGTGGTGGTAGTGGTAGCGGCAGCGGTAGCGGTAGTGGTGGCGGCGTCATGATGTCGGCTGCATATGCGATGCCCAGTCTGGTGCCGCCGGGGGGACGCGGCATCGTCGGCGGCGCGCCCATGTATGCGGGTGGCGGGATGGCACTGCCACCACACCACCACCCACAAGCCGCCGCCGCTGCTGCATACATGGCGCAGATGGCAGCTGGGGGTGGCATGTTGGGTGGCAGTGCCGGCGCCGGCGCTGGTGCTGGCACCGGCACCGGCGCAGGCGTGAGTGGTGGTGGCAGCCCAGACGGCAGCGAGTGGATGCGCCACGCCGACTTTGCCGGGTACGGCATTGGTGGTGGCGGCTATGACGACGGTAGTGCCGGCGGTGTTGGCGGCGGGTATGACAGCAGCAGCGGGTACGGCGGCGGCGGCGGCGGCAGAGGCGGCGGTGGTGGTGAGGGTGGGCGGTACATGGCCGCGCCGCTGCGGCCGCCGTTTGCCATGTATTATGCGCAGCCGCCCATGTACGCTGGCGGCGGCATGCCCAGCCTGCCAGGCGGCGGCATGGGAATGCGCGGCCTGGGCGGCGGCGGCGGTGCTGGTGCGTATTATGCTGCAGGCGGCGGCATGGTGCCATTTGACGGCAGCGGCGCCGGTGGAGTCGGTGGCGGCAGCGGCGGTGGTGTGGAAGGCGGCCGTGCAGGTGGCCGGCGTCACCACGGCCGCAATCACCACGGCCGCGGGGGCGGCGGCGGCGGGGGGGGCGCATATCGCCGTGACGGGGGGGCTGGGAGCGGGGGGGACGCGGATGGGCGGGGGGGGGACGGGGGTGGGGGGAGCGGGGACGCGGCGGCCCCCGGCGGCGGGGACCCGGGGCGGGGGGGCCCCCGCGCCCCCCGCGGGCGCC
>Ga0066256_1003983_pt2 | contig 10761 bp, 10 predicted proteins | sample ThiBio_1000_biof_FD_87107 | JGI IMG/M metagenome (GOLD analysis project Ga0066256, IMG submission 87107) | Wastewater bioreactor microbial communities from Cape Town, South Africa - Thiocy_expt_1000_biof (version 2) | ecosystem: Engineered > Bioreactor > Thiocyanate-remediating >... | reverse complement strand
CGGGATTGTCGTCGCGTTCGATCAATCTCTTTTCGAGCAACCGCCCGGCCAGCTTGCTGATCGCGCCCTTTGTCATGCCCATTCGATCGGCCAGCACCGAAGGCGCTATGGCGTCGCTTCCATAGAGCGAGCGGAGCATTGTCCATTCAGCCACGGTCACATCCTCACTTGCGACCTTGCGCGCAAATTCCTGCGAGACGGCGTTCGACACCATCCGCAACAGATAACCTGTATGGGCATTGAGGTCGGAGACACCGGCCATAACCACCTCGATTCGTTGACTAGGAAGCTAATAAGAAAAAGTTTCCTAGTCAACATGTGTATCCTCTTGTGAATGGAAGGCAGGTTTGAAGCCCTCAATTTCGATAGGCAAACGACGGCTATGTCGGCGGTTGCTGACCATTTGGAGAGGGCTAGATTGCAACGATGATCTCGCCAGCGCAAAGTAAGGAGCACGAGGACGAAGCTTGGTATAGCCGGAGAGGATCATTTCGCTATCGGCTCCAGCACTTACTTTTCCGGCTTTCCAAAGGTCTCATAAAGAGCCCGATGTACTACCGCTCATTGGCGTTCCACGCCAAACGAGACAGCGAGGGTGACCGGGAACGCCCGATTCCCGATGCTGAACATGTTCGTGTTTACGGTATTTGGACGACGGAGTTTTTCACACCCGACAACGTTCACAATCTGTCGCGTCAGCTAGAGAGATTGGAGGCCTCGCAGCCCACCATCCCGGGCCGCAGCCTGGCCGAATTCCTAGAAAACCAGCGAGCCAACCCAGGTAGCTCTCTTGAGCTATATTTGTTTCCGCCAGGTGAGAAGCGGCTGCCATTCAGCTCCGGCCATCAGTGCGAGCTGCCTCGCTTTGCCTCGTCGGCCCAGGGCACGGTGACAATGCTCACACCCTCCCTCACCGCCTTGGTGACCTATTTTAAACTACGCGAAGGCGAGCGATCCAGAATCGAGGAGGCTGTACACCGGACGTATCAGACACGGGTCACCCCGTGGGGCACCGGGGTGACAGCATCGTCACCTTCTTTGGAGCGGAGGGCACACATTAATCGGATTCGTGGGGAGTGGCGAGCGGAGGCTACGAAGTGGCATCGCAAAAACTTTCGGGGGCTTCTCAGCAACAACGGTGAGGAGCCGGAAATGTGTGAGCTGGCAGTACTTGAAGGAGTCTCAGAGGGCTCAAGGGAGATGATGGACGCTTTGGCCTTAAGCTTTTCCTATTCTAAATTCGCAGGGCCAGCTGGCGATGCGAGCAAGCCAATTCGATACTTCCCATATCTAGGCGGCGACGATCTACAAAGCCATTCAGTAATGGCGCTAGATAGTGCGCAGCTGCCTCATATCGATACTTCTGGTTACCAGGCAGGAGAGACGGGAGCTGCGCACTATGTGGACAGCCAGTTTCGAGCGACCTTCTGTGTTTGGGCATTGCTGCGAGTGTTTAGGTTTTATCAACGACGTCTTGCGAAGACCCGAGACGGCGCGGCAAACGTGATTGGCAACGCGCGCGCATCAAAAGCGCTAGCGAAAGTTCGCGCCGACTTTGCAGTTTGCGTTGATGCTGCCTCAATCGGGCGAGAGCTTCTAGAGATCGACTCGACCTTCGCGCGCTATCAAAGCGATATCGATCTCGAGCCCGAATCTTCCGATTGGCCACAATCGTCACAAACGCTAGTCGAGGTTATTCAGGAGGAGCTACCACGGCAGGCTCAAGGGCTTTTGCGGAATGTGGAAGATCTAAACTCCGCTCTTCAATCACAAGCCAACCTGCTCAGTGCCCATGCGAACCTCCGGCTACAGCCGTGGATTATCCTCTTGGCTTTGTTGAGCCTGATCGTCGGTGCGATCGCGGCAGGGCCAGTCATCGCGAATCTTGCGAGCAATTTTTCGACTTCCATGCGGCCATAGCAGACATCGCGGGTCCGGCGCTAAGCGGGATTTTGGGAAGCGAGGCTTAACATGCCCCAGCGTTGGGATGGCATTGTGATGCCGGAAGTCGCCCAACGCCAACCGCTTTGTCGGCGGCGCGCGCTGATCGGCAAGCCACGCGAATATCAATGCCCGGGATTACGGACTCATCTCGCAATCTGGCATTTAGCGTCTCTCATGATTAGGATTGCCGCTCAAAAATGGTGGGGCAGATGAACGATCAGCCGAAGATCAGACCATCGCCGACTGACGGATTCTTTCAGTCGATTGCAGCGTTCGAGAGTGTACTGGTTCCTAGCTTGAGCTATCTCGCTTTTCAGCGCGACGGAGCCTGGCACCTATTTCGTGGCCGGATAAACTACAACTTCGTAGGCTATGAGCGCGAACCATTGGAGGTTCGCACAGCAAATATCCTGGCCGGCACCAAGATAATTGACGGTGGGGCCGCGGAGGCTAGAGAAATTGTCGAAAGGCTCCAGGCGGGTTTGCTCGTTGTCGGCGACGCAACTTTGCGTTTCGAACCTCAATTCGGCGGAGGCTATGGAGCCGTCCATATCCCGCTGCTGCCGGAGGGCGCAGCGATCATCCCGCTCGCCGAAGCCAAGACCATCGGCGAGAGCAACTACGGGCTCGCCATCACCTTCGGCTTCGCGCTCGTGGTGATCCTGCTGGTGCTCGCCGCCCAGTTCGAGAGCGTCTGGAGCGCGCTGATCGTGATGGCCACGGTGCCGTTCGGACTGGCCTGCGCGGTGTTCGCCATGCTGGCCACCGGCGTGACTCTCAACGTCTACAGCCAGATCGGACTGATCCTCGTGGTCGGCATCATGGCCAAGAACGGCATCCTGATCGTCGAGTTCGCCAACCAGCTGCGTGACCGCGGGCTACCCGTGCGCGAGGCAGTGGAAACGGCGGCCAACATCCGGCTGCGACCGGTGGTGATGACCATGATCGCCACGGTGCTGGGCGGCGTGCCGCTGATCGTCGCCGGCGGCGCCGGGGCCGAGGCGCGAGCGGCTCTCGGCTGGATCATGGTCGGCGGACTCAGCTTCGCGGCCGTGTCGACGCTGTTCCTGACCCCCGTCGCCTACCTGCTGCTGGCGCGGTTCTCCAAGCCCAAGTCGGAAGAGGAGGCCCGCCTGCAGAGCGAACTCGCCGCGGCCGACACGGTGCCCAATATCCAGGAGGGACCGGCCGGGCCGACGGCGGTGCCGGCAGAGTAGGCGTGGGGCTGGGCTCGCCTGCCTACCGGGCGGTGTAGCCTCCATCCACCACCAGCACCTCGCCGGTGACATAGCTCGACGCTTCCGAGCACATGAACAGCGCCGCGGTGGCAATCTCATCGACGGTGCCCATCCGGCCCATCGGCGTCTGCGACTTCCAGGTGGGTCCCCACTCAGGGCCGTCGAAATGCACCTGCGTCATGTCGGTGCCGATGTAACCAGGCGCGATCGAATTCACCCGGATGTTCTCGGCCGCATAGTCCGACGCCATCGACTGGGTGAACATGTGCACCGCCGCCTTGCTGGCGTTGTAGGCCGCCTGGGCCTGCGGAATGTTGGAGATCAGCCCCGAGATGGAGCCGATGGCGAGGATCACCCCGCCCTTCTGCCGGCGCATCGGCTCGATCACGTGCTGGCAGCACAGGAACAGCGAGTCGAGATTGGTGGTCATGATCTGGCGGTACTTTTCGAACGGGAAACTCTCCGTCGGCCCGTGACCGGCCACGCCGTGGTTGATGACGAGGATATCGATGCGCCCCTTGAGCCGCAGCGCCTCGTCGATCAGCCGCTTGGGCGCCGCAGGATCCTCCATGTCGGCCTGCACATACTCGACCTTGCGGCCGTCCCCGGCCTCGTCGATCTCCTGCAATGCGCTTGGATTGGCGGTTCGCGAACTGGCGACGATCTCCGCCCCGGCTTCGGCAAACGCCTTGGCGATGGCCAGCCCGATACCGCGGCTTGCGCCGGTGATCACGGCGACCTTGCCGTCCAGCTTGAATTTATCGAGGATCATGATGCCTCCCTCCCTGTCGGGAGCGAAACAAGCACGTCCCTCACTCCGCCGCCAGCAGTTTGCGGATTTCGGCCTGCCCGGCGCGCAGCCGCGACAGATCGAGCTCGAGATCCAGCGTCGGCCGGTAGGCGCGCGAGGCCTGCCGGGTCCCGATCAACTGCTCGAGCTGGCCCGTCCGCTGCTCGAGATAGCTATCGACGCCGCGACCGAGCGAATCCACCGGTACCTTCGCGGCTCCAGCGGCGAGGAGCAGCCTGACCATCTCCACCTCGACAGCGCGGGCGGCGATCAGTAGCGGCGTGGCCCCAGCGGCGTCCTTCGTATCGACCGAAATGCCGTGCTCGATGAGGTAGGCGGCGATATCCACGCGGCCGGCCTCGGCGGCGGCGAGCATAGTTTCGGCGCCGTGAGCATTGAGATCGGCGCCCCGATTGAGCAGCAGCTGGAAATACGTGAGGCCCGGCAGGTGGACGGTATTCGCCAGCGCCGAACGACCGCTGCCGTCGCGCGCGTTGATGTCCGCGCCACGCTCCAGCAGCCCCAGCGCCACGACCGGAAAGCCGCGCGCGAGGGCGAGGGCGAAGCCCCGATCGAGGTCGCGGGTATAGGCGGCGAGAAGCGCCACGGTTGCCGCGCGGCCGGCGCCATCGGCGTGACGGTCGTCCAAGGCCGCAAGCAGCGGGGTCGTACCACCCAGGTCAACGGCATCGATATCCGCATGGGCAGCAATCAGCGCATCGACGATGCCGGCATTGCCGAACATGGCAGCGATGAAAAGCGGCGTCCGCCCGTCCTGGTCGCGCGCTTCGGTGCCGGCGCCCGCATCGAGCAGAAGCCGGACCACGGCGGGCGTGGAGCGCAGCGCGGCCTGGTGCAGGGGCGTCTGCATGAGGATGGTCTCGAACACGTTCGGATTAGCCCCCGCTTCGAGCAGAAGCCGAACCAGTTCGGTGTCGTCAGTTCGCGCGGCGGCGTGCAGCGCCGTGTCGCCGCCCTGCTCCGTCCGATGCGGATCGGCGCCCGCCGCCAGCAAGCTGCGCACGACTTCGGTGTGGGCATATTGCGCTGCCGCCATCAACGGCGTGATGCCGTATGGATCCACGTCGGCATCGGGCGGCGAGCCCGCGGCCAGCAGCAAGCCGACAGTTTCGGCATGGCCGCGCTGCGCCGCCCACAACAGGGCGCGGTCGCCATTGTGATCGCGGTACTCGGTATCGGCCCCGGCAGCGAGCAGCAGCCTGGTCATCTCCACATGCCCGTTCCCGGCGGCGAACTGGAGCGGCGAATAGCCATCGCGCTCGAAGGGCGGGTTGGGATCGTCGCCGGCGTCGAGGGCCTGTCGCACGGCATCCAGGTTTCCCAACCGGGACGCGTCGCGCAGGCCGTAGAAGTCAGCTCGTGCCGATGTGACGGTCAACGCCAGACACACCAGCGCAAAGACTGCGACGCTGCGCATGATCCCCTCCTCTGCCCCGACGGAACACGAGGCAATCAGAGCGGCAGAATTGGGGCGAGCGAAAAGGCGCGGCCCGAAGGTCGCGCCTCCCTGTCGGCATCAGCAAGGATCAGTAGACGTAGACCGTCAACTGGTTGCCCGACTGCTGGGCAGCAAAGACGTTGCCCGCATCGTAGCCACGAAGGCTGGAGGAGAGCCGCGGCGTCGCGGCGACGACGCTCTGCACCGCGCGCACCTTGGTGCTCTTGGCGAAGACCTCGGCGACCTTGTCGCGCAGGGGACCGCAAAGCCGCATGGGAACGACGTTGACATTGCTCGCCTGCCGCCAGGCCGTGACGGTGTTGCGATTGACCGGCGCCTTGGCGGCGATCGAGATCACCTTGCGGGCATCCTCGGCGGAGCAGTTGGCCTGTGCGGCCGCGATCTGCGGCGCCCCACCCGCGCCGCCGACAACGCCGGACCCGCCAGGTCCACCAGGCCCTCCGGGCCCGCCAGGGCCCCCGGGGCCGCCCGTGCCTCCGCCAATGACGACGCTGGTGTCGCCACCGAGCAGGTTGCTGACGTCGAGATCGCCGACGTTGACCACGTCGCTGACGTCACCGAGGTCGAGCAGACCAAGCTCGCGCAGGTCAGCCACACTCCGGCCGCTGAGATCGAGATCGTACAGGGCCCCCTCATCGCCGATGACGCTGTCCGCGACGCTGACATCACCGAGGACGCCTTCGTCGCTGCCGAGCACGCCGTTGAGGAAGCTGTAGTCGCCATCGAGGGCGGTCAGATCCGAGAGCACGCCTTCGTCGCCATTCAGGATGCCGCGATCGAGCAGGCCGCTGGCCACGCCACCCGTGCCACCCACATTGGTGCCTTCGAGAATGCCGCCTTCGCCGAGAACCTCGATACCGAGCTCATCCAGAATGCCTTCATCGGCAAGGCCGAGATCGACATCGTCGCCAAGGATGCCGCCCAGCACGCCCTCGTCACCGTAGGTGCGGAGCAGGTTGCGCAGCAGCCGACTGTCGCGCGGGCCAAGGTCGAGGTTCACGTCGTTGCCGCCGCCATCGAGGTCGACACCCAGATCGGTATTGCCGTTGGCATTGCGGCCGAGGTTGAGATCAACGATTGCATTCCGATCGGAGCCGCCGCCCAGGTCGACGATGCCGCCGCTACCCAGCAGGCCGCCACCGGAGCTGCCGCCATCACCCCCGCCGCCGGAGCTGCCGCCAGAGTCTCCGCCCACGGAAATCGACGTTCCTCCGCCCAGATTGAGCGAGATAGCACCAGCCGGTGAGATCGCCAGTGCAAGGACCGAAAGAGCTACCGCCGGTAGTCCAAGTTTCTTGATCATGTTGCGTCTCCGTTGGATCGGCCAGCGCAGACGCTTGAACAATCAAGTACCTCGTGGCCGCTTGGGACAGAAATGCAGCATAGGACAGTGCGTTTCGTTTCTCCGTTCGGCATAGTAAGCAAATGTCGCAACAGACATGGCCAATTGCACAGGACATTTCGTCAAACTGACAACACATCCAGATTGTGCAGCAGTATGAAGCAGTTGCACACAGACAAAGCACGGGAGCGGATCGCCAGAGATCCACTCCCAGCTGCATGTGGAGGCCTTGCGCCTACATGGTCATGACGACGAGCTGACCATCCTTGAAATCAACGCCGATGACGCGGCTGGCATCGACGAGGCGATCCTGGCCGTTGCGGCAGCGCTTCAGCATCTGCTGCAGCGTGGCGATATCGCTGCTGTAGCTGGCGATCAGCTGATTGAGCGCGGCATACTCGCTGGGCTGCACCCAGTTGGAAACATTGGCGACGCCGAACTGCGGCAGGCAGATCTTGTTGCCCTGGGCGAACCGCAGCCAGGCGCGGCTCTGCAGCACGCGCGCCAGAAGCTTGAGCCTTGAACTGTTGTTGATGATGCCACTGGCGCCGCCACCGCCCCCGCCGGGAACCACGACGACCCGGCCACCACCATTGTTGCCGTTGGCGCCGGGCAGCCCCTGCGGGCCGCGCGGCCCCGGCGTGCCTCCGATGATGCCGCCAACGTTGCGCGGCAGCTGGACACCGATGCCGCTGTTGCCGCCGAGAATAGGCAGCGGCAGGTCGATCCCCGGCCCTCCCCCGCCCAGCAGCACGCCACCGACCTGCATCCCACCGCGACTGTCGATACCGCCGGTAACGACGCCGGGGACGCCGATCTGGCCGTTGCCGGAGGTACTGAGATCAACCAGCTGGCCATTGCCAAAGGTATCCCCCAGCCCCACCGAGCCGATGACGTCCTGCACCACGCCGTTGCCCTGATGGTCGCCGATCACCGTGTCCGTGATGCCGCCGATGGTCGAGCCCAGCGACCCGCTACCGCCTCCGCCGAGGACGCCGTCGACAACGCCTCCAACCAGCCCGCCAACGCCATCGCCGCCCAGCAGCTGTGCCGATGCCGGCGCGGCCGACAGCATGAATGCCGCGACGATGGCGGCAACTCCACAAGAAATGATCTTCATCGATGCCTCTCCTCTCGTGCCCGTCGAAAGCGCGGGCAGCTTGTTGAACGGCATCGAGTGCAGCACGAGAACTACTGCGTGACAGCTAACAGAATTCGGCATCTCCAATTGTGGAGACCGGCACATTCACTGTATTGTCAGGGATATCCATAACAACATCAGGTGACTGGCGTACAACTGCGTATAAAGAAGGCGCGAGACCGGAGTCTCGCGCCTCTCGACGTCGATCTGCAAGGGAGCGTCAGCCCTTGAAGACGTTCGCCGATTGAGTTGGCCAGCTGGGACAGCGGGCAAACAATGAGACTACGCCGGCAAGCCGACACCGTCCTTGCAGGAATAATGCTCGGGATTTCGCCCGGTTCCACCGTCGGTGGTCACAACCGCCAGCAGTCACAAAGAGCTTGCGCCGCCGCGCAATTCGCGAGACTAGCGCATCGAAACGGAGCTGCCGCGCATGACCAAGGAACAGGAACTCACGCAACGCCTCGGCGCGATCCTGCAGGACCTGAACGCCAGCGGGTCGGAGCACCCGGAGGCGATCCTCGAGATCGGGAGCCTCACGGCGATGCTGCTGGACCGGACGCAGCAGCCGACCTGGACCGGCATGAAGAACGCCATTCCCTCGGACGGCTACCTGAGGCTGCTCACCGACCTCGAGAACGAGGGCAATGCGCGATACCAGGGCGGCGAGCCCGCCAAGGCCTATGCCTGCCAGGCGCTGGGGTTTTCGCTGGTGCTTCGCACGCATCGCGACAACGCCGCCCTGCGCGAAGGCGAGAAATTGCTCGATACCGTGATCGAGGGAGCGGTGCGGGTCTTCAGGCAGTCGCGGCCGACTGCCTGAACGGGCCGGTGGCCTATGGCGTATCGATCGACGGCAGCGCCCTCAGATAGAGGATGATGGCATCGAGATCGTCAGGCTTGATGTTGGCGAAGAAGCCGTAGGGCATCGGCGGCGACATCGGCGCACCATTGGGCCGCACACCCTTGGTGATCATCGCCTTCAGCTCGTCGTCGCTGTAATTCGACAGGCCAGCCGGCGTGATGTTCGGCGCGACCACCGGGCCGTTCGGACCGGCAAACTCCATGCCGCCCGCCCCAAGATATTTGTCGAGCATCGGGCCGGCCTCGCCGAAGGGAGTATGGCAGACGACGCAATGGCCCAGCGGCCCTGACAGATATTCGCCGTAAGCCACCGTGACGCCCTCGGGCACCGACGCGACGGTCGTCACCGGCGGCCCCCAGGCCGGCGGCAGCGGGATGTTGTAGGTCGACGCGCTCGGATCGTTTTCCACCGCAGGGACGCTGCGCAGGTACATGACGATGGAGGCCAGATCGTCGTCCGAAATGCCCTTGTAGACCTCGAACGGCATCGGCGGCCCAATCACGCTGCCGTCAGGCCGGATGCCCTCACGGATCGCCCGGGAAAGTTCAGCATCCGACCACGCGGCGACCGGACCACCGGGCGTAAGGTTCGGCGCGATGGCGGTATAGGCCTCGGATTCTTCGACCAGACGGCCGCTCAGCGCCCGGCTCATGTCGAGCCCCTGCGCACCGAACGGAGTATGGCAGCTGCCGCAGCCCGAGATGGAATTCACGAGGTAGTCGCCGCGCTCGACGGTCCCCGCTGCCAGCGCCGGTGCGCCACCCACAAGGACGAATCCCAGTATCAAACCTGTCGAAAACCGCCGCATGTCTTTCTCCCCAGCCATGACTGGGGAGACGCTAGACCCACGGCGGAGGCAGGGGAATTTGATTGTGCCGCTCAGGTTTGATCCTCGCCGCCGAGGGCAGCGCCCCGGGGCGGGCGCTCAAGCCCGGCGGGGGGCGGTGGCGCGGCCGGGCGAACTGGTCTAGCCTTCGGCGCAAATCCCCCGGAGGCCCCGATGGAAGCCCTGCCCCTCGCCGCTGCCGCCCTGATCGGCAGCCTGGATGCGTCGACCGCGCTGATCCTGACCTTTCCCGGCAACATGGAGCGCCGCATCGTCCAGTACGATTGCGGCCAGGAACAGCCGCTGACGGTCGACTACGTCAACGCCGCGCCCAACTACCTCGCCATCGTTTCGACCGGCGGGCAGAAGCTGGTCTTCGTCACCGTGCTCTCCGGTTCCGGCGCAAAATACGCGGCAGGCGAATACGAGTGGTGGAACAAGGGCAGCGAGGGGACGCTCACCAACCTGACGACGCCCGACGCCGAGCCGCTCGCCTGCACCGAAATCTCCGAGACGCCGTAAGAGGCCCCCTTGGACTACACCGGCGCCGACATCTTTACCCATGTCCGCATCGTCATGGGCATGGTTGTCGGCCTCGGCATCACGCGCATCCTCATGGGCGTGGCGGGCATCGTGCAGAACCGCAACCGGCCCCGGCTGTCGGCGATCCACCTGCTCTGGGCCGGCTCGATCCTGCTCGAACTGATCCTGTTCTGGTGGTGGGAATACGAGCTCTCCGGGATCACGCACTGGTCGTTCGGCGTCTTCTTCTTCCTGATCCTCTATTCCATCACGCTGTTCCTGCTCGGCGCGCTGCTGTTTCCGGATGGACTCGCGGCAAGCGACGACTACGAGAGCTTCTTCCTCCGGCGCCGGCACTGGTTCTTCGGCGTCTTCGCCCTGACCTTCGGTCTCGACATCGTCGATACGCTGATCAAGGGCCCGCCGTATTTTGATACGCTCGGCATCGGCTACCTGATCCAGATTCCGATCGGCGTCGCGCTCTGCATCGTCGGCATCGTGTCATCCAATCGCCGCCATCACCTCGCGTTGGTGCTGATCCATCTCGCCTATCAGGTCGGCTGGATCACCCAGCTCTTCACCGTCCGCACCTGACCCGCTAGCTTTGCGCGCG
>Ga0066256_1005309_pt1 | contig 10765 bp, 8 predicted proteins | sample ThiBio_1000_biof_FD_87107 | JGI IMG/M metagenome (GOLD analysis project Ga0066256, IMG submission 87107) | Wastewater bioreactor microbial communities from Cape Town, South Africa - Thiocy_expt_1000_biof (version 2) | ecosystem: Engineered > Bioreactor > Thiocyanate-remediating >... | reverse complement strand
AGATCGCCATCGAGACCGTCGGAGAAGATCGCGAGCTTCTTCGTCGGGTCCTGGCCGTGCTTCTTCCACCAGGCGATGGCGAGCTCGCCGCCTTCGATCGGATCACCGGAATCGACGCGCACGCCCGTCCACTTCGCCACCCAGGCAGGCGCCCGCTCGAAGAAGTGTTCTGTTCCATAGGTGTCGGGCAGGACCACGCGCAGATTGCCGTCATAGGCATCCTGCCAGTCCGCGAGCACGGCATAGGGGGCTTCCGCGAGCGCGCGATCGTTCGGGGCAAGGGCGGCATAGACCATCGGCAGCTCGTGCGCGTTGGTGCCGATGGCCTCCACTTCGCGGCGCATGGCAATGAGGCAGTTCGACGTGCCGAGAAAGGCCTTGCCCAAGCCTTCCATGATCGCCTGGACGCACCAGTCCTGCCAGAGAAAGCCGTGCCGCCGGCGCGTGCCGAAATCGGCAATGCTGAGATTGGGGAGCGTGCTCAGGCGCTGCACGTTCTCCCAAAGGCGCGTCATGGCACGGGCATAGAGCACCTGCAGCTCGAACTTGCCGAGCCCCCTCGTCACCGCGCGACTATGAAGCTCCATGATGACGGCGAGCGCCGGGATCTCCCACATGGTGGTCTCGATCCACGGGCCCTCGAACGTCAGCTCGTACTGATCGCCGCGCCTTTCGAGGTGGTAGGCGGGAAAGCGGAAGTCCTCGAGCCACTCGATGAAATCGGGCGAGAACATCTGCCGCGTGCCATAGAACATGTTGCCGCGCAGCCAGGTCGATTCTCCGCGGCTCAGCGAGAGTGAGCGGATGTGGTCGAGGTGCTCGCGCAGCTCCCCCTCATCGATGAGCTTGGCGAGCGGCACGGACGCGGTGCGGTTGATGATCCCGAAGGTCACGCGCGTGTCGCGGTGACGCCGGAAGATCATCTGCGCCATCAGGAGCTTGTAGAAATCGGTGTCGAGCACCGAGCGGACGATCGGATCGATCTTCCAGGCGTGGTTGTAGACCCGGGTCGCGATGTCGGTCATGGACCCCAGCGTCCTTCAAGTTCGGGCTCGAAGCCCGCATTCCGTGTTCAGCCCTACAACCGTCGCAAATCGATGCCGCTGGCGCAACCCGCCGACCTTTGCACCAGCGGCGGCTCAGACCGCGCCTGGAGCATGATCGGGTTGCAGAAGCCCTCCCAAAATGCATTCGGGGCAGGACCGGCGATGGTCCTACCCCGAAGCTGGCACTCGAGAGCCCGTCCGCGCTGCGCCCCGAGTGCGAAATTCGCCAAACCCTGCGCGCCCGAGCGAATTTCGCACTAAACAGGGGCGCTGCACGTCTAGGTTTTCTAGCGTGATTCAGATCAGAAAATTCGCTCGTCCCGTGCAGTAGGCTTTGGCGAATTTCTCGAGGAGCGCGCTAGTTAGCGCTCGAGGTGCTGAATAGGATCCACCGCCTTCACGCCCTGCCGGACCTCGAAGTGGAGCTGAGGCGTGTCGACGCTGCCGGTGGCGCCGGCCTTGGCAATGACCTGCCCGCGCCGCACGGTCTCGCCGGCCTTCACCGCGAGCGTGTCGTTGTGGGCATAGGCCGTGACCCAGCCACCCTCATGACGGATGAGCAGCAGATTGCCATAGCCCTGCACGCCATCGCCGGCATAGGTGACGATACCGGCCTCGGCGGCGTAGACGTCCGCCCCGCGCGGCAGCGCGATGTTGATACCCTCGTTGTGGCCGCCAGCCTGCGGGCCGAAGCCCGAGATGATCTTGCCGCGCGCCGGCCAGCGCAACTTGCTCGCCGGTGCCGCTGCCGACGGCTTGGGCGCGGCAACAGCAGCATCCCGCACGGGCGGCTCGGCCGCTGCAATCGGCGCCTGTGTCGGCGGCGCATCCACGGTAGCGCCCGCCGGCGGGTTGTTCGCATCAGGCCCCAGCGCGGCGACGCGCGTGCGTGCATTGATGATCGTCGGCTCGACGGACGGTGCGCCGGCCGTCTCGGACTTGGCGGGCGGTGCTGTGACCGGAGCAGACGGCGCAGCGGCGACGCCCGCGCCCGGCACCTTGAGCACCGTCCCCGGCTTCACGCGGCGCGGATCGCTGATCTTGTTGACGCGCTCGAGCTCGTTGAGGCGGACATTGTGCTTGCGCGCGATCGCAAAGAGGCTGTCGCCGCGCTCGACGGTATAAGTACCCGTCCAGCCGGATTCGTCGGTCGGCGCAGGGGGACGAGGCGCCGGCGTAGACGTTGCCGTTGGAGCGGGTGCCGGCGTGGCAGCCGGTGTTGCAGGATCGGTCTCGACGAGCGGCGGCACGATGGGCCCCGCCTCGTGGTGCGGGAGCCTCGGCTCAGGCCGCTCGCGCGCAGAGGGCGTTGCCGCCGGTGCGGGAGCCGGCTCGGCCATCGGCGCGGTCGGCAGCGACGCAACCTGACGCGTACGCGGGCCGCTCGACGGCACGACGAGCTGCTGGCCGACGCGAAGCTGCGGTCCCTTGAGATTGTTGGCGCGCATCAGCTCGTTGACTGAGACGTTGTGCTTCTTGGAGAGCGCAAAGAGCGTATCGCCCGCTCGCACCTCGATCGTCTCGCCATCAGCGGCGGCCGCGGAGGACGCAGGCGTGGGCTCAAAGGCCGCGCGCGGCGGAGCCGGCGGCATGGGCAGGGCAGGCTCGGTGCTCCTGTAAGAAGCGGGTGCGGATGTCTGACGCGGCGCCGTCATATCGGTGCGCGAGCCGCGATCGTACGGCTCCGGCAAGCCGGCCACGCGCACGCCGCGCTCGCCTTCCTGCGAAATCGGCACGCCGCGATTGCTCTCGCGCCATTCCTGGCGCGGCGCCTGGCGCTCGTAGGGCGGCGCATAGGGACGCTCGTAGCCGCCATCGCTCGGTGGGCTGTACGGCTGACTGTAAGGCTGGCTGTAGGACGGGTTGGCGGGCGGGCTGTAAGATTCGCCGCCCTGCGAGCGTCCGTCGCCGAGCAACTGCGGGCCGCGGTTCTGATAGACCGGCTCGCGCGGGATGGGGACGGAATTCGTCGCGGACGGGCCCCCGTTGTAGCTCAACGTGGGCATCTCGAAACCGGCGCTGCATCCGCCGGCGGCCATCGCCAATACGAGAATGGCCGCGCCCCGGGATGCGGCGGCGGGCCTCGGCAAACGCTCACACAAACGTACGAAACGCAACATGCGGTACACCCCTCTACGCGCTCTCAGTTAACCCTAAAGTGGTTAACTGGCCGTTAAGGAGCGCACGCCCTTACCTGCCTCTTCTCTTTCTCGACTGACGAAGGAGATGGAGGGTTGGACACGGGTCGCACTCCTGGTGCTGCAGGGTGAACGACATCGTCCTTGGCCGAGGGCCAAGGCGTGATGCCTTCGAGAAGGCTCTCCGTGATGAAACGAGATACAGGACGCGGAGAACGGGCCCTCTCCGTGTAGCGCGCGATTGTGCGAGGCGGTGGGCCGGACGGCGGCTCTTCCGCGGCTTTTGGCTGAATGTAGGACAACGGCGTATTGCTTGTATCAGCGCCGCGAAGCCCGCGGCGTCATACGCGCACCGGTCAGTATGGTGGCGCCGTTTCATGCGCAAGCGCTGCATGGCTGCCGCGGGCATAGCACTAGTCGAGAGCCCGGCGGCGCCTCTTCCCAGCAGCCCGCGGCAACAAAATCATCTCCGCTCGAAGTCGATGCGCTCATCGACCTGCAGTCCGAGCAGGCGGCGACGCAGCGCATCGAGCGCGAGCTCGATCGCGCCAATGCGCACCCACTCGCGCCCGCCGAGCATCCGCGCCGGACGCGCGAGCGCGCCGTTCGGATCGGCAAGCCCGATGCAGATGTTGCCGCCGAGCTCGAGGCGGTCCTCGCCTTCGTCGAGCTCCATGAGCACCGCGAGCGCATGCGAGGCGCCGCTCACCTGACGCAGTCCCTGCGCGACCGCAACGGCTGCATCTTCCGTGATGCCCACGGCAGCCAATCCAGTATCGAGACCGACCGAGCTCATGACCTGCGCGACGTCGCGCCCGACAATCCCGCGGCGGAAAACGGCCTGCGCCGCAAGCTGCGGTGCAATGCGGGCCGCAACGCCGCCGCCGGTCACCATCTCGGCAATGGCGAGCGTGTGCCCGCCTGCCGCGAGGCGATCGATGATCACGCCTTCGAGACGCTGGTCGTCCTCGGCAATGACGAAGTTGCCGAGCCGGCGGCGCACCTCGGCCTCGACGGGATCGAGGAGACGTGCGAGCGCGGCCTCATCATCGGCACGGATGGCGAGCTTCGTTTCGAGTTGCGGATAGTGCGACTGGAAGCCGAGCTTGACGCTGCCGCCATCTTCGAGACCGGGAATGCCGGCCAGCATTTCATCGGCGCGCGACTCGCCAATGCCGAAGGAGTGGAAGCGCTTGAGGCGCGTCACGCCCTTGAGGCCGCTCATGGCAAGGAGGCGCGGAATGAGCTGCTCGTCGAGCATCCGCCGCATCTCGCGCGGCACGCCCGGCGTGAAGAAGAAACGCGCCTTGCCGATGGTCACCGCAAAGCCGCACGCCGTGCCGATCGGGTTGTCGATCAGCTCGGCGCCCGCCGGCAGGAGTGCCTGCTTCTTGTTGTTCGGCGGCATGATGCGATTGCGCCGGGCATAGAAGCTCTCGATGCGCGCGAGCCATTCCTCGCTCATCACCAGCTCGACGCCGGCCGCCTTGGCCGCAATCTCCTGCGAGAGATCGTCGACCGTCGGCCCGAGCCCGCCATTGACGATCACTGCATCGGCGCGCGAGGCGGCGAGACGGAAGGCCTCCATGAGCGTCTCACGGTCGTCGCCGACCGTCGTGCCCCAGCGCACGGAGAGCCCGAACTCGGTGAGCCGCGCCGAGATGTGGCCGAAGTTGGTGTTGATGGTCTTGCCGGTGAGGATCTCGTCGCCCGTGCAGAGGATTTCGATGATCATCCGCGTTTGCCCCCCAACTCTACGATGTCGATCTGGCTCAGCCGGCGATGACGCGCACGGGCTTGCCGGCGAGCCAGGCCTCGATCACTTCGACCATGCCGGGATAGAAGAGCTGGTAGGTCTCTTCCGTCACATAGCCGATGTGCGGGGTGAGGACCGCGCGCGGCTCCTTGCGGAGCGCATCGGCCGCCGGCACCGGCTCGACCTCGTAGACATCGAGCGCCGCGCCGGCAATGCGCCCCGCCGAGAGCGCCGCGGCCAGTGCCGCATTGTCGACGAGCGGGGCACGCGACGTATTCACGAAGAAGGCCGTCGGCTTCATGAGCGCGATGTCGGCAGCCGTGACAATGCCGCGGCTCCGCGCCGAGAGCACCATGTGCACGGAGATGACGTCCGCCTCGCGGAAGAGCTGATCCTTCGCGACGCGCGTCGCGCCGTGCTCCTTGGCGCGCTCGTCGGTGAGGTTCGGGCTCCAGGCAATGATCTTCATGCCAAAGGCCTGGGCCATGCGCGCGACGTGCCCACCGAGCCGGCCGAGACCGACCACGCCGAGCGTGCGGCCTCGCAGATCACGGCCGACGGTCGTCTGCCAGCGCCCCTCGCGCATGTTGGCGAACTCGATGTGGAAGTTGCGTGCGAGCGCCACGATGAGACCCATGGTCAGCTCGGCCGTGGCGTGGCCGCCGCTGTCCGTACCGCAGACCTTGATGCCGCGCTGGGCCGCGGCCTCCATATCGATCGCGGCATTGCGCATCCCGGCCGTCACGATCAGCTTGAGATTGGGAAGTCCCTCGATGAGCGAGCGCGGGAAGGGCGTACGTTCGCGCATGCAGCATACGACGTCGAAGCCCTGAAGCTCGCGCCGCGCGGCCTCCTCGCTCGCGAAGGCATAGTCGAAGACCTTCACCTGATGCGCCGCCTCGACGCGGGACCAGTCCGCGAATGAATGGGCCACATTCTGGTAGTCGTCCAGGATCGCGATTGCGACCATGCGGTTTTCTCCCGGAATTTCTATCTCTGATGGACAGTGCGGAGGGGTGTGGCGGCAACGCCTGCCGACACCGCCGGTCGCCCATCATTCCCCGGCGCACGCACCGAGCGCAAGCGCCGCGATGTGATAGAAGACGCAGACCAGCCACGCCGCCTCCGAGCCCATGCCGACCTGCCACGTCTACATCGCCGCCAGCCTGGACGGCTTCATCGCCCGCCCGGACGGGGACATCGAATGGCTGCACCAGTGGCCCGATGCCGGGCACGACTACGGCTACAGCGCCTTCATGCGCTCCGTGGATGGCATGATCATCGGCCGCGGCACCTTCGAGAAGGTCCTCGCCTTCGGCCGGTGGCCCTACGACAAGCCCGTAGTGGTCCTGAGCCGGACGCTCGATCCCGATGCCATCCCACCCGACCGCGCCGACCGTGTGCGGATCGTCAACCTCGCGCCGGAGGATTTGCTGGAGAGGCTCGCGGCCGACGGCTGGAACCGTGCCTATGTCGACGGCGGGCGCCTCATCCAGTCCTTTCTACGGGCCGGCCTCATCGCGGACATAACGATCACCCACATCCCGATCCTGCTCGGGGCGGGGCGCCCGCTCTTCGGCGCCCTTCCGCAGGATGTGGGCCTCACGCACATCGAGACGACGTCCTACCCCTCGGGCTTCGTGCAATCGCACTATGTTGTCGGGCGCATGGGCTGAACGGGCAGCCGAGAGCCACACATGATATGCTGCTGCCACCCGCATTGAGGAGCCCCGATTGACCCTCGCCCTGATCGTCCTCGCCCTTGCTTTCGGCCTCGCCTTCCTGCCGCAACTGTGGATCAGGGGCGTCATCGCGCGCCATTCCGACGAGCGGGCCGACATCGCGGGCACCGGCGGCGAGTTCGCGCGTCACGTGCTCGATGGCATGGGCCTGCACCATGTCGTCGTCGAGGAAACTCAGAGCGGCGATCACTACGACCCCGATGCCAAGGCCGTGCGCCTCCTGCCGCAGCATTTCGGGAAGCGCTCGCTCGCGGCGATCGTGATCGCGGCCCACGAGGTCGGCCACGCCATGCAGGATGCTACGGCCTACGGGCCGCTCATCGCGCGCACGCGCATGGCGCGGCAGGCCCAGAAGGTCGAGAAGGTCGGCTCGGTCATCATGCTCGCCGCACCTGTCATGATGATCCTCTCGAAGTCACCGCACATCATGTTCATGCAGTTGGCCATCGGCGTGCTCATCCTGGGCTCGACGATCTTCATGCACGCCGTGACGCTGCCCGTCGAGTTTGACGCGAGCTTCCGCCGCGCGCTCCCCCTCCTCAAGGCCGGCAACTACATTTCGAACAGGGATATGCGCTCGGCCCGCCAGCTCTTGCGCGCGGCCGCCTTCACGTACGTCGCCGCAGCCGCCGTCAGCCTGCTCGACGTCATGCGCTGGTTCAGGGTGCTGCGGTTTTAGGCGCTGGCCTTTGCCCGCCGCTTGCGCAGTACGGGCGCCGGCTTAGCTGGCACCGGATCGTCCACGAAGTCGTCGATGATGTAGTGCGGGATCCAGCCCGGCTTGATGCCGACCTCGCTGCGGGCGAGCTTCTTCACCGAGATGCCGGCCTGGTGCACGGTATCCGGCGAACCGGAGACGAGCGGGTGCCACCAGAGCAGATCCTTGCCCTCCTCGACCCGGCGGTAGGCACAGGTCGGCGGCAGCCAGCCGAGCGTGCGCACCTTGTCGGGCGTGATCGAGATGCAGTCGGGCATCTTCTCGTGCCGGGCGGCGTAGTCTCGGCACCGGCAGGTCTTGAGGGCGAGCAAGCCGCAGGCGAGGCGCGGGGGATAGATTTCGCTCGTATCCTCGTCCTCGAGCTTGACGAGGCAGCAGCGCCCGCAGCCGTCGCACAGCCGCTCCCACTCGCTCTGCGACATCTCGTCGAGAGTCTTGGTGCGCCAGAAGGGCTGGGGCTGTCGGGAAGGCACGCGGAGCTCCTGAATCGGTTACTGTACGACTATCATATTTGCCGGGCTTGATCGATTCAGCATATCAACGCCAGAATCGGGCCGAATGTTCAAGGTTTGAGCGGCGCCCGGCCGGTATCCGGGCACGCGGGTCATCTTGGGGGTTGCGTTGAGCGACTGGCTCAGCAGGCAGTGGAAGGGGCGGCGGGGCCGCATCGACTGGCTGCGTCTCGACAGTTGGATCGACTCGAGCCTCTCGAATACCTGGGAATCCTTCCAGGATCGCTGGAACGCCGCGTCGAGCTTCTTCGCGCGTTTCCGTCTCTATGGATGGCGCAAGGTCGCCAATGAGCTGATGTCGGAGGGACTGACGCTCGCCTGCGGCGGCTTCGTCCTCATGTACGCGCTCGCCATTCCCGCCTTCGAGGAAATGGACGAGGGCAAGATCTTCTCGACGGGCCGCTACAGCGTGAAGTTCCTCGACCGCGAGGGGCGCGAGATCGGCCAGCGCGGCATCCTGCACAATGACGCCGTGCCGCTCGAGGAAATCCCCGACTACATGATCAAGGCGACCCTCGCCACCGAAGACCGGCGCTTCTTCGAGCACTTCGGCATCGACTTCCTCGGCACCGCGCGCGCCTTCATGGAGAACGTCAGGGCGGGCGAGACCGTGCAGGGCGGCTCGACGCTCACCCAGCAGCTCGCCAAGAACCTCTTTCTCTCCTTCGAGCGCTCTTTCGACCGCAAGCTCAAGGAGCTCTTTCTCGCCTTCTGGCTCGAAGCGCGCTTCTCCAAGCGGGACATCCTGAAGCTCTACTTTGACCGCGCCTACATGGGCGGCGGCGCGTTCGGCGTGGAAGCGGCATCCCATTTCTACTTCGGCAAGTCCGTCCGCGAGGTCACGCTCGCCGAGGCTGCCATGCTGGCCGGCCTCTTCAAGGCACCGACCAAGTTCGCGCCCCATATCGATCTTCCGGCGTCGCGCGCCCGCGCCAACGTCGTGCTGACCAACCTCGTCGATGCCGGGTTCATGACAGCCGGGCAGGTGCACGGCGCCCGCCTCAATCCCGCGCGCCCGATCGAGACGCGCGCGACCTACAGCCCCGACTGGTATCTGGACTGGGCCTTCGAGGAGATCCAGCGCGTCGCCGAAGGACGCGGCCACTTCGTGCTGACCGCGCGCACGACGATCGACGTCGGCCTCCAGCAGGCCGCCGACCAGGCCCTCGTCTCGACCATCCAGCAGCACGGCCGGGGGCGCAACGCCACCTCCGGCGCCCTCGTCGCCATGGACCCGGACGGCGCCGTGCGCGCGCTCGTCGGCGGTATCGACTACGGCGAGAGCCAGTTCAACCGTGCGAGCGCCGCCCGCCGCCAGCCCGGCTCGTCCTTCAAGCTCTACGTCTACGCAAATGCCATCGAGCACGGCAATCTCACAGCAACCTCGATCGTGCGCGATGCCTCCCCGGGCTGCGGCAACTGGGCGCCCAAGAACTACGACGGCGGCTCGGGCAGCGGCGCCCGCATCACCATGACGAGCGCCTTTGCCCGCTCCCAGGGCATCACGCCGCTCGAGCACACCGCCGCCTATGCCCACTTCGCCAACAAGGGCAAGGCGGTGAAGCCCTATGCCATCCTCGAGATCATGAACTCGCGCGGCGATGTCATCTATTCGCGCGAGAAGGACGAGCCGCCGCCCCAGCAGGTGCTCGACATGCGCGTCGTCGAGAACATGAACCGCATGATGCACGCGGTCGTCACCGAGGGCACCGGCCGGCGCGCCTTGCTCGACAACGCGCACGCCGTCGGCAAGACCGGAACGAGCTCCAGCTACCGCGATGCCTGGTTCATCGGCTTCACGGGGCAGTACGTGACGGGCGTGTGGATCGGCAATGACGACTTCCGGCCGATGCGCGACGTGACCGGCGGCAATCTGCCGGCCACGGCGTGGCACAGCTTCATGGCCATCGCGACCAGCAATCCCGACATCCCGACCATCGCCGGGCTCGAGCCCCATCCTGCCCAGATCCAGGAGCGGAACCGTCTCGCCGCACTCCGGCAGCTCGAACCGCAGACCGGCGCAGCCACCGCACCGGCGGAGACCACGACCGCACGCAGCTCCATGTCGGATCGCACGCGCCGGACCCTCCGCCAGCTCGGCGAGGACATGCGCCTCGCCGCCGACCGACCGGACGGCATCGGCGCCACGCAGCCTGCCGGCTCCGCCCCGGCGGGAAGTCCAAAATCTCCGGCTACACCCGGCCGACGCGCCGAGCCCGCCGCGCCCGCAGAGCGCATGTTCGAGCCGGCCAGCGCCGTGCGCCCATCACTTGCCCGCGAGCGCTGAGGCATCGCTCATGCTCAATATGCTGCTCTTCCTTCTGATCGCGGTCCTCGACGCGCGAGGTCCGATAGGTATCGTCACTGGACGGCAGCAGGCCGTCTCGATGCCGATCCCTACACGCGCGCGCACTTCGCACGCCACGCCCTGCTGCCGGTCTCGACAGCGCTTATCGGCAGCTATCAGGCGACGCTGGACAGCGAGGGCAGGCCGCTGCACTCGTCCTGCGAGTACGTGCTCGAAGGACCGGAGCCGTCACGCGGCTGGTGGAGCCTTGCGGTGTTCGATGCCGGCGGCAAGCTCATCCGCAATGATGCGGGACGCCACTCGTTCAGCTCCGATACGGCCATGCGCGCGCCTTCAGGCCGCGTCGCCATTCACCTGGCCCGCTCGGCACGGCCGGGCAACTGGCTGCCGACGGGTGGCGCTGGCCGCCTGGTCCTCGTCCTGCAGGTCGAGGATCCGCACGATGCGGCCATGGGTGGCGCCACCAACTCAGGCGACGAGCCGAATGTGCAGCTTCCAAGCGTGCGGAGGATCGCATGCTGAAGCCCAGCCAGCCCCGCCCCGCC
>Ga0066256_1004352_pt1 | contig 10769 bp, 10 predicted proteins | sample ThiBio_1000_biof_FD_87107 | JGI IMG/M metagenome (GOLD analysis project Ga0066256, IMG submission 87107) | Wastewater bioreactor microbial communities from Cape Town, South Africa - Thiocy_expt_1000_biof (version 2) | ecosystem: Engineered > Bioreactor > Thiocyanate-remediating >... | reverse complement strand
GACGGCGAACCAACATTGCCTCCCATCTGGCAGATAAAAGAGTTCCTCACGTTTGGAACTTCATCTCGTGTTTTGAAGACACTAGCCGGGCCGATTAGGACCGCAATTGCACATGACTTTGGCGTTCCGAAAGACATTATCTTCACTCAGTGGGTGGAATGTTTGGTCGACCTGCGAAACATCTGCGCGCATCACGACCGTCTCTTTAATCGAAATTTTCAAAAGCAACCGGTCACCCTCATTACGTTGGGAGGCAACGTTCCTACAGCGCCACCCAAGAAGCTGAAGGCTATTTTGCAGTGCTTGGACTATATGCTTACGAAGCGAGGCGTAAAATAAAACGCTGTCAATGAGGTGGGAACTATCATCGCACGGTACCCGGAAATGATCCCGGCGGAAGCGGGTTATTAAACATTGAACGCCTAGCCACCGACGATCTTATTGCTTGCGGGTGCAGGTTTAGGTTGTCCGAGTTTTATGGCTACATTGTTTGCTCAAAGGTATGTGGCGACGGCCCCCTGTTTGCTCAGGGGTATGAGGCGACCTGCTCAAATGAACGTGGCGACGGTGCTGGAAAACTCAGGATTTTCAATATGCCTTTGTTCAAACGTATGTGGCGAGCGGCATCTTGCTTAAAATCAAGAGCATTGGAATAGACAGCAGGCAAATCAGCCTCTTGCTCGGATCAGTTCGAGGATAGCTGTCTTATGAACAATCCGAAGAGCTCGGCCTGGCTGGAGATCTTCAATTTGTGGTGGATGTTCTTGCGGTGGATCTTCACGGTGCCCGGGGTGATCTTGAGGGCTGTGGCGATCGAGGCGTTGGAGTGGCCACGCAGGACCAAGGATGTGACCTCGACCTCGCGCGGGGTGAGGACGCCGTTGGTCATTCTGTTCAGGGTGTCGTTGATGGGGTCGTGGCCGGGGATCGGATCGGTTGCGACGGGATCGCTGCCGGTAACGCCCCAGTGCCGCTCGCAGATGGTGCGCAGCAGCGGTTCGGCGCCGCGGATCAGCGAGAGATCCCGCCGGCCGAAGGCGGGCGAGGCGACGGGGCGGGTGAAACTTATGACGATGCCGGTCCAGTTCGGCGTCCGGCACACGATGCCGACCTCGTCGCGGATGCCGGTCAGGACATAGTGCCGCCGGTAATATTCGGAACTGTAGAAGTGGTCCGGGGCCATGTCCTTCAGCCGGCGTATGGCCGAGCCCCTGGTGTCCATGGCCGCGCCATAGAAGGGGTCGAGCAGGTAGGGGCCGGCAATGTAGGCCTCGACGATCGTCTGCGCCCGCGTCGCATCCATGTTGTGGTAGCAGCAGACCGGCTTTTCAGCGCCGCGATAGGCGAAGACCATCAGGATGTCGAAATCGATGATGGTCGCCAGCGCGGCATCCAGGCGCTTGCCGAAGGCGCTGGTGCCGATGGCCTCCACGGCCGCCGCCACCGCGCTGTTCCAAGCCCCGAATCCCTGGTCCAATGCCTGCCCTTTCCCCCGTGCTGCGGAAATCCGTGTGCGGAACGCGGCAGGCATCTTCTATCCCCGCGGGGATATTTCCATGCCACGGCACCCGGCCGTAGGCTAACCGCAATGCTGGGAACAAGTCATGTCGAAATCACAAAAATCAAGCGAAACCTTCGAGACGAAGCTTCAGGAGATCGGCGCCCGTTCGGTGCATATCGGCATGGTGGACCCGGAAGGTGAATTCCGCGACAAGCTGGTTTCCGCCGAAAAGGCGGTGAAGCTGGCCAGGGACGGCTATCCGTTCTGCGAGGTTCTCTATTTCTGGGACATTGCGGAAAGCACCTATCGCGACGGCTCGTTCATCGACCGGCCGGCCAAGCTCCATGCCGATACGATACGCAAGTATCCCTTCGCGGACGATATGGCGCTGTGCCTTGCCGATTTCGAAGGCGAATTCGGCCGCCGGTCCCCGCGCAACGTCTGCCTCGCGCAGATGGACAGGGCCGCCGACCTCGGCTTCGACGTCCATGCGGCGTTCGAATTCGAGTTCTTCGTGTTCGACGAGACGGCGGAAAGCATGCGGGCGAAGCAGTATCGCGATCTCACGCATTTCGCGCAGGGCAACCGGACCTATTCGCTCCAGACGTCGGCGCTTCACGGCGACCTGCTTGCCGGCCTCGAGCAGACGATGGACGCGATGGGCGTGAAGCTCGATGCCATCCATACCGAGCTCGGCCCCGGCTGCTTCGAGGCGCCGCTTTATCATGCCAGGGGCATCAAGGCGGCGGACGATGCATTCCTGTTCAAGAATTTTGCCCGCGCCTATTTCGCCCGCAACGGCAAGACGGTGAGCTTCATGTCGAAGCTGTCGCCCAGATTGTCGGGGCAGTCGGGCCACCTTCACCTGTCGCTGCGCGACCGCGACGGCAATCCGGTGTTTTCCGATCCTTCGGCGCCCGACGGCCTGAGCCGGGCGGCATGGCATTTCCTGGGGGGGCTCCTCAGGTTCATGCCGGAATTCCTGGCCATGTGCTCGTCCACCGTCAACGCCTACAAGCGCCTCGTGCCGGGCGCCTGGGCGCCGACGGCGGCCAACTGGGGCGTACAGAACCGCACCGCCGCCGTGCGCGTCGTCAACGACCAGCCCGAGAGCACGCGCATCGAGTTCCGCGTGCCGTCCGCCGATACCAACCCGTATCTGGCGCTGGCGATGATGCTGGGCGCCGGGCTTGCCGGCATGCGCGAGGGTATCGAACCGCCGGAGGGCAGCGCCGAGGATTTCTATGCGTCCCGGCCGGCGCCGGAAGCGGTCTTCCCGCGCGACCTCCATGAGGCGGCCGCCCGGCTGCGCGCGAGCAGCAAGGCGCGGGAGCTCTTCGGCGGCGATTTCGTCGACAGCTTTGCCGAAAGCCGGGAAGTCGAGCATGCGCAATACCAGAGACAGGTGAGCGAATGGGAGATCAGGCGCTATCTCGGCGTGGTCTGATGCCACGCCCCAATGAATGACAAAAGAGAGGAAGAAAAAATGAAAAAGGGAACAGCAGACATCAGTTCAAGCATCGGCGCGATGAAGCGCCGGTCCGTACTCAAGGGCATGGGGGGCCTCGGCCTCGGCCTTGCCGCCGCCGGCAGCGGCTTCCTGGCATCGCGGCGCGACGCCGCGGCGGCCGAAAGTCTCAACTACATGTGCTGGGAGGGCTATAACGCTCCCAGCATCCTCGATCCCTTCCAGAAGGCGAAGGACGCGTCGATCTCGGTCGACCTGATCACCGATTCCGCCGGCGGCTTCGCCAAGCTCGCCGCGGGCGCCTCGCGCGATTTCGACCTCGTCTCGTCCGACAGCCCCTGGATCCAGCGCATGGGGCCGGCCGGGTTCTGCCGCTATATCGACGAGGCGGATTTCGCCGACCAGTTCGCCGAATTCTATCCGCAGTTCCGCGCCCCCTTCGCGCCGCTCGCCTTCGAGGGCAAGGCGACCGGCCTTCCGACCCGCTGGGGCTGGGTCGGCCCGACCGTCAACACCAAGTTCGACAAGCTCGAGACCTGGTCGAGCTACGCGCCGGTCTTCGACAGCGCCTACAAGGACAAGATCTGCCTGCTCGACTGGGGCGACTGGCCGATCATGCCGCTTGCGCTCTATGCCGGCGTGAACCCCTATGAGGAGCTGGACGAGGCCGCGCTCGAAGAGGTCCGCAAGGTCCTGCGGGCCGCCTTCAAGAACACGCGCGCCATCGTCGCCGATCTCGCGGTCGCCCAGAAGGGGCTGATCGACGGCTCCTTCCGCGCGCTCATCGGCGGCGGCACCTCTGCCACCTCGGCCCTTCGCATGAAGGGGCACGACTACATCCAGTCCATCGTTCCCGAGCCGAAGAACGGCCTGAAGCAGGGCATCATCTGGATGGAGGCGACCGGCCTGATCGACAACGGCAAGAACTCGCAGATCGCGGCCGACTTCCTGAAGTACATCGTCTCGCCGGAGGTGGCGAAACAGCTTGCGATCGCCGAGGCGACCTGCAACCTGGTGCCGAACAGCAAGACCGAGGCCCTGTTCTCCGAAGAGGAGAAGAAGGCCCTGCAGGTGGACTACATGTGGACCGCCTGGGACAACAGCCAGTTCCACACCGTGGCGCCGAACATCGACGACATGCTGGCGATCTGGCAGGAAGAACTCGCCGCACGCTGATTTTGCGTGAAAGCAAGACGACAGGCCGCCCGAAGGGGCAGGCCTGTCCATACCATTCCAGACATCAAGGAAACCGAGCTTGGCCAGCCCCATCATCGACGCGTCCGGTATCGTCAAGGACTACGGAGCGGTGCGTGCGCTTCACGGCGTCTCGCTGCAGATCGGCACCGGCGAATTCGTCGCGCTCGTCGGCCCGTCCGGCTGCGGAAAGACGACGCTCCTGAAGATCCTCGCGGGCTTCGAGGAGCCGACGGGCGGGCGTCTTGAGATCCAGGGCAGGGACATGCGCGGCGTGCCGGCCGCAAGCCGCCCCACGCGCATGGTGTTCCAGAAGCTCGCGCTCTTCCCGCACAAGACGGTTGCCGAGAATATCGGCTTCTCCCTGAAGCTCCAGAAGGTCGGGAAGGCGGAGGCCGGCGGCCGCATTCGCGCGATGCTCGACCTGATGCATCTCAAGCCGGAGTACCTGGAGCGCTATCCCGCGCAGCTTTCCGGCGGCGAGCAGCAGCGCGTGGCATTGGCCCGCGCCCTGGTGTCCCAGCCGGGCGTGCTCCTGCTCGACGAGCCGATGAGCGCGCTCGACGCCAAGCTCAAGAAATCCCTTCAGGCGGAGCTCAAGAAGCTGCATCGCGAGATCGGCACGAGCTTCGTCCTCGTCACCCACGACCTCGAAGAGGCGATGATGCTGGCGGACCGGATCTGCGTGATGCGCGGGGGACATGTCGTGCAGGTCGGAACGCCCGCGGACATCTACTATCGTCCCGCCAACATGTTCGTCGCGGGCTTCATTGGCGAGACCAATTTCCTCCCCGTGACCGCAACCGCCGCCGGTGGCGGGATGGAGGTCGCTTCGCCGCTGGTCGCCGCCGGGCAAACGATCATCGCGCCCGAGCACGTATCGCCGTCGCTGTCGGCGAAGGGCACCGCGCTTCTCGTGCGGCCGGAAACCATCCGCTTCCTGAAGGGGGACGCGGCCCCGGGCGAATGGCTGCTGGACGGGCAGGTGGAGGAATATTTCATCAAGGGGGCGTCCACGCAGTACCGCATCCGAGTCCGCGGGCTCGATGCCGCCGTCATCATGGACCTTCCCGGATCGATCGTGCTGCCGGCCGTCGTCGGCGAGGCCGTGCGTATCGGTTTCGATCCCGTCCAAGCCTTCCTGCTGTCGGAGTGAGCATGAGGATCGAGCGCAAATCCTGGAACGACCCGGTTCTCGTCGCCACCGTCGCGCCGCTCGCGCTGGTCATGGTCGCGTTCTTCGTCGTGCCGCTCCTGATGACCGTGGTGCTGACCTTCCAGACGACGCAATTCTACCGCCTCGTCTGGACGTGGGACCTGAAAGTGTGGACCGAGGTCTTCTCCAAGCCGCATTACTGGACGATCATGATACGCACGGTGACGATGGCGCTGATCTGCGTCGTGCTCACCGTGCTGATCGCCTTTCCCGCCGCCTATGCGCTGGCGACGCGGCTGAAGACCTTCAAGACGCAGATCCAGATCCTCATCATCTTCGCCTTCCTGACCGATGCCGTGCTCAAGACCTTCGGCTGGATCCTCATCCTCGACAAGAACGGCGTCGCCAACTGGCTGCTGATGCATGCGGGGTTCCCGCCGGAGATGCTGAACCTGCTGTTCACGCCTGCCGGGACGATGATCGGCATGGTCTACAATCTCGTCGCCTATCCGATGTTCACGATCTACCTCTCGCTGGTGCGCATCGATCGCGACCTCGTTCTGGCGGCCTACGATGCCGGCGCCTCGCGCATCCGGACCTTTTTCGAGGTGACGCTGCCGCTGTCGCGGCCGGGGCTCTATTCCGGCGCCGTGCTGGTCTTCGTGCTGAGCCTCGGCGCCTTCCTGGAGCCCAAGGTGCTCGGCGGCGGCACGTCTCCGCTCGCGTCCGAACTGATCCGCCAGAGCTTTGAGACACGGGTGAACTGGCCGCTCGGCGCGGCGCTCACCGTGGTGCTGATCGCCATCGGCGCACTGATGCTCGCCGCCTGCGCAGCCTTCGCCCTTCGCCGCACGTCCACCACGGAAAGGCCCGCATGATGTCGCAACGCATGCGCAATGCACTCGTCGATACGATGCTGGTCGGCACGGTCGTCCTGCTCCTGGTGTTCTTCTATGCGCCGATCGCCACGCTGGTCGCCTTCTCCTTCACATCCAGCCGCGTGCTGACGCTGCCCATCGAAGGCTTCTCCCTGCAATGGTACGGCGAACTCTTCAACAAGCCGGACTTCCTTCCCGCCGTCGTGAACTCCGCAGCCGTCGCCATGGTCTCGACCGTCTTCGCAACGGTGCTCGGCACTGCCGGCGCGGTCGCCTGGATCCGGTATCGCTTCCGCCTGCAGGGTGCGTTCCGCGGGCTGACCTTCGCGCCGCTGCTGTTTCCGCAACTGCTGCTCGGCGTGGTGATGCTGTTGTGGTTCTCGGTGCTGGGTAGCTGGCTCGGCTTCTCGACCGGGCTCGTCACCGTCATCATCGGCCATGTCGTCTACATCACGCCCTTCGCCCTCGTCGTCGTGGCGGTGCAGGTCTATGGCTTCGACGAGACGCTGGAGGATGCCGCGCGCGATGCCGGCGCGAGCGGTTGGGAGGTGTTTCGCGAGATCACCTTCCCGCTGCTGTGGCCCGGCATTTTCTCCGCCGCCATCTTCTCGTTCCTGCTCTCCTGGGGAAATTTCTACGTTTCCTACTCACTCGCGGGCACGGCGCGCACGCTGCCGATCTTCGTCTATAGCGGCATCGCCGTCGGTTCCTCGCCGATCTATCCGGCGCTCGCCACCATCAATCTCGTGCCGGCCTTCCTGCTGGTCATCGTCGCCGAAGTCCTGCGCCGCCGCGCGCTGAGACGGCAGGCTTCCGGCATTTCCACCTCCTGACAAGCAAGGTCCGCACCATGTCCATCGACACGCCCGCCGTCACCAGCAACTGGAGCTTCCCCACCGCCGTGCGCTTCGGCAACGGCCGAATCGCCGGCCTCGGCGACATGGTGCGGGAACTTGGCGCCAGCCGTCCGCTCGTCGTCACCGATGCCGGGCTGAAGGACCTCTATCCCGTGCAGCGCACGCTGGAAGCGCTGAAGAGCGCGGGCCTCGGCGTCGAACTCTTCTGGAACGTCAAGCCCAATCCCACCGGCGGCAATGTCGCCGAGGGCGTCGAGGCGTTTCGCGCCGGGAACCACGATCTGGTCGTGGCGATCGGCGGCGGCAGCGCGCTGGATGCGGCCAAGGCGATCGCCTTCATGGCCCGCCAGACCATTCCCATGTGGGATCTGGAGGATATCGGCGACAACTGGAAGCGCGCGAACACCGCCGGCCTCGTGCCGGTTATCGCCATCCCCACCACGGCGGGCACCGGCTCCGAACTCGGCCGCTCCTCTGTGATCACGCATGAAGCGGAAAAGCGCAAGGTCATCGTGTTCCACCCGCGCATGATGCCCGACATCGTGATCATGGACCCCGAGCTCACCACCGGCCTGCCGGCGCATATCACCGCCGCCACGGGCATGGACGCGCTGTCGCATGCGCTGGAGGCGCTGAGCGCGCCATCCTTCCACCCGATGGCGGAGGGCATCGCGCTCAATGCGTTGCGGCTGATCCACAAGTGGCTGCCGGTCGCCACGCATGAAGGCGACAATCTCGAAGCGCGCGGCCAGATGCTGATCGCCTCCGGCATGGGCTGCGTCGCCCTGCAGAAGGGGCTGGGCGCCATCCACGCGCTCGCCCATCCGCTCGGCGCCCTCCACGATGCCCATCATGGCCTCTTGAACGCCGTGCTCATGCCCTATGTGGTCCAATTCAACACGCCTGCCATCGCCGATAAACTCGGATTGCTGGCCCGCGTCATCGACCTTCCGCGCAAGGATCCGGAAGGCGTCCTGAACTGGATCCTGGACCTGCGCAAGGATCTGTCCATCCCGGAAAAGCTGTCGGGCATGGGGTTGGTGGATGTCGACGTCGGAAAGGTGGCCGAGATGAGCCTTCTCGACCCCTGCGCGGGAGGAAACCCGGTGAAGCTGGACGAACCGGGTGTCCGGCGGATTCTTGCCGCGGCTATGGGGTGAAACCTGGTCCCGTGCCGCTCGAAAGGTTGCGGCATGAGGAATTCGCCGACCGTCTCGACAGGCACGGCTGTCAGGCCAGTGTCCAGTCTTTCGCCTGGCGCCGGCTGTTCCAGTAGGCGGCAAACCTGCCTCCGGCGGCGATCAGGTCGTTGCGATCGCCGGATTCGACGATGCGGCCGTTTTCGATGAAAAGAATGTGGTCTGCTCTGGCGATCGTCTCGATGCGATGCGCGACAATGAAAGCGGTGCGGTGGCCGAAGCGGGCAAGCGCGGTGGCGATGGCCACCTCGTTCAACGTGTCGAGGCCGCTTGTCGCCTCGTCGAGCAGCAGGATCGGCGCGTTCTTGAGGAGCGCGCGGGCGATGCTGACGCGCTGGCGCTCGCCGCCCGACAGGTTGTTGCCGCCTTCGCCGACCGGCGCGTCCCAACTGCCGAGGCGTTCCACGATCTCGTCGACACAGGCTGCGGCCGCGACCTCGCGCAGCGCCGCATTGCCGGCCCCCGGGCGGGCGAGGCGAATGTTCTCGGCAATGCCGCCTTCGAAGAGCTGCACGTTCTGGAAGACGATGGAAAGCTGGTCCATCAGGGTGGCGGGCTCGTAGGCGCGCACATCATGGCCTGCGACGCGGATCTCGCCCGCGGAAACATCGTGCAGGCGGGCGATCAGCGAGAGGATCGTGCTCTTGCCGGAACCGGAGGGGCCGACAAGCGCGGTCGTCTTGCCGGCGGGGGCGGTGAAGGTGACGCCGTCGAGGATATGCGTGCCGTTGGCGTGGAAATGCACATCGCGGAATTCGATCTCCGGGGTGCCGGGCGTGCTGTCCCGCGCCGGGACCGGCTGGGCCGGCACGTCGAGCACGGCAAGGGTGCGCCCGGCGGCGGCATGGGTGGATTCCAGCGCGGGGAAAAGCTCCGACAGGGTGCTCAGCGGCTCCAGGAAGCGCAGCACCACGACGATCAGGGCCACCGTGCGGGCGGCGTCGACGGTGCCGTCCAAATAGAGGAGCGCCAGGACGGCCACCATGGCGACGAGGGTGCCCTGCATGGCAAGCGAGAAAAGCAGCGTGCCGGGCAGGGTGAACCAGAGCACGCGCAATCCCCCGGCCTTCTGGGCGTCGATCGCCGCGCCGAGCGGCGTGCCCTCCATGCCGGTGCGGCCGGCGGCGCGCAGTACGAGCTGGGCGTGGGCGAATTCCTCCGTGCGGGCGGCCGCCTCGCCCGAGGCGGCGGCGAAATCGGCCTCGGCGCGGCGCATCAGCCGTCCGCCGAGCAACAGCGCGCCGAGCAGCAGGGGGGCGGCGGCAAGCGCCGCGAGGCCGAGCGGCCAGGCGACGAAAAGAAGGCCGATACCGATGGTGAACGGCAGCGTCGCGGCGATGGAGGCCTGCGTCGCCAGATTGACCGAGCTTGCGAAGAGCTCGGGCACGGCGCCGGCGAGGGCGCGTTTCGCCTGCGCCTGCTGCTCGGCGCCGAACCAGCCGACGGGCACGGCGAGGAGATGATCGACAAGGCGGGCGTTCATCGAGGTCATCATGGCAAAGCCGAGATCGAAGGCGCGGATCACCAGGAAGCGCTCCAGCGCCCAGCCGGCCCCGACGCCGGCGGCAAGCAGGCCGAGCCAGGGCAGGGCGCCCTGCGGAACCGGCGAGAACAGCGCGCCGAGCAGCGGCACGAGCGCAAGCGCGGATGTCGCGCGCAATGCAGCCGCCACGATGACGAGGACGGCAAAGGGGGCGAGGCGCGGGCGCGCCTCCGGCGGCAGGAGGGCGGAGATGATCACGAGGCTTTCCTTTCCCCGGCGAGCCACAGGTCGCGGTAGAGGCCGGGCTCGGCGATCAGCGCCGCATGGTCGCCCTGCTGCACGATGCGGCCGCGATCCATGACGGCGATGCGGTCGGCATGCACCACGGTGTGCAGCCGGTGCGCCACGACGAGGACGGTGCGCCTGCCGATGAGCGCGCCGAGTGCCTGCTGCACGAGATGCTCGGATTCCGGGTCGGCGAAGGCGGTGGCCTCGTCGAGCACTAGGCTGTAGTGACGATTTAACTATCTGAGCCATATTGCGATAGCGGCGAGTTTGACGAAGCCCATGAAGTTGACGAGCAGCTTGTCGTATCGGGTTGCGACCCGTCGGAACTGCTTGAGCTTGTTGAAGAAGCGCTCGATGCGGTTGCGCTCCTTGTATAGGTCGACGTCGTATGTGCGCTGAACCTTTCGGTTGCGCTTGGGCGGGATGACGACGTCGGCGCCGCTTTGGGCGATCCTGCCGGCGAGGTGGTCGGCGTCATATCCCTTGTCGGCGATGGCGCTGTCGGCGTCGATGCCGTCGATCAGGTCGTGAGCGAAGGCGATGTCGTTGCGCTGGCCGGGCGAGCCGATCAGGCGGACGGGAAGGCCGAGAGCTTCGGTTGCGGCGTGGATTTTAGTGCTCACGCCGCCGCGAGTCCGGCCCAGGCCCCGGGCACCCGCCCCCCTTGCCTACCCGAACTCCCGGGATTCCGGCGACCGGGATGCCGTGCTGGAGCGGCGAAGGAGCTGTCCACGGGCGGCGGCAC
>Ga0066256_1005305_pt1 | contig 10770 bp, 13 predicted proteins | sample ThiBio_1000_biof_FD_87107 | JGI IMG/M metagenome (GOLD analysis project Ga0066256, IMG submission 87107) | Wastewater bioreactor microbial communities from Cape Town, South Africa - Thiocy_expt_1000_biof (version 2) | ecosystem: Engineered > Bioreactor > Thiocyanate-remediating >... | reverse complement strand
GCGGTCCTTCCAACTTCGTCGGATGGAGGTAACCCATGCCCTGGCGCCTCATCGCCAAAGCCTTCGGCTGGCGCACGGCCACGGACGAGGACGGCGCGACGCCCATCCTCGTCGTCTGGCATCCCCGGCTTAGACGGCATTTTACCGGTTCCGAAGCCTGGAAGCGCGCCGTCCGACTCTCCATCCACGCGCCGCAACCTTACCCGGCCGACGCCGACAGAAAGGAGATTCGGTCATGAAGGCCTACCTAGTCGCCGTGAATCTCCTCGTGCAGGCGCATCATTCTCCCGAGAGCGCCATTGCCGACGCGCTCAACGGCATCCTGACGCCGGATACGAGTAAGCATGCCGGCAGCAATTCAGCGCTTATTGACTGGGCGATTGCCGGCGACGCCATTGCATCATCCATCGCCGGGGTCTCGCTCCCGGATGACGACATGCCGGACGTGTCGGCCTTCCCTTTATGGCCCACGGGGACGGTGCGATGATCGAGCTCCAGGAACGACGGGTCCTGCTCACGCGCATGGAAATCGCACAGGCCGAGACACAGCGCCATCTCGGCATCATCGAGCGGCAGATCGCAGCACGCGCCGAACGGCTGACGATCACCGATCGGGCAAAACGCCGGCAAAATGGCCGCGGCGCATCGACCTGGACAAGCGCCGACGAACGGCTGTTTCAGTAGCATGTCTTGGAGCTCACGCTGGCCCGTCGCGCCGAGATCGACGCTCTCACGCGCAAGCTCGATCGGCAGGAGAAGGCGATTGCCGAGTGTCGGACACGCCATGGCGTTTCTGCTGCACAGCGTTGAGGAGGCGGAGGGCCGCACCAATCGGAGCGTAAGCGGTGTGTGCGGACACTGCTGTCGCCGTCGAAAGAGCCCGGCGGTCTGGCAAGACCTCCCACGGTTTCGGCGGCGGGCTTTGCCCCTTGGCCGTCACTCCCTCGGTTTGTGCTGTGGTCTGAACCGGCCGCGGTCCGCTTCAAGGGCAAGTCGCAAGCGATCGGCGGCCGCCGTCTCGTCATGGGGAGCCGCGTCCTTCGCAGGCCTGAAGGCCCGCTCGTCCGCAACCCGCCCATGCTCGCCTTGGCGGCCACCGCCCCCTGAAGCGGCCCGCTGAAGCCGGTTCTGGTCGACCGCACCCGAGGGAGCGACGGCCAAAGGGCCCGATCGCTTCCCAAGGCGAAACCGAGAAAGGATCTCATCATGACCAAGACCGCCCGTTCCCCTCGCGCCTCCGCCCGCGTCATCCCACTTCAGCGCAGCACGACCCTGGAAATGGTCCGCCTCGCCTGTCCCGACTCCCCCCAGGCCCCCCGCCCGCCCGGGAGCTCCGGCCGGGCGTCCCTCGACGGCGCCGGCACCCGCGCCCTGCACGAGCGGCTCACCGTCGAGCCCGCCGGTGCCCTCAAGGACGGGCTCAGCGCCCGTGCGATGGAAATCCATCTGCAGCGCATCGTCGGCTCCTATGTCGGCTCTGCCCACGGCGCCGGCCAGTTCTACTCACGCGCGGTAACCGAGGCGCGCGAGGCAACCGCCAAGCTCGCCAACGACATGCGCGACGAGGATCTCGACGGTCCGGTCGGCTTCGACAGCCAGTCGCAGCGCAAGCGCGAGTTCGCGGCCGACATGGGCCTGCAGGCACACGCGCTCCGCATGGCGGCCGAGGGCGCCGTTGCCGCCTACGAGCAGGTCATCGGCGAGGCCTGGGAGCCGTTCGCGCGGCAGGTCGAACCCGCCGGGGAAACAGTCACCAAGAAGGCCGCTGTGGCTCAGGTGGCGGCTTTCGAATAGCCCTCAAGGCGGGGCTTTGGCCCCCCCCTTCATACGTCGCAACTCCGCGGGCCGGTCATGAGGGCGGCCCGCGTTTTTGGCGCTGGCGCCGGCGCGGCCCCCCCGGATCGGGGGTCTGGGGGGGGATGCGGCGCCCGCGCACCGGCTCCGCCGCCCTCCGCTGCGCGGCGGCCCTGTGGGGGGCGGGGGCGCCCGGTCCCGCCGCTGCGGCCCCCGTGAGGGGCCGCGACAGGCGCGGTCTCCGAAACGGAGGTCCTGAAAATGAGCCGGAAGGAAGAGAACTCGCGCGCCGATATCTACGCGCGCATCACCAATCGAATCGTCGCGGATCTAGAGCGCGGCGTACGGCCCTGGGTCAAGCCATGGAACGCGGCCAACGCGGCTGGACGCATCACGCGGCCGCTACGCCACAACGGCATGCCCTATCAGGGCATCAACGTCGTGCTGCTCTGGTCGGAAGCGGTCGGACGCGGCTTCACGTCGCCGATCTGGATGACGTTCAAGCAGTCGCTCGAACTCGGCGGTCACGTCCGCAAAGGCGAGAGCGGAACGATGGTGGTCTATGCCAACAAGATCACGAAGACCGAGACCGATGAGCATGGCGCCGAAGTCGAACGCGCCATTCCATTCCTGCGCGCCTATACGGTGTTCTGCGTCGATCAGATCGAGAATCTGCCGGATCACTATTATGGGCGTCCGGCTCCGAGCATCGCGCCGGCGCAGCGTCTCGCGCAGGTGGACGCCTTCTTCGCCAACACCGGCGCGACCATCCGGCATGGCGGCGACAAGGCGTTCTTCGCGCCGTCGCTTGACCTCATTCAGATGCCGCCGTTTGCAAGTTTCCGCGATGCCGAGAGCTACGCCGCAACGCTCGCACATGAATGTGTGCACTGGACTGCGCCAACGCATCGCGCCAACCGCGATCTTGGCCGCTACGCAAAGGATCGCAGCGACCGCGCCCGCGAAGAACTGGTCGCTGAGCTTGGCGCATGCTTCCTCTGCGCCGATCTCGGTATCGTCCCCGAGCTTGAGCCGCGCGCTGATCACGCGAGCTACCTCGCCTCGTGGTTGGACGTGCTGGCCAACGACAACCGCTTCATCTTTTCCGCGGCCGCGCATGCGCAGCGCGCCGTGACATATTTGCACGAGCTTCAACCGCGGCTTGCGGCGCTTGCCGCCCCTGCGTCGATGCCTCGATCGTTCCCCTTTCTCTGAAACCCGAGGGCCCCGCCTCGCGGCGGGGCCCTTCTTGCGTGCATCGTTATGCGAAGGCCGGCGACCGGGGACGGCGGTCGTTGCTGCCTCCAGACCGAGCCATGCCGGCGAGATGGGCCGGCGCGGGTCGCCAGGCTGTCCGAAATGTCGGCCTGTCCCTGCGTCGACGGTCTTCCTGCGGCGACCGAGTCTTGTGGCATTGCAATCGGCGTCGTGGCTCCTGCCGTGGTCGCGGGGGGCCTGGAAAACCTTCAGCGGTGCATTCGCGGGTCTCTTCATCGTGCCCGGGACCGGCGCCATGCGGTGCGGCGTGCCTGTCGCTCAGTCGTGTCCCCATCGTTCGGCCTGACGCGCCCAATGCGTCCTCGATTTGGCATGTCTAACCGAAGGCCGTCGTCGCTTCGCTTCGCCTCGATCTCAAGACCGCAACGGCCGTGCTCAGCTTTCTTCCCCTGGTCGCTGCGCGCCCATTCCGCGCGATTCAAGAAAGCCTCGCCCTGGCCGCCCTCTCCTGCGTGGCGGCCCTGCGGGGGCGGTCCGATCGCCTCCGGTCAACGTGAGCCGTCGGGGGCGGGATGGTCGCGGCCCGAGAAGCGAGAGAGGTCATGTGCTGAGAAGTGTCCTTGAGCGGCATGGCCTGAGAGCCTGGCACGCAGACGTCCGAGTCAAGCGTGCCCGCAGCGTAGCGAGGACAACGCTTGACGCGGCGGCGACACGACAAGCTATTTGAAGGGGTGCAGGCGAAGTCCTGCACCTCTGCCACGTGGCGAACGGGAGAGCGCGAGGGGAACCCCTCGCATCTCAAGGAAGACTCGCGCCGAAGGCGCTCCGTGTATCTTTTATTCGCGTGCTGTCATCTGTCAGTTTCATCGACACGGTAAGCACTTGGGCGATGTCGATGTCCTCTTGCACCTCCGGGTGCTTCGTCACCGGAGAGCAGGATGGTTTCGATTGTACGGGCAGTGCCCGGTGTTGAAGGGATTCCGGCAGGCTTCCCCATCTTGCTCGACGCGCAGATGTCGATTGTCGAACCTGCCTTCGGCTACCTGATCGAACTCGCCACCATTCCCGGCCGCTCGCATGCGATGGAGACGCTGAGGACGTATAGCGAGCACCTGCATGACTGGTTCGACAGCCTGGAGCAGAGCGAGCTGGACTGGCGCCTCGCCGATGAGGGAACGATCGCCGGCTACCGGAATCGGATGCTGGCAACGCCGAGCCCTCATACCGGGCGACCTTATGCCCGGTCCACCGTGAACGATCGTATCCGGACGGTCTGCCGCTTTTATACATGGGCGCATCGACGCGGTCTGATCGAAGCATTGCCCTTCGACTACGTTGAGGTGTCGCTCCGCTCAGTGCGTCGTCAGGGCATGCTGGCGCATTTGCATCATCGGCCTGCGACCGTGATGGCGAACACTCTGACGGTTTCGGAGGTTGAACGTCTGCCGCGACCGCTGCGCGTCGATCAACTCCAATCGCTTTTTCAGCATCTTTCGTCGCCCTATGACCTGATCGCCGAATGGGCTTTGGCCACGGGCATGCGCCGCAAGGAACTATGCGGCTTGCAGCTCCATCAGGTGCCGGATGTTGCTCACGTGGACATCGACGTGGACCCACTCGTCGGAATGCCGCTGACCGTGACCAAGGGCGACCGGCCGCGCACCGTCTATCCGCCGCTGCGGCTGATCGACCGAACCCACTGGTATGCAGGAGAACAGCGTGCGGCGCTGGTGAAGCTCCGACGCAGAACCCGCCCCGGTTATCGGCCGTCATCAGCGCTGTTCCTCAACAGCAACGGCGATCCCGTGTCGAGAGCGAGGTTCTCCGCTGCGTTCAGCACGGCCTTTCAGGCGGCAGGGCTGACAGGATCGGGCCATTGGTTGCGCCATACATTTGCGATGACCATGCTCGTGCGCCTGCAGAAGCAGGCGGCGACAACACCAGATCTCAATCCGCTGAAGATTGTGCAGGTCCTGCTCGGACACGCCTCGATTCAGTCAACGGCAATCTATCTGCGCTGCGTCGAACTTCATGCCGACACGCTCGCCGAGAGCCTGGCCTATCTTTACGGCGAGTTGGTGCCTCATGGCCGCGCGTAAAAGGAAGTCGATCAATCGGCGCATCACGGTTGCGGCGCCGGACAATGCGGCAACTGACCTCATCACCGATAAGGTCATATTCACCGATGCCGGAGGTCGGCCAATCCAACGGTTCGACCCCGAGCAGCTTTCCGGCCTGCCTGCCGACCTGCGCGGGCTCATGGTCCAGGCTTTCCGAGAGCATGGCGTCGGCCAAAGGCCCACGACCCGCCGAACGACCTGGGCAGCGATCCTCCGCTTTGCCCGCTACGTTGTCGACGATGAGACGATTAAGACGGCGGCTGATGTCGATACCGCCGCGCTCGGCCGCTACGTGCTCTGGCTCAAGGCGCAGTCGACCTCCCGCGCGCCGCGCGGTGCGCATGCCACGGCCTTCAATACATTTCGGCCGCTCCTCGCATGGTGCCAGCGCAATCGACCTGGAACGCTCGCACGCGATCTTGAGATTCCCTGGAATCCCTTTCCCGGCAGGCGAATGCATCAGCAACCGCGCCGGCGGCTGCCGTCCGATCAGATCAAGGCGATCCTCAGCGCCTGCTACGAGGAGATCGACGAGGTCTGGGCCCGGTTTCAACATGGGCAGGATGTCATCCGGCGCACCGAGCTTCCGCCCAAGATACTGCGCGGTCAGGGGCTCGATCGATGGATTTGGCGGATCAGCCCGATCGAGGACGGTCGCATGCCCGACAGGGCTGTTCTCGAAGAACACGGGATCAAGTCCGCCACGCTCGTCAAGTCTTGGGGCGGCTATCGCACCATCACGCAGTATTTTCACATCACTACCGATACGCTCGTTCCGTTCTTTCTGGCGATCGCCATCCAGACCGCCGCCAATCCCGATCCGCTGCGTCATATCCGTCGCGACTGTCTCATCCCGCATCCGCTCGACGAGCATCGCGTGATCATCGACTGGAACAAGGCCAAGACCAATGCGCGTCTCCAGAAGGCGCAGCGCCGCTCGTTCGATCGGCGTCGACGATACGCCGCGCCGAACCTGATCGCGATGATGCTGGCCCTGACTGAACCGCTTGTTGCAGATGCTTCGCCCATGCAGCAGGATCGGCTATTTCTGACGCGCAGCATCTATACCGAGTCCACCCGCCATTCGCTTCGTAGCCGCACGGAGGTGGTCGAGCATTCCGTCCTCAGGCGCGCTATCCTCCGATTCACGAAGCGCGCCAACCATCGCATCGATGAGTGGAACGCGGCACATCCCGACAGCACGCGTTCCCGGATCGCCGGCTTTGCGCCCGCTTTGTTTCGCGGCACTGTCGCAACCGAACACTATCGCGCCTCCGGCGGCGATATTCTCGTGGCCCAATCGATCCTCAATCACGCCAACGCCGCGACGACCGAGACGTATCTCAAGAGCGAGGAGACGACACGCTTACAGCGCCAGACGATCGCTCGCTTGCAAGACCTGATGATCGCATGGGTGCGCGGGGACAAGCCTATAGGCGCGCCGTTGCGGCTTGGCCAACGTCGTGGCACCGCTTCCTTCGCCCATGATTGTCTCGCGCCGGTCATTCCTGGTCGAGATGGCGCCGAGCGCCTGTGCCCGCATTTTGGCGGATGCCTTGCGTGTCCCGGTCTCGTGATCCCGATCGACCCTGAACATCTGGCGCGTATCCTCGCCGCCATCGATCGGTTCGAACAAGCCCGCAACCGGCTCGACCCCCAACGGTGGAATCTCCTCTACGCGCCGTCGTGGCGGATTCTCACCCAGGACATCCTTCCGGATTTCCCGGCTGCGATGCATGAGGCCGCGCGTGCGCTTGCCAACGACATGCCCGCCCTGCCGGAGCTGGAGTAATCATGCTGCTCCAAGCTGATCCCACGCATGACGTTGATCCGCCGCAGAAGGTTTCGGCAGAGTCGCTATGGTCGGACCCGCAATGGCATCTCGATGGCCTGCGATCCGACCTGCGGAGATCGCAGCTCCAGATCGATTGGGATTTCGAACTGCCAGACGGCAGCCGCTTCACAGACCCATGTTGGGGCCGCTGGCTGGAAGATGCGCGCATCTTTTTGTGGTCGCTTCGCCTCGATCCGCCGCCAGGCAGGCGGCACGCCCGCGCGAGAACCCTTGTTGCCGCGGCCGTCAAGCTCCGCATCCTGATCCGATGGATGGCTGGCCAAGCAATGCGCAGCTTCGGCGACCTCGATCGCGATGCCGCCGCCCGGTTCATGCACGACATTGCCGGGCGACGAAGACACAATGGCGCGCTGATCAGACCTGGGACCCGTCACGACTACGCCAACCTTTTGCTCGCCCTCTACCAGCAACGGCGCAAGCTCGCATGCCCACCACCAGAGCACCCGTTCGACGAAGACCGCGTAGGCGCTCATTCCGGATTCAGCCGCCATACCGTGCAGCGCCTGCCATTCACGCCCGATGCCATCGCCGTGCCGCTCGTCTCGGCCGCGATCCGACTCATCGGACAGCCGGCCGATGACGTGATCGCACTACGCGACCAGGCCGTGCCGTTTCGCATGGATGATCAAAGTCGCTCCTTCTTCGTTCACCGGCAGGCCGTCCGGGCACTCGTGTCTTCATTTCGGTTTTCCACGATCGAGGGCGAGAACGTGCCCTGGCATCCGCCGTTGACGCGAACGAGGCACCTGCGCGGGCTGATCAATCGCATCCAGGAAGCTTGCTTCGTCACCATTGCCTATCTGGTCGGCGCAAGAGCCTCGGAGATTCTGACGCTCAATGCTCACTGCGTCGAGGAGCATCCGTCCGCAGATAAGACGGAAGCCTTTGCTTATCTCCGCGGCCGGATATTCAAGACCGCCGGCAACGATGCCGGCGTGCCGCACCTCTGGCCAGCGCCGCCGCCCGTTCTGCGTGCCGTCGACGTCTTGCGCCGTCTCTCAGAACCCTTGCGCGCTCAGAGCGGCCGGTTGGACCTGTGGCTCTCCATCGCCGGGAACGGCATCATCGATCGCCGCGTGCCGGAGGTCCCAACGGGCAGTTCTCTCGTTATCCGTCTGAACGAGAGATTTGCGGCTTTCATCGACATGCCGCTCAACGACGATGGAACGCCTTGGCGTCTGACCACGCACCAAGGCCGTAAGACCTTTGCCCGCTTCGTCGGCAAGCGCGACCGCACCGGCCTTCATGCCTTGCAGCATCATTTCGGGCATGTGACCCGCATTATGACCGACAGCGCCTATGTCGGAACAGATTTTGATCTCGGCGAACTCGTCGATGCGCAAACACTCGACGAGACGCGATCTGCGCTCGAGGAGTTGCTCACCGCGTCGCGTCTTGGCGGCAAGGCGGGGCGCATGCTGTCGTCGCGGTCGCGCTTCCGCGGCCGGACCCGCGACGGCGAACTCGCCGGCTATGTCGATTTCCTCATCGAGGAGAGCGGCATGCGGCTCGGCGTCTGCGACTGGGGGTATTGTGTCTATCGCGTCGAGTCCGCCGCTTGCATGGGGGACGAACGCGGTCCGAACCCGCTGTGGCGCACCGAGAGCACCTGCATGAGCTGCGCTAACTTCGCAGTCACTGAGCGGCACCGCCCGGTCTGGCAAGCGCGCCTTGATCGCAACATCGCTTTGGTCGCCGACGATCGACTCGATGCATCGAGCATCGCTCTCGCCAGAACGCGCATTGCCGAGTGCGAGCGTGTCCTTTCCGATCTTTCCGCTACAGGAGGAGCCCATGCCGAAGATGACGGCCGCAAACCCACTTGATCGGCGCGTGCAGGCGACAGCCGAGAAGCTGCGCGCTGCCCTCGACCGCCTGGCCCGCAGCTCCGTGGGGTCTCCGATGATCGAACGGCAATTGACCGTCGCAGCTCTCGCGAGGGAGGCGCGCGTTGGACGTAATGCCATCTACGCCAATCACCGCGATATCCTCGACGAGCTGATCCGCGTCCGTCAGCAGCGGCGGGCTCCTGATCGGATCGCCGCCGTCGCCGAGAAGGCCGCCGAACAACGCATCGCCGTCGATATTATGCAGGGTCAGCTTCGCCAGCTCGCGACCGAGAATGCCGGACTCCTGCGGCGCGCGACCGAAGCGGAACGCCGTGCCGACAGGGCCGAGCACCGCATCGCGCAGTTAACGAAGGAGCTTGATCACCGTCGTCGCCCCCAGTTGCTACGATCGTCGGTCGGTGAGCACGGAGAGGGTCGATGATGATGTCGTTTCCCGCCCAGCCTTCTTGCCGCACGATGCACCGATAGCTCGTTGCCGGACGAAGCTGGATCATGTCGTCCTCGCAGCCTCTCGGATGACGAGGGTGGCCAATGCGCAGGAAGTGTCTCGATAGTCCGTCAGACCGTGGTCGTTGGTGTTTCTATGCCGTAAGCGAGCGTCTCTCCGTCGCCGGGCTGCCCAGAGGGCCGTCCATCGCGGCCTTTCTTGCTGGCGTCCCTCACACCGCGTCCGGCTGCTGCGCCGCCCCCCCGCGTCCCCGCAACAGCGCGCTGCCGCCCCTCCTCCCCGCCGTGCTCGGCTAACGCCTCCGCGCGGCTCCCTCGCGAGGCAAGAAGCTCGTCCCTGCGCCGCCTTCCACTGCGTTTCAGCCCTTCGGGTGCGGGCCGGTCGCCCGGTGTTTTCCGATCGCCATCAAGGCCGCGATGGTCGCGACCTGATACAGCAAAGGAGAAGACCTATGGCTCAGATCGGTACGTTCACCCGCAACGAAGACGGTTCGTTCGCCGGAGTCATCAAGACCCTCAACCTCAGCGTCAAGGCTCGCCTGGTCGTCGCCGAGAAGGACAGCGAGAAGTCGCCCGACCTCCGCGCGCTCGTCGGCAACATCGAGATCGGGGCTGCCTGGAAGAAGGTCGCCAAGGAGACGGGCCGGGAGTATCACTCCCTCAAGCTCGACGATCCGAGCTTCCCCGCTCCGATCTACGCAAGCCTCGTGGAGAACGAAGACGGCTTCGCTCTCATCTGGTCGCGCTGAAGCGCTCAACCATCGACGCGGCGCTCCATCACGGGGCGCCGCGATCGCGCTAAAGGACATCTCGGAAGTGTCCTCCAGCAAATAACGAAGCAAACACCGATGCTTCGTTTCAGAAGGACAGTTGACGGCTGACCTAACAGGGCTTCGTGGGCACCGTCAAGACCCTCGCTCTCGGCGCCGTGAAGGCGAAGATCGTTCCGGCCGAGCGCACCTCGGACAAGTCCCCCGACTTCCGAATCCTCGCGGGCGCCAACATCGAGTTTGGCGCCGTGTGGAAGAAGAAGTCCCAGGATACGGGCCGCGAGTATCACTCGGTCAAGCTGGACGACCCGAGCTTCCCGGCTCCGATCTACGCCACGCTGGTCGAGGTCGAAGGCGAGGAAGGCCACTCGCTCATCTGGTCTCGTCCGAACCGCGACTGAGCGGGTGCGCAAGGAGGCCCCGCCGCGAGGCGGGGCCTTCGAGCGTGAGCGGAAAGGAGAACGATCATGTGCAAGGTCTTGAACGCGCGAAAGGTCGGCAAACGCTCTAATGCAGCGCGGGTCTACATCGGCCGCCCGAGCAAATGGGGCAACCCGTTCGTCATCGGCCGCGACGGCTCCCGCGCCGACGTCATCGCGAAATATCGCGCCTGGATCGTCGCGCAACCCGCGCTCATGAATGCGCTCGGCGCGCTGCGGGGTCGCGATCTCGTTTGCTGGTGCGCACCGCTCGCGTGCCATGGCGATGTGCTGATA
>Ga0066256_1005304_pt1 | contig 10770 bp, 4 predicted proteins | sample ThiBio_1000_biof_FD_87107 | JGI IMG/M metagenome (GOLD analysis project Ga0066256, IMG submission 87107) | Wastewater bioreactor microbial communities from Cape Town, South Africa - Thiocy_expt_1000_biof (version 2) | ecosystem: Engineered > Bioreactor > Thiocyanate-remediating >... | reverse complement strand
CTCTTGTTGCTCACTTACGAGAGCCTGGTGCGGGATCCGGTTGCAGCCGTCCGCGCGGTCTACCAGTTCATCGGCGAACCCTGGTTCGAACACGACTTCGACGACGTCGAGTACAACGCGAACGAATTCGATGCGCGGGTCGGAATGCCGGGCTTGCACACCGTGCGCACCAAAGTGGAGGCCGTCGAGCGCAAGCCCATCCTGCCTCGCGAAATATTCAACCGCTTCGCCAACGAGTCGTTCTGGCTGGACCCGAAGAACAACGTGGGCAACGTGCCCGTCGTCTGAAGCAGCGGGGCAGGGCAGCCGGCGCGGCAGCGAATGCCGGGGCCGGTGCGTGTCAAGCAGGAACGTACGTCAACCTGATTACGTCCTCGACGATCACATCGCTGGCCACGAGGCGGAGCCGCGGCCGCGGACCCGCGAAGAACGGCTTGCCCCGGTACTCGTCGACGAGACCAAGATCGGTCAGGCTTTGCGCCAGCTCCGGTCCCGCGACTTCGATCTCCCCGGCGAGCTCCGCTTTCATTCCCCGTATCACTGACTCGATGTCATCGGCGACAAGCGTGGCTTTCGGGCCGACCGACTTCAGCGAGCGCGACACGACCCATTTCGGTTTGCTCCGCCATGCCGCCGCGTATTCACGTTCGTCCGCGTCCCAATCGGGAGAGTCTTCGTCCCAATAACGCATGACCTCGTACATCCGGCGGCCGTACACCATGCCCGTCAGGCCGCGCACCCGCTCTGTGAAATGGCGAAAGAGCGCCGGATCAGGCGGCCCGAATGCCAGATGGTCGACGTAGCCATCCAGGGACTGGTTCAATTCGAATACGAGCTTCGCCATGGGAATTTCCCCTCCAAGGCCTGCAGGGACAGCTTGGCCTGCTGCTATGCAGAACCAAGGTTAATCTGCGCGCGGCGGCGTCGGTACGGTCAATAGCCAACAATGTGGGACGACCCAAGGCGATCATTCGACAATTCCTTAATTACCTCCTTCCCCCTTGCTCCCTTGCTCGGGCTTTAGCTTTACATCCGCAGGTTGCCCGGCCAATTGACAGGACCCCTTGAGCGCCTCCGCTAGACCTTACCTTGACTGTACTTAAAGAGTAGGCCCACCGGAGACCGCTTAAGCTTCTTGGTTTCTTCTACAAGCGATTTGATGGATTTTGGAATATCGTGCAGCTTTGGTGGATCCAGAACCTGATCTGCGGCCAATGCCGCCAAACCCCAAGTTGGAGCCCCAGTTGCTGCTGCCGTGGCCGCAAGTGAACCGACGACAATCCATGAACCGATATCGCTTCCCGCAAATTTCCACTTTTTTGCTATGAGCGCACGGACTTTCTCTTGATGTGTGGCAAATGCCGTGCTGATGTTGTCGAACACCCGTTCATTTGTCCGGACAAAGTCCGCCGGGGCAGCCCGTGCTATCTCGTCGACACCTACAGACATAATTTCGCGAACCTCACCTAATGCTCCTGCTTTCCGAACTTCGATCAAAGCCGCAGGTGGGACATTCCCAAGCCACTGCATCTTGTCGCTGGCTAATGATTGTAGACCACGGACTATATGGAGATCGCGTAGTTCGTTACCCTCAGCCACTCTGTTGGAGTCGTACTCAAGCTTCCAAACGAAGTACTGCCACGACGTCGGCGCATCAATGATTGGAGTACCTCTGAGCTGGCGAGATTTGATCAACAGCTCGTTGCTAGCACTCATGCGACCGACTGCTTGTGACGCCAGCATTATGCCGGGATTGGATGTATGGAGCAGGCCCGAATAAAGATCGTCACCAAGGGCGCGTTGCAGTTGATCTGCTAGTGAACCTCGCCATTCCGTATCAAACAGAGCACGTTGCGGATCTTCAACTTCAGCGACGACCCGTTCAACCGTGTCGAGCCCACGACAAAAACTCATCAATTCATCGAATGTCCCGAACGTCCTTCCGAACAAACGCGCACCGTGTAGCAAGGCATCCTCTTGGCCAAGCTTGTAAAAGAAGGGGCGTTCATCTTCATCGAGAACCGACGCATCGGGAAGTACCGCAACTATCGGCGGCTGAACGTCCGCACACGCCAAGTCCTTGTACTGCAGTAGATTCATCGCATGCTTAATGAGGTAGTAAGCCTGCGAGTCTTCTCCGAGGCGCTCAAATACCGCTTTGGAGCGCAAAAATGGGTCGGGCAAGATAATGGTATCTGTATAAAGCGCACACTTCGATGCTATATTTTCGCTCGCCGACGGGAATAGATCACCGCCATAAACGCCCTTCATCGCTTCATGCATGTCTTCCACATGGGCGATAGCTATCTGGCCAGTCGCGCGCCAGAAGTCGTCGATCGTATCGAGGAAATTCTTAAGGTTACGAGTAAGTTCTGCCACGCCCTCCGGCGTCTGCGACAAGGCGACCCCAGCGTCATGTGGGGTGAGCCCTCGGTCGACCATTATTCTGTAAAAGTGGCCAAAATTCGCCTGTAAAAACTCAAAGTATTTGGTCTGAATGTCCGCGAGCGATGCGGATTTCTTCATTTCCTCACGATCGTGCATCGCTTCGATAGCTAGCGCCATAGAGCGAACTAATCCATCAACCGTCGACAGGTCAACGGTGCCATCGGGCGCGTACGTAACGAGCTTCAAACTATCGACTACCTGAAGGCCCTCCGCAATATGGATCTTTCCGGCTTCAAACTGCTCCTTTAGGATTCGCAGCCGACGCTGCAGTCGAGCCTCGTAGGCCTCCTGATCGCTGTTTCCATTATCAGCCATAGGTTCAGTGTTCCCAGCGCTCTACATCCGGAGTGGCATCAGGGCTTCGCTTTTTGCGGCTCCAAGCTGATCGACTTTTTCCCGACAGCTTCGAGCTTTACGTTCAACGCCGCAAGTTCGTTCGTCTTGAGCGCATCCCACTTCTGCAGCGACGCATCCAGCAGGCCGCTGAGCTTGGCGTAGCCGTCTCGGGCGTCGGGTGAGGGCGCCGCGTCGGCGCCGCCGTCGACGGCCTGCGCCAGCGAACGGAACGCGCCGCCGAGGTAGCCGAAGCTCTGGACGTTGTTGGGTGGAATGGTCCAGGCGTTGTACGGGTTGGGCGACTCCGAGATGTCGGCCGCGGCCACGACTTTCGCATCCAGCGCGTCGATGGATTGCTTGAGGTCGCCGCTCGCATCCTTGCTTCTCTTCCCGAGTTCGGCGTGCAACTTGTGCGCTTCGCCCATCGCGGTCGCTAGCTTCGCGCCTTCGGCTTCGACTTTGCGCGCCAGGTCGAATTGTTCGACGTAGGCGTCCGCGGGAATCGTCACACGCGGATCGTGCGCGACGGTCAGCGGCTCGCTGAAGGTTTTGCCGTCCACCGTGAGCCTCACCGTGTATTGCCCCGGCGGCGCCCACACGCCGTCGGCCCAGGCGTCGCCGTGCGCCAGCGCCGCAGGCGGCGCGTAGCGCAGCGGCCACACGAAGCGATGCAGGCCCGGCGTGGTTTCCAGCACCACCGGTTCGCGGAACCAGTCGGGCGTCATGTTGATCTTGGCGAGATCGGGCTTGGGCGCCTTGTCGGCGCTGGAATAACTGCGCACCAGCTTGCCGTTGGCGTCGACGATCGAAAGTTCGATCGGCTTCGCGGGCGTTGCGGCCAGCGAGTAATCGAGGTACGCGCCCCACGGTGGATTCTCGGCGATGGGCTCGTCCTTGGGCAACGGCGTGCCGGTGAACATCGGCATGCGCACGCGGTACGCGAGCGCGGGTTTGTACAGGCGCGTGGCCCAGCTTGCCGGATACGCCGCCAACTGCCGCAGCGCGGAGACGTCGTCCATGATCCAGAAGCCGCGCCCGTGCGTGGCGATCACGAGGTCGTCGTTCTTGACGTCGATGTCGCGCACCGACACCGCGGGCAGGTTCTGCTGCAGCGAGTGCCAGTGGTCGCCGTTGTCGAACGACACGAAGATGCCGAAGTCGGTGCCGGCGTAGAGCAGCCCGCGCTTCACGGGGTCCTCGCGCACCACGTCGACGAAATCACCGTCGGGAATCCCGTTGACGATCGATTGCCATGTCTTGCCGCCGTCGGTGGTGCGATAGATGTAGGGCTTGCGGTCATCCAGCCGGTGGCGATCGACCGACGCGAACGCGGTGTCCTGATCGAAGTGCGAGGGCGAAAGGCTGCCGACCTTGGACCACGCGCCGAGTTGTTTGGGCGTGACGTTGCTCCAGTGCGCGCCGGCATCGTCGGTGTGCCAGACCAGGCCGTCGTCGGTGCCGACCCACAGCAGTTTCGCGTTCAATGGCGACGAGCCGATCGAATACACCACGCCGCGGCGCGCACCTTGGTGCAGGTTGTCGGCGACGGTGGTCGCATCGAGCGAAGACGGCACCGCCGGATCGGGGCGCGACAGATCGGGGCTGATCGCGGTCCAGTGTTCGCCGCCGTCGGTGGTCTGCCACAGCCGCTGGTTGCCGAAGTACAACGTCTTCCTGTCGGACGCGTTGAAGACCAGCGGCAATGTCCAGGTGCTGCGATAGATGTCGGGATCGGCCAGGGTCGGATCGACGCTGCGCGTCTGTTTGGTCTTGAGATCGAGCTTGTCGACCTTGTCGCCGTACACGACGTCGGGATCGTCCGGGTCGGGCGCGATCATGCCGCTTTCGCCGCCCGCGGTGACCTCGTGGAACTGCATCATGTTGATGGTCGCTTCGTAGGTCGAGCGGCTGGGCACGGCGGCCGCGCCGGAATCCTGCTGCGCGCCGTACACGCGGTACGGGAAACGGTTGTCGGTGCTGACGTGGTACATCTGCGCGGTCGGCTGGTTGTACCAGCTCGACCAGGTCTTGCCGCCGTTCACGGTGATGATCGCACCCTGGTCCACGCCCATGATCTGGCGGTCCGGATCGTTCGGGTCGATCCACAGTTCGTGGTAATCGTCGCCGGTCGGGTCGCCCTTCACCGGAAGGAAAGTCTTGCCGCCGTCGTCCGAGCGCAACTCGATGGTGTTCATCGCGTACACGCGGTTGGCATCCTTCGGATCGGCGGTGATCTGCCCGAAATACCAGCCGCGCTGCCAGATGCGCGGATCGCCGCTGGTCTTCTTCCAGGTCTTGCCGGCGTCGTCGGAGCGGTACAGGCCGCCCTCGTCGGCATCCACGATCGCGTAGATGCGATCCGGCGCCGCGGCGGAAATCGCGATGCCGATCCGGCCCAGGTTCTTCGACGGAAACCCGTGGCCTTCGATGTGGGTCCAGGTGTCGCCGCCGTCGGTGGATTTGTACAAGCCGGAACCCGGCCCGTTCGACGGCGGATAGATGTTCCACGGCGGCCGCCGCGTCTGCCACAGCGACGCGTAGATCACGTTGGCGTCGCCCGGCTTGAAGATGATGTCGATCGCGCCGGTGTCGTCGTTCGGGCCCAGCACCTTCTTCCAGGTCTTGCCGCCATCCAGCGAACGGAACACGCCGCGCTCGGCGTTCGGCCCGTAGGGATGGCCGAGCGCCGCCACGAACACGCGGTTCGGGTTGTGCGGATCGACGCGGATCATCGAAATCTGCTGCGAGTCCTTCAATCCGATGTGCGTCCAGGTCTTGCCGGCATCGGCGGACTTGTACATGCCGTCGCCCTGCACGATGTCCGAACGCATGTCGGATTCGCCGGTGCCGACGTAGAGGATGTTCGGGTTCGAGGGTGCCACCGCGATTGCGCCGATCGACTGCACCGGCTGCTTGTCGAACAACGGCTGCCAGGTGCGGCCGGTGTCGTGCGTTTCCCATACGCCGCCGTCCACGGAGCCCATGTAGAAATGCGTCGGCTGTCCCGGCACGCCGGTCACCGCCAGCGTGCGGCCGGCGCGGAACGGACCGATCAGGCGCCAGTGCAGGGCACCCCAGGTTGATGCGTTGGTCGCGCTATTTGTTGCGGCGGGCGCCGCGGCAGATGCAGGCAGCGCACTGGCGAGCGTGAGGGCGACAGCAGCGAACAACGCAGTCAGGCGGTGGGGCACGGGCATGAACAACTCCTCACGACGCAGGCGATCCACGCATCATAGCGAGGGCGCAGAAACGTTCATGGGTAAGAAGGCATATCACGTGGGTTCTCTGCTCGTGCGCTTGTTCCCCTCTCCCACCGGGAGAGGGTGCCCCGCAGGGGCGGGGGAGGGTACGCACCCGCCTGATCCAACAAGTTGAGGTGGCACCCACTACTTGTAGCTCCCGGACCCTCATCCGGCGCTACGCGCCACCTTCTCCCGAAGGGAGAAGGGTACAAAGCGTCAACCCGCCGCAGCCCAACAAATCAACGACGCGAATTCCGGTAATCCGCGCCACCGCATCGCTCAGTTGTCCGCCGAGGACAACAGCTTCGGGTCGCCGACCTCCACCGGCTCGCCAATCGGCAGCGGCGGCACACCAGCTGCCTTCGCCTTCTTGTTGAAGTCGAGCACGGCCTGGCGCAACGAGCCGTTGAAGGTGTCGAGCTTCGGTTGCAAGCCAGCTTCCTGCTTGGCGATGTAATCGCGCTGGTTCGCGTTCGGTGCCTGGTCCGGCCCCATGCGCGATGCCATGCGGTACACGCCGAAGAAGGTCATGCCCCACGGCGAGAGTTCGTGCAGGTCGTCTTCCGGCACCTTGTACTGGATGTTCGGCAGCCAGAAGTCCTTCGAGAAATCGCCGAGCGTTGTCTTCAGGCTCTCGGCACTCGCATGCAGGTTGGCCTTGGCGCTGCCCGCCGCCGCACCCTTCGTCGAATCCAGCACCTTGTCGAGCGTCTGCATCATGTCGTAGCTGCGGCCGATCACCGCCACGTCGGCGGCAGCTTCGCCACGCAGCCGCATCGCGGTGTCGAACGCCGCGCGCTGCACGTCCATCGGCGGATTGATGCGCGGATCGGCGACCACCTCCACGGTTTGCGTTGCGCTGCGGCCGTTCGCTTCCACCTTCACCTGGTAGTTGCCCGGCAACGCCAGCGGCCCCTTGGGCGCGTCGCTTGTGCTCGGGCGGAATTCCGCGCGCAGCGCCTTCGGCAACTCGACGCCGGCGTAACGCATGTTCCAGGACGCCACGTTGATGCCGGCCTTGCCGGATGCGTGGAATGTCGCCACCGGCTTGCCGGCGCTGTCGGTCACGCTGACGACGACCGGGTTGCATTGCTCGAACGAGGGCTTGTGTTCCTTCTGCGCGGACTTCTTCGCGGCCGTCTTTGCCGCCTCGTCTCCGTTCTTGTCATCTTCCTTCGCGCATGCCTTCGGCACGTCGATGGCCTTCGCCAGCGAATAGACGATCGTCGGGCCACTCGGCGGGTTGGGCGTGGTGAAATCGCCGGGCGCAGGGCCGATGTGGCGTCCACCGAACCCGATCCACTCGGTGCCCTGCGCGCTGGGGAACATGTGGAACGAAGCGTCCGCCAATTTCGGCTGCCACTGTTCCAGTGCTTCGATGTTGTCGAGGATCCACAAGCCACGCCCGTGCGTGGCCATCACCAGGTCATGCGGCGACTTGGTGAACTTGATGTCCCACACCGCCATCGTCGGCAGGTTGCCGGTCATCGCGTGCCAGTGCGCGCCGTCGTCGAACGACAGGTACAGCCCGCGCATGGTGCCGAGCGCGAGCAGGCCTTTCCTGTTCGGATCCTCGCGCACGACGACTGCGGCGTTGTCGTCCGGCAAACCGTTGGTGATGCTTTGCCAGTGCGCGCCGTAATCGCGGGTCTTCAGCACATACGGATGTTCGTCGCCCAGCATGTGGCCGTCGCCCGCGATGTAGGCGGTGCCGGCGTCGAACGGCGACACCCCGATCTGGTAGATGCGGCCGAGCTTCACCGCCTGCGGCAGGCCCGCGGAAACGTTGGTCCAGTTCGCGCCGCCATCCTTGCTGACCCAGACCAGGCCGTCATCGGTGCCGACCCAGATGACCTTGCCGTCGGTTTCGCTGAGCGAAATCGAGAGGATGGTGTCGGTGTTCTCCGCGCTGGAGATGTCGTGGAACACCGGGCCGCCGGCGACGGGCTGGTGCTCCTTGATGTCGCGCGTGAGGTCCTTCGAGATCGGTTGCCAGTTCGCACCGCCGTCGGTGGATTTGAACACCACGTTGCCGCCGATGTAGAGCGTGTCCGGGTCGGTCGCCGACACCGCGATCGGCGCTGCCCAGTTGAAACGGTATTGCAGTTGTGAGAGCGGTGTGTCGCCCATGCTGGTCATCACGGGACGGATGAACTTGCTCGTCCAGTTCCTGGTGTCGATGCGCGAGGCGTAACCCGTCTGCGACGCGGCATAGACGATCGACGGGTCCGACGGCGCGGGCACCACGTAGGTGCCGTCGCCGCCGGAGGGATTCCACCAGTCCGCGCCCCAGATGCCGTCGCGCGACAGGCTGTTGGACGGCCCGCACGCAGCGTTGTCGTCCTGGATGCCGCCACACACGCCGAACGGCACCGTGTTGGAAATCGCGACGGTATAGAACTCCTCGATCGGCATGTTGTTGAACGAACGCCAGGTCTTGCCGCCGTTGACGCTGACGTAGGCGCCGCCGTCGTTGCCCTGGATGATGCGCTCGGGGTCCTTCGGATCGATCCAGATCGCGTGGTGGTCCACGTGCACGTCGTGGTCGATCACCTTGGCGGTCTTGCCGCCGTCGGTGGACTTCATCAGGTTGAAGGAGCTGAAGTAGATCGTCTTCGGGTTGTCCGGCGCGACCGCGAACGAACTGAAGTAGAACATCCGCACCGCGAGCTCGTGGTTGTTGCTGATGCACTTCCAGTTGGCGCCGGAATCGGTGCTGCCCCACAGGATGCACTTCTGCGTCGGCATCGTCGCGTACACGATGTTCGGCGACGACGGTGCGAAGCCGATCTTGACGCGATCGGTGGGATCATTCGTCGGCAGGCCACCGGCGAGCTTGTTCCAGGTACGGCCGCCGTCGGTCGACTTGAAGATGCCGCCGTCGGTGCTGCCGTTGACCTGCGTCCACGGCTTGCGCTGCTCGGTCCACATGCCCGCGAGCAGCACGCTCGGGTTGGACGGATCCATCTGGATGTCGCTGGCGCCGGCGGTGTCGTTGACGTACAGCGTTTTCTTACAGTTCTTGCCGCCGTCGGTGGTCATGAACACGCCGCGCATTGCGCTGGGCTTCCACGGATTGCCGAGCACCGCGACGTACACGGTATTGGGGTCTTTCGGGTCGACGACGATGTTGGAGATCAAGCCCGCGTCGGCCAGCCCCTTGAACTGCCAGGTCTTGCCGGCGTCCGGCGAGAAATACACGCCGCGGCCAATCAACACGTCGTTGCGCGGATTGGCTTCGCCCGTACCGACCCACACGTCTTTCGGATTGGAAGGCGCCAGCGCGACCGCGCCGATGGATGCCGCGTCGCCGTGCTTGAACACGTTGTCCCACTTGATGCCGTTGTCGGTGGTCTTCCACACGCCGCCGCCCGCGGTGCCGACGTAATAGATGTTCGGCTTGCCGGGGATGCCCGTGACCGTGCTGACGCGTCCACCCGACACCGCGGGACAGAGGTTGCGGAATTTCAGGTTGGCGAACGGGCCTGTTGGTTTCGTTGCGGCGGAGGCGACGCCTGTGGCAGTCACGGCAATGCAGACGGCAAGAACCCGAGCAGTCCTCATCATGTCCATCCTCGCGACAAAACCGTGAACCTAGTCCTGCGAGTGCGGCATTCGGGAGTGCCGGAAGTCAGGGGAGGGCAGCGTGATGCGTGAAGACTGCGTCAAGGCACGCGAACGCACGCTCGCGTTCCCTGCGCAGGTCGACGCGCGATGCCGACGTCATCGCGCGCCCTCACATCTTCAGCTCGAACCCGGTGTACCAGGTGCGTCCATAGGCAGGCTCAAGCCCGGTCATCCACACGCGTGAGTAGTAATGACGGTCGGTGAGGTTGCTGATGCCTGCCAGCAGCTTCAGCCACGGCCGGATTTGCCAATCGCTCGCGAAATCGACCGTCGTGTAAGCGGGTATCTTCGCGGGAATGAAACTCGCGCCCGCGCCAAACGGCTGGTTGGAATCCTGCCAGTACTGCGCGGCCGACGACACCGCGGTCAGGCTGGCCTTGACGCGTTGCTCGACGCGCCAGGTGAGGCCGGCCTTGGCGAGGTAGCGGGGCGCATAGGCGGGGATCTTGCCGACCTGTCCGGGGATCACGCTGTCGGTGAAGCGCGCGTTCAACAGACTCAAACTCAGGAAACCTTCGAGGTGTTCGCCTGACGCCGCCAGTGAAGTCGGCGCGAAGAAGTCGTAGTTGACCTGGCCTTCCAGGCCGCGGCTGCGGGTGTCGCCCGAGTTCACCTCGATCACGTCGGTGGCGTTGATGTGCTGCGCCTCGATGCGATTCCTGAAGTCGATCCAGAACACGCTGACGTCGTAGTAGAGCCCGGTCGCCGGCGCGCCATGCACACCGGCTTCCCACGACAGCGATTTGGAGGGATCGGGCGCATGGCCGGGCACCACGTTGGCGAACGGCGAAGCCATGTCGAAGTAACGCAACGGCCGCCATCCCTGCGACACGTTGAAATAGGTTTCGTTGCCGGCACCGAAGTCGTTGCCGATGCCGAGGCCGAACAGTGGCACGGTGCGCGAATCGGATTCGTGGATCAGCGGGCGGATGAGGAATGGCGGCCGCACGGTTTCATCGACGGCCACGCGTTCGCGTTCCAGCCGGACCGACGGCACGATGTGGATTTCGTGCGGCAGCCGGAACACGTTCTCGGCGAACACCGAGTAGTAGTCCGACTCGCGCTTCTGGCGCAGGCGTGGTACGCCGTTGCGGTCGTGGCGGTCGACGTGAAGGTC
>Ga0066256_1004526_pt1 | contig 10773 bp, 9 predicted proteins | sample ThiBio_1000_biof_FD_87107 | JGI IMG/M metagenome (GOLD analysis project Ga0066256, IMG submission 87107) | Wastewater bioreactor microbial communities from Cape Town, South Africa - Thiocy_expt_1000_biof (version 2) | ecosystem: Engineered > Bioreactor > Thiocyanate-remediating >... | reverse complement strand
GGTTGCGCAGGACCCCGCTGAAGCGCGCCCCGTCGCGCGCGGGGGCGGGGATCATGCTTCCGCCGATGAAGGTGCCGGCCGCATCGTATTCCGGCACGGTGGCATACATGCCGAGCGGGCCGAACAGGCGCGCCTTCAGGAACGTGTCCACCTCCGCCCGGCGGGTGGCGGGATCGGAAGCAGGCGTCAGCACATGCGCGGCGATGTCGGCCAGGATCACGCTCGTCGCGGTCGAATATTCGAACTTCGCGCCGGGCTCCGCCTCCAGCGGCTGCGCTTCGGCCCAGGCCGCCATGTCGTCGCGCCCCTGGAGGAACAGCATCCGCACGGTGTCCGAATCATAGGCCGGCTCGCCCTGCTCGGTATGGCGCAGGCCGGACCGCATCTGCAGCAGCTGGCGCAGCGTGATCCCGCCGCGCGGATCGCCGGACCGCTGCCAGTTGGGGATCGGCGGCGTTTCGTCCAGCCGCAGCTTGCCTTCGGAGACAAGCATGCCGATCATCACGCCGGTAACGGTCTTGGTCATCGACCAGCCGGCGAAGCGCGTCTCCTCGCCATAGCCGGCGGCATAACGTTCGGCCACGATCCTGCCGCCATGCATCACGATCACCGCCCGCGTCTCGCCGATGCCGGGCCGGGTGAAGAGCGCGTCGACCTTGCGGGCCAGTTCCTCGCGCGGGGCGCCCGGGTCGGCCGCGATTCCTTCCAGCGTCTCCGCGCTCGGCGGGCGGGGCGCTTCGGGCGCCTCCCCGCCGCATGCGGCCAGGGCCAGCAACAGGGCTGGCAGCAAGGCGGACGAAAGGATAGGAGGGCCGGGCCGCTTCATGCGGGCGCATCTCTCGGCCAAGTGAGTGACGATGGCAACTGCAAAGCAACGCGTGACCAGACGGGCGCCGCGCCGCCCCGCGCGCTGGCCCAGGATCGCGCTCGTCGTCGCCGTGCTGGCGGCCGGCTTCGCATGGTATTACCGCGACGGGGTGATCGAACAGGCGGTCGCCGGCACTGCCTATGGCGCGCGGCTGGGGTGCTCGTGCCGCTTCGTCGGCGGACGCGGGCTGGAGGATTGCAGGAAGGATTTCGAGCCCGGCATGGGGCTGATCGGCCTGTCGGAAGACGAGGCTTCGCGCAGCGTCACGGCAAGCTTCCCCTTGCTGGCCAGCCAGACCGCCACTTATCGCGAAGGCTATGGCTGCGTGCTGCAGCAGTGGAAGCGCTAGGATCTAGGCGGCAGGCACCGTTTCTTCGATCCAGCCGCCGCCGATCACCCGCTCGCCCGCATAGATCACCGCGGCCTGGCCCGGCGCGACGCCGTATTCCGGTTCGGCGAACCGGATCAGCGCTTCCGAGCCGTTGCCGAATTCTCCTTCCAGCGTGACCGGGACCGGCCTGGCCAGCGAACGGACCTTCGCGGTCAGTTGCGCTCCGGCATCGGCGTGGGGGAGGGGGCCGATCCGGTTGGTCTCGACGATTCGCGCGGCGCGAACGCCGAGCATCCGTCGGGGTCCGACCAGGACCTGCGCCCGTTCGGCATCGAGCGCGACGACATAGAGCGGCTCGCTCAGCCCGCCGATCTCCAGGCCGCGGCGCTGGCCGACGGTGTAGTGGATGACGCCGTCATGCGTTCCCAGCGTTTTCCCGCTCTCGGCGTGGACGATGGCGCCCGGCCTGGCCCCTTGCGGCCGGACGGCGCGGACGATCCTGGCATAGTCGCCGTCGGGCACGAAGCAGATGTCCTGGCTGTCCGGCTTCGCGGCCACCGTCAGCCCGGCCTGTGCGGCGATCGCGCGGACATCCTGCTTGGGCAGGCCGCCGAGCGGGAAACGCAGGAAGGAAAGCTGCTCTTCGGTGGTGCCGTAGAGGAAATAGCTCTGGTCGCGCGCGGGATCGAGCGCCCGGTGCAGTTCCGGCCCCGCGGGCCCTTCCACGCGCCGCACATAGTGGCCGGTCGCCAGGCAGTCCGCGCCGAGCTCCCGCGCCATGGCGAGCAGGTCGGTGAATTTCGGCCCCATGTTGCAGCGGATGCAGGGGATCGGCGTGCGCCCCGACAGGTAATCGTCGGCGAAGCGTTCCACCACTTCTTCGCGGAAGGCGGTTTCGTGGTCGAAGACATAGTGGGAGATGCCCAGCCGGTCGGCCACGTTGCGTGCGTCGCGGATATCGTCCCCCGCGCAGCAGGCCCCCTTGCGGCCGGTCGCCGCGCCGTAATCGTAGAGCTGCAGCGTGATCCCGATCACTTCCGCGCCGCTGGCGGCGGCAAGCGCCGCCACGACCGAGGAATCGACGCCGCCGGACATGGCGACCACGATGCGGCAGTCGCGCGCAGGGCGTGGCAAGCCGAAAGCGGCGCCGGCCTCCAGGGCCGGATCGAGAAGGTTTGTCGAAGCGGACATGAAGCCGCCCATACACGCTGTCGCACTCCGCGGCAAAGCACGGCCGTCAACCCTAACGGTCAGTAAACCACCGCTTTACCCGTTATTGACCAAGCCGTGCCTAAATGTGCTGCATGTACGAAGGCAGCATCCTCCATCAGGGCCCCGGCCTGCCGCCGCGCGATTTCGCGTCCGGCGCCGATGGCCTGCATGCCATGACCTGGGGTGAACTGGTCGCGCGGCTGGGAGCGGCACGCGATTTCCGGCGAATCGCCGCCGTGCGTCATCATGCGGGAGAAGGCAGCTTCGACCCCTCTTCGGCCTTTCGGCTTGCAGTTCTGGGAGGCGGACAACCGCCTATTAACCCATTTGCTTTAGGCAATGGAAAAGCGGGGCGAGACAAGAGTTCCGGCGTCACCATCAATGCGACGACCGGCGACTGAGGTTAGGTAATGATCGAAAACCAGAAATTCCGTCCAGCACAGGTGATCGGCCCCTTGGGCGAGCCCCTGTCGCTCGACGACCTGCCGCCGCCCGACACGAAGCGTTGGGTCGTGCGCCGCAAGGCCGAAGTGGTTGCTGCGGTCAATGGCGGCTTGCTGACGATCGACGAAGTGCTGGAACGCTATGGCCTGACTCTGGAAGAGTTCGCCTCGTGGCAGCGCGCGGTGGACCGGTCGGGCATGCAGGGCCTGCGCGTGACCCGGATTCAGCACTATCGCGATCTGTACGAACGCCAGCTCAAATACTGATCGGGCGAACGATCCCGCGTGAAGAAAAGGGCCGGTCGATCCGGCCCTTTTCGATTCCCACGTTCTCGATTCAACATTCCCTTCTTTTTGCTGTAGGCTGGCTGCGGCACGGCCCCGCTCGCGGGCGGGCACCGATCTGCCGTGAAAGCGTTCTTGATCCAGGGACGGTCCCCAAATGGGTTCGGGGGCGAGCTAAGAGGAGAGAAGGATGGGTTGGATTATTGCACTGATCGTGGGCGGTGTCGCCGGCTGGCTGGCCAGCATGGTAATGAATCGCGACGCGTCCATGGGCATCTTCTGGAATATCGTTGTGGGCTGCGTCGGTTCCGTGGTCGGCAATGCGATTGCCGGGCCGCTGTTCGGAATCAGCGGCAGCGTTCAGGAATTCTCGCTGACCGGCCTTCTGATCGCGATCGTGGGTGCGGTCGTGCTGCTGGGAATCGTCAATCTCGTGCAGCGCGGACGCGTGCGCTAGTCAGGCTGCCCGGCGGGCCCCATCGCTGAAACGGGGGTTCCGCCGGGCGTCTTTCGTCCTGCTTTCGAGGGGTAAGTCCTTCGTCGGCCCGTAACGGTCTCCCGCAGAGCGCGGATTGTCACGGCTGCGCGGGGGGCTTATGGGCGTTCCGGACAAGCCGCCGTGCGACCGCGCATGGTGGCTTGCTTGTGCACCCACCAGGTGAATCGCTGAATTTGCAGGACTTTGCGCCAGGATGAATTACGAGACGACCGTCGATACCGGCAGTGACGCCTCCCTGGCGGCGGAGGATGCTTTGCTGGATGCCGAAGCGGAGGAAAAGGCCCGCAAGCGCAAGAAGCTGCTGATCGCGGCCGCGGCCGCTCTGGCGGTGCTTCTGGTCGTGGCGTTCCTGGTCAAGGGAAGCGGCGGCGATCGCGACTTCGCACCCGGCCAGGGGCAGGCTCCCACCGTCACCGTGTCCGCCCCCGGAAGGACCACCGTGGAGGGCGAGATTCAGGCGACGGGAAGCCTGGCCGCCCGCCGCGAGATGCCCGTCGGCGTCGTCGGCGATGGCGGGCGCGTGGTTTCCGTCCCTGTCGAAGCGGGACAGTGGGTCCGCGCGGGGCAGGTGCTGGCGGTGATCGACCGGTCGGTGCAGACGCAGCAGGCGGCCAGCGCCGCGGCGCAGATCGAGGTGGCCAGGGCGGATGCGAAGCTGGCCCAGGCCAATCTGTCGCGCGCCTGGCAGCTGGTCGATCGGGGGTTCATCCCCAGGGCGGACGTCGACGGGCTTCCCGCCACGCGGGATGCGGGGGTGGCGGGGGTCAAGGTGGCCGAGGCGCAGCCCCGCGAGCTGCTCGCGCGCAATGCCCGCCTCAACATCGTCGCCCCGGCCGCCGGCCTGATCCTCGAGCGCAATATCGAGCCGGGCCAGGTGGTCAGCCCAGGATCGGGCACCTTGTTCAGCATCGCCAAGGGCGGCGAGATGGAAATGCTCGCCGAACTGGGCGAAACGGATCTGGCCGCGGTTTCGGTGGGGGTAACGGCCAAGGTCGTGCCCGTGGGCACGCAGAAGGCCTTCACCGGGCAGGTATGGCAGGTGTCCCCGGTGATCAGCACGCAGAACCGGCAGGGCACGGTGCGGATCGCGCTTGCCTATGCGCCCGAATTGCGCCCTGGCGGCTTTGCCCAGGCGACCATCGCCAGCGGTACGGTGGTGGCGCCCATGCTCCCCGAATCGGCGATCCTGTCGGACGACAAGGGGAGCTACGTCTATATCGTCGGCAAGGGGAACAAGGCCGAACGGCGCAATGTAGTCACCGGCCTGGTCACCGATCGGGGCATTGCGATCGTGCAGGGCCTGGCCGGCAACGAACGCGTGGTCATGCGCGCCGGCGCCTTCCTGACCGAAGGCGAGACGATCCGCCCCGTCGTGGCGGACGCCGGGAAGGCGGCCGCGCGTTCGGGCGGCTGACCAGGTAAGTTCCATGAGCCTTCGCAACATCTCCGCCTGGTCGATCCGCAATCCGATCGTGCCGATCATCGCCTTTGCCGGCCTCGTGCTGGCGGGCCTGATCAGCTTCGCCCAGATGGAGGTGCAGAACGATCCGGACATCGAATTCCCGATCATCATCGTCGCGATCAGCCAGCCCGGCGCCGCGCCGACCGAGATCGAGAACCAGATCACCCAGCGCGTCGAGGCCGCGATCAATACGGTGAACGGCGTCAGGTCTCTCAGTTCCACCGCCCAGGAAGGCAGCAGCCAGACGCAGGTCGAGTTCGAGATCGGCACCGACGTCAACCAGGCGGTCAACGAGGTGAAGAACCAGATCGACCAGGTGCGCGGCGAATTGCCCGAAGGCATTCTCGAACCGCAGGTCTACAAGCTCGAAACGAGCTCGGAGCCGTTGGTCTATTTCGGCGTGAAGGCCGAGGACATGACGCTCGAAGAGCTGTCGTGGTTCGTCGACGATACCGTGGCCAAGCGGCTGCTTTCCGTCCCCGGGCTGGCGCAGGTGGAGCGCGGCGGCGGGGTCGACCGCGAAATCCTGGTGATCCTCGATCCGGGAAAGATGCAATCGCTCGGCGTCACGGCCGAACAGGTCAACCAGAGCCTGCGCAGCCTGAACCTCAATGCTGCGGGCGGCCGGGCCGAGATCGCGGGCTCGCGCCAGTCGGTGCGCGTCCTGGGCAACGCGCGAGACGCGTTCGAGCTGTCGCAGACCCAAGTTTCGCTGGGCAACGGGCGCTCGGTCAAGCTGTCCGATTTCGCAGAGGTGAAGGACGCGTTCGGCGAACTGACCAGCATGGCGAAGATCGACGGCAAGCAGATCGTCGTTTTCGGCATCACCCGGGCGCGCGGCGCTTCGGACGTGAGCGTCTACGACAGCGCGGTCGAGGCGATGAAGCAGATCGAGGAAGAGAATCCGGGCGTGCGCTTCACCCGGCTCTATACTTCGGTCGATTACACCAAGGCGCAGTATGAGAGCTCGATCGCCGCGATGGTGGAAGGCGCGGTGCTGGCGGTGATCGTGGTGTTCTTCTTCCTGCGGGACTGGCGGGCGACGATCATCGCCGCGCTGGCGATCCCCCTCTCGGCGATCCCCACCTTCTGGTTCATGCAGATGATGGGCTTCACGCTCAATTCCATGTCGTTGCTTGCGCTCGGCCTGGTGGCGGGCGTGCTGGTCGACGATGCGATCGTGGAGATCGAGAACATCGTCAGGCACATGCGCATGGGCAAGAGCGCCTATCAGGCGGCGATCGACGCGGCGGACGAGATCGGCCTGGCGGTGGTCGCCACCACCTTCTCGATCGTGGCCGTGTTCTTCCCGGTGGCGCTGATGCCCGGCGTGGCGGGGCAGTTCTTCAAGAATTTCGGCCTGACGGTGGTGGCCTCGGTGCTGATGAGCCTTGCCGTCGCGCGCCTCATAACGCCGATGATCGCCGCCTATTTCCTCAAGGCCAAGGGGCACGCCTCGCATGGCGAAGGCCCGATGATGGACCGCTACCTCGCGGTTCTCCACTGGTCGATCGACCAGACCAAGGCCCATGCGATCCGCTCGCGCCTTCGGCCCGCCGAGCTCGGCATCCTCTCCTTCCTGCTCGAGGCGGCGTTCCTGCTGGCTTGCGCGGGCGCTTTTCTCGCGACGATGGTCATGCTCGGCGGTTGGGTGTTTGAGTTCCTGGACAGCCTGTCCCTGCCCAAGTTCCTCGGCTTTTTCGTCGCGCCGATGCTCGGCCTCCTGGTCATTGCGGTCGCGGCGGCTGCGACATGGCTTGTCGCGCGGGTGCTCGGATTTGTCATCAGTGCGTGCGGGGCAAGCAGGGCGCGTTACCACGAATATTTCGTCGGCAGGCTGCGCGCCCGTGGGCAGGATCACCGCATCTGGATGCTGGGCATCGGCTTTCTCGCCCTGTTCGCCACCGTCGGGCTGCTGGTTTCCATCCCCGCGCAGTTCTTCCCCAATGTGGACAGCGATTTCAGCCGCCTGCGGATCAGCATGGTTCCGGGCACCACGCTCGAGCAGACGGAGCGGGTGACGGGCGCCCTGGCGGAAAGGCTGCGTCAGGAACCGGAAGTCGAGCTGGCGCTCGAGCGGCTGTCCGAAGGCAGCGGCTTCATTCTCCTGACCCTCAAGCCCGATCGTGCCCGTACGAGCGTCGAGTTCGAGCGCGACATGACCCCGGTGCTGCAGAACATCCCCGATGCGCGCGTCAACTTCATGACCCAGACGGGGCCGGGCGGCAGCGGGCGGCCGATTTCCGTGATGCTTTCCGGGTCGGTTCCCGAGGAATTGAGCAGCGCGGCGGCGCAGCTCGTCGAACAGATGAAAGGGGTGGAAGGCGTGGTCGGCCCGCGGATCGAAGCCGATCTGCGCCGCCCCGAGATCATCATCAAGCCGCGGCTTGACCTTGCGTCCAGCCTGGGCGTCTCGACCGCCGCGCTCAGCCAGACGATCCGCATCGCGACCCTGGGCGACATCGACCAGAACGCCGCCAAGTTCTCGCTGTCCGATCGGCAGGTGCCGATCAGGGTCCGGCTTTCCGAAAGCTCGCGCCGCGACATTTCGGTGATCCGCAACCTGCCGGTGCCGACCGCTTCCGGCGCTTCCGTCCCGCTTTCGCGCGTGGCGGACATCAGCTTCGGCTCCGGCCCGACCACGATCGAGCGCTATAACCAGCAGCGCCGGGTGTTCGTCAGCGCCGACCTCTCCCCCGGGGCGGCCAAGGGCGACGTGATGACGCGCATCAACGCGCTGCCGATCATGAAGGACCTGCCCAGGGGCGTGTCCAACGCGCCCTTCGGGGAGGATGAATGGCAGGCCGAACTGCTGACCAACTTCCAGATCGCGCTGATGACCGGCGTGCTGCTGGTCTTCTCGGTGCTGGTGCTGCTTTATCGCCGGCTCGTCTCTCCGGTGGTCAATATGAGCTCGCTCTTCCTTGCGCCGCTGGGCGGGCTGATCGCCTTGTTCATACTGGACCAGCCGCTTTCGCTGCCCGTCTTCATCGGCGTGCTGATGCTGTTCGGCATCGTGGCCAAGAACTCGATCCTGCTGATCGATTTCGCGATCGAGGAAATGGCTTCGGGCAAGACCAAGGACGAGGCGATCATGGAAGCGGGCCACAAGCGTGCGCAGCCGATCGTGATGACCACTTTCGCCATGACGGCGGGGATGGTGCCCACCGCGGTCTCGCTTTCGGGCGACGCCGCCTGGCGCTCGCCGATGGGAACGGTCGTGATCGGCGGCCTGATCCTTTCGACGCTGCTCACCCTGCTGATCGTGCCGGCGGGCTTCAGCCTGGCCGACGGCCTCGAAAAGCGGCTCGGCCCGTGGCTGCGCGATCGCTTTCTGACATACAAGCCGGGGGATGAGGGGCACCATCGGGGGCCGGAGGCCCATCCGGCGGAATGACGGGCGGGCCGGCGTGACCGGGAAGGGCGCGGCATCATCCGGACCGGGAGCCGCGCCTGCGGATCGTGCGCGCACCATGCGCCTGTTCGCCACCGGGCTGCTCGTGGCGAGGGCGGGGCTGTTCGCGCTTGCCCGCCATTATCAGGACATGCACCCGGCCTGGGGCTACGCGCTCGCCTTTGCCGAAGCGGCGATGGTGGGCGGCCTGGCGGACTGGTTCGCGGTTACGGCGCTGTTCCGTCGCCCGCTCGGCCTGCCGATCCCCCACACGGCGATCATCCCGGAAAACAAGGACCGCATCGCGGACACGATGGCCGGTTTCCTGCGGACGAACTTCCTGACCCCCGCAGTGGTCGCGCGGCGCATGCAGGGGATGAACCTTGCCCTGGCAGCGGGCAATTTCCTTGCCGAGCCTTCCGCCGGCGGCGAATCCCGGATCAGGGCGGGCGCCGCGGAGCTGTTCGCCCAGGTCCTCGAATCGCTCGATCCCCAGCGCCTCGGCGGGCAAGGGAAGGCGGGGCTCAGGAACCAGCTCGACCGGCTCGAGGTCGCGCCGCTGCTCGGCCAGATGCTCGACGCGGCGATCGCCGACAAGCGCCACCTGCCGCTGCTCGAAAGCATGCTGCGCTGGGCGGGCATGACGCTGGAGGCCAATGAGGAGCTGGTGCGCGGGATGATCCACCAGCGCGCCAATGCGTTGCTGCGCCTCACCGGGCTGGACGAGAAGCTGGCCAATGCGGTGCTCGACGGGCTCTACAAGCTGATCGCCGAATGCATCGTCGATCCCGATCATCCGTTGCGCCGGAAGGTGGAGGAAGGGCTGGAGCGGCTGGCCCATGATCTGCGCGAAGACCCGGCGATGCAGGCCCGGGTGGAGCGGATGAAGCGCGAACTGCTCGACAATCCGGCGCTCGCCCGCTGGTGGGAAGGCGTGTGGGAACGTATCCGCCAGGCCCTGATCGACCATGCCCGCGATCCCGATGCGATGCTTGCCGGCCAGCTCGGCAGCGCGCTTTCGGAGCTCGGCAAGGCGCTGCGCGAAGACAGGCCGCTGCAGTTCCAGATCAACCGCTTCGCCCGCCGGACCGCGGTGGGCGTCGCCACCCGCTATGGCGGGCAGATCGTCCAGCTCGTCTCCGAGACGGTCAAGCGCTGGGATGCGCGCACGGTGACCGACCGTATCGAATCCGCCGTGGGCCGCGACCTGCAATTCATCCGCGTGAACGGCACGCTGGTCGGCGGGCTCGTGGGCATCACGATCCACTTCGTCGACAGCCTGCTTTGATCGCCTTTCCTTAGTCTCCTCCCCCTCGATGGGGGAGGGATACGCAGGCTTGCGAGCTTGCTCGCTAGCCGAAGTTGGGTGGGGGTGGGCTCTCGGCTGGGTGATGTTGCGGGCATCACCCCCATCCAACTGCGCCTGGGCCGCTGGCGCGGCCAAGGCTTCATATCCTTCCCCCATCGAGGGGGAAGGAAGCAAAAACGGAATGACCCTAAAGCTTCGCGGTCAGTTCCGGCACGATCTCGAACAGGTCGCCGACCAGGCCGAGATCGGCGACCTGGAAGATCGGTGCGTCCTCGTCCTTGTTGATGGCGACGATGATCTTGGAATCCTTCATGCCCGCCAAGTGCTGAATCGCGCCTGAGATGCCGATTGCGATGTAAAGGTCGGGGGCGACGATCTTGCCCGTCTGGCCGACCTGATAGTCGTTCGGCACATAGCCTGCATCCACCGCCGCGCGGCTGGCGCCGATCGCCGCACCCAGCTTGTCGGCAAGCGGGGCGATCAGCTGCTGGAAGGTGTCGGCCTCCCTGAGCGCCCTGCCGCCCGAGACGATCACGCGGGCGCTGGTCAGCTCGGGCCGGTCGGACTTGGCGGTTTCGGCGCCCACGAAGCTCGACGAACCTGCGTCGCCGGGGCCGGATACGTCTTCCACCGGAGCCGAGGCGCCCTGCGCATTCGCCTTGGCGAAGGCCGTGCCGCGCACGGTGATGACCAGCTTGGCGTCGGAGGATTCGACCGTGGCGATGGCGTTGCCGGCATAGATCGGCCGGGTGAACGCCTTGGGGCCTTCGACCGAGAGGATGTCGGATATCTGCATCACGTCGAGCAAGGCGGCCACGCGCGGGGCGATGTTCTTGCCGGTGGTGGTTGCCGGCGTGAGGAAAGCGTCGAAGCCGGCCATCAGGGCGACGATCAGCGGCGCGACATTCTCGGCCAGGGCATGCTCATAGGCGGCATCGTCGGCCTTCAGCACTTTCGAGACGCCTTCGAT
>Ga0066256_1002040_pt2 | contig 10774 bp, 3 predicted proteins | sample ThiBio_1000_biof_FD_87107 | JGI IMG/M metagenome (GOLD analysis project Ga0066256, IMG submission 87107) | Wastewater bioreactor microbial communities from Cape Town, South Africa - Thiocy_expt_1000_biof (version 2) | ecosystem: Engineered > Bioreactor > Thiocyanate-remediating >... | reverse complement strand
CGTACCGTCTCGTGGTCAAAGTAGTCGCTGCGCAGGTGCACGTCCGCGCCGCCCGTCGCCATCGTCAAGTCCAGGCGCCAGCCCAGCAGCAGGCTGACGGCGCGGCGCAGCATCTTGACGTGCCCCTTGAACGCGTCGTTCATGCGCTTGCGCAGCGTCTCCAGCTCCACCCGGTTGGACGCCGCCAGCATGACGGAGATGTCGGCGCCCCGTGGCAGCGCGGCAGACAGGTTTGTCAGCAACGACGCCGCGTCCTCCCCCTTGTCCTCACTGCCACCGCCCCGCCTGCTGCCGCCACTTACGGGCGCGGAGGCGGCGGCGGCAGAGGCGGAAGTAGCAGCAGCAGTGGTGGCAGCGGCAGCGGCAGCGAGGGCGGCTGCCGACTGCGACCGCAGCAGCGTCACCTCCGCCCGCAGCGCGTCCATGGCAACGCGCGCGGCGGCGTCGCGCTCCCGCAGCGCGTCGGAGGTGGGGTTCATGACCAGGTGCAGCACGCGGGCGGGCGGCTTGGAGGAGGAGGGTGCGCCTACGAGGGCGGCGGTGGGGTCACCGCCGGTCGCCATCGCGCGTGCCGCCGCCGCCGTGTCAATACCCGCCATCGCCGTCTCACGCTCCACATCCAGCGTCGTCGCCGCGCGCGCCGCTGCGTCCCGCGCCAGGCCTGCCTCCACCTCCCGCCGCAGCGCTGCTGCCTCTGCCTCCACACTGGCAATGCGCGCCTCTGCCACCGCCAGTTGCCCCGCCGTCGGCCGCGCCGCCAGCTCGGCGTACGCCGCCGTCAGCTTGGCGGTCGTGGCAGCCAGCTGCGCCTCCATCTTGCCGCACCGCGCCGCCGCCGCCAGCACGCCGGGGTGCTCATCCGGCGCGCGCGGCGCGGCGGGGAAGGCGCGCTGCTCTGCCTCGTAGCTGTCCACCAGCGCCTGCATGGATGCCTGCGCGCTGGCTGCCAGCTCCGCTGCCCGCTGCGCCGCCGCAACCTCACCCGCCGCTGCCGCTGCACGCGCCTCCGCGGCGCCCCGCGCGGCACGCGCCCCGCTCACCTCCGCCTCCGCCGCCGCGCGCGCACGCCCCTGCCGCGCCGCCTCTGCCTGCGCGTCACCCAGCTGCGCCAGCAGCCGTGCCGTGTCGCCCTGCAACGCCTGCAGCGCCGCCAGCACGGCATCCACACGCGACGCCGCGGTGGCGCACGCGCCAGCAAAGGCGTCGCTGTCTGCGCTCTGCAACAGGTCCCGAAACAACTTGGTACCGCGCCCCCCGCCGCTGCCGCCGCTGGCGCCGCCGGCGTTGAGTGCGGTGTGCACGGTAGCCCACCGGTCCAGCAGGTCAGCCAGTGCGTCTGCTCGCGTGCGGTGCCGTGACGCATCAGCCGCGGCTGCCGTCAGCCGCCCCACCTTTGCCTCTGCGGCAGCCAGGTTTGCCTCCAACAACTCACTATTCGCTGCTGCCGCCGCTGCCCGCTTGGCGTCTGCCACCGCCGCACGCTCCCGCCGTTCCGCCGCCCGTAGCGCTTCTCGCAGCTCGCGTGCCGTCGCCGAGTCCTCGCCGCCCGGCCCACCGCCGCCTGCTGCCGGGTGTGCCACTGCCAGCGCGGCGGTGGACGCTGCGGTAGCGGTGGCGACCGCCGCGGCACGCCGCGCCTCCGCAGCTTCCACGTGCGCCTCGCTCAACGCCGCTTCATACCGCGCCGCGCCCGCCGTGCGTGCTGCCTCCGCCTCCCGCAGCCCACCCCGCAGCCGCGCCACCTCCCGCGTCAACACGTCATTATTTGCCCGCAACCCCGCCGCCTCCGCCCCGCCGCCCGCTGCACTTCCGCCGCTGCCACCACCGCTGCCGCCGCCACCACCACCGCCGCCGGTGGGGCGTGAGGACAGACGGGCCGCGGTGGCGTCTGCCACAGCACCACGCGCCGCCGCCAGTGACGACGTCAGTGACTCTACCTGCGCCCGCAGCGCCTGCAGCTGCTCCTCCAGCTCGCCGCGCACCGCGTCATGCGCGTCGCTGTCCATGCGCCGCAGCAGCTCCACCTGCCGCACCAGCGCCTCCAGCCGCGCGTGCGACGCCACCGTGCAGGCGCGCCCCGGCGCGCTGCTGTAGCTCGCCGCCGCCGCCGCTGACGGCGTCATGGCCCCGTACCCATCCATCCCGCCGCCACCCACGCCGCCAGCGCCATCCTCCACCTCGCCACGCAGCCGCTTCCGCGCACTGCTGGCGCCCCCGCCACTCCCGCCGCCCCCCACGCTTCGAACACTGCTCTCCATTTTGGTGGCGGCTTGGGTCGGAAGCGTCAGGAGGAGGCAGGGTCACAGCAGGCGACGACGCGCAAGCGGGGCCAGCGAGACGTTGCTGCTCTTGATAATCAAGCTATTATAGTAGGGCCGCACCCCCTTCCTCGGCGTCAGTCACAGCTGCGTCGCAGCTTTGTATCTTCGTAGCTACGTGTCAGTGCGGCAGACAGTGCCAAGCCAACGGTCCTCCTCCTCCGTCGCCGCCGTCGCTCTCCCGTCCTGCAATAATGAGCAAAAGGCAATGCGCACCGACGTGCAACAGCTGGCGCACAACAATACAATCAGTTGCAGTGAGACCTCCTTGCAATTGTTTGATTTTATGCGTGGTTGTGATAAATTGCCCCTCGACACCTTTGCCCATCATATCATAAGGATAAGGAGGGAGGAGGAGAGGAGAGGAGAGCAGCACTGGCCTAACAATGGGAGGTGGTGTCGCACACCACAAGTACGAAATTGCAAACGGCGTGGTTGCACCGTAATTTTATGGCGGAGGAGGCGACCATATGCTCTATTGTGGTGAATGAGACCGGGGCACATGTGTGTAGTTGGGTGAGGGTTGACACCGACCCCACGACATCGACAGGGGTCATCGACGGGGCAGCAGCAGTAGGAAGGAAGAGAGGGTGGTTGTTGTGCCACAACAAACAAACGGCCGGGCAGCATGGCAAACACGACGGACCCGTCGGTGCGCACGGTGCACGGCACCGACCCGCAGAACCTGGTGGAGTACATCATCCGGCAGCGCATCTACGACAGCACGTACTGGAAGGAGCGGTGCTTTGGCTTGACGGCGGAGCTGGTGGTGGACGCGGCGGCGCGGCTGGAGTACGTGGGCGGCGTGTACAGCGCCAACAGCAAGCCGACGCAGTTCCTGTGCCTCGTGCTGAAGCTGCTGCAGATTGGGCCCGACCCCAGCATCGTGGCGGCATACATTGAGAACACGGACTGGAAGTACCTGCGTGCGCTGGGCGCCTTCTACATGCGGCTGACCGGCCGCCCCGCGGAGGTGTACCGCGCCCTGGAGCCGCTGTATGACGACTACCGCAAGCTGGCGGTGCGCGCCGTCACGGGGTGGTCGCTGACGCACATGGATGAGTTCATCCACACGCTTCTGACCTCTGAGTCATGCTGCGACATCACGCTGCCGCGCCTGCCCAAGCGCGCCATCCTAGAGTCCACCGGCGCGCTGCCGCCGCGCGTGTCAGCGCTGGACGCCGAGCTGCAGGCGGCAGTAGATGATGGTGACAATGAAGAGGCGGCTAGTGGCGCTGGTGGCGGAGGTAGTAGTGGTGGCGGTGGTGGTGGTGGCGGCAGCCGCACACCGCCCATGCCGCCGCCTCCAACCGAGCCACCCCTGCCGCCCCTCCCGCCCCTACCTAGCTCAGCGCCCCCACCGCCGCCCCCGCTGCCACCGCGCGCCGCGTCCCGCAGCGCCAGCGCCAGCCGCGACCGGGGTACCACGCGGCGGCACGACGATGATGATGAGTACGCTGACCGGCGGCGGCGCGGGCATGCCCACGATGACGACCGCGGCCGGCATCGGGAGGGTGACCGAGGGTGGGATCGTGACGACCGCGACCATCGCTACAGCATCCGTGGAGGGTACGGCAGCCGCGACCACGAGCGTGACCATGATCGCGACCGCGACCGTGAATACGACCGTGACCGCGACTATCGCAGGCATGACCGCCGGAGGGATGACCGCAGTCGTAGCCGCAGTGCCAGCTATGACCGTCACCGTGACCGTGGCGGGCGCCGTGACGGTGGCTACCATGAAGACGACGCCCGGGAGCGTAGTCGCGCCGTGGCAGAGGCATCGCGGCCACCGCCACCCGCTGCTGCCGCTCCTGCAGCAGGGCAGCGGCTTGCCAGCCACGCGCAAGTTGCAGCGGGTGCCGCCAAGCTGTTTAAGAAGGCGGTGGCGAGTGGTGGCGGTGGTGGCGGTGGCGGCGGAGGCGGTGGGGGCGACGGCCTGGGGAGCGGGACACCCATGGTGCCTATGGGTGCGGATGGCCGCCCGCTGGCAACCGGCTCTGTTGCATACTGGAACGCCATCCGCTCCAAGCTTGGCATGCGCCTCCTACGTGAGTAGTTACAGTGACGGCGCTGTTGTGACGCATTATGGCACATGGTTAAAATGAGGTCTATTGCTGCGCGGCGTCAACTGGTGCGACGGGCGCGTCGCCAGGTGCGTCGCCAGGTGCTGCGTCGTCGGTAGGGGGTGGGGCGGCGGCACGGCGCGCTGCTACTGCAGCGCCAGCGCGGCGGCGTGCGGCGCGCAAGAGGAGCAGGGCAATGTACAGGCTTGCCAGGCCGCCCAGCGCTGCGCGGGTGGACAGCGCGTTCAGGAGGCGGTCGCCGGCGCGCGCGGCTGCAACAGCCACAAGCGAGCCGGCATCAACGGCGGCGTGGACCCATGGCAGCGCCAGCGCGTCTTGCAGCCATGCCGCAGTGCGCAGTCGTGTGAGCGCAATCTTGGCGGGCGCCGCCAACACGCCGGTGGGTGCCGCCGCCAACGCGCGCTCGTAGTACAGTGTTGCGGCAGCAGCGTCAACGCGCCGGCCGCCAATGCCCGCCTCCAACATGGCTGCCAGGGAGTAGCAGCCGTGTGCGCTGCCTTCTGCCGTACATGCTAGCGCGTACCACGCGCCGGCGACTGCCGCAACGGCGGCAGCGTCGCTGTCTGCCAGGCGGCGCTCGTCGACGCTCTGCAGCGGCAGCGCCATCCCGTAGCCAGCTTCTGCCAGCGCGTAGTCAGCGGCAGACACCGCCACGTCCACCTCGCCGGCATCCAGGCAGGTGCGGAAGAGGGAGAGGCCTGCTGCAACGCCAGCGGGTGGCGGCAGCGGCAGTGCTGCCAGGTGACGCAGCAGCAGATAGCCAGCATTGGCGGCGCCCGTGGTGTACCCATGCAGTGCCGCCTCCAGGAACCGGCCCAACGCGCCGGGGTAGTCGCGTGCCAGGTAGCGCCGGAAGCCACGGCGCGACAGGTCGGCCCATGGGCCAGTGGCGTTCACTGCGGCCGCCAGTAACGCAATGGCGCGGTTCACGTCGGGGGGCGTCGCCACCATCTCACACGCATTAGTTGTGTCGTGGGCGCTACTTACTGTGTCGTCTTCGACGCTCTTACCGTTGACAACTACAACAGCACCGGCGTCAGCGGCGCCGGCAGCAGCGCGGGGCGTGCACACGGGCGACTGCCAGCCAGCCAGGTATGCCCGCCCTGCATCCAGCCCGCCGCGGAAGCTGGCAAACCGTTCAGCGGCAAGCACCCAGTGCGCCACCGCGGCCGACATGTTGGCGGTCGTGCCGCCCACGCCGGTTGATAGGCAGTAGGCGGCATTCAGCAGGGAGTCGGCGTCGTTCTGCAGCGCGGCGGCACGTGCAAAGTACTCGCACGCCAGGGTGGCGTTGGGTGGCAGGCCCTCTGCGCCCTGGAAGTACGCGTAGCCCAACCCGTTGAGCGCACGCGTGTCATTGGCTGCGGCAGCTTGGCGGTACAGCGCCAAGCCGCGCTCAATGTCGCGCGGCACGCCCTGCCCCATCACCGCCATGCCGCCTGCGGCCGCCGCCGCGCCGGCGTTCCCCGCGTCTGCCGCCGCGTTCCACCACCGGTACGCCGCCGCGCGGTCCACCGCCATGCCGCCGCCGCCCCAGTAGTACAGGTTGCCGGCCGCCACCATGGCATCCACCTCGCCGCGCTCCGCGCGCTCCAGCGTCAGCTGGTGCCGGTTGTCGCCCTCCCCGCGCTGCCCCTCCTCCACCCCTCCCGTGTCCGCGGTGGCTGGCGTGAGGCGCACAAACTCGTGCGCCGGCTGCCCAGCAGGGCGCTCAAAGTATGTCATGGCCGCCGACGCGGCGGCATCCCAGTACGCGGCTGCAGTGCGGCCATCAATGGGCGCGCCTGGGTGGCCGCAGCCGCCCGCCTCGAATGCCGCCCATTCTGCCACCTCTGTGTCAGCAGCGGCCAGCAGGTTCCGTCGCAGCGCGTCGCTGCACGTACTGCTATCATCCGTTGCGGGCGGCGGTGGCGGCGTAAGTGAGGTGGGCAGCCCCCGCAAGCCGTGCTTGCCGTACAGCCGCGCCAGCAGGTGAAGTGCGTATGTCTCACCTCCCGTGGTTGCCACGTGTAGGTAGCCGATTGCAATGGCGTCGTCAGCTAGGCTGGGCAGGCGGCCGCCGGGGAGTGACAACGTGCGGGTCAGGAGGCTGACACCCAGGTCGTACAGCGCAGTGCCGTCCCGGCGGGCAGCGGCGCGTGCACGCAGGACGGCCGCACGGTCTGCCGCCCGCCCCCACGTGGCACCGCTGGCGGCCTCAAATGCCGCTGGCAGGCTGGCGTGGGCACCCATCAACGCGCCCCACGCCGACCTCACGTTCAGCGACGCGGCATGCCACCACGGCGACGTGGCGTCACGGGCTGCCGTCAGCGCCGCCGCGTCGGCGTGCCACGCATCGCAGCCATCCCTGCCTGGGTATGCCAACCAGTCTGCCACCAACGCCGCCGCAGCACGCGCGCCGCGCCCATCCAGTGCCGCGCCTTCGGCAGCCACCAACATGCCCACCATGGCGTCGTACTCTGAGGGTTGTGCACTTGTTGCAGCAGCGTCACACACGTCCCCGTCCGGCCCTGGGGTACAGGTATTGGCGGCTGACGGTGGTGGCGGCGGCGGCATGCCCATTGAGGTGCGGCACCCCCGCAGCGCTGCCAATGCCGCTGCCGCGGCGCCAGACACGTCGCCTGCGGCAGCAATTGCTTTCCCAACTACCGCTGCGCTGGGCGGCAGCAGTTGCATGCCACCCCCGTCGGTGCCGCTGCCGTCAAACAACGCAGTCACAGCGGGCAGGCCACCCGGCGGCGGGATTGTGCCAGTAGCTGCTGCGGTAAGGGCGGACGTGGCACGCACAACCCCCCACCGCAGCAGCGCCCACGCTGCGCTGCCGTCAGGTGTCGTGTCCGAGTCGTGGGGAGCTGCGCCGTAAGTGGGTGCGTCGTGGTCAAACAACGCACGCACGGCGTCGCCGTCCAGCACGCCGTCGTACAGGGCGACCTGCGACAGCAGCGCGCGCGCGCCAGCAAACCCGTGGCTGGCCCCAAACCGCAGTGGCGCGCTGTTGCGCGAGATGGTGACGGGGGCTTGCCACAAGTGCACCACATCCCGCGTGCCATTCAGGTAGATGGCGACGGCAAACCCCCCACTGCCGCCGCCGCTGCCGCCGGCGCTACCATGCGACCACGTGTGGTTGTCAAACGTGAAGCACAGGTGCGTCCAAGCGCGTGCCGGCAGCTCGGTGGCGGTTCGCGCCGAGACGTCATACTCCACCACGGGTGCGGATTGTGACACGCGCAACGTGAGGAAGTCGGAGTCGGGCTCCAGCCACGCCGACGGCGTGCGGTGCTGGTCGTTGCCGCCGGCGCCCTTAAAGAACAGGCTGCGATAGCCACCGCCGCCGCCGGCGGCACCGGGTGGGCAGCTGCCGTCTACCGCGTCACGCGGCATGCCGTCAGCGCAGTCCCGTGCGCCCTCCACCAGCCACAGCCACATGCACATGCTCCACCCCGTGCCGTTGCGCGCGCCGTGCGGCATGGTGGCGTCTGGCACGATGCCTGCGGCAAAGGTACCGCTGGACAGCACGCCAGCAAAATGGACGGCTGGTGTGGGCACCACCGCTGCCGCCGCTGCCGTACCGGCAGTCGCCTCATCCCGCAGCGACGGGGGCACTATGTGAATGGCGTCCGGCGGCGCGTCCCGCGTGCAATCGCGGAACACAACGACGCTCCCATCGTCATCGCCGTCGGTGCACTCTGCGCCGCCTGCCGCTGACGTGGTGCTGCAGGAGGTGCGGAACGCGTCGGCGGCGGCGCCAGGGCCGCCCTGCAGCGCGGCGGCGCATCGTTCGTGCTGCCGGCCCCAAGCCACGAGCGGCACGCGCCACGTGCACCGCCGCAGCGTCATGCTGCCGGGCGTATCCGCATGTAGTGTCACAGGCGCGGGTGTGGTGCCACCTGCAACCGCTGCAGCAGCTGCCGCGTGTGCCGCTGCCACCGCCTGCGTATCCCACACGGCGCCGTCTGCTAACACCACGACGCTGGCAGCCAGCGGCGGCTTGGCGGCCTCCACCCCTGCTGCATCATCACCGTCACCTACGCTACTGCGGGTCGCGAGGTGGCATGCTACCACCAACACCGCGGGGTGAATCCACTGCCCTGCCAAACTGGCACACTCGTGACCCTTCACTACCAGCCAGCCACTGCTGCCGTCATCGCCGCTCCCCACTACCATCGGTACTTCGTTGAATCCAGGCCCACTGGGCGGCAACATGGTGGTCGGCAGCGAGAAATGCACCTCAAACGCGGTATCATTTATCAGCAGCGCGTGTGTCACCTTCACGTCGCAGTCGGCGGTGGGCGCCGCCGTGGCGCACCGCAGTCGGGAGGCGTTGCGCAGGGGGGTGATGGGCTGCGGCGGCACAATCTCGCTGCGCACCAGCTGCCGCCACGCGCTCCCCCCGCCCTCACTCACCCACCGCCCCTCTATCCAACTCAGTGTCACGCCCTCGCCACTGGTGTCGCCATTTGCCGGCGGTGGCGACGGCGGTGGCGGGCCACTGAGTGGTGGCGGGCTCCAGGTGGCGGGCATGTGGGTGCACACACGCTGCGTCGCGCTTCCCACACGGGCGCCCCCTGCAAGCACCCCAGTCAGCAGCAGCGCCCTCACGCCCACTCCCCACGGGCGCCGTCGCGCCATTGTGGCGGCGCCCTACCCCGCAGTTGCTGCTGCGCTGCGCCCAGTCAGTCGTCAGCGGCAACGCCCCACCACGCCGGCTGCTGCGCACCCCGCAATCACCTGCCGCTTGTAACTTGTAACTGCGCCGCCAGGAGAGTATGATGACAGTGGTTGGGCAGTTGCACACCCGCACGATATCTGCTGCCACCTCTGGTTGGGTGCCGCTGCTGCACCCCAAGCTGGGCAGCTGGGCGTTGAGCGCCCTGCCGCGCCACGTCAGCGCCCTGCCGGCCGAGTCTATTTGGTGGCAATGGAACAATCTCAGGTTTCCACCGATCAAAACGTGCCAGCGCGGAATGGGAGGGAGCCCAGCTCAATGGTGTTCTACTGTTATTGTGTAAATGTGATTTGCACGCGTCCACGACGCTATTGATGTGTGTGAATTATTGCGCTGCCCAGACCGCTCGATGGATGCCATGCGTGGTTTTTTCCCACCTGCTGTTGCCCACCCTCACGTGTCACCAACACAAAGTTGGACGCCGCGCACAATTGAAAGTGTATGACGCCGGCAACGTGGTGCTGCGTGTGTATTGTGTTGCGTCGTGTCTTTATTTTCTGCAGCGACCGTGTTGAACACACCCTGTGACTCGGCGTAGCCGGCGGCTCTGCGCCTCTTCGTGGCCGCTGCTGTCGTGTGGTGGCACCACCCTACTCATATCAGCTGCTTCTTGTTTGTAAGCTGCCGCCGGCGCCATGACGCCGTTCATGTTTGTGGCGGGCGCCGGCCTGTGGGTGGCGGCGGTGGCGGGGCTGATCCTGTTCTTTGGCGACCCAGACAGCAACAGCCTGCTGGGGCGCGCGGCGCGGCTGGTGGGTGTCACGGTGCCGGCGGGCGTGTGGCGTGTGGCCACCGTGCTGCGCCTGACGTGGCTGCTGCGCGCGCCGGGCGCGGCGGGGCACTGGTTCCTGTACACGCCGCCCCCCCTCATCCAGATTGCGTACGTGCTGCTGGTGGCGGGCCTGTACACCGTGTTTGTGATTGAGGGCTACCCGCTGATGCCCAACCGGTACATGGCGGGCTACCACAAGGCGGTGGGCGCGGCCGTGTTTGTGGGCTGCGCCATCACCTTCATCCTGGCGTCGTTCAAGGACCCCGGCGTGGTGACGCGCGCCAACGCCGCCACGATGGCGCGCGCGTACCCGTACGACAACTTTATGTACACGGAGGGGCGGGTGTGCGAGACGTGCGGCACGCCGCGCATCGCGCGCGCCAAGCACTCGCGCGTGACGGACCGGTGCGTGGCGCGGTTTGACCACTACTGCATCTGGCTGGCCAATGACGTGGGCGCCAACAACTACCGCTGGTTCCTCGCCTTCCTGGTGTGCAACACCACCCTGCTGGTGTACGGCACCATCGCCTGCCTGGCCATCCTGGCGGACGAGATGGTGTCGAAGGACCTGCGGCGCGCCAACTTCATCAACCAGGCCACCGGCCAGTCCATCCCCTCCTCGTGGGGCATCATCTTCCAGTACTTCATGTTCCACTTCTCCTCCATCATGATGGTGCTGCTCATTGCTGGCGTCATGAGCCTCGTCATGGTGGGCTTCACCTGCTACCACCTGTACCTCACCGCCACCAACGTCACAACCAACGAGACGTTCAAGTGGCGGGGGGGGGGGGGGGGGCCCCACGCGGGCGGAGAGGGGGCGGGCGCGGGGGGCAAGGGCCCCGTGGGGGCACTGGCCCGCCACCCGGGCATA
>Ga0066256_1005303_pt1 | contig 10775 bp, 11 predicted proteins | sample ThiBio_1000_biof_FD_87107 | JGI IMG/M metagenome (GOLD analysis project Ga0066256, IMG submission 87107) | Wastewater bioreactor microbial communities from Cape Town, South Africa - Thiocy_expt_1000_biof (version 2) | ecosystem: Engineered > Bioreactor > Thiocyanate-remediating >... | reverse complement strand
GGTCGCGGCCAGCGCGGTCCTCGCCCCCCACCTCACCCAACTCCTCGCCGAGCGGCCGCAGGCGCTGCCCGGGCCGGACGAGGCCCCCGACCTGCTCGACGGGGTCAAGGAACGCGCCGCCGGCCTGGTCGAGACGGTCTATCCGACCCCGCTCAGCCTCGCCGCGATCCCCCGCCTGCTGCGCAACCTGCTGGAGGACGGCGTGCCGATCGGCCACCCGCTGCCGATCCTCTCCAGCCTCAGCCAGGCGGTGCAGACGACACTGGAGCACGACCGCCTGGTCGACCTGGTCCGCGCCGACCTCGGCGCCCTGATCGTCGGGCGGATCTGCGCGCCGACCGAGCGCCTGCCGGTCCTGACCCTCGACGCCGCGCTGGAGAACATGATCGTCCAGGGCCTGCACGACCCGACCACCGGCCAGCCGGTGATCGAGCCCGACCTCGCCCGCAACATCGGCGAGCACATCGCCCGGCTCACCGCCGAGCGCGGGCCCCACGCCCAGCCGCTGGCGCTGATCGTCCAGCCCCGCGCCCGCCGCGCCCTGGCCTCGCTGCTCAAGCTGCGCGCGCCGGCCTGCACCGTCCTGTCGATCGCCGAGCTGCCGGTCGCCCAGCCGATCGAGGTCATCAGCGTGATCGGCGGCGAGCCCGCGCCCGCCCCGGGCCTGCCGTCCCCCAACAATGGTCAATTCGAGAGCATGGCCGCATGATCCACGATCATAAATCCTTCGCCGCCGCCAAGGCCTACGGCACGGACGAGGCCGAATCGGTCCGCAAGTTCCTGCCGATGGTCCGCCGCCTGGCCTGGCACGTCCACGGCTCGGGCCGCGACGGGATCGAGCTGGAGGACCTGATGCAGGCCGGCCTGCTCGCCCTGACCGAAGCGGTGCGCAACCACACCGGCGCGACCGACGACGGCTTCGCCGCCTATGCCAAGCTGCGGGTGCGCGGCGCGATGATCGACCTCGTCCGCCGCCACCTGCCGATCTCGCGCGGGGCGGTCGAGCGGCGCAAGCTGCTCCGCCAGAAGGAGGGCGCCCTGCGCATCCAGCTCGGCCGCGAGCCGAGCGCCGCCGAGCTTGCCGAGGCGCTCGGCCTGACCCACGCCGAGCTGGCGGAGCTGCGCTCGGCCAGCCAACCCCTGCGCTTCGAAGCGCTCGACGACACCTATTCGGACAGCGATCCGGCCTTCGCCGACGATCGCCCCGACAGCCTGGCCCTGCTGGAGGACAAGGAAATGCGCGAAAACCTAGTGGAAGCCATCGCCGGCCTGCCGCACCGGCTCCAGGTCGTGGTCCAGCTCTACTTCGTGGAGGAGCTGAACCTGGCCGAGATCGCCCAGGTCATCGACGTCAGCGTGCCGCGCGTCCACCAGCTCAAGGCCCAGGCGCTCGACAAGCTGAAGGCGGCCGTGGGCGAACGCTACGACCTGTCGGCGGCCTGAGCGGCGCGTGCCCAAAAACCATTGGCGATTGCAAAACCGGCGACCGAATGACCGAGATGGAATGGAAAGCGGATGCCATCACAACCTCGTCGCCCCGGACCTGATCCGGGGCCCCGCTTCTTTCGTGCGCGACGCTGGAAAAGGAAGCGGGACCCCGGATCAAGTCCGGGGTGACGAACAGGTGAGAACGTACGCTCGGTCTGTTTGCAAACTACATCATCCCCAACAAACCATTTTCCTACATCGCCGGGAGCTGTCACGATTCGACGCTCTTTGACATTGTAGGATTCGCAAGAGAGGTAAAACCTCAGCCTGCCGTCACGCCTCCGTCGGCGGTCCACACCGCGCCGTGGACCCCGCTCGCCGCGGGCGAGGCGATGAAGGCGACCACCGCCGCGACCTCGGCCGGGGCGGCCGGCGGGCGCTCGCCCGAATAGCGCTTGATCTTGGCGAAGTTCCCGCCTTCGGGCATCCGCGCCTCGGCGCTGATCTCGGTCATCATCCCGCCGGGCGCGACGGCGTTGATGCGGATCGGCTGCTCGACGTACTCGATCGCCAGCGACCTGGTCATCTGGAGCAGCGCCGCCTTCGACATGCCGTAGGGGACGATGTAGGACGTGCCCATCAGCGCGCTCTGCGACAGCACGTTGACCATGTTGCCGTGGCTTTCGAGCAGGTGCGGCAGGGCCGCCTGGAAGAACCAGAAGGGCGCGGCGGCATTGACCTGCATGATCCGCCAGAACTCGTCCTCCGGCACCTCGTGGGCATGGTTGAAGCGCATCAGCCCGGCGGCGTTGACCAGCACGTCGAGCCGGCCGAACCGCGCGACCGCCGCCGCGACCGCGGCCAGGCAGTTCGCGCGCTCGGAGATGTCGGCGGGGAAGGCCGCGCAGGCCGCGCCTCCGGCCGCCAGCGCCGCGCGGGTTTCCTCCAGCCGCTCGGCCAGGACGTCGACCAGCATCAGCGCCACGCCCTGCGCCGCCAGCGCCTCGGCGATCGCCCGGCCGAGCCCCCGCGCCGCACCGGTGACGAGGGCGACCCGCCCGGTTTCCCGGCCGCTCACGCCCCGAGCCCCCGCGCCGCCGCGACGACCCGCGCCGCATGGTCGCGCGGGCTGACGCCGGAGCGCAGCACGTCGAGCCGCGGCACCTCCAGCCCGATCTCGCAGTCGACGGGCAGCGCCGCGACCCATTCGCGCAGGGGCAGCTCGCCCTCGCCCGGAATGCCGCGGGCGAACATCGCGGTCATGAAATAGTCCTCGTCGTAGGAGACGGCCTGCGCGTCGCACATCTGGGCATAGCCGATCCAGTCGGGATCGACCGCCTCCAGCGCCGCGACGGTCCCGCCGGTGCGGAAGAAATGCATGGCGTCGACCAGCACCCGGGCCTTGCCCTGGCCGATGTGGCGGCAGGCCGCCAGCGCGCGCTCGAAGGAGTTGATCCCGTGGGGCGGGGTGAACTCGATGGTGAAGGCCAGGTCCCGCGCCAGGGCCATGTCCGCCAGGATCGCGAGCTGGTCGTGCGCCGAGCCGTCGGCGACCATCGCCTCCTCGATGCAGATCGCGTTGATCCGCCGCGCGCCCAGCTCGGCCATGAGGTCGAGGTCGCCCGCGAAATCGCGCACGTCGCCGTCCGAGCGGGCGCGGAAGCCCTCGCCGAGAGCGATATGGACGCCGGTGTCCCTGATCGCCGCCAGGGTCTCGCGCCGCAGCGCGGCGTCGTCGCGCAGCGACCACATCGGATAGGGCGCGAAGTCGGTGATGCCGAACATGGTCAGCGGCAGGCCGGTCAGCCCGCTGGAGATGCCCGCGCAGCCGAGCTCGGCCGCCAGCCGCACGTGCTCCACCGGCGGCATCCCGAGGAGCGTGAGCATCTCTATGCCAAGGCGGTTCACTGCGCGCCCGCCTGGGCCAGCCGCGCCTTGACCGCGTCGCTCACCTGCGGGCGGCCGACGTCGCCGCGCGCGAAATCGTCGATCTTGCCGCGGATGAAGGCGTCGGGGGAGTCGGCCCAGCGCCGGACGATGTCCCAGGCGGTGGGATCGGAGGGGATCAGCACCTGGCCGTCGCGCATCCCGTCGGACAGGGTCACGGCGACGTCGTCGGGCAGCATCAGGTCCAGCTCCGCGCCGGGGCCGCGCATCGGGCAGTCGGGCGTCCACGAGGTCATCGTGTCGAGCACCCCGGTCATCACCGGCCCCGGCATCAGGCAGGTGACGCGAATGCCCTGCGGCTCCAGGTAGAGCGCGAGGTTCTGGCTCAGCGAGATCACCGCCGCCTTGGACGCGGCATAGGGCATCCGGCTCGCCGCATAGGGATAGAGCCCGGCGAAGGACGCGGTATTGACGATGTGCCCGCGCCGTCCGTTCTTCGGCGCGCGGGCCAGGAACTTCGGAAGGAAGCCCTGCACGCCGCGCACCACGGAGAAATAGTTGATCTCCATGATCCGGTGCCATTCGGCCATCGGGATGTCCTCCGGATGGCCGTTGAGCATCGAGCCGACGTTGTTCATCAGGATGTCGATCTCGCCCAGCGCGGCCTCGGCGGCGGCCGTGGCGGCGGCGACCGATTCGTCCTGGAGCACGTTGGCGCCGAGCCCGACCGCCGTGCCGCCCGCCGCCGCGATCTCGGCGGCAGTTTCCTTCGCCGCGGCCTCGTCGATGTCGGCCACGGCCAGCCGCGCCCCGCGCCGCGCCCATTCGAGCGCGACCGCCTTGCCGATCCCCTTGGCCCCGCCGAAGATCAGGGCGTTGGCGCCGGCGAAGGGGGCATTGGCGGAATCAGGCATCGATCGTCTCCCGGGTGCTTTCCCGCCGTCATGGCGCGATTGCCGGGAAGCGTCAAAGGCCGCTTTCCAACATTGGAAAGGGACGGCGGGCGCCGGCCCGGAGGCATCTCACCCGGCGCGCAGCATCCGCTCCACCCGCGCCAGCGCGCGATGGCCGTAGGACTTGAGCCGGTTGTCGGCCGGATAGAGCCGCGGCGCGGCGGGGCGCAGGCCGATCCGGCGCAGCCGCCGGTTGAAGCGGCAGGCGTCGGCATGGTGGAACGACCACTCGCTGCGCCAGGTCAGCGAGAGCGAGACCGAGACCTCGTCATGGGTCTGGACCCAGTGCGGGGCGAGGATCGGCACGTAGATCGCCTCGCCCGGCTCGATCGCGATCGGCCGCGCCCGCGCGCGCCACTCGTCCCGCCACGGCAGGTTGCGCGAGCCGCCGTTGAAATAGGCCTCGAAGAATTCCTGGCTGACGATGTCCGGGTCCGCCGTCGGGAACAGGGTCATCGTCTTCGACCCGCGCGCCTGGAACAGGATGTTGTATTCCGGATCGAAGTGCAGCGGCGTCACGGCGCGGGGGCTGGAGATGAAGACATAGCCCTCGAAGCGCATCATCTCGCCGGTCGCCGGGCGGACGATATCCTCGATCTGGCCCAGCACCTCGCGCATCAGGGCGGCATAGGCGGGGTCCTGCTCGATATATTTGAGCAGCACCCAGGAGCCGCATTCCCCGATCCGGCGGATCGTCTCGTGCACCGACAGCCCGTTCCGGGGCGTGTCGGCATAGGCGATGCCGAGCGGCAGGTCGGTTGCGGCATTGTGCTCGAGCGTCTCGGGCCGCAGCCGCGCGGCGAGATCGGCCAGGGCGTCGAGCGAGAGCAGCGGATGGTCCGCGATGCTGTGGGTGAGCTGCGTCGGGCTTTGCGGATAGGCGGCGGCCAGCGCCGCGCGCGCCGCATCGGGGAACACCGCTTGCCTCATCGCCCCTGCTCCTTCGTCCGGGAGCCCGCCATAACCGGGCGGCGGTAAAGGAAGCGCAAATGGAGCGGCGGCGGCCTCAATCGCCGTCCGCGTCGTCCCCCGGAACCTCGGCGCCGCTGCCGTCCCACTTGGGGTCCGCCGCGAGCCGCGCCATGGCCGCCTGCGCGACCTCGGCCAGCTTGCCGCCGTGGGGATTGTAGGCGACCGGCGCGAGGTTGGCCTTCGCCCAGTCGGGATGGCCGTCGCGGAGCTGCTGCATGGCCAGGGTCATCCGCAGGCCGAAGTCGAACGGCGCGATCTGGACCGCGCGTTCGAGCCCGTCGACGGCCAGCTTCGTCGGCTTGACGCCCGCCCGCACGAAGCTCTCGTAGTAATAGGCGAGCGCCAGTGGATGGTCGTTCTCCAGCCGGTTGAGCGCGACGAAGGGCGCGCGGGCCCTGATGAAGGCGGCCGGATCACCGCCCTCGGCGGCCTGGTGGAACAGGGCATAGCCCTTCTGGACGTAGGCATTGACCTGGGTGCGGTCGAGCGCCAGCGCGCGGTCCGCCGCGGCGATCGCCTCCACATCGTGGCCGGCGTCGAACTCCGCCTCGGCCAGCGCGGACTGGACCGCGGCGTCGCCGGGGAAGCGCCGGCCAACCTCCTCCGCGTCCTTCACCAGGGCGACCGCCTGCTCGCGCGTCACCCCGCGGCGCGAGCGGATGCGGATCGGCATCATCGCCGCCTCGCCCTCGCCGAGCCGCCTGATCCGGATCGGCGCGATGTGCAATGCGCTGGCCGGCAGGCGGATCATCTGGATGCGCGGCCGCCTGAGGTAGGCGTCGAGCTCCCTCTCCAGCTTGTCGAAGGGGCCGAACGCCTCCAGCCCGGCCTCGCGCGACGGCTTGCCCGCGATCAGGAGCTGGATGTAGCGCGCCAGTTGCCCGTCCCGCGTCCCGCCGAAGGTCAGGTAATGGTAGAGCAGCCAGCTCTTGCCGTAGAACGCGTCGTAGCTCTTGCCGCGGTTGCTTTTCTCGTAGGCTTCCGGGTCGAGCAGCTGGCCCGCCGTCACGTCGCGCGCGAAGAACAGCTCGCCCGCGCGGTGCTGCGCCGGGCGGCCGAGGCCGACGCCGCCGTCGTTGCCGAAGTCGGCCGAGGCGAAGAACTCCGCCCCGCCTTCCGACAGCCATCTCGGCAGGGCGAAGGCATTGGTCGAGATCATGAAATGGTGCGCATATTCGTGGAGCAGCGCGATCATCGAATAGTCGAGGTCGCCCGTGGCCGCGCCTCCCGTGGAAACCCGGGGGACGATCGCCACCGAGGCCCCGGCGCGCGGGATGTAGAACGCACCGATATATTGGCTGCCCTTGCCGTAGAGCCGCTGCACCTCGCGCTCGCCGGAGACGACGAAGACCGTGACGCGGTTCGACGGGCTCGGCGGCGGCAGCTTCGCGCCCGCCCCCGCCTCCGGCGCGGCGTGATAGCCCTCCAGCCGTTCCGAGAAGGTGCGCAGGTGGCTTTCGCTGCCGTCGGCATAGACGACGAAATGGGCGCCCGAGGCCTCCTGCCAGGCGGCATGGGCCGCCCGGGGACAGAGCAGCGCCGCCAGGACCGCCGCCAAGATCAGCCGCATCGCTTTCTCCCCCCATGAACCTCGCCGGCCTCTCCGTGGGCCGCCGCAAAGCACGCGGGCGACCGGTTCCGCGGGGCCGGGGGCGGCGACCTGCCGTGCTCCAGGCAGATGCCATTTGGGAACCCCCCCAGAATGCCTGCCACCAGCGGGCCGGGGCAAAGCCGGCCCCTCCCAGTTCCGGACGGGGGAGAACCGCCATGAAACGCGCTCTGATGATTGCCTCCGCCGCCGCTGCCCTCGCCTTCGGAATGTCGGGCGCCGCGCAGGCCGCCCAGTCGGCCTCGCCCAAGCCCAGCGCCGCCGCGACGGCCAAGCCGGCCGCGCGCCCGACGCCCGCGGCGCACGCCACGCCCGCCGCCCATGCGACGACCGCAGCCCACGCGACGACGGCGGCCCATCCCGCGGCCGCGCCCGCCGCCAAGCCCACGGTCGCCGCGGCCCGGCCCGCCCCGGCGCCCCGCCCGACCGCGCATCCCACGCCGCGCGCGACGCCGGTCCACCGCACCGCCGCCACGGCGCCCGCGCCCCAGGCGCGCGGACCGAACGGCGCGACCGCCAAGTGCGGCGACGGCACCTATTCGGCCTCCAAGACCCGCACCGGCACCTGCGCCGGGCACAAGGGCGTCGCCCAATGGTATTGACGCGGCCCTGAGCCGCGCCGGGCAAGCGGGCGGGGGAGCGTAGGCTCGCGTCCTCCCGCCCGCTCGCCTTTCGGCGCGTTTGCGCCTAACGCGGCGGGGCCATGAGCCCGATCCGCATCCTCGTCGACGCCGACGCCTGCCCGGTCAAGGAAGAGATCTACAAGGTCGCCTTCCGCCGCGCCGTCCCGGTGCGGATCGTCAGCAACGCCCGGGTGCGCGTGCCCGAGCATCCGCCGATCGAGCGGATCGTGGTGACGGACGCCTTCGACGCCGCCGACGACTGGATCGCGGAACGGGCCGACGCCCGCGCCGTGGTGATAACCGCCGACATCCTGCTCGCCGACCGCTACCTCAAGGCCGGGGCCGCGGTGATCGCTCCCACCGGCAAGCCCTTCACTGCCGCCTCGATCGGCGGCGCCATCGCCACCCGCGCGATCATGGCCGACCTGCGCGCCGGCGGCGACGTGGTGGGCGGCCCGCCGCCCTTCGCCAAGGCCGACCGCTCGCGTTTCCTCCAGGCGCTGGACGAGGCGCTGGTTCGTCTGGAACGGATGCGCTGAAGCCGGCTCAAAACCAAATCCGTTTCAGGGAACGTCCAGCGGCTTGCGACGTTCAGGGTCGAGGGCGATTGCGGAACAGGGGCGACACACATGCCGAAACCGACCGGGCCGAGACCGTCAGTGGACCGTCGCCCTGTCTTGTCGTGCCCGTCATCCTGCCCTGTCGATACGGCTTCCAGATTGGCGTTTCAGGCCTATAAGTCGGATTCCGTAGTAATTCCCACCAACGTCTAACGATCGGAGCTTGTCATGAAGAAACTGATCTTGGCTTGTGCGCTTACCGTCTCCGCCGCGGGCGGCGCCGCTCTGGTCGCGCCGCTCTCCGCCCAGCCCTGGTCCGGCAACGGCGACTTCCGGAACCTGCCGGACGGCTCCTGGCGGGAAAGCTGCCGCTATCCCGCGATGCGCGGCAGCACGCTGCGCGCCCAGTGCCGCACCTCCTACGACCGCTGGGTCAATGCCTCGATCAACGCCAATAGCTGCCGCTCGGGCCGCCTGGCCAACAACGACGGCCGCCTCGTCTGCGAGAACCAGGGCGGCGGCTGGTATGCCGGCAGCGGCTGGAACCTGCCCGGCGGCTCCTGGCGCCAGACCTGCCGCTATCCGGTGATGCGCGGCTCCTACCTGTCGGCCCAGTGCCCGACGCGCGGCGACAACTGGATCAACGCGACGATCGACGTCCGCGGCTGCCAGGGCCGCGACATCTCCAACCAGGACGGCCGGCTCTATTGCGACGGCCGCGGCGGCGGCTGGAGCGGCGGCAACGGCGGCTGGAACGGCAACCTGCCGGGCGGCTCGTGGCGCGACAGCTGCCGCGATCCCGACCTGCGCGGTGATCGCCTGTCGGCCCAGTGCCGCACCGGCAGCGACCGCTGGACGGGCACCAGCATCGACCTGCGCGGCTGCCGCTCGAACCGCGTGGCCAACCGCGACGGCCAGCTTTCCTGCGAATACTGATCCGGGCTCCGGGCCTGCCCTCGCCGGGCAGGCCCGTCCCTTCCCGCTTTCTCGGATAGGACATGCCATGCCGACTCATACCGGCTCCGCGCGCTACGAGGGCTTCGGCAAGGACGGCAAGGGCCAGGTCTCGACCCAGTCGGGCGTGCTCAGCGACCAGCCCTACGGCTTCGCCGCCCGCTTCGAGGACGCGCCCGGCACCAATCCCGAGGAGCTGATCGCGGCCGCCCACGCGAGCTGCTTCACCATGGCGACCTCCTTCGCCCTCGCCCGCGCCGGCTATGCCGAGGGCACGCTCGACACCCGTTGCGCGGTGACGCTGGACAAGGACGGCGACGGCTTCAGAATCTCGAAGTCGGCCCTGACCCTCACGGCCCGCATTCCGGGCATCGCGGAAGCGGAGTTCTTCCGCATCGCCGACGAAGCCAAGGCCGGCTGCCCGGTCTCCAAGCTGCTCAATTGCGAGATCACGCTGGAGCGGACGCTCAGCGCCTGACCGCAGGCACCGGCCGCAACCCGTCGAGCAGCAGCTCGAGATGCCGGCGGCCGAGCCGGCTCCACACGTTGTAGAGGCAGCGCTGCCCCGGCACCCGGACATAGGCGAGCAGGTTCTGCCCACGCCCGTCGCCGTCCCCGGCGGCGAGCGGCTTCGCCCCCTCCAGACCATAGCCCGCGAAGGCCCCGGCGCGCAGGCCCGGCAACTCGCGCCCATAGGGCCATTGCCGGGCGAGGCTGTCGCGTTGCTCGGCGAAGGACGCCGAATCCTCGGGCAGTAGCCCGGTCCCGGCCAGGCCATAGGCGCTGCGCAGGCCCGGCCGGTCGAAGGCCACCCCCCAGCCGCCGCCGAACTGCGCCCGCCGCGCCCGGCCGCCGCCCGCGCCGTCCGTGGCGAAGGCGAGCGGCGCGCAGGCGCGGCGGTTCTCCGCCTTGCCCCACTCCGCCAGGACCGTCGCCTCGGCGACGAGCGGACGCCGTGCCGCCGCCTCGGCCCCGACGGGCAACAGCACCAGCGCAAGGGCGATCAGCCGCTTCATGCCGCCGCTCCCAGCTGTTCGATCAGCGCCTGGGCCGCCGCCGGATTGCGCACCTTCGCGCCGGCGATGAAGAACAGGAACACCTCGCGCCCGCCCTTCGCCCAGTCCCGCGCCTGCTTTGCCAGCCGGTCCAGCTCGGCGGCGGAGTAGCCCTGCGGCAGGGCCTCGTCGGCGGTCTGGATGCGGGCATAGGTGAAGTCCGCGGTCTGCTCGGCGAAGGTCGGATAGGCCGCCGCCTCGGCATAGACCACGGCCACGCCCGCCTTGCGGCACATCGCGAAGAAGGCAGGATCGGCGAAGCTCTCGTGCCGCGGCTCCAGCGCGTGGCGCAGCTTCACCCCGTCGTGCTCGGCCGGCAGCAGGGCGAGGAAGGCTGCCATGTCCTCGGCGTCGAACCGCTTGGTCGCGGCGAACTGCCAGAGGATCGGGCCGAGCTTGGGGCCAAGCTCGGTGATCCCCTGGCCGACGAAGTTGGCCACGCTCTCCCCCGCCTCGGCCAGAACCTTGCGGTTCACGGCATAGCGGCTGGCCTTCACGGCGAAGACGAAGCCGTCCGGCACCGCCTCGCGCCACTTGACGAAGCTCGCCGGCTTCTGCCGCCCGTAGAAGGTGCCGTTGATCTCGATCGCGGTCAGGTGGCGCCCTGCATAGTCGAGCTCCTTCGCCTGGGGCCACTTCTCCGGATAGAACGCGCCGCGCCACGGCTCGTAGGTCCAGCCGCCCACCCCGACGCGGATCGGACCGGGGCTCATCCGCGGAGGCATCGGTTCATC
>Ga0066256_1004954_pt1 | contig 10778 bp, 11 predicted proteins | sample ThiBio_1000_biof_FD_87107 | JGI IMG/M metagenome (GOLD analysis project Ga0066256, IMG submission 87107) | Wastewater bioreactor microbial communities from Cape Town, South Africa - Thiocy_expt_1000_biof (version 2) | ecosystem: Engineered > Bioreactor > Thiocyanate-remediating >... | reverse complement strand
CTTCCCTTATTGAACTTGGGAAGCAACTAACGCCTCTCGAATCTAGCCCAAAATGGCAGTTGCAAGATCTTCAGCACGCTGCTTCCTTTGAGCCTGCAGACCTGGTGACAATGTCTTATGTCCTTAATGAATTAGAAGACTCCTCTTTAAGTATTTTAAGGGCCTGGGAAGCAACAAAACATTTTTTGGTTCTTATTGAACCTGGAACGCCTTATGGCTTTGCACGTTTAAAAACAGCCCGAGAACAGCTTATTCAGCAGGGTGCCTTTATTTTAGCGCCCTGCACTCATGAAAATGCTTGCCCTATGAGCGCCCAAGATTGGTGCCATTTTAAGGTAAATGTTCAAAGACCCTCTTTTCATCAAAAAATTAAACAAGGCTCAAAAGGATTTGAGGAAGAAAAGTTTAGCTATTTAATTGCCGCAAAAACATCGTATAAACGTTCAGAAGCCCGCATTATTCGCAAGCCAATAAAAGGGTCTGGCCATATTATACTTGATTTATGCGAGGAAAATGGCTTAAGACGGCAAGTAATTTCAAAAAAGAATGGCCCCCGTTACCACGATGCTCGTCATGCAGAGTGAGGTGATACATGGGATGATTAGAACATGACAGACTACCTTTACCTCTCAACTGAACCCTCTAAAACGCGCGTTGTCGTTGCAATGTCTGGCGGTGTGGATAGCTCTGTCACGGCAGCTCTTTTAAAAGAACAAGGATATGACGTTGTTGGGCTCACCATGCAACTTTACGATCATGGCGTGGCCGTTGATCGCAAAAAAGCTTGTTGTGCAGGCCAAGACATTTACGATGCCCGGCAGGTCGCACAACAAATCGGCATTCCTCATTATGTGCTTGATTATGAAAGCCGCTTCCAAGAGTCTGTGATGGAAGACTTTGCAGATAGTTATTTGCGCGGTGAAACGCCTATCCCTTGTGTTCAGTGCAACCAAGAGGTGAAATTTAAAGATCTTCTCACCATGGCGCGCGACCTGGGCGGTCAAGTGCTGGCAACAGGACATTATATCCGGTGGATGCCAGGGCCTGAGCTTCATCGCGCCGTCGATTTAAATCGTGATCAAAGTTACTTTTTATTCTCAACAACGAAAGAACAACTTTCGTTCCTTCGCTTTCCTTTAGGCGGAATGCATAAACCCGAAGTTCGAATGCACGCTGAGCGCTTTAGGTTAAAAGTTGCGGAAAAACCCGACAGCCAAGACATTTGTTTCGTTCCCAATGGAGATTATGCGCGGGTTGTTGAACGCCTGCGCCCTGGTGCTCTTGAAAGTGGAGAAATTGTGCATGTTGATGGCCGCGTTCTTGGTCATCATCAAGGCATCATTAATTATACCATAGGACAACGCAAGGGATTGGGAATTTCAAGCGATACAGGCGCTCCTTTGTATGTCATCAAGGTAAACCCTGAAAAACATCAGGTGATTGTCGGCCCTAAAGAAGCGCTTGCTTGCCCTGAAGTCCACCTAAAAAATGTCAATTGGCTTGGAGAGATGCTTGAGACAGGGAAGACACGAGAAGTTCTTGTTAAAATTCGCTCAGCTCAAGAACCCATCCCCGCGTTCCTTGAATTAACTTCCTCTCATACGGCAAAGGTCCACTTTAAAGAGCCAGAGTACGGTGTTTCGCCAGGACAAGCTTGTGTCTTTTATAACGGAGATCAGGTCCTCGGAGGCGGCTGGATTACCCAAGCGCCTTTGTTATTTGAAATACAGTCGTGAAGCTCTATTTTTGTCTTTTCTACCTTTTCATCTCGGGATCTCTGTGTGCTGAAGAAGGTCAGATTGTGACAATCACAACGGCAACACAACAGCATGATTTTGTTGTTGAAATTGCATCCACGCCAAAGCAACAAGAGCGCGGCCTTATGCTTCGTAAATACCTTCGGCATAACCATGGAATGTTATTCCTCTATGCTCAACCTCAAATCGCAAGATTTTGGATGAAAAATACTTATATCCCTTTAGATCTTATCTTCATCGACGCCCAAGATAAAATTATTCAGATTTATGAGAACGCTCAACCTCTTTCTCAAAAACTCATTTGTTCGCAAAAGCCTATTAAAGCTGTCTTAGAATTATTTTCTGGAAGTGTTGCCCGGTATAATATTAAGATTAATCAAGCTATTAAGATCTCATCAAATAAGGACAAACATGAGCGCGCTACAAACCATTATTGAGCAAGCCTGGGAAGATCGCACTTCGTTGAACCTGTCTTCTGCTTCTCAAGAGCTTCAAGAAGCCATCAGCGCATCTCTTGCTGCACTTGATAAAGGAGAAAGCCGTATTGCAGAGAAAATTGATGGCCGTTGGCATATCCATCAATGGCTTAAAAAGGCAATCTTACTCTCTTTTCGAATTCGCCCAAATGTAGCCTTAGCAGAGGGTATAGGAGGTTCTTATGATAAAGTGCCTCTAAAATACGTGACATGGCAAGAAAAGGAATTTAAAGCCGCTAATTTTCGTGCTGTTCCAGGCGCAATTGTTCGTCATTCAGCCTATATTGGGCCTGATGTTATCTTAATGCCGAGCTTTGTCAATGTCGGGGTTTACATTGATGCAGGGACCATGATTGATAGTTGGGCTACAGTTGGTTCATGCGCTCAAATAGGTGAAAAATGCCATATTTCTGCGAATGTCCTCATTGGTGGCGTCCTTGAACCTTTACAAGCAGATCCTGTTATTATTGAGGACCATTGTTTTATTGGCGCCGGAAGCTCAATTGCAGAAGGTGTCATTATTGAACAAGGAGCTGTTCTGGGTATGGGCGTCTCTATCAGTGCCTCAACTCCCATTGTCGACCGCGCAAGTGGCGAGGTGAGTTATGGATGCATTCCTGCGTATTCTGTTGTTGTGAGTGGAAGTTTACCTCCCCGTGTTTCTTCACCCAACAACCTTCAACCTCACTTAAGTTGTGCTGTTATTGTTAAAACTGTTGATGAGAAGACTCGCAGCAAAACAGCCATTAATGAGCTTTTGAGGGCAATATGATGGACCTCCAAGATCCGATTGCCTTAACACAACGTTTAATTCAATGCCCCAGTGTTACCCCCTTAAATGCAGGAGCTTTAGAAGTCATTGAAACGGCCTTAAAAACCCTTGGTTTTAAGTGTTATCGTCAACAATTCGGGGAGGTTGATAATCTTTATGCCAGGCTTGGAACACAAAGCCCACACTTCTGCTTTGCTGGTCATATTGATGTGGTCCCAACAGGTGATCTTACCTCATGGACGTATCCTCCTTTTGATGGGAAAATTATCAACGATATCCTTTACGGTCGTGGTGCTGTCGATATGAAAGGCGGAATTGGTGCCTTTACTGGCGCCATCGCACGTTTCCTTAAAAAGTTCCCGTTAAATGGCTCTCTTAGCCTTCTCATCACAAGCGATGAAGAAGGTCCTGCCATCAATGGCACGCTCAAGGTGCTTGAATGGCTAGAGTCAAAAGGTGAAAAATTGGACGTGTGCCTTGTTGGCGAACCCACGTCAGACCAACAAGTCGGCGATATTATTAAATATGGCAGTCGTGGCAGCCTCAATACTTCCCTCAAGGTTCAAGGAACGCAAGGTCACGTAGCTTACCCAGACCTGGCAGATAATCCTCTCCCACGTCTTATTGAGACGTTATCAACATTTCTCACTTCCCCTTTGGATCAAGGATGCCCCCATTTCCAACCCTCAAACCTTGAGATCACCTCCATTGATGTGGGTAATCAAGCAACCAATATGATTCCTCAAGAAGCTACAGCCCGCTTTAATATCCGTTTTAATACACTTCATACAAGCGTTTCTCTTAAAAACCATATTCAAGAGATTTGTCATCATCATGCAGGCGCCCATAGCCTTGATTTTCAAGGAAATGCTGAAGCCTTTGTAAGTTCGGCAGATGAATTTCTTACTATGGTCATTCGAGCTATTGAGTCTGTTGCTGTCATCAAGGTCAATGCCAATACATCAGGCGGTACGTCTGATGCACGTTTTATCTATAAATATTGTCCTGTTCTTGAACTTGGCTTGCGTAATCAAACTGCCCATAAGATTGATGAGTGTGTCCCGCTTGCGGATCTTGAAATTTTAACACAGATTTATGAAAGCATCTTAAGCGGATACTTTAAAGTTTAAGGCTTACTTTCCAAAAAGAGGCCATTTTTCATCTGATTGAGCAGAGCTCGAGGGTTTTAAAATATGCTCAACACTTTGCCCCAATCCATCCATTATAAATTGAACCGCAAGCGCTGCCAAAATAATCCCAAAAACACGTCCCAAAACATTACTGCCCGTTACCCCTAATAACTTGCTGATAGGCTCGGCTAACAATAAACAAACATACATAATTAAAACAACAAGCACTAAAACAGCAATAAGTCCTAGCTGCATCATAAGGTCACCTTCAACTTCGCGCATAAGGATGACAGCTGAAACAAGGGCACCCGGTCCGGCGATCAAAGGAATAGCCAGAGGGAAAACAGAAATATCATCACGTTGCAAGGCTTCTCGTTGTTCATCTTGCGTTGTTGAACTAATCCCAGAATGCCGAGCCACCACCATATCAATAGCGGCAAGTAAAAGCAAAATACCCCCAGCAATACGGAAAGAAGGAATTGAAATTCCTAAAGAATCAAGGAGATAATCTCCCACAAATGCAAAAAGAAGCAAAAGAATTAACGAGATAATTGTAGCCTTGCTTGCAATCTTTGCCCGTTGTGCCTTTGAATCGCCGCGCGTCAGGGCGATAAAAATAGGAATAACCCCAAAAGGATCAATGATGACAAATAGCGTTATAAACGCGCCGGCTAGAAAATTAAACACAAGACCACCTCTGTTGAAAAATTTTCCTTAGCATATCAAGGAAGTATGCCTAACTGCAAGTAGGATTAACCATCAATCAATAAAGAACTAGAATTCCCTTTGAATGCAAACGAAGCCTGTTTTAAAAACTCAAGAGCTGGTGATTCAACAAGTTCTGCAATAAATTCTATTTTTCGCAGACCAGCATGATAAGTACTCTCGTGTACACGAAATGCGAGGGGAAGTGATTTATTTTCCAAAGGAGTGTTTAGCATAAGCGTAAGCGTTAAATCTCTTTTATTAGTGCAATAGAGATACCCTAAAATGTCCTCAATAGCAGTTTGGGCAATTTTACGGATGGGACGATCATAAAAAACAGGAAATGTTGTCCTCTTAAGATGGAGGTGAATGCGCACAAACTTCGTCTTGTCCTCCTGAATAGGGTCGATTGTAAAATTGGGGATATCAATTGCAAAATAACGACTCGTTGCCGTACAATCGAGCTTCTCGCTTGCCTCGTTGGTATAAGAAGTGTGACTACTTGCCAAGGTATGATCGGCGTTTCCGCACAAACAGAGAAAAATGATTTTTTTGAAAAATGCTCTCAATACTCTCCCCTTTTTATTTTTAAATTCTTTAAATTTTTGCCTTGATTATGACCCAAAAAAAATTAAGAATCGTTAACCAGACAAAATAATTGTCAATTTTAACCGTCAATAGAATTAGGGGAATTCTAAAATGTTAAGAAAAACCATTCATCAACTATCTGTCCTTTTAGTCACGATCGGTGGCATGCATTTAAATGGCTATGCTCATGTCCAGCAAGGAAAAGAAAAGGGAGACTTTATTGTTACTGCTCAAGAGCTTAGATTAAATCCACTTGATCAAGGTCAACAATACACTTGTCAAATTACCGATCCATCCATTCTTTTTAAGCCAAAGAATAAAGTGGAAACTAAAAATTTAACATCAAATCAGTTTTGCTCTTTATGGAAAAAAGGACATTCATTTAAGGTGAGCGCACCTAATGCAACGCTCATTTTCTCAGATCAACAGGGAAATTCTTATCAAATGATATTTGAAATTCCCAAGGCAGATTCAACAAGCAATACTCTTACGCTTACGGCTGCACCTTTGACATCTCAAGGAAACAAGGGTTTTCTTAAAAATAGCCAGCCAGTTTCTGAAAAAGAATTTATGGATGGTGCTCAAACGGCAAAGAAAGAAACCCTCTCTCTTCTCATTGATGATGCGGATGAGCCAGATTACAACAACCCTTGGGATCCAAGCTAATATCATAGTACTGGGTGGCTATAAGCACATCTAAAGCCACCCTTAACTAAACTTTACACAATATAAAAATAATAAATTCTTGGGGGATGCACGATGTCAAAGTTTAAAAAAGTGATATGTTATTGCCTTATTTTCAATATTTTTTTCAATAATATCTTAACCTCGTTCGCTAATACGGCGTGGGCTTCTAATCAAATAACAAACTTTGACGAGGAACAAAACTCTCGCCACGCTCCCAAAGTTGAAAATTATCCAAATGCAGTGCAAACTCCCAAAGTTAGTGACGATCAAAGCATCGAGCAGCCGCGACGAATTCCTGCAAAACAAGCTGTAATAGGGCGACATATAGCAGAGGAATGGAGCGACAAATATACACTTCCAGGATTAACTATACTTCGATTATTTGGCGTTGTGATTTCTATAATTCTCGGCATTTTGGTCGTGAATGCTTGGGAACCTATCAATGCGAAAACTTTGTTTCCTGCCCTTGGCATTCCAAAGTTAGGCGTTGGAACAGAAAATGCCTTTTACGAAGCAACTGCCGCTACTCATTGGATGTTTTTTACTGGTATCCCTGGTTACAGTTATTCAATTTTTAAATTTGGTTTAAAAACGGCAAATGTTGTTACAAGCACAGTAAAAAGCATTGCTTTTAAAGCAAGATCGCGCTGCGTAAAACCAGAGTCAGTTGATCTAGAAAAATCGAGCTTAAATCAAGAAATTAAAAAAAATGAAGAAGAAAAGCTTGTTAAAGCTAAGCAACAAATCTCTCGAACATGGAGTTTCCCCAAATTTTTAGGCTATATTATTCCAGGGGCTATAAATGTCGGTTCAGCGTTCATTTATTCTATGATTATGGTAGATTATCTTCGCCGAATTGAGCTTCCTCATTTTCCAAATTTTTTTAATTTTTTTGCTCCTGTTCTTACAGGCGCAATTATGACTGATAAATCAATGTCAGGTCATGCCAAAATACGCGAGATATTTGCATGGGCTGAAGAGAAATGGGATAAAACAGCTCAACTTCGACATCGACTTAAAAACAAGATAGAACAAGCCATTATATTCATAGAAAACTTAGATTTGAAAAAATTAGAAGATAAGAACACATTACGCCAACTCATTGAAGATATTCTTCCTGAGAATGAAGCTATCGCAATTCTTAAAAAAGAGGCTGAGGCTGAAAAGCGTATCTCTCTAAAAAGCGAGACAATTGATGAAGCGGTATCACTTGAGTCTATCAAGGACGAAGAAAACTCAGATAACAGCCTAAACCCAACAGCTGATTTAACAATGGAAGATGATATAAAGTCTAGTTCTTCCAGTCTAAAAAGCTTTTCTACAGAAGATATCCTGGAAGAAGATCCTATCGAGGAGGCCACTCCTAAAACTAGTTTTTTTAACAAAAACGATTCTGCTGTTGAAGAAGAAGATCTTGTTGAACCCGATTTTCCCTCCTTAAATTTTGAAAAATTATTTGATTTTATTAAACAACATAACACCACAACTGAAGACAGTCATGAGTCTAAGTTCCTTCGCTGGGCATCCTATGGCATATCAGCCTTTGGAACTTGGGGATTAGCAACTGTTATGACGCAAAGTTTAGAATCAATGTCTGGAAATCCCCTATTTGCCACTATTTTGGGGGGGATCGCTGCTGGATGGATTGCTTTTGCGGAATCTGAAGATATTTATAAAGCTTTAAAAGATATTTCCTTCACACCACAGACCATCTTTAACCTTTTCAAAAAACCAGGTTTTACAATGTCTTTAGGATGGCTCTTCTTCAGGCATGTTTTATTTCCAGCACTATTACTATCAACTGGATATGCCTATACTTTTGTTGAATTTGCAGAATACCTTAATACGCAAGAACCTTATACTAATTTTTTTACTACAACTAACAATTATATACCCGCGGTGAAGTATGGGGCACTTCCAGCGTTTTATCTATTTGAACTTTTATCCTCCTGGCACTCTCATGGTCGTGCGTTTAAAGCTACCGCCCGTCGTGGGAAACAGGCCTTAGTATGCTCTGTAACACGCCTTTATTCTTATCAAGAAAGTCTTATCGGTTCGCTCGAAACCACATTGAAAAGTGTTGACACCCTCAACACAGAAGGACTCATCACACTTGCAAATAGGCTCTTTCCAAATGAGACTGAAGAGGGCCCACTCACATTCCATGATACACCTCCCAGAAAGAAAAAAGAGTATTTTTCAACCGATCCTTCTCAAGATGAAGAAGAGAAGAATCCTTTAATAATAAACCAGGGCATGGAAGATGCCCAGGAAACATTATCCTAGGCTCTTCTTACACAAAAACCGCATTAAACTTGATATTTAATGCGGCTAAAAGGCATTTTGCAGCCCTCTCACTTTTAATCCCATACCCCAAAGTAATCTTAAACAAGGGTCTAGAAGAGCATAAGAACCTAAAGGATAATAATCTATTGCCATTAATAATTTAGATGCAAGTTAAGACGAAATTTACAAAAAAAAAAGATTAATTCACAAAGAATTGTTATTTCTATGATGTTCTATTACAGGGAAGCTAACTCTTGGCGATAGAGGTGCTGGAAAAGATTATCCTCTCACTGAAAATAACTTATTCGATTTTAAAAAATTCACAACGCTTTTTCTACGCTTAGAGAAAAAGAGCTCTTTAAAACTTCAAAGACTTTATTACGAAGTTCATTGATATTTTTTCGGCGGCATAAGCAAAAACGCCACCCAAAAGGGTGGCGCATTGGAAATAAAATTCTCTTGATAAACGTTAACGTTTTGAGAATTGGAAGCTACGACGAGCTTTTGCACGCCCGTATTTTTTACGTTCAACAACACGGCTATCACGTGTTAAGAGACCTTCAACTTTGAGGGCTGGACGAAGAGCGGGGTCAAAATAAGTCAATGCCTTACTAATCCCATGGCGGACAGCACCGGCTTGTCCTGAAAGACCGCCGCCCGCAACTGTGCAGATCACGTCAAATTGTGCTTTGCGACCAACAACTTTAAAAGGTTGATCAATCATCATTTGTAAAACAGGACGCGCAAAGGAAACTTGGCTTTCACGCCCATTCACAGTAATTTTTCCTGAACCTGGCTTAATCCAAACGCGAGCAATCGCATCTTTACGCTTACCTGTTGCATAAGCACGCCCTAGGGCATCAATGCGAGGACCAGCCTCCTTCTCACTGGAAGCAGCAACGTTCTTTGCTGTCATTCCTTTATCAGAAACAGCTGATTTTAAATTTTCAAGTTCAATACGCTCTTGTGCCATTGAAGCTTAACTCCTTTTATTCTTTGGATTCATCCCGGCAACATCTAAAGCTTCAAGCTTTTGTGCTTCATGAGGATGGCTAGGACCAGCATAAACCTTAAGATTATTCATTTGTTGACGTCCAAGAGGTGTTCTTGGAATCATGCGCTCAACAGCTTTCTCTAAAAGGCGTTCTGGGAATCGACCTGCAAGCGTCTCACCGGCTGTGCGTTCTTTAATTCCGCCTGGATGGCCTGTATGCCAATAAAAGACATCATCTTTTAATTTTTTACCTGTGACACGCACTTTATCTGCATTGATAACAACAATATTCTCGCCACAATCAACATGTGGCGTATAATCTGGACGATGTTTTCCACGCAGACGCTTCGCCAAAACAGACGCTAAACGTCCTAAAACAACACCTTCTGCATCGACAAGTCTCCACTTCTTGGTGACTTCAGCAGGTTTTAATGAAAGAGTTTTCATTTTCGCATACAATCTTAATGTTAATATAGAAACTTTAATGAGCGGCATTTACGCAACTCTCGAATTTCTCTACATCACTTCACCTTTTGCCGTCAATCATAAAAACAAGGAAAATGCAGATCTTTATCTATAAATCGATTTTTAAGAGTTTTTTTAGGTTATTTTCAACGAGCTGCCAATCGTTCAACGGTGCATAAGACCAACTTGAAATATTATCTTCAAAAGGTTTTGTGTACCCTTTTTCCTGAAAGTAGGCATGAAACCGCTTGAATTTGGCAGATCCCCCCTCAAAAAGGTAAGAATAAACGGGCTTACCTGTAAAACAAGCTTCTGAGGTCATAGAAACCGAATCACAGGTCACAACAATGTAATCGGCAAGACCCAAGAATCCGAAATAAGGATTCTCACCTTCCCCCGTCCAAATGATGGCCGGTGCATCTTTAAGACTCTCAACCAAAACATCTCTATTTTCGGGCTCGGTGCGTCTTGAGATTGTTACAGCCAAGCCAAAGCCTTCTTGTTTACAGAGAGCTTTCAATCGCTCGCCCATTCTTTGCATATGCTCAGGTTTCACCTTGTAGCAACGGTTTGAGCCTCCAATCAAAACAGCCACAAGAGGCCGGGGCAATGACGCCACTAAAGAGGTAAATTTATGGGCTTCCTGAGAAAGACGTTCATGAGTGACACGGTGTAAGGCCCCTTCAGTGACAATAACATTTTTTCCTGTCAGGTTATCATGTTGTGGCGCAATCACGGCATCGAAAAGTCCTGGATCAACTAAAGGGTTTTGAAGCTGAATGACTTTTGTTTTTCCTTGCGTCAGTTGACGAATTTTCGCCGTTGGCGCAACGCTTGCTCGACCCGCTGCAATAATCACATCTGGCCATGGGGGGGCAAGACGATCATAAGATGAGGAAAGCCCTTCTAAAGGATTGA
>Ga0066256_1005300_pt1 | contig 10779 bp, 4 predicted proteins | sample ThiBio_1000_biof_FD_87107 | JGI IMG/M metagenome (GOLD analysis project Ga0066256, IMG submission 87107) | Wastewater bioreactor microbial communities from Cape Town, South Africa - Thiocy_expt_1000_biof (version 2) | ecosystem: Engineered > Bioreactor > Thiocyanate-remediating >... | reverse complement strand
TCGTGCTGGCGGCGGTGTGGGTGGTGGCGGCCAGGGTGGTGGGTGGGGTGGGGGGGGCCACCCCCCCCACCCCCCCCCCCCCCCCCCCCCCCCCCCCCCCCCCCCCCGTCCCAGGTCCTCGTGCTGAGCAACCTGGATGGCTATGCACTGCGGGCAGACCCCGAGGTGGCGTACCGGCAGGCGGCGTGGCTGTGCGCGGTGGTGTGGGTGACCGGCATGTTTGCCGCCTACTTTGGCATCCACGCCATCCTGTCGTCCAACCCGTTTGAGCTGCTGACATTTTTTGTGACGGCGCTGGCGCTCATCATCCGCAACCTGGTGGGACTGGAGGAGTGCCGCGTGGACGAGTCGGCGGGCATGACGGTGGGCGCGTCGGTGGCGTGCTACACGCTCATGGGTGCGTCGGGCACCGTGTGCCTCGCCTGCATGCTCCTTGTGCGCGCCATGTTTGTGGACCTGTCGTGGGCCAAGTACAAGGCCATCGGCGCCGAGAAGCTGACGCGGCTGATGTACCGGCGGTACGAGGTGTTTTGCGCCGTGCAGAAGCTGGACCTGCAGTTCAGCGTCATCACGCTGCTCACCGGCCTCATCTTTTTCACCTTTGGCGGCGTGACGGCGCACGTCGCCACCGGCATCAACGTGGCGCTGTTTGTCGTGGAGCTGGTGTGGGAGCGCGCCGGCGCGGCGGCGGTGCATAACCAGGACCGCAACGCCATGTACCTGTTCTGGGGCCTGTCCGTCTTCCTGCCCGCCTTTATTATCAACGTGGCGGTGCAGTGGGAGAGCCTGCTGCAGTTCGCCGCCGCCAACAGCGGCGCCTCCAGCGGCGCCATCTGGGGCACCATCGTGGCGTTTGCGTTTGCCGCCATCGCCAACCGCGCCGTCACCGTGTACCTCTCCGTCGTCCTTTACATGTGCTTTGGCGAGAACTACCGCGGCCTGGCGCGCATCCTGGCGGACGGCGGCACCATGGTGCGGTTTGACGCCGTGCGCCGCCCTGGCGGCAAGCTGCCGCGCCGGCGCGAGGACAGCGTGCTGCTCAACCCCATGGCGGCGGCGGCGCTGGCAACTGCCGTGTCACCTGGCGGCGCGAGCGACGTGGTGGAGGTGTTGGGCGACGAGCCAGACCTGCCTCCCACCGCGGGACCCGCCGACTACCTGGCGGCCATTGACGGCTACATCCGCCGCGAGTCCACCGCGGCGGGCATGCGCCTCAGCGCCCTGCCGTCGTCGCTGGCAGCGGCAGCCGCAGAGGCGCGGCGAGAAGACGCGGGTGACGGCCGTGGGGACGGAGGTGAGGAGGGGGATGGGGGAGTGGGTACCGGTCGTGGCAGCGCTGTGCACCCTGCAGCTACGTCGACGGTGGCCGCAGCCGGCGTGCCGCCTGTTGTTGTTGTTTCCAACCCTTTTGCCGCTGCTGCTGCCGCTGGTGCTGTGCCGCCACCAGCGCCCACCTCCGCAGACGCGGCCCTCACCGCCGCCCGCGTTGCCTCCTTGCCGCGCTCCAACCGCGTCGCCGCTGCGATGGGCTCCGTGACCCGGTAGATTGTGCGAGCCTTATTGATGTCTTGACGCTATGCTGGGAGGCTGGGGCTGCCGCCATTAGGGCGGCAGTCTGGCGGCACATGGTGCTAACTGTGGTGTATGTTGTATGCGTGCAGTGTGCGCGCACGCCGAACGGCGCGGCGCCGCGACTCGGCCGGCGAGTGACGTTGGACCGTCGACGACTCGACGTTGGTGTTGGTGTTCATCCCCTTGATATCTAATTATGATGTGAGCGCCGATTGGGCGTGCCTACACCACGATCTAACCAAATACCACATATGGCATGCCATCCCCGTGTGACTGCCGCGCCTGGTGGCCTCAGTACCATTGGTATTGTTGTGGAATCGGACGGTTCGGACCACAATGTGCCATGGATGCGCAAGCTTTCCACGCGCCTGCAGCTTTCCGCCGTCAGCCTGCGTAAATGCGCGTCTGGGGTGTCTGCGGCGTCACACCGCCACTGCCGGTAAAATCGTATCAACGGCGCGGCGACACGCCAATTAAGCGCCAACACACGCTAACGTGTACAACCCGTGTGTAGCAACCTGCTGGAGCTCCCCGAGCACCCTGCCACAGTGTGCCACTGCATTCGCACTGCGTGCGTCCAAGGCAGTCCGCAGCTCATCACAACGGTACTTACCGGTACCAGCTCATCACGACAGCTGGCAGCCCACAACGCTGCAGCACGGTGCCCACTGCGGGCATGAGCAAGGCGCTGGTGCGGTACGCGCAGCAGCAACTGCTGTACCGGTAGAAGAAGATGGAACGCGCAGGTGTGGACAGCATGGTCCCGCCAGCGCTATCACCGCCGCCGCCGCACTCGCCGTTGGCTGCGGCACACACGCCTGGGCCCTACCTGGGCAGTCGTGCCGGTAGCGGCATGGTGTCACCACTTGGCCCTGCTGCTGCCGCAGCAGGAGGATATGGGTGGGGTCGGACTGCCGCCCCGGCATGGCCACCCGCCGCCCCAGCATGGCTGCCGCTCACACCGGCAGGTAGCAGCAGCAGCAGCCGCATGGGCGCTTCCACACCTACGCTGGCACCCGGCAGTGCCAGCGTGGCGCGGCGAGCCACCGACCCTGCCGCGTCGGAGGTGTCGGCCACTACCATGCACCCGTACGCGTCTGCGGCACCGACGGCATCGCGCCGCACGCACGCCAAGCCGCCACACACGCTGCGTGGTGGCGGCGCCGATGGTGCATCGATGGCCGGTGGTAGGGACGGCGGTGGCCGGCTGCCACACTCACCTGCTGTTGCTGCTACTGCTGCCGCTGCTGCTGCGTGGGTGGCGCCCACGGCGGCATTGCCTGCCTGGGGGCTGCCGATGCTGCCTGCGTATCCGCCGCCGCAGCTGTTAGATACCTCTGCGCCAGCCCTTGCCTCACCTCTGCCGCTCCTGCCGTCGCAGGCTGCCGCGGTCATTGAGCGTGCGCGCAGACCCATCGTCACGCCGCCAAAGCCAACCATGATGTCACTCTTGAGTGCCACCGAGGCCCCCGCCAGTAGTAATGGTGGCGGCGGCGGTGCAGCAGCGTATGCAACGCCCGTGCAACCTCGCATGACAGCAACACGGCATGCAGGCGGCGGTTCACCGCCAGCAGCTGCCGCCGGCGCAGAGGCAAGTGGGCTACCACGTGCCGACGGCGGGGAGTGGGCTGCCGCCGTGGCTGTGGGGCGGGGGAGCGTTGCAGCGGATGCGCCGCCGGCGCCGCTGTTGAGCCCCGCGCCGCTTCCAACGCCGCCGCCGCTCGCAAGTTACAACGCTACGCTCTCCGTCCCGGCGGCGCAATCCCTATTTGCTGCCGGTGAACTGCCGCTGTATGTGGCGTCGCTCGTGGGCGGCGGGGCAGCAAGAGGTGGCGGCGCCGCACCTGATGAGGCGGCGCCGCCGGCGGCGGCACCACCCGTGACGGTGAGCGCAGCACTGGCGTCACGCCTGGCCCGCGCAGCCACCGTCGAAAGCAAGGCTGTCGCTGGCGACGACGCAGTCGCTGCTACTACGCCGCCGTCGCCACCACAGCCACTGCAACCGCAACCTCCATCCGTCCCGCTGTCGCCCGCTGGCGGTGGCGCCACGCCGCCCACATCTAGGCGAGCCATGACGCCGGGCCGGGTGGATGCCGTGGCACTTGCAGCCCGCCTCTTACTGCTGCCCGCCAGTCGAGACGCCTTCCAACGCGTGGCAGCGCGGGCACGTGGCCGCGCCGTGCGGCGCTGGGTGGTGCCGTTCCGCATCCTGTGTCGGCGCGGCTGCCGTGTGGCACGCGGCCTGGCGGCCAGTGCAGTGTCGGTGGCAGCCGCGTGGGTGCCGCTGGCGGCTCGCTTCTTCCCGCCGCCATCTACTTCCCCGCCACCCGCGCACGCTCTGCCGCCGTCGCGGCTACTGGCGCTGCAGGCGGCGGCCGGCACCATTGCAGAGACGCACCGCGCGGCGGCGGTGGTGCTAGCGCCGCTGCTGCTGGTTGCTCGCGCTGCGCCTGCGGAGTACGTGCGTGTGCAGGGCACCGTGCCGCTGGCAGCGGTGCTGGTGCTGCTGGCGCGGCGCGTCACCGCGGGCCTGCGTGACGTGCAGGCGGCCGCTGCCAACACGCCTGCCACTGCACCAGCCGAGTTTCTGCAGGCGCGCGCCGCCGACTGCGCCGCTTGCCTTGCGTTCCTGGATGCGCTGCACGCCGCGCTGCAGCAGCTGCGCCCCGCAAGCACCATTGCTACCGACTGTGACGCGCTGGTGGCAGCCGTCGCACCTGGCGGCCTGTTTACTTGGGCATCATCCCCGCCCCCTGCGCCACGACCTGCGGGTGGCGGCGGCGGGGCGGCGGGCGGCGCTGGCAGTAGCCGCACCTCCCCGCCGGGCGTGCGCCATGCCGTGCCGCCTGGCATCCTGCTGTGGGCGTCCCTTCGTCCCAGCCTGCACGCCGCTGTAACAGAGGCGGGGCCGCTGCTGGCATCGCTGCATGACGTCGGCCGCGCGCTGCGCACCACGTGGGCTGCCATCCTGGCGGCGGCGGCAGAGGCGGCACGAGCGGCTCAGGGCTCCGCTGACACCGTCAGTAGCAGTGCGCCATCGTCAGCGCCACCCGCTACAACAACGGCCGCGCCCAGTGCAGCGAGTTTGGCGGCGGCGGCGGTGGCAGCGGCGACGACGGCGGTAACATCACCTGTTGCCACGCCCTCCACGCCACCCATGGTGGCAATGTCACCCGTCCGAGGCCGCGACAGCGAGGCGGAGCTGGTAGCGTTCCTGCATGCGTCACCCGCAAGTATTGGTGTTGCCGCGTCTGCTGCGGATGACGCCGTGTCACCGCTGCCGCCGCCGCCGCCGCCACCACCACCACCGCAGCAGCACTTGCGCAAGACTAGCAGTACCAGCACCGGTGGGGGCAGCGGCGCGGTGCCGCCCCCGCCTGGCTTGCTGCCACCTGGCATCGTGGCGCCGGCTGCTGTGGCATCCACCACGGGGCAGGTTGACCGCACCGCGTCCCACACGCTGCGTGTGAAGGTGCTGAAGCGGCGGGTGCGGGACGCAGCTGCCGCGGAGCGGCGAGCCACCGCGCCGCCGAGTCTGTCCATGGTGCCCGCCCTGGCGTTGCACCGGGCTGGTGGCGGCGTACCGGTAGGGGAGGACGACGAGGTGGGCGAGGGAGGTGACGGGTATGGTGACAGCGGCGCGCGTGGCGGCTACCCGCGGGAGCGCACGTACACAGACGGCACGACGGGTGGGGACAGCAGCTACGGCGGGGAGCTGGCGCTGGATGGCGGTGCAGACGGCTGGACGTCCGTGTCTGCGGGTTGGGGTGGCGGCGGTGGCGGCACGGAGTTGGACACTGCACGCACAGAGGAGGAGGGGGAGGAGGGGATGGAGGTGTCGTTCCATGCTCACGAGCGCGGCGCGTACGATGACATCGTCGCTGGCCACGAGGAGGACTACCGCGCGCCTGCCGCCGACGGCCGCCACGGTGGCGCGCCGTTTACATACCACGGGCACCCCACACCTGGCGGGCTGAAAGGTGACGCCGCCGCCGCCCGCTATGACGCCTCCAGTTCAGCGTCCTCCTCTGGCAGCGTGATCTTGGTTGCCGTGCAAGATCATCCCACCAGCCCACCGGCACCGGCGCCGCTGTTGCCGCTGCCTGCACCTGCGGTGGTGCATGGCGTCTCGCCGGTGGAGGCTGTTCACGCAACCGAGGCACCCGCGGCGCTGCCACCGGTGGTTGCTGCTGCGCCGGCACCACCGCCGCCGCCACCCAACCCGCCATCGCCAGTGGCAGCTCGGCGGGTCAAACCGCCGGCGCCGCCAAAGACGACAGCAGTAGCAGCAGCCGCAGCCGCGTCGCCGCCGCCAATTATGGCAGTAGTGGTTGACGACGCCGACGTGACAGTCGAGAGTGGTGGCGGCGACGGTGGTGGCGGTGGTGGTGGCGGTGGTGGTGGCGGTGGTGGTGGCGGTGATGGCAGCGGTACTAGCGGCGGCAGTGGCAGTGGGGACGATGAGCGCGAAGCGAAGCCAGTGCGGGATCGGCGCGCGTACCGGTGGTCAGCCGTGTCGACGGGCGGGCCAGAGGTGTCAGCGGCGGCGGCGGCGGCAGCGGGGGCACCCACCACCTTCCGCCGCCGTGGACTGAGTGACAACAGCGTGGGGTCGCATGACGTGGCATCCATGTACAGCTCGGACCAGGCGACGATGCGTACCGGCAGCTCGCCGGTAGTAACCGCGGAGGCGGCGCGTGCGCAGGCGCAAGAGACTGCCGCCAGTACCCTCGCTGCCGCGCCGCCCCACTTGCGTCGGGCTGCCGGGCTGGGCAGCGGCAGCAGCGGGGAGGAGGGTGGCAGCTTCCCCGCCGCGCACAGCAGCATGGTATTCAACGGCGGCAGTGGTGGTAGCAGCGGGGGCAGCACTCGCCGCCCGTCACAGAGCCTGCGACGTGGCGTGGGCGTGTCCATGTGGGCGGCATTCAGTTCTGGGCTGCCTCCAGCCGTCCCGGAGGAGGAGGCGGCGCCGTCGGACGCGGACGGCGGCGACGGCAGGCTGCCAGATGGCGGCCCGGTGCCACCCACGGCTGCCGCGCCGGACGGCCCCGCCGTGATTAAGCTTGTGCGGTTTGCGCACGGCATGGGGGCATCCAGCAGTGAGAGTGCGCCGCCGCCGCCGCCGCTGGCAGCACGTCGCGGCGCCGCCGCTAGTGATCCCCCGGCCCATACCGCGCCCCGCCGTAGCAGCTCGATTGCTGCTGCGTTGGCGCCGCTGCCTGAGGCCGCGCCACCGGCTGCCGGCCCTGGCGACGCCGACGACGACCTGGACGCAGCCGACGAGGCGGAAGCGGCACGGTTGGCTGCAGTGGAGGTCGCTGCGTCACGCACCCCACCGCATGCAGCTGCACCGGCAGACAAGGATGCCGAGGACGCCGCAGATGAAGCAGAGGCGGCGCGGCTGGCAGCAGATGAAGCGGAGGCGGCGCGGCTGGCAGACCTAGAGCGGGCGCTGCCTGATGACAGCGCCACTGGTGGAGGGGACGCGTGGGGGATGGCCCCGCCCGGTGCCGTGTATGACGACGCCGACTATGGTGGCGGGGGTGGTGGATGGGAGCACGGCGGCGTTGCTGTATCCCCCGGGCCGCCAGGCGGTCGCGGCCCACCGTATTACGTGGCACCGCCGCCGTCGCTGCCGGCGCCGCCGGCGCCATACCGCACAGCGCTTGCACAGCAGGTGTTTTCTGGCCCGCGGCGCATGAAACCACGTGGCTTGATGGCACTGCGCCGCGAGACACACCAGCAGCCTGCTCCCGGTGCGCCGCCGCCCGGCATGAGTGCCAGCAGCGGCGGTGGTGGGGCAGGGCCGGCAGCACTGCCACCCGGTGGCGGCGGCGCGCGCAGCCTGACGCGTGACAGCAGCGGCCGTGGGTTGGTGCGCGGCGCCAGCGGGCGCAACATCCTCCTGTGACAACAAGTTGCCAAGTTGTCGGGGTGCGCGAGGGCATTTGAAACCAGCATCATGGGCCTAGGGGGGACCAAACATCGCGCTGGCACACAGCGCCTAACATACACATCATACATACACGCCAGGTGCAAAGTCGGGTAGTACGAAAGTAGTGATACCGGTATACCTATCGTAACACAAGCCAGGAAACGCAAGTAAGCGGAATGCAACCATGAAGCGCGTGCGCAGTGGGGCGCCGGACGAGGCACACAGGGGGGGTGGGGTGTGTCACACAGTCACACTGGCTTGTTGGGACACAACCGGCGTGGGCACGCCGCCAGGGGCGGCGGCAGCGCCAGGCGGCAGCGCCACGGCAAGGGGTGGAGCGGGCGGCCGACCCGGCGGCGCATGGCCCATCATCATCGGCCCGCCATCCGGCGGCGCCATCATGCCGGCGGGATGATGCATGTGCGTTAGCGGCGGCACCCGCATTGGCGTGTGCCCGGCGGCGTGTGGCGGCGGCGGCGTCGGCAGATACGTGCCCAACTGCTCGGGCACGCTGTACGGCATGCTGTACGGCACCCAGCCGCCTGCCATGCCATACGGCATCGGCGCGTCCTCGTGGCTGGCATACGGCATGGCGGGGTGCGGCGTGTAGTAGGCAGGCAGGCCGGTGGCGGCAGACAGGTACGGCATGCCGGCGGCAGGCCCGCCATACAGCCCCGGCATGTACATCCCAGTCGCGCCGCCATGCTGCGCCATGGCGTACGGCATGGCGAGGTACGGCATCGTGCCGCCGCCTCCGCCGCCGGACGCGCTGGCATGCATACCCTGGCTGGGCGGCGGCGGCGGTTGCGGCGGCGGTGGCATGGGAAGCCCACTCAGCAGGTGCTTCATAATGTTGCTGTCAATCGTGCCAGGGTGCGGCAGCGGGGTTCCATACCCCCACCCACCACCGCTACCCGGCTCCATCATCCCGCCGCCGCCGCCGCTGCCGCCCACCCCACCCTTCGCCGCCGCCATGACGGCGTCCGGCGGCTGCAGCCGCATGGCGGAAGGCGTGCTCACAAACATGGTGCCCGGCGGCGGTGCGCCGCCCGCAGCTGCCACGCCAAACGCTGTACTGCTGATGTTGGAACGCGACGTGACGCCAGATCCACGGCTGCTGCTAAGCATGCCGCGCGCACTGGAGCCGGTGCCGCTCGTTGCGCCGCCGCTCAGCGTACGAGTTAGTGGCAGGTGCGACACGGCGCTGGGCATGGGTGGTGGCATCAACTGCGACACGTGCCACCCGCCGCCATAGTGCTGCCGCATACTGGGCGTTGTGACCGCGGCGGCTGACGCGGCGGCAGCAGCTGCAGCGCCAGGCTCCATGCCGACCCCGCCGCTACTACTGCTGCTGCTGCTGCTACTGCTGCCCGAATCAACGTCATATCCGGCGCTGTGCAGCGCTGCAGCCGCCGACGCTGCCGACCCTGCGTCAGAGGGCGGCGCAGCGGCACCCGCCGCCAGGGCAAGCAGCGTGTTGGCGGTGGACGCACCCGAGGGGCTCGCCAGCGGCGGCGCCTGCAGCTGGATGACTGGAGGCAGCCCGCCGTGCACCGCCATCGGCATGGCGTGCCAGCTCGTGGGAACTACCTGCGGAGGCGGAAGCTGCGGCTGCTGCTGCTGCTGCGGCGGCGGCGGCGGCAGCGGGGCGTCCGGCGCAGCTTCGCTGGCGGGCGCATGGCGTGCGCGCTTGGCAGGTGGCGCGCCCTCCGCGCTGTTGCCGTCGCCACCGCTAGCGCCGTTGCCGTCACCGCCACCTGCCAGTCGAATGGGAGCTACATTGTCACCACCAGCGGCAGCGTGGTAGTCGTCAAGAGGCCGCGCGGGGACTGCGGGAGCCACCCCGCTGCTACTGCTCCTGCTGACGCCTTCACCACCGCCACCGCCACCTGTAACACCGCCACCACTCTCGCTGCCGCCACCTCGTGCGCCAGCATCAAACACCATGCCGCCTGTCACCGCTGCAAGCGCCGGCGTCAAGCGGGCAGCGCCACCAGATGCTGCATCGTCTGCGCCCGCGGCAGTGGGGCTGAACAGTGCAGCATGCTCCTCCGCTGGCGGCGGTGGCGGCGGCGGCGGCGGCGGTGGCGGTGGCGCTGCAACCTCTGGCGCCGGCAACGACGGGCTGGATGGGCGAGAGGATGGCAGGGAGGTTACCATGACGGGTGCCGTGGACTTGCGGCGGCCGGAGCCCGACAGCGGCCGCACCGCTGTCTGCTCGCCTGCCCGAGGTGTGGGTGCCACAGGTGGCAGCAAGGGTGGCACCGGCATGGCAGGCGTGGGCGCAGTGGGAGCGGGTCCCGGCGAGGCAGCTGCTGCTTCTGCACCGCTGCCACCGGCGGCGTCACCTGCCACCGCCGCCGAAGCAGCAGCGGCAGCAGCAGCCAGCAGCGGCGGTGGTAGCGGGGGTGCAGCTGGTGCCGCCACCACTACCGTCGGCCGGCTCGCGTGCGCAGCAGCGGCAACTGCAGCGGAAACGGCGGGCGGCGGCGGCGCCCAGATGGGGTCGCATGACGCATGGTGGTACAGGACGGCGAGGCACGCCTCACATGCAAAGCGGCCAGCAAGGCGGGCCAGCGCAGGCGCCATGGCACCAAAGTCCACCACGTCGGCGCCCACACTGGGGAACATGACGCCCGGCATGACGCGGGTGGGCTCATACCGCGGCCGGCGGCCGGGGCCCAGGCGCGGCGGCTGCGCCGCGCGCTGGCTGCCGCGCATGCCAGTGAAGGCCGGGGACACCGAAAACCCAAACGGCGCGCCTGCCGCCGCCGCAGCAGCGCCCGCCGTCAGCTCAGCGGGCGAGAGGCCAAGTGGTAGGCCGCCGCTCGGCGCCTTTGCCGCTGCAGCCAACAGGTCTGCGGGCGACGTGGTGCGCGCGGGCGCGTGCACCAGCGCCGCCACCTCCGGCGCCAACAGCGGTGGGCGGGCTGGCGGGCAGTCGTGGAGGCGGACGCAGGACGCGTGGTACAGGCCGCGGGCGAGAGCGCGGCACGCCCAGCTCACTTGCGCGCAGCACTCCACCATGGCAGCCGCGTCGCTGTCGACGTTCGGGTAGCCGGGGTGCGCCGGCAGGCCACACACGCACACGCCCGGCCACCCGCGCGCCAGCGGCAGCTTGGTGCCGTTCACCAGCACCACCTGCGGGTGCGGCGGTATCGCCGCCGTCGCCACCATGTCATCTTCCGCGCCGCCGCCAGCCGTGTATGACGACGTGACCAGCAGCGGCGCCGGCGCCAGTATGCACCGCATTTTACTGATGTCCCAATGAA
>Ga0066256_1005299_pt1 | contig 10780 bp, 3 predicted proteins | sample ThiBio_1000_biof_FD_87107 | JGI IMG/M metagenome (GOLD analysis project Ga0066256, IMG submission 87107) | Wastewater bioreactor microbial communities from Cape Town, South Africa - Thiocy_expt_1000_biof (version 2) | ecosystem: Engineered > Bioreactor > Thiocyanate-remediating >... | reverse complement strand
AATCAAAATGTAATAATTTCACAGCGCTTCCAACGCATATTGGATAGCACCATACACTCCAAATACATCATACCGGTGGTCTCCCCGTATAAATGCGCGTGCGCGTCGCGTCGTTATTAACTTCATATTTGCTAATTCACCCCCCTCTCTCTCTCTCTCTCTCTCTCCCCTCTCCTCTCTCCTCTCTCTCCTCTTCGCCCTGCCGCCAGCGCCCTGCCGCCAGCGCCCTGCCGCCAGCGCCCTTCCGCCAGCGCCCTGCCGCGACCAAGCGTTCGAGCTGTGCTGGCCACTGGCGTGGCCAGTAGCGGGTTGCGCGGTGCACAGGTTACAAGTATGGGCACACACACCACCTAAACGCGATGATGAAGACGACGGCGACGATGGTACAACGCGACACGTGGTCACAAAGCAGATGCATGGGAGGGTCAAAGGTGACAAGGGCACACGAACAAACGCACAAGCACACTGGGGCAAGCGGCAAACATCAGTGGCGGCGGCCGCCATAGCCAACCGGCGTGGCAGCAAAAGACTTGCCGCGCCGGTGGGCGATGGGGAGCGCGCCAGTCGATACTACGGCACCGTCGGCGACCTCGTCAGGTGGCGATGGCGGTGACGCCACGGCGGGAACAATACCAGTGACGCCAGCCCGCGCGCGCAGCGGGTTAACGGTAGACGCGGGTACAGCGTCGTCGCGGCCAGCCGCAGCGACGGCAGCGACGGCGTCACCGGCGCTGTCAATGCTGCGCGCAGTAGTACCGGCACCACGCCCGCGCGCCGTCAGCGCGCTTACCAACGACGCGAAGCGCACCACACGCTTTGCACGCGCACACTGCAGGCGCAGCCACAGACCCGCCAGCACGGCAAACGTGCCCACGTTGAGCACCGACAGCAGCACCGTCACCGCCCACTCGATGCCGTCCATGGACTCGGGTGGGTGCAGGTCGGCTGGCGACCCACCCCCGTGGACCGGCGGCAGCGCGGTGGACGCGAGGGCGGCCAGCAGTGTGGACCCCAGGCGGGCGGCCCCCAGCGCGTGGAACAGCGGCTGGCCGGCCGGCGCGTAGCGCCCCTGCACCAGCAGCGCGCCCAGGACCCACAGCGCCGCCCCGGCGCCCTGCATGTACGGGTTTGCCCCCGTCCCCGCCAGCAGCACCACACCCGCCTTGCGTCCCAGTACCACCGTCTCCCACCACACGCGGCTGTCACCTGCCACCACCCACGCCTGCATCAGCCGCTCTGGCATGATCGACGACCGCCGCGGCCCGCTGCGTGCGCCATTCATACCGGGCGGTGCCATCAGCTTGCTGTCCGCTATCCCAGCGACAGCCGACTTGGCGGCACCGGACCCCATCAGAGGCCGCCGTGATACGAGTGTCTTGCGGCTAATCCGCTTGTCGCCGCCGCTGCCCGCTGACGGCACAAGCGTGCGTAACGGCGCGCGGTAGCCGTCAAACAAGAAGCCCCACGTGGCGTGGAAGCTGGAGTCAGCAAGCTGGTCATTGCGTGCCGTGCCCAGCAGCCACGCTAGCCCGGCCGGGAACCCAATGCCAAGTGCAACCAACACACCGTACGCCAGCGCGCGCGCGACAGCATGCTGCCCCTCGCCACACTCCACACGCAGGTCCGACCGCAGGTACTGTGTTCCCGCAACCGGGTCGATGCAATCCAGCGCGCGCAGCGACGCCGAGACGATGGGCATGTACGCCAGGAATAGTACAAACAGCAACGTTGACAAGTGGCGTTTGGACGCCCACCATGCCGACACTGCCGCCTTAAACGCTACCGTGTCCAGCCGGAACCGCGGCGTGCAATGCACCGACCTGCCGGTGGTAACTGCGTGGAAGATGACCACCACCGCCACCGATGCCAACAGCGGCAGTGCCACCGTCATCACGTATTGCAGCAGGTACGGCATCCACAGGATGCACTGCAGTGCGCCTGCACTCAACGGGCTGGCGCTCACCACCTCCGTCCACCCCATCACGCTGTCATACGCCTTGGTCGACCCAGCACGGAACACGCGCAGGCTGCCCACCGCCTGCAGGTACCCCAGCGTGATGCGCAGCACGATGGACGCGTCTGAGCGGCTGCCGTCCTTGCGCAGCGCCACACGCGTCAACACCGCCAGCACAACCAGCATGACCGCCGTGAGGAACGTCCACGACGCGCCAGCATCCCAACACAGCGCGCACGCCTCCCCAAACCGCGCGTAGTTGATGTCCGCATCACACACGCCGCACAGCGGGCCTGTGTAGCCGGGTGAGCAGCCATAGCGCAGGCTACTAGCGTTGTTGCTGCTGTACTCCAGCGTGCATGCCTCGCTGTTGTAGCATGGGTGCAGCTCGGTATCCGGCCCCAGCGGCGTGCCCGCCTTTGACTCCGGCCGGAAGTAGTTAGGCAGCAGCGTCAGGATGCCTTCGTTGCAGGTGGCGCCAACGGGTGGGCAGCCCGTACAACGCGCACCCATGCCGCCCAGACTGAACATGCCGCCGCCACACGTCACACACGCCACCGACACCGACTCTTGGCCCGGCCGGCAGCCAACCAGCCCCACGGTAAATGAGAGTGATGGCGGGATGGCCATGCCGCCGACCGCGCAGGTGAGCGTCAGGCCGTACGTCTGCCCCTGCGGCGCCACCAGCGTGAAGGCGTCAAAGGTCGCACGATGCGTCGCGCCCGCCACGGTGGTCAGCGTGTGCTGCAGGAAGATGCTAGCGGTGTCGTTGGTGGTGGTGGCGGACGTGTTCAGGCTAATGCTGCACACGATGGACGGCAGCGCGGTTGTCGGCGGCAGGGGTGTCGCAGCGCAAGGGTTGTGCACGCTGCCATTTGCCGCCACAGCCACAATGCCGACATCAAACGGCGGAAGTGCCGTGCCCACCTCCGTTGTTATCTGTGGCGTGTCACACACCTCGGCGTGCAGGTTGATCGCGGGCACAGTGAACGCCAGTGGCGGCAGCACGTCGCCAGAGCTGCGTCGGCACTCCACCGTCACGGCAACCGCCTCCATCGTTGGTGACGTCTGAACCACAAACGGTGGCACGAACACGCTGCCAGTTGTGGCATGCGCAGCAACCGACTGCAGCGAGGCGGAGCTGCCAATGACCTTGAACTCGGCGCCCGGCGTGGATGTTGCCACCGCGCACGACACGTCGGTGACGGCCGCGCCGTCGTTTGTTACAAACCGCAGTGACAGCTGCGGTGTCAGCGGCCACGGCGATGACGCATCAGATGCAATGAAGAAGTCCGGCAGTCCAGACAGCAGCTGCAGCGTCACCGTGGCGGCGGTGAGGCGCAGTGGCGGCGTGGCAAGCACCTGCCCCCACACGTCGCAGTTCACCTGCACAAAGACTCTCGTACCCGGCGGCGCCTGCAGCGTGACGTTCACGCTGGTGGGTACTGACGTTCCCGCGTACGCGCCCGCGTTCACCTCCATCGCCCACGCGTCCGCCGCCACACTGACGCCGCGCATGGTGGCGTTCAGCAGCACCACCTCACAGCGCGCGCTTGCCGCCGTCGCACCTGTAGGGTTGCTGGCTGGCGCCGCCAGCGTCGCCACCATGTGCAGTGGCACTGCGCTGTACCCCAACACGTTGGTCGGCGGCGCCACCCATGACGCGAACAGTGGCAACGTGGTGGTGGTCAACGTCGGCAGCCGCACCCGTTCGCCGGTTGGCGCCCAGGTGCACTCGGCGGCAACCACCAGCGGCGTGGACAGCGGGCAGGTGGCTAACGACAGCTGCGGCAGTGTGACCACCACGCTGGCGTTGTCAGCACCCAACACCACGTTGGTGGGTGCGGCAGTCACCGACTCGTACGGCGGTGCAGCCGCCAGCAGCGTGGACAATGAGACGTTTAGTGGCAGCGCTGCGGAGGCACGCACCAGCGCCGCCGTGCACGTCACCAACGAGCTCGCGTCAGCACCTAGCGGCAGCGGTACGACAGGCGTGCTGGCCAGCGTCAGCGTCAGCGACGGCAGCGCCTGCGTCGGCACCACAACTGACGGCATGCTGGCTACAGTCCCACCGCTCCATACCGCGCTCAAAGTTGCCACTGATACATTTATCGGTACACCCAGTGCGGCGCTGCGGCCCACGCCGTCGCGGCATGTCAACACCAGCGACGCGTTGGTGCCGCACGGCGCACGCAGCCCCACCCGCGGCAACAACACATTGGCACGCGTGGCGCTGGCATCCAGCGACACCGACACGGACGGCTCGCCTACCAGTTGCACCGCCGTGTCAGCAAGCCCCAGTCCAACGCCGGGTGTACTTGCCAGTGGCGGTAGCACAACACTCGCCACCTCCACGCCGCACGTCAGCACGCCACGCGCCGGCGCGGTCACATCCAATGCTGGCGCAACCGGCAGCACTGCCTGTGTGCCTGACGGCCACGCTGCGCGCGGCGACCCGGTAACGCCACCAAGCAGCACCACGGTGTAGTTAGCGGTTGTAACGTGTAACAGCGGCGACGCCACTGTGTTGCCGCCCCACAGGCTGCACACCAGCTGCAGGGTCAGCATCGCGCCGGGTGGGCCCTCCACCGTCAGTGCCAGCGGCTGGCCACCGATTACAGTGCCACTCGCATTCAGCGTCCACGACGCCGCAACGGTGGACGCGGCAAGCACAATGGAGGGCGTAGTGGCGGCACCTGCACGCCAGGTGCAGGCGGCGGCGGCGACGGCAAAGATCGCCACACCGGGCGGCGACAACGTTGCAGTCGCGGCAACGCTGGCACTCTCGTACGCCTCCACCAACAGCGCCGTTGCGGGTGACAGCGCCAGGCTGACGTTGGCTACCGCAAGGGACAGTGTGGGCAGCCGCACGCGCTCGCCGGTGGGCACCCATGTGCACTCGGCGTACAGCGCCAGCACCTGGCCTAGGTGCGCTGCTGATGCAGTCAAGTCGGCGAAAACAACGCCGGCAGCAGAGCCATTGACCAGCGCCACCATGCCGGTAACCGACGACAGTATGTCGCGCGACGTCAAACGATCCAGCGACTGGCTCAGTGGCGGTGGTGTGGTAGCGGCTGGGAGTAGCAGTGCCATGCATGACAGCGACGTCACGCTGGCGGCCGTGAGCACGGCATCGCTGCCAACCACGCTGAACACTGCTGGCAGCTCCGGCAGCGCCTCCGGTACCACAATGAATGGCATTGTCGGTATGCCGCTTGCGTCCCAGTCCGCGCGCCAGCCCGCCAGCGCCACAGCCGGGTTGGGTTGCCCTGCCGTGGATGCTGTCTGGCCCACGGCGTCAATGCACGACGCCGTCAATACCCCGGCGCAGCCTGACGCGCCCCCCACTGTCAGCGCGTCCAGCACCAGGTCGGACAACACGGCGCTAGAGTTGCCGCTGGCGCTCACTGCCAGCGGCGTGGCCGGGGATGCCACTGTCATGCCGGTCGGTCGTGATGCCAGTGACGGGTTGGTCGTGTCACACGAGCTGACGTTGATGGCCAGACTGCAGGTTGCCGCCTCGCGCGACAGCACTCGCAGCACGGGCGCGGGTGCCAACAGTCCACCTGGCAGCGCAGCCAGCGTCGGCATGGATGCCCACGACACGGCAAAGGTGGCGGGATAGGTGAGGGTGACGAGCTCGGTGGACGCGGTGCCAGCAGCATTGACCACGACGACGGACACCACCGGGTAGCCGGCCGCGGACGCTTGTATGACTGGCGCGTTGCATTGGACCACCGTTTGCGACAACACCACGACATAGGCGCATATCTCACCGCCAATTATCACAGTGGGCGGCACGCGCGTGGAATCCATTATGCCGGTGCCAGTCACCACCACCGGCACACCTGCCGCAGCGATGGAGGTGGGCGTGATGGAAGTCAGCACCGGCCGGGCCGCCAATACTACGCAAGCGTCGCACGTCACCAGCGGTGTGGCGCGGTTAGCCCATTCGGCGCTAGCATTCAGCGCTGTGGTTGCATTGCTAACCTGCAGCAGGCCGGCCGCTGCAGCCGCGGTGGCGTTCCAACCAACACAGACAGCGACGTCAGGGCGGCCGACAATGCAACGCAGTGCGCCGCAGCGCAGCCCGCCGACTAGCGCGTTTGACAGCCGTGCGCGCTGGCCAACACACAGCGTGACACCGGACAGCGTGACGTTGACAAGATTGGTATTCGAGTTGGCAGGTGGTAGCAACGTTACTGCGTCAGCAGACAGCGTGGCAAGCGCTGGCGGCGTAAACACGGACGGCAGTACGCCGCTGACATTGAAGAGCCCTGCTTGCTGCACGATGGCCGGGAGATCAACGCCGTCGATGGATGGGATAGCGCACGACAGCGTGGTGGATGAATCCCATGACGGATTGGTACACGGTGCACCGGCCAGCCACACTGCCAGCCCGTCGATGGTGGCTTGTGATGGCGGCATCAGCCCAGCAGCGGACCAGTCGGAAGCCGTCAACCGCGGCGCAGATAGGCGCAGCACAATACGACCACCGCCGGGAACAAGTGGTGACAGCCCAGCGTTCCCGCCAGGCGCAAGAGCGACCGCTGACAATGGCGGCACCAATATGACGGCGGCGTTGAGTTGCTTTGGGACGCCGTCCGTGCCAACATGCACCACCCATAGTTGCGTAAGCAAGGGTGCGGTGGCGGCAGCGGGCAGCAAGAATGGCAGCGCGCAGGACACAGAGGTGGTGGACAGCACCGTAATCGGACCGCAGGACACATTGGCAGCAGTGGGTTGCATACCTTCTGGCACAAGTACAATGCTGGCATTGACCCAGGCGCCAGCACCGTCAGCCACCACCGTGATGGCATCGCGCCACGACGCGGTGGCATTGCAGGCAGGGGCTGCCAGGCCCGGTGGGCATGGAGTGCACTCCACAGCAGCCCTTGTTGCATACGTGCCGGGCGGGCAGGGGGTGCAGGTTTCGTCGCCACCCGTCGCGTAGGTGTTGGCGCCACATGGAACCGGCTGGCCACGGACACAAGACGCGCCCGCAGGGCATGCACTGCAGGCAACAAACGCAGCCCCTCCCGCAGGAACCAGCTGGATGACATTGGCCGATCCTGGCCGGCAGCCGCTGCCCGTCATCATCAACGTCAACCGCGTACGCGACTGGTCAATGACTGCCAACGCGGGCTGCTTGGCGGTGGAGAAGGCGGCGTCGCTGACGTAGTTCAGAGGGTTGTCTGCCAGCGACAGCCAGCGCAGCGCTGGCATGCCGTCAAAGTCGTGTTCGTTTACTGCAGTAATGCCGCTGAAGCTGGCGTTGAGCGACGTGATGAGCGGCAGGGCGGGTGGTTGTGATAGCAGGTCACCGACGAGGATGGTCGAGAGGTTTGCCAGCCCTGCAATGCCGCCGCAGTTGATGCAGGTCAGCGTGGTGAGACCGTCAAAGCTGCCGGCAGTCAACTGCAGCTGCTGCGTTGGTGGGGCGGCCAGTGTCAGGTTGGTGAGAGCTGGAAGGGCAAGGGCGGCTGCCGGCACGACGGCTGTCGTCAGGGTTAGTGACCGAAGGCCACGCTGCGCGGAGGTGGAGAAGGTGGTGTTGGTGTTGCCGGCAGCGGCGGGCGTTGCATTCTGTGGGGCCAGCGTCACAGCGCCCAGCAGCAGCGCACCAACGGCGGGGGTGGGGGCCGCGGGGGTTGGGGCGGGCCCGGGGGGGGGGGAGGGGGTGGGGGCGGGGGGCCCAACCGGGCGCGCGCCCGCAGGCGCGGGCTCGCATTGGACAGATTGCCTGCGAAGCGGAAGGCAACCGACGCGATTAAACCAATATGCGGCTGAACGAGACGCTTATCGGCAAAATCGCATCTCTATCGAAACGCGATTTGCCCTAAGCCCGGCGCTTGCGCTTACGCGAACGCTGGCTCGATGCGGAATGTCCCACCCCAGGGCGCGAAGCACCGGGATCGGGCGTCGGTTCGTAACGGACACCGGTGAAGAACAAAATCTCAGCCGCTGTCCCAGAAGTATTCACGCCCCCAGCCGGCGGGCGTTTTGGAGTCGGAAATTGAATCACTATCGCCATTTCGCCAGCTCCGGGACTAACCGTTCCTTCAAGCAAGCAGAAGCAGAACGATTTAATTAAAGGTTTCGGAAGTTAATAAATAGTCAACACCAGTTTCATTTCCGGACGGGTGCGCCGACGCACATGACGCGACACGCGCGCCATGCACCAAACTCAACGGAAATAAGAGATTTTAAGCGCTGGAAGCGAGATCGAGGAAATTGCGCCCAGCCCGGTCCTCGACGTCAATGATCCAAATGTCGGGGTCGAAGGCGATCTCGCGTTGCAGGCGCGTGCTGATCGACAGCGGGTCAAGCCAGTCTTCGACATGCATGCGCGTCCACAGCCGCTCCACGCCATCGTCGCCGATTTCACTTTGCGGCGCCGGACCGAACAGAGCCTGCTGTCCGTCGAGGCGATCGACGACGACGAAGATGGCGCCCGCTTCCTCGGCGCCGCGACGACGCAAGGTGGCATAAGCCCCTTCGACCGTACAGCGGCGCAGATAGGCCGACACCCATATGCCAGCCTTGAGCCGCACGATCAGTTGATCTGAATGCCGGAGCGGGTCGCGAGTTCGCGTTGCGTGCGACCGGAGATCTCGCCGGTGAGCGGCAGCTTGCGATCTTGCTCGAATTTCTGAATGGCCTGTTTGGTGCCGCTGCCGAAAATACCGTCAACGGTCACGGGATAACCGAGCTTGGCCAGCGCCTTCTGCGCAGCGGTCACGCGTTTGGCAGCTGGGTCGCTCTGGGCCACGATGGTCGTCGAGGCTGGCGGAGCCTGGCCTGGCCCGACAGCGCCCTTGAGCAGCGCGGCGATCGGATCACTGCCCTTCGGCTCGCTCGCAGCGGGCTTCGGCGGGTCGGGGAGATCGGAAATGCCCCCCCGCGCCGCCACCGGCCGTTGCGGCGCGGCTGCAACTTCGACAGGACGCGGTGCCGGTGTCGGCGTCTCGGTCGCCGGAACGACACGCGCAGCTGTCGACGCGGGCTGGGGTGCAGGCGTCGACGCGCCAACATGACCACCAGAGAACAAGGGCGCGGGATGACGTGCCGTCTGGAAGAACAGCGCATTGATCACGACGGCGCCGAGCAGCGCCGCCGATGTGAGGATCAGAAAGCGGCGCCAGTTCATCACCAGCAATCCGCGCATCGGCGAGGCGGCACGCGTCTGCGCCTTGGCACTGGCGCGGCCACGATTGCGGCTCGGCGGCGTGTCGAAATCGGGCTCTTCGCGAAGGGCAAGATTACGCAATTTTCTTCACCTGCTGATTGGAACTCGAATGGGCCCGCGCTGCGGCTTGGCCGGCTTCTCGTGTCACCGGACCACGGGCAATCGTCGCGATCGTTGCGAGCTTGCCCTTATGCGCTTCCGGCTCCTGCCGACAATCGATCGGCAGTTTGAGCGTAACGCGGGTGCCCTCACCCAGACCGCTTTCAATCGTCATCTCGCCGCCATGCAAGCCAACGAGCCCGCGCACGACCGACAAACCAAGACCGGTGCCTTCATAGGGACGATCATAGCTGTCGCGCGCCTGGAAGAAGGGATCGCCGAGACGCGCCAAATCCTTGGCCAGAATGCCAATGCCCGTATCGGCCACGGCGATGGTCAACGCATTGCCCTGCGGGCGCACGGCGATCGTCACGGTGCCGTTGTTGGGTGTGAACTTCACGGCATTTGAAAGAAGATTGATCAGCACCTGCTTGATGGCGCGCTTGTCGGCGACGAGTTCGTCCAAACGCTGCGGCACATCCTGCACGATGGAAATATTCGCTTGCTGCGCCTTCAACATCACCATCTTGGTGCATTGGTCGATAAGCGGCGCCAGATCGAAAGGCTCCGACACGATATCGAAACTGCCGGCCTGAATCTTCGAAATGTCGAGGATCGAATTGACGACGGGCGGAAGATGCTCACCCCAGGAATGGATGATGTTGGCATATTCTTCGCGTTTCGCCGGATCCTGCGGCGCGAGTTCTTCGGTGCCGAGAATTTCGGAGAAACCGATGATGGCGTTCAGTGGCGTACGCAGCTCATGGCTGACATTGGCCAGGAAACGATCCTTCCAATGGCTGGCGCGCTCGGCTTTCTGCAGGGCTTCGTCGAGCTGAACGGCATGCAGCTTCGCCAAGGAGACATCGCGCAATACGGCGATCACGCCGTGATCGCGTTTCAAATCGAGCCGACGCAGACGCATTTCGATCCAGGCGAACGACGGATCCGTCGGCTGGCCGCGATCGTCGGTCATCGCAGCAGCGCGCAGCCGCACTTCGATCGGCGCGATCGCGCCAAGAGCGGCAGCATCCGACACCGCCTTGAGGAAAGCCGGACGATCGGCAACGTGGATGCGCTCGAACAGACCGCGCCCGATGACGTCGCGCGCCGTCAGGCCCGGCCCTTCGAAACGCTCACTGGAGACGAAAGTCACCGCGCCGGAGCGATCGAGGCGAATGACGAAATCGCCGATCGCCTGCGTCAGCGCTTGATATTGAATCTCGTTGTTGCGCTCGCTGTCGCGGCGCGCGCGGTGCAATTTCAGTCCGGCCAGCGCCACGGCGCCAGCATAAATCACGGCGACCACCAGCAGCAGCGCCGCGACATGATCCTGCGACGGGCTGGCCGGGGCCGTCCATTGCGTGACGCGGGCGAAATGCAGACCGGCCAAGGCTCCAATCGCACCGATACAGGCCAGGATGATCAGTCTGGCGTGCATCGAGAACATCGCTTCGAGCGGCCCCAGAATGAGCCAAACGGCGGCACCGCTGAGGACCAAGCCGATTTTCAAACCAAGAACCGTCGCGAAAGCATGC
>Ga0066256_1005296_pt1 | contig 10781 bp, 8 predicted proteins | sample ThiBio_1000_biof_FD_87107 | JGI IMG/M metagenome (GOLD analysis project Ga0066256, IMG submission 87107) | Wastewater bioreactor microbial communities from Cape Town, South Africa - Thiocy_expt_1000_biof (version 2) | ecosystem: Engineered > Bioreactor > Thiocyanate-remediating >... | reverse complement strand
ACGGTTAGCGGTTCGTTATTTGAGGTAATGGAGTGCGGGCATTGTACACTGCGTTTTACACAGGATATTCCAACACAGGAACACATCGGCGCTTTTTATAAATCTGATGAATACATCTCACATACCAATACCAGCAAGGGTTTGGTGAATAACCTGTATCAAAGAGTTCGCAATGTTACTATGAAGCGGAAAACGGCTCTTTTAAAAAAATATACAGGTTTGCAAAAAGGTTCGTTACTTGATGTGGGTTGCGGCACAGGTAGTTTTTTACATGCTATGCAAATCCAGGGCTGGAACGTTACAGGTTTGGAACCGGATACGGACGCGCGCGATCTTGCCAACCGGTTGCACGGTTTGAAAGTTTTACCCTCTCATGAAATATTTGGTTTGAGGCCGGATTCTTTCAACGCTATTACGATGTGGCATGTACTGGAGCACGTTCACCAATTGCATGAATACGTTGCGCAATTGAAAAATTTATTAACGCCCGCAGGAAAACTTTTTATTGCTGTGCCCAATTAAAACAGCCGGGAGGCGAAAACTTACGGAAAATTTTGGGCTGCTTACGACGTGCCAAGGCATCTGTATCATTTCTCCCCTCAATCTGTTGAAGTGTTAATGAAACACCACGGCCTGAAGGTTATCAAACTCCTCCCAATGTGGTTCGATAGTTTTTATGTTGGTTTGCTAAGCAGCAAATACAAAAGTGGCGCTGCAAAATTTGTATCGGCAGGTTTGCACGGCCTTTCATCAAACATTAACGCGGTTGGCAACGTGAAAGAATGCAGCTCGGTGATTTATGTGATTGAAAAAATATAACTATTGCCCCAATTGAATTTCGTATAGTTCCGGCCATTTTTTCCCCGTGATATAAATCTTTTTTGCTTCAGCATCATAAGCAATGCCGTTGGGTACATCAGCCTCAGAATCAATTTGTTTAATTCTGTCCCAGGCCTGCGTTAAATCAATTCGGCCAACAACCTGTCCGCTTTCGGGATCAATTTTAAATATATACGGTTGCTGCCATTGGTTGGCATACACAAAACCGTCAATGTATTCAAGTTCGTTCAGGTTAAAAGAAAGTTCGCCATTCTGCATTACAGATTGTGTGCGAAGCAAACGAAAAGTAGATGGTTCGTAAAAATATAAATTACTGGTGCCGTCGCTTACGATCAGGTCCTTACCGTTATGAGTAATTCCCCAGCCTTCGGTATTGATGGGAAACTCTTTTACTTTCCTGAAATCAGGAAGGGTATACACAAATACGGTATGCTCTCTCCACGTTAACTGGTACACCGTATCATTTAAAATTGTAATGCCTTCACCAAAATATTTGCCGGGCAAATCAATTGATTTCTCGGCTTGGCCACTTTGTAGATTTACCTTCATCAGGCGCGATTTTTTACTACCTACAAGATCATAATCAGCACCTCCGGTACCCTCGTACATCTGCCCTTTATAAATTACAAGCCCCTGAGTAAACGATGATGTATCGTGAGGAAAGGTATTAACAATGGAATAGCTGATGCTTTTAACGGATTGAGCGTTAGCAGGCGCTTGGCCATTGTTTTCACCGCTCTTGTCGTTGGTTTTGCAGGAAAAAAAAGTTGATACTATAACAGCAGCGGAAAGAAAAGATCTTAAAAGTCGGGTCATAAAAAAAATATTCCTGCAAAAATAATGGAAACCAAAATTTTAACCGCGGAGTCCGGCAAGATTAACAATAAGGTAGCTTCAAGTTACAAGTGCCACGGTTAAACTAAGTAGGTTTAAAGTTAAGTATAAAAACTTGTAGAGGGGTTTTGTACTGTTAGGATTTTCCGGTAGTGCTGTTTAGTTTGTTTTGAATGTCTGCGAAGTACTGGAGTTCATAATTTTTTAGGTAACAATTGCCGAAAGGGCTTATTTGTATACTCATTTAGTCCTCTTTTCCATGAGCTGTAGGGGTGAGCGAAGAAGTAATTGGTTTTCAGTTTTTGAGCAATGTGTTGGTGTTTAGTAAATTTTTTTCCATTATTAGAAGTGATGGTATGTACCAGTTCTTTATAAGGAGCTAAAGCATTGATGATTTTTGATTTTATTATCAATAAATTGCTTCATTTCAATATTAAAAATTTTGGTTTTTGAATTTGAAATTCTTACAGTTTCCTGTAAACATAACATCCTGCTTCTGACGGATGATCGAGCGCATAGTCGGTCATTTTTTCATTGCGCAACAGGTCAATAATCATGAAGTCGCCGATTGCACCGATGGTATAAAAAATGCCGAATAGCAGCCAGCCGGTACTTCCTGCAGCGATTGCATAAATTGCAGGAATCAATCCTACAAAAATAAAGGGCGTAATGGCGCCGATGAGATAATGTTTTATTTGCAGCGGTTCTTTGCAATGGCAATAAGGGGTTGCCATTTTCCACATCACGCCAAAACGAATGGAACGAAAACCTTTTTTCGCAAACAAAGCCCAGGTAATGCCGTGCACCAACTCGTGCGCTATGACGCCGCCTACAAAAATTAATCCCCATTTGAAAAAGCTCAACCATGAATCAGTAGCAAGCATTTCTTTAATACTCATCGAATTCTTCCAAATCAAATAAAACGGTATAAAGTACAGCAGGAAAACAGGGATCATTATCAGCAAACCTTTTTGATTCGCTTTTACGATATCAATTGTTTTCAATTCTTTTTCATAACCCTCTTTGAAAGGTTCGTCATTTAAGTTTTTTTCTTCCATATCCCGAAAAACATCAATAAAAACGCCGGTGGTCGCCGGCGTTCATCAACTAAATTTTTGCTTTTACAATAGTTGGCTTTTCTTCAATCAAACCCCTGTTTTCAAGCAGTGGGGTGATAGAAGGTTCTTTTCCCCGAAACTCCCTGTACATTTTTGAAAGGTCTTCCGTATTTCCTTTTGATAAAATCATGTCGCGGAAACGCTGACCGTTAGCGCGTGTTAAGCCACCGTTTTCTTTAAACCATGCGAAGGCATCGTTATCAAGCATTTCAGACCAGGTATAAGCGTAATAACCTGCCGAGTACCCGTTTGACCAAATATGAAGGAAGTAAGAAGAACGATAGCGTGGCGGAACATAAGAAATAAACAATTTTGTTTTCTCCAGCGCCTGTTTTTCAAACGCATCAACATCTGTTACTGCGCTATCTTTTGCTGTAAGCGAATGCCACTGCATATCAAGGTTTGAAGCTGCAAGGATTTCGGTAAAACCATAACCCTGATTGAAGGTTGCTGCATTTTTAATTTTATCGATCAACGCCTGTGGCATTGCCTCGCCGGTTTTATAATGCTTCGCGTAATTTTTTAACACAGAAGAATCTAACGCCCAATGCTCATTAAACTGCGAAGGCATTTCTACAAAATCCCTTGCAACCGCTGTGCCCGATAAAGATGGATACGTTTGGTTTGCAAACAAGCCATGTAAACTATGGCCAAACTCGTGAAAGAGCGTGGTTACATCGTCCCAGGAAATTAACGCAGGGCCGCCGCCTGCGGGCTTGGCATAATTGAAAACATTTACAATGACCGGTTTTGTGCCTAACAGTTTTGACTGATCTACAAAGTTATTCATCCAGGCGCCACCGTTTTTGTTATCGCGTTTATAGTAATCAAGATAGAGCAACGCCATGGCAGTACTGTCGTGATAAAATACTTCAAACACTTTCACATCAGGGTTATAAACCGAAATATCGGTACGAGCTTTAAAAGTGATGCCATACAGTTGAGTGGCGGCGTAGAACACGCCATTCTGCATCACACTGTCTACCACAAAATAAGGCTTGATCTGATTTTCATCGAGATCATATTTTTCTTTGCGCACTTTCTCCGAGTAGTAATTCCAATCCCATGGCTCCAGCGCAGTTGTATCATTTTGTTTTGCTTTAAAGGCTTTTAACTCTTGGGCTTCAGCATTTGCTTTAGCGGTTGCGGCCGGTACCAGTTTAGCAAATAAACTTTGTACTGCCTGCGGGTTTTTAGCTACCTGGTCTTGTAATTTCCATGCAGCATAAGTGGGAAAGCCAAGCAGGTTGGCCTTATCAATCCTGATCTTAGCCAAACGCAAAATATTTTGGCGCGTATCATTGCTATCGCTTCTTTCGGCCCTGTTCCACGATGCTTCAAATAATTTTTTGCGTGTTTCCCTGTTGTTTAAATTTTGTAAAAGCGGTTGCTGTGTAGTATTTATTATTTTGAGCAAATATTTTCCTTCCTTTCCCGCATCTTTTGCGGCTGCTCCCGCGGCGGCAAGTTCTTCGTCGGAAAGGCCATCCAGTTCTTCTTTTGTATCAACCACCAATGCCGCATTTTTTGCCGCGCCTAAAAGCTGGTTACTGAATTTTGTGGTAAGCAGCGCTTCTTCCTCATTTAATTTTTTCAATTTCGCTTTATTGCTGTCGGAGAGGTTTGCGCCGCGCATCACAAATTTTTCATAATAGTATTCGGCAAGTTTTTTTGCTTCAGGTTCCAGGTTTAATTTTTCTCTTTGCTGATAAATAGTATCAATTCTTTTAAACAACTTTTCGTTCAGGTACATTTCATCATTATGCGCTGATAATTTTGGTGCGAGGTCTTCCTGCATTTTTTGAAAATTGTCTGTGGTATTTGCGCTCGTTAACGCATCAAAAGCACGACTAGCACGATCGAGCAGGCGGCCACTTTTTTCAAGTGCGGCTAAAGTATTATCAAAAGTTGCTGCGGCAGAATCGTTGGCAATTTTTTCTATTTCGGCAGAATGTTCCTTCATGCCTTCAGTAAAGGCCGGTCTACTTTGGTCTTCTTTGCTTTTATCACAGGGGATTGCCTGATAGGGCAGTTGGCTTTCTGCGAATTAAGGATTGTTAGCGCTGTCGCTATTACCACTTTGCGACGAATTACTTCCGCCGGGTGTGTTGCACGCGAGAATTGAAGTTGCTATAACGAGCATCAGAATTAAATATTTCATTTTGATTTTTTTAATAACAGGCTAAGGTAATAAAACACGTTGTTTAAAAAAATAATATCTTGCGGAACCCTGAAATCTTTGTTGAAAATGGATCGGATTGAAAAATTAGTAAAATTTTTGAATGAAAACCCCAATGACAGTTTTCTGAAACACGCGCTGGCATTGGAATACGTGAAAGCCGGCAATGATGCGCAAGCGGAAGAAGCGTTCAAAGAGATATTAAAAGACCGGGAAGATTATGTAGGCAGCTACTATCATTTAGGAAAATTGTATGAGCGTAGGGGAGAGGAACAAAGAGCAATTGACATTTATGCAAAAGGAATGGAAATGGCAAAAGCAGCGGACGATAATCATTCTTTTAATGAATTGAGAAGTGCATGGGAAGATATGAACGGGATGTAAAAAGTTTCAAATAAATTCGCACATTCGTGGCATTGCTTCAAGAATTCATATCAAATTACCAATCAAAAAATCTTTTCACAAAAAAAGATAAACTACTCGTTGCTACCAGTGGAGGAGTGGATTCGGTGGTGCTTTGCAAACTTTGTGAATTGGCAGGACTGGATTTTGGTATTGCTCATTGTAATTTTCAATTGCGTGGAAATGACAGCGACCGGGACGAGGCATTCGTGGAAAAATTTGCCGAGCAACTGAACGTTCCTTTTTTTTCAACGAGGTTTGATACAAAAAAATACGCAGAACAAAACAAGGCCAGTACGCAGGTAGCAGCGCGGGAATTACGCTATCACTGGTTTGAAGAGGTGGCGGCCAACCATAATTACAATTTTATTTTAACAGCTCACCACGCTGATGATAATATTGAAACGGTTGTGATGTCTTTTTTTCGTGGAACGGGAATTAAAGGTTTAACGGGCATTAGAGCAAAAAATGACAAGCTGAGGCGGCCTTTACTTTTTGCAAGAAGAAAGGAACTTGAAGATTTTTTAAGCGAACATCAATTGCCATTTGTTCAGGATGAGAGTAATTTTCACGATGATTATACGCGGAACTATTTTAGAAATAAAATTTTGCCAATGATTGCTGAGGTTTACCCCGGGGCGAACGATAATATTTTGAGGAATATTGAGCGGCTGAAAGGTGCAACCGTTTTGTATAACGAGGCGGTAGCGCTAAAGCGAAAAAAAATCTTAGCGCAAAAGGGCGCCGAATTTTATATGCCGGTGCTTCTATTGCAGCAGCAAAAGCCAATTCAAACATTGTTGTACGAAATGGTGAAAGATTTTGGTTTTACTCCGGCTCAGTTAAAAGATATTATTCAACTACTGCAGAGCGAAAGCGGCAAATATGTTGTTTCCCCTACTCATCGGATTTTGAGGAACCGCAAGCATTTGGTGCTGGCGCCTTTAGAGGAAACGGTAAAAACTGCCGTTATCATTGACGGAGCGGGTAAATATTATTTTGTGAATGGCGCACTTGAGATTAAAAAAACCGACAAACTTCCTGCTTTTACAACCGATGAAAACACTGCCCTGATTGATGCGAAGCATTTAAAATACCCGCTTATCTTACGCCCCTGGAAAATTGGTGATTACTTTTATCCGCTTGGCATGACCAAAAAGAAAAAACTTTCACGGTTCTTTATCAACAAAAAGCTATCGGTGATAGAAAAGGAGAAAGTGTGGGTACTTGAAATGGATAAAAAAATCATCTGGGTGGTCGGCCACAGAATTGACGACCGGTTTAAGATTACAAATGCTACAAAAGAATCGTTGCAAATTAAATTTTTACAACCCGGTAATTAGTTAATGAAAAAATGAAGCCAATGCACGAGCATCTTATCTGCACCATTACCTAATAACGCGAGTACCCGAAATGTAAAACTGCTTTCAGAACATTACACACAGGGTAAACATCGGGGCAGCGCCACTCCGGTAATAATCGGGTTTTTCGTTTCCACATTAATTATATTGGGATTGGTAGCTTTCATTTCGTTCAAATTTCTGCAATAGCTTTTTCAATACCTTGATAAAGTTGCACCGTTGAACCTCTAAGCCTCACGCCAGGTCATCATCGCTGAAAGCCAGTGGCAGCAAGTCTTTCGCGCTATCAATTACATATACAGGGCCTTCCATCCCCGATAAGATCAGCCTGATGGGTTTACCCGACCTCTTTTCATATTCTGTCAATGCCTGCCTGCACATCCCGCAGGGCGAAATGGGATGTTTGCTTTCGCCATCAAGCGGGTGGTAGCTGATCGCCAGTGTTTCAATCGGCTCATCAGCGTATTGCGTACCAACGGCTGCGAGCAAAGTGCGTTCAGCGCAAATGGTAACAGGGTAGGAGGCATTTTCCTGATTCGTGCCAATCACAGTACGACCGTTCTCAAGCCTCGCCGCGCAAGCCACATGAAACCTGGAGTAGGGCGCGTAGGCTTTTTTTGTAACCTTTCTCGCTTGCTGCAATAACGCAGCATCATCTTCGATTAACTCATCCGAATTTTTGAAGACTTTGTAACTGAACTGAAATTTCTTTTCCTTCATAATTTTTTTTATTGTGCCGGCTGAAGAACATATATGATCCGTGTTGTGTCACTCCCTTCATATTCCTGTTTTCTACTCATCAAAACCTGGCCGTAAAAAACGGGCATCGAAGTTACAGCATTTTCATATCAAAAATAAACAAAGGCCGCAGTTCGCGGCCCTTGTTGAAAAAAGTTGAAAAAATATTTAGTTCTTCTTTTTAGCTGCCGGCTTTTTTGCAGGTGTTGTTACTGTTTTAATCTGGGTGCCTTTGCTTACAGCATCTGCAAGTTTAATAGCTTCATAAGCGTTTACAATACCGCCGGTAACTGACAGGTCGCTCATCTCAGTATCCTTTAAGGTTTGTGGGTTGGTGACTTTTTTACCGGGTTTACTAACCGACTGCAATATGATTCCTTTTACCTGTGAAGCAGTGAGCGTGGGATAGTAATTCATAATGAACGCCGCCAAACCTGCTACCACAGGGCTTGCCATACTTGTGCCCTGTAAATCGCGGTAAGTATTACCACCCGGAACAGTTGCGTAAATTTGAACTCCCGGGGCAAACACATCCACATCTTTTTTGCCGTAATTTGAAAAACTCGCTACTAAGCCACCTGCTTTTTCATCGCCGCTTGCGCCAACTGTAATCCAGTTTTTAGGACGCGTGCCATCCAGATAATAAGCTGACGGATAGTTAAAAGTTGTATCGTTATTTTTCGCATCATTACCCGCGGCATGAACTAACAAAACCCCTTTACTGTCAGCATACCGCACGGCGTCATCCACCCACTGTTTTTGAGGAGAAAAACCTTTGCCAAAACTCATGTTGATGATGCGTGCGCCGTTATCAACTGCATAGCGAATGGCAAGCGCAATATCTTTATCGTGCTCATCACCATCGGGCACCGCACGAATGCTCATAAGCTGCACATTGTCTGCCACACCATCCATACCTTTGCCATTACCGCGTACCGCGCCAATAATGCCTGCCACGTGCGTGCCATGTGTGGCGCCGTCGTTGCTTACATAAAGATTATTGTTGCCGTAATTTTTATCGTTGATGTTGGTTTCATCATCATTCACAACATCTTTGCGGTATTCTTTCGGCGCCGATTTTTTAATGGCAATTTTGTCCACTTCTTTTTCAAGTTCACCCAGCAATTCAGCATTTGTTATTGCTTCAGTGTTGTTTCCGCTACAAATTCTCAACATCATTTCTTTCATTTGGCGCGCAACAAGAGTGGCTGGGTTGTACGTTTTGAGGTCTGTGCAGGTATAAACATCTTTTTTCAAATCGCGCTTAATGATTATATCTCCGTTTTGCATGGCATCAACCATTTGAAGCATGAATTCTTCTTCGGCTGCATTTCCTTCGGTTTTAAAAACATCTCCTTGCGCCCGAAGCCATGTTTTATAATCTTCTTTGTCAGCCGCAGGAATATCGCTTTCCTTTTTCCCTTCGTACTTATTTTTATTTTTCCAGTATAAACGCGCTGCTTCAAAAGAGTCTTTCTCTACATTTTTTTTGCCATCATTACTTCCAAGGAAATTCCACCCGTGAATGTCATCAATGTAACCGTTTTTATCATCATCAATGCCGTTGCCGGGAATTTCTTTCTTATTGACCCAAAGTACAGATTTCAAATCTTCATGCGTGGTATCAATACCCGAATCAATTATGCCCACAATAACCGGAGTGCTTTTTAATCCTTTTTGGTTAACAAAATTATAGGCTTTGTCAAGGCTGATTCCATAATAGCCATCTGCTTTCAGATCTTTTAAATGCCAGCCTTTTGGAACATTGCCCATTCCAAACTGAGCCATTGATGTAAAACTTAAACTTAAGGCCAGAAGGCCAAGCCCTGTTGCACGCAACATTTTCCTCATGTTGAAAAATTATAGATTGTTTGTGTTAAAATATTAAAAACGGCAAAAGTAAAAATATTAAATCAAATTATTATACCGTTTATGTAGATATGATGGAAAGTGGTTTCCATACGTTGCAGGAACACTGATGGTAACCTTTTCGGATGACAACATTCCTTTAACGAAAAATATCATTTGCAAGTAATGCGATGAGGTTTTGCCGGCCATTAGATAATATTTTAACCTTGCTTTAAGTTTTTAAATTCTTCCTCCTGCTCGGCCTGCAGGGTTTCTATAGTTACTTCTTGCGATGCTTCAATTTCTTTCAACATCTCATTTTTAGGTTTCTCGCTTTGAGCAGGCGGGTTTGCGAATTGTTTATTTTTTTTTTCGTCTTTTATTAAATTGTTTAGTGAAGGAGTGAAAATTTTGTGCCAAATATCACCCGGTCAATACCGCTTTAATCATTCTTTCTTTTCGCTGCATGTCTTTTTTTAACATCGTGGTGTATGATTTTTCTTGAAATACGTTTGTAACGTTCGCTGCAAATGATTCATGAACCTCAACATAAATAGTGCCGCCGGGTTTTAATTTTCGTAACCCAAAATTTGCAAGCGCCTCATAAAAAATCAGAGGACGGTTATTTTTTACAAACAGCGCGAGGTGCGGTTCGTAGTTAACTACATTCAAAAGCATCTCATTTTTATCCTTCTCGGGAATGTAGGGCGGGTTGCTTACAATGATATCGACTTCAGGGAAGTCAGTCCATTTTTCGTCGTTAAGAAAGTCGGTTCGAAGAAAATGAATAGTTGTTTGATGTGTATCTGCATTTCTTTTGGCAACCTGAATCGCTTCCCCACTTATATCACAGCTATAAACTGTCGCCGCCGTAATTTTTCTTTTTAAGATAATTGGGATGCAGCCGCTGCCCGTGCCAACATCCAAAATTAACGGCGCTGCTGATTTATTTTCTTTGATCACCCAATCTACAAGTTCTTCAGTTTCGGGGCGTGGGATCAGTACATTTTTGTCAACAAAAAAAGGAAGATCATAAAACCAGCATTCTTCAATAATATATTGAATGGGTTCGTGTTTCAGCAATCGTTGACTGATATCATCAAATTGGGTTGACTGTAATTCAGCCGGTACTATAACGGCGTACTCATGGCGTTGGATTTTTTCGCCCATTATTTTTTCTGACGCCAATGTCCAAATATTTTCTGCTTCACTATTATCATATATTTCAGCAAGGGATTTGATAAACTTATTGTGTATCGTTTGCAGGCTCATACCACAAACTTAATTCATTTACATTTGTAAAAATGGATGAAGAGCTACACAAAAAGTTCATGACGCGATGTTTGGCGCTCGCTAAGAAAGGGCAGGGGCAAGTGGCGCCAAACCCAATGGTGGGTGCCGTTCTTGTTCACAATGGAAAAATTATCGGCGAAGGGCTTCACCAAAAATATGGTGAAGCAC
>Ga0066256_1005295_pt1 | contig 10782 bp, 6 predicted proteins | sample ThiBio_1000_biof_FD_87107 | JGI IMG/M metagenome (GOLD analysis project Ga0066256, IMG submission 87107) | Wastewater bioreactor microbial communities from Cape Town, South Africa - Thiocy_expt_1000_biof (version 2) | ecosystem: Engineered > Bioreactor > Thiocyanate-remediating >... | reverse complement strand
GACGGCGTGGGCGGGATGGAGGGCGTGATGCTGGAGGTGGGCGTCTGGGTAGGGGTAAACGACGAGCTGATGGAGGCGCCGGTGGAGAGCGACGCGGTGGGCGTTTCGGTGGGCGACGTGGTGAAGTACTGCGACGGCGTGATGGTGGCAGTGCCGGTGTTGGACGGCGTGTTGGTGGGCGTGTTTGTAATCGAGGTGGTAATGGTGCGCGACCAGGAGGGCGACGACTTGGGCGTGCGCGTGACGGTGCGCGTGGCGCTGGGCGTCACGCAGATGCCAGCGGCCGGTAACGTGTTGGCGCCGGCGCACTCTGCGCCGTCTGGTGACGTGTCAATGCACGCGCGCACCGACGCCATGTTGGCCTTGCTCATCGTGCCGATGCTGTTCTTCCACCCGTTGCCAATCATGTAGCCCGCATTTTCGAACATGTCGGCCGGCGGCACGTCCACCAGCGTGTCCCCTACCACGGACCCCGTGCCCCACATGTCACCTGCCACCGCGCCCGGCACCTGGTCGTGTGAGTCATACAGCACCGAGATGGTGGTGGTCAGCGCCTGCGGCACAAACATGAAGCTGTAGTTGCGGCCCGACGCCACCTTCCACCCCATGGCGCTCACGTTGTACAGCACAAACCCTGCGGTGGCGGGCAGCTCCGCACGCGTGAAGCTGAGCTCGCCGCCCACGCGCGCGCCCAGGTAAAACACATAGAAGGAGTCGATGGGCACGGGGGGCGCGTACAGCGTCCCGTTGACGTGCAGCTCGTACAAGCGCAGGGTCATGAGCAGGGTGGTGTCGGGGCAGGAAGGCACCATCGTGCCATTCAGCTGCAGCGACAGCCACCCTATCGTACCGTTGGCAGCTGACGAGAACCCTGCCAGCACGACGTTGGTGTTCGTGCCGTCAAACCCCACAATATCGCCCGTCGAGGACTCCCCCTGCAGCGGGCTGTTATCATACACCACCACGCTCGCCGCGCCGCCGCCGCGCCAGTAGTCGCATGCCCCGACCACCACCGCTGCCGCCACCGCCGCTGCCCATACGCGTGCTCGTGGCCGTGGCGGCCGTGCTAGTGGCCGTGCTAGTGGCTGTGCTAGTGGCCGTGGCGGCCGCAGCGGCAGCGACTGCGGCGGTGGCGGATCGGGCCGCCGCCGCCCTCGTCGTCGCATCCTCCTCGTGTCGTCAGCGGCGGTTGTTGTCGGTGGGGTGTCCCATCAGCAGGCGGCGCCGGCGGCAAGCGGTTGCTCCCAGCGCCAGCGCAAGGTACTGACACTGCCCTAAGCCTACCAATCCCGCACACCGTCGCCGGTGACGTCGGTGTTTACTTTCCAGACACTGACTCTAATCAGTTGTCCTCTCCTCCCCTCCCTCTCTTCCACCTTGCTTGTGCCAATGATGTGCTTCTGTTGTATAAATGAAATCAACGCCACCGGGTTTTTGCACACCGCGTGGCAGAGGTGGCATGCAACACAGCGGTACTCCCGCGTGCCATGCGTAATTTGTGCGTACACGGTGTGCCGCCGCGGTGCACTCGGTCACGAACGCGTGGTGGTCCACCCTCCGTTGCAAACTATGACGACGCGGCCACCAAGCGACTACTTCATCAGGCTGTCGCCGGTTCATGATCGTTCATCGCCCTGGCGGCCCTGCCGCCCTGCGCTGGCAAATTGGCAAATTGGCAATGACACTCCAGCCGGCTGCAGCGGCGGCGCAGTGCGGCAAGGAGACAGGGTGTAACAGTGTGTATTAGGGCTTCTGCGATTTGCAGCACGTTCAGTTCTATTGAAGACGAGGGGCGGCGGGGCCACGAGGGCGCCGCAACGGCGCAACGCACAGCAGCGGCGCAGCGCAACGCCACCCACCGCATGCCATCCACGATCATCACGGCGTGAGCCGCCACAGGCGTACGCGGCTGTCCAACTCCGTGGCGGTGGCAAGGCGGCCGCCTGGCAGCGGCTGCAGCGCCACTGAACTCTCCAAGGTGTCCAACAAGCCGCCCTTAGAATGACCATCCAGCACCAGTGGCGGCGGAGCGCATGCGGGTCGGCAGCGCGTGTCCCACACCCGCAGGTCCCTGCCGTTGGATGCGGCGGCTGCCAGGCGGCCGTCCGGCAGCGCCGCCAGCGCAACCACCGGGTCATTGTCGTCGTCCTCTCCAGACAGTACGCCCACACACGCGCCGTTGCTGGCGTCCCACAGCCGCACGGTGCCGTCCTCCGAGCCGCTCGCAAGCCGGCCGTCGGCCAGCGACACGATGGCAAACACACAGCCGGCATGCCCGGTCAACGACGCGGTGCAGTGCTGTGTCGCAGCATCCCACAGCGTCACCGTAAACATAGAGACGTCTGCACAGGTTGCCACCCGGCCGTCTGGCAGCACTGCAACGGCGGTGGTACTGGGGCCACACTCGAGTGGCATCTCCAGCGGGAGCACAACGCCGGCATCCGCGTCCACATCCCACAGACTGGTATCATGGTACAGCGCAATCAGGTGGCCGTTGGGTAACCCCACAACCAGGCGCTCCACGCAATCGTCGCAGTCCATCATAGGCCCAAGGCCGCCGGCACCGCCCACATCCCACACAACAATACCGCCCCGCGTCCCGCACACCGACGCCACACCCACCGCCACCTGGCGGCCGTCTGGCAGCAGCGCCAGCGCATGCACAGCCCCAGCACCGACATGTATAACCACCTCCACGCCCCCACTCCGCTCCTCCGTGTCCCATACCCGCACAGCGCCGTCGCCGCAGCCGCACACCAGCCGGCCGTCGGGCAGCAGTGCCAGCGCCCGCACGGCGTCCATGTCTTCATGCCCCAGCGCGCCATCCGCCGGCGCGGTGCACCCGCGCGCACGGCACGCCGCCAGTGCGGCGTGTGAAAAGTCCGTCCGCGAGCTTTGTAGCACGCGCAGCCCTGCCAGGTGGTCCAGCGTGGCCGCCCGCGTCACGCGGCTGCAGTTGGTAGCGTGCAGCTCCACCAAGTCGGGCGGCACGGTTGCTATCAACGCGTCGCCAACGTTGGTGCTGCTCACGCACAGCACACGCAGCAGCGGTAGGTTGGGGAGCGTTGCTGCAGCGGTCAGCTTTGTGCAGCAAGATACATCAAGGGTCAACAGTGAGGGCGGCAGGGTTGCTAGCGTGGCATTTCCAATGCGGGTGTGACGCAGTGTCAGCGTGCTCAAGCTTGTGAGATGTGCAAACGAGGCGGCGGCCGTGAGAGCGTGAGAGGACGAGGCATTCAGCACGGTAAGCGACGGCGGTAGGGTAGCCAGAAGGGCATTGCTCACGTCACAGCCGGGGGCAAGCAACGTGCGCAGCCGCGGCAGGTGCGCCAGAGATGTAGCGGCAGGCAGCCACGAGACAAAGCCAGTCAGGTTGGGGGAAAACAGGCGCAGCTCCACAAGGGACGGCGGCAGCCAACTTTGCGGCCCTGCAGTCGCTGCAGCGACTGGAATGCTCCGTTTCCATGCTTGCCGGCAGTTCTGCCACCGTTGCCAGCCTGGTTTCCTGCGGCGACTCACCGTCCAAGCAGATCCGCAGTTCACGCAGAGATGGCGGCAGTCCACCCAAGCCTGCCATCCCCACATCTGTGTCGCTGCAATCCAGCGTCGTCAGCGCCGCCAGGTGCACAAAACTCGCATCCTCGGTCAGGTCGGCGCAGAAGTCCACCTTCAGCGCATGCAGCGAGGGCGGGAGACAAGCAACAACTGCATCGGTGACGTTGAGGCAGCCACCCAGGTCCAGGGACGCCACCCCTGCCAGCGCCGCGCCGACGCCACCGCCATCCACAGGCAGCCACGCCACCTTCACACTCACCGCCGCCGGCAGTGCTGCTCGCCACCGCACCACGTCCCACACTCCCGTGGTGGCGTCGACCCAAGGCACACCTGCAACAACAGCCGCCAGCACCGGGTGCACACTCCGCAGTGTCGTCGCATCGACAGTGTTCAGGCAGCTCAGGACGCCAGCTGCCGTCGCAGGGTTGCCGCCCAGCAGCTGCACCAGCAGCGGCATCTCAGCGCCCTCAACAGCAGCAGCAGCTGTAGCAGCACCAGCAGCACCAGCAGCACCAGCAGCAGCAGCAGCGGCCATGCTGTCGATTGCAGTGATCGTTGCACCTCAAAAATCCAATAATGATCTCCGCTCCAAACCGTTTGATCACAAAACAAATGCAACAGCACGGATACCCTGCATGCCAGGTGTCAATTTCCTGCAGTAATTACAACATTTAACACCGCCTTTGTTATTATCGTGTTATCATTTTCACCGACCTGGAACCGTTTTTTGTCCGTTGGCCGCCACCTCTCTCTTCAAATGCTGCTTCACACCCACTGCCACAGCACAGACAGCCACAAGGTTCATTACCAATGAAGGCGGGTGGTAGGAGAAAGGCAATTTAGAGGGTCGCCGGTGTGGAACTACGGAGCTGCGGCGACAAATGGAGGGTACGTGCGTGTCTATTTGATCACACTGCCACCTTTTGTGCCATCACTCACACACACATAGCAACACACCCACAACTCTACACACGTCAGGGCTCATGCGAGAAGCGAGGGCGGCGGCGGCGGCAGCGGGGCCGGCGGGGATGGGGGGGGGGGCGGGGCCACTGCCGGCGGGTGTGCTGGGCGGCATGGAGTTTGGGGAGTACAAGGAGGAGGCGACGCGGCTGTGGAGCATGCTGGATGACATGGCGGAGCACGACCCGGACGGCTACGCCGCGTTTGTGCGGCGGCAGTACGAGCTGTCAGAGAGCGATAAGGCAGGGCGGAACATTGTGCTGCCGGACGTCGGTCTGTGCGCTGTCAGCACCGCGACAGCGGTGGCGGCGCCAGCGCCGACGCGGGCCGGAGACGCGGCGCCGCGCCCCGAGCCACGTGGCCCGCCGCCGCCAGAGCTGCGCGTCGGCGCGCGCGTGTACATCAACCTGGTCAGCCACCCCGCCATCCTGCCGCCAAAGGACGCGGTGTCCAAGGCGCCCGTGGTGAACGCTACCACGGGCAAGCCCGCCAGCGACCGCCCGCCCACCCTCGCCGCGCTGCTGAACCTGGAGGTGCCGCTGGCGGTGGGCACCTGGCGCGCCGTTTGTGGCACCGGTACGTAACTGCTTTGGCGCGAGGGGACGCGGGCCTACTTGCCTTCAAAACCACACAAACATATAATGCCCCACCCCTGCCCCCTCGCAGCGCGCACCGAGTGGGCGGTGGATGTGCTGGTGCACAAGTGGGTGGTGACGCAGGTGGACAACAACGATGACTTCTTCCCGCACTTCATCGAGTTTGTGGTGAGCGCGGTTGCGGAGGAGACGGGGGTGACGGTGGCTGCGGCGGGCGCTACGAAGGCGACGGACACGGACTACACCGGCGGCGTGCCAAAGGGCAGCGGTGGCAGCACCGCCGGCATTGTAGAGGTGGGCGGCCGGCGTTCGGAGGCGCCCCTTAAGTTTGACCTGGGCCCGCAGCGCGGTGCCCCCACCGCAGGTAGCAGCAGCGGTGGCGGGAGTGGCGGCGGCGGCGGTGGCGGCAAAGGAGGGGGCGCCGCCGCCGCTACCGCTGCAGGCCGTGGCGGTGACAAGCCACCGGCCGCAAAGGCGGCAGCTGCATCTTCAAAGCCAGCCGGAGGAGCTGCTGCAGTGGCGGCGAAAGCGGCGGCAGCGGCGCCAAGCACAGCGCCGCTTGCATCACCGGCCGACCTGTTGCGCTCCCTAGATGCCGCCAAGGCGGCACCGCCTGCGCCTGCGGTGGTAGAGCCGGCTGCGGGCGCGGCGCCACCGCGTGCGGGCGGGGGGTTGATCCGGGAAGTGGCGTCGACAGCGGCGGAGGTGGCGGACCATGTGCTGGAGCCGGGTGCCGACGGCGTGCTGACGCTGCGGTTTACATTCAAGGCGGGCGGGGTAGACACCGCCAACCTACGAATGGCGCAGCTGGTGCTGGATGTGGCGGCAGACGCCGTGACGCTGCAAGTGGCACACGGCGCGCTGGTGGGGGCGGCAGCGGATGGCGACGTAGACGGCACCGGCGTCACGCTGCGTGTAGCGCTGCCGCATGCCGTTGACCCCGCTGCCGTCACCGCAAAACTGAGCCGGAAGGGGGTGCCGGCGCCAACCCTCACAATCACGCTCCCCAAATAGTGATATCACTTGAATTGGTGTGTTAGTTAGTGCGTGCCACCTGCATCGTCCTTCCCGCTACTACTACCGCCAGATGCAGCGGCAGCAGCGGCGGCGGCGGCAGGGTGGTCAGCGGCTGGCGCGGGGGCGGGTGCCGTATCCACCGTACGCATGCAGGCGGCGATGGTGGCAAAGTCCAGCAGCGCGTAGTCCCACAGCAGGCACAGGTGGCGCAGGAAGGCAGCGCGCAGGCCGGCGCCACGGATGCGGGCGCCATAGGTGGCAGCAAACCGGGACGCGGAGTCCGGCACCTGGTTGTCGGCGTACAGCGGGTGCAGGAACACGTGCTCATTCCACATCTTCATGAGGCTGGCGTCGTCAGTCGCCAGGTCACCAAACGAGTCAATCAGATGGTTGCTCTCCTCCAGGATCCACGTCTCATCCACGTCGTCGTCGCTGTCCACGTCCACCTCATCCTCTGCCACCGGCTGCCCCGTCTGCGGGTGGAAGTATTGCCGCGGGCGACCCTTTGGCGGCACTGCCACCGATGCGGCCTCCCCAGTAGTAGTGACGCTCTTGCCACCGCCCGCAGCCCGTCCGGCCCCACCACCTCCGCCGCCACTGCTGCCGCCGCTACCACGCTTGGTGGTGGCGCGATGCGAGCCGCTGCTGGCGGAACCGGCGCCGGTGGTGGTAGACCTGGTTGGCGAGGCTGCAGGCCCGGCCGTGAGTGCCTTTCCCTTGCCGCCACCGCTGCCACCCCCGCCACCACTGGGTGCTGGCGCTGCCCGGCGTGGCGCTGCTGGCAGGGATACCAATGGCGCCGGCTGCGGGCGGGCAATGCGGTACCGCAGCGGCGGCGGCAGCAGGGGGTCCTCCACGCGCGCCCATACTGCTGTGAAGCGGGGCTTGCGGTCGGGCGCCGCGGTGAAGGCGGGCGCAAACTGGATGCCAGGCGCGCTGGTCAGCCAGGACAGGATGGTGGACGTGGCGGTGGACGCAGGCGGCAAGCTGCCCGCGAGGTTCCACTCGCCGGCGTCTGTCACCGCGCCGGGGGGCAGCGCCACGGATGCCTGCGCCACCACGTCACCCACGTACTCGTCCACCGCTGCCACCACGTGCATGCCGGTGGGGATGGGCGCGGAGGGCGGGATGGCGGTGGGGTGCAGCACGAGGCCGTGCTGGTACAGCAGGTGGGCGCGCAGGGTGGCAGTGGTGGCGGCGGGGGCAGTGCGGCCGCACAGGGGGCACGCAGCAGAGGCGTCAGCAAGGCGGTCGCGTTGGAAGCGGCGCAGCTGTGCCAGCAGGGCGGAGGTGGTGGCGGCGGAGCGCAGCGCCGCCATGGCATGGATCATGGTCATCAACGCCTCCTGCGAGAAGTAGAAGGGGCCACGGCACCGCGCCGCCAACGCCGCCGCCGTGGGTGGCCGCGGCGGCGGGGCAGCTGGCCGGCCGCCGCGACCCACCCGTGCAACACCCGCACCACCGATACTGCCGCCCCACGCGCAGGTGCCGCTGCGCAGCACGGTACACGTGCCGCTCAGTGCAATGGTGACGCTCGTCGCACCCACGCCGCCATCCACCACGCTCGCTACCTCCTCCGGCGTCGCCGCCACCGTGATGGCGGCATCCCATGCGCGCCCCACCACCGCTGCACGCCCACCCAACCACGCGCTGCCGCCCGCCAGCTGCGCCGCACCGCCGCCGCCGGCGGTCGCACGCCACAGACCCGCCGCCGCGTCGACCAGACTCGTGGCAGGCGCAGCGTGACCGGCGGTGTGTGCCGCGCTCCATGCCTGCACACCTGCGAGGCACTCGCGGGTTGCGCGGTCCGCCGGCGTGCCAGACATCACTACCGCCACAATGGACAGCATGTTGGCGGGAGCGCCTCGGCCGCCTCCCCGCCGTGCCCGGCAGCAGCCGTCGCTGAGGTCCAGCGCGCACTCCACCACCTGCACCACACTGCCGCTATCGCCGCCGCTGGCATCACTGCCGGGTGCCGGTGGCGACGCCACCAGGACGGTGCAACCCAGGTAGGTGTGCGTGTCATACGCCCGCCGTGTGCCGGTGGCACCCGTGGGCAAGAAATACAGGAGCGCAAACGTGGTGGGCGTGGCCAGCGCAAAGGGCGGCAGCGCCGCTACCGCGCCCACGTGTACGCCAGCGGTCATGCACCCGCACCCCGCGCTGGCACCCACCACGCTGCGTGCCAGCCGGCGGTGCGGCGGCGCCGCCCGCCGCAGCGAGTATCGCCGCGCCGCGCCGCCACTGCCATACGCCAGCGTCCGCTGCAGGAAGGCACCGGTGGGCTGCCAATGGCTATCGCTACCGTCAGCGGCGCCCGTCGCACTGGCCGCCGCCGCCAGTGGCGGTGGCGGCAGCAGTGGCGGCAACAGCGGCGGCGGCGGTGATGCACCGGCCGCTGGTGGCGTCGTCGGCGGCAGGAGTGGAGGTGGGCGGGCCGCCAACAGGCTACCACCGCTGGCACCGTTGCTGCTACTATGGTAACGACTTACACCAAAGGCGCCTGGCGGGATCGCCATCCCAAACCCACTACTGCCCCCACCGCCACCCCGCACTATGCCGCCGCGGCCGCTGCCGTCTGCCGGTGCCGAGCTACTCCGATACCACCACGACGCGCCGCCGCCTGCCATCAACGCTGCCGACGCGGTCAGCGGCGTGACCATGGGCGGGATAACGCCGCCACCGTGGGCCGCTGCTGTCGCTGCCGCTGCTGCCGCCGCCGCCGCTGCTGCCCGCCCAGCTGTCAGCGCAAATGGCGCCACCACTTGGGCGGGCGGGGGGGGCGGCGGGGGTGGGGAGGGTGCAGGGGGTGCGGGTGGGGGGGGTGCGGAAGCGATACCCCTAGGCCTGCGCCGGCGGCCGCCCCCGCCGACGCCACGCCGTGGTGCCGCCATTCAGCAAGTGCTTCGCCGACGGGTCACCTGGTGTGTAGCAGGCGTTGTAGTGGCGAGAGAGACGGCGAGGGACAACAGCAGCAACGACACAAAAGGCTAGAGGGACAACGACAACAACCAGGACACCGGCTAGAGGGACAGCACCACCAGCCAGCAGCACCAGCAGTAGCAGCGAGAGGGGGAGAGAGAGACGAAGGCGAAGGCGAGGAAGGACGAGGAGGGAGAGGGGGAGGAGGGGAGGGGAGGGGGTGAGGGAAGCAACAAAATCGTGACTTAAAACAATTACGATCACACAAATAGTGGGACGGCCCGGCGCAAACTACCATGGCCGTCACCCTGCCCCCATTGACATTTTGCGGCCCCGTGGCGGGGCGGACGTCATTTTATGAGCTGCGCACCGGTAGAGGCAGTAGGAGAGGGGAGAAATGAAACCGTCGCCTAGAGTAGAAATGAAACCGTCGCTGGGTGGCGAGAAGAGACGCCGCTGCTGCCATGCACAACAGTGGTTATATCCTGCCACTTTCGGTGGGCGCCTGGTGTCAGAACTACAGTTGGAAGCTAGTCATCGGTTGCTACTCTCCTCCTCGTTGGTGTCCTACGACTCATACCTCATATACCTCTACTCTCCCTCTCTCCTCTCCTCTCCTCCCCTCGCCTCTCCTCTCCTCTCGCTGCCTGCTCTCTCCCAGTCGCTGCGATGGCGGAGGAGCACAGCTTTGGCGGCGCGGGGCTGGGCGCGGGGCCGCGGCTGCGAGCGGGGTGCGTGCACGCTGGCAGCCAGCCACGACCACGTTGCCTCCACGCAACTGTTGGACACCAAACCACCCACCAACCACCACATGTGCAGGCGGCCAGGCAGTGCAGGCAGTGGAGGTGCGAGTGGCGGTCCAGCTGGCGCGCCAAGCGGGCGGGCAGGGCTGGGGCGTTGTTGCGGTGTTGCCAAGGCCACCCTCCAATTCAATCAAGCAAGCCACCACCACCACGTCCCCCCAACCGCCCCCAAACCGCAGTTTGTTCCAAGAGCCATTGTGCGCGGCGACGATGCCGGTGGCGGTGGGGGTGGTGGCGGCGGCGGCGGTAGCGGCAGTGGTAGCGGTGGCGGCGGCGGTGCCGCTGGCGGTCGCGGACACGGCAGCAGCACCAGCAGTGGCCGCGGCCGGTTTGAGGGCGGCGCCGGCGGCGGAGGGTTTCGGGAGCGGGGCGGTGGACGGGGTGGCCGGCATGGTGGCAGTGGCATGGGCCGTGGCGCGGAAGGTGGAGACGCGACTGCCACCAGCACCACCGGTGTCAGCGGCGCTGGTGAGGAGGGGAGCGGCGCGCCCAGCCGCGTGAAGCGGCCAACCATGGCAGATGCAGCGGCAGAGCGGCCGGGCGGTGGTGTGGATGACGGTGCTGCCGCGGCGGCGGGCGGCGACGGCGCGGCACGGAGGGTGGTACGCGAGGAGGCGGTGTTGCTGGGTGGCGAGGAGGAGGAGGAGGAGGGCGGTGCGGGCGGCGGCGGGGCGGCAGGCGGCGGCGATGCGGGTGGTGGCGGCGGTGCAGGAGCAGGGGCGGCGGGGGGGGGGGGGGGGGGGGGGGGGGGGGCCCCCCCCGCTGAGGCGGCGCTGCCGCCCCGCCCGCCGCCCCACCCCCGGGCGGCGGGGCGCGCCGCTCGCCGGGCGGGGGGGGGGGGGGGCGCGGCGGGCGCGGGGTCGGCCCGCCGGGGGGGGGGGGGCGCGCGGGCGCGGCGCCGGGCGGCGGCGGCGCGGCGCGGCGGGGCC
>Ga0066256_1005293_pt1 | contig 10785 bp, 8 predicted proteins | sample ThiBio_1000_biof_FD_87107 | JGI IMG/M metagenome (GOLD analysis project Ga0066256, IMG submission 87107) | Wastewater bioreactor microbial communities from Cape Town, South Africa - Thiocy_expt_1000_biof (version 2) | ecosystem: Engineered > Bioreactor > Thiocyanate-remediating >... | reverse complement strand
GGAAGGCGAGGACACCCGCGCCACCGCGCGCATCTTCGGGCAGATGGGTGTGTGCATCGATGCGCCGGCGGCGGGCGAACGCGTCGTGCATGGCGCGGGGCTGCGCGGGTTGCGTGCGCCGGAAGGCGTACTCGATTGCGCCAATTCCGGTACCGCGATGCGCCTGCTGTGCGGGGTGCTCGCGGGACAGGCATTCGATTCGACGATGACGGGCGACGCGTCGCTTTCGAAACGCCCGATGCGCCGTGTCACCGATCCATTGGCACGGATGGGTGCCGTCATCGAAACCGGCAGCGACGGCACGCCGCCCTTGCGCGTGCGCGGAGGACGGCCGTTGCGCGGCATCGATTACGCATCGCCGATCGCCAGTGCGCAGGTCAAGTCGGCGGTGTTGTTGGCGGGTTTGTATGCGGGGGGTGAAACCCGGGGCTCCGAGTCGCGGCCGACCCGCGACTACACCGAACGCATGCTGGCCGCATTCGGTTGGCCGATTGCATTCGCGCCAGGCAGGGCGCGGCTGTCCGGCGGGCATGCCTTGCATGCCGTCGACATCGACGTGCCCGCGGATTTTTCCTCGGCGGCATTTTTCATCGTGGCGGCGACCATCGTGCCGGGTTCGGAGCTGACGTTGCGCGGCGTCGGGATGAATCCACGCCGGACCGGCCTGCTGCACGTGCTGCGTTTGATGGGTGCGAACATCGCCGAGGAACGTCGCCACGAGGCGGGCGGCGAATCCGTGGCCGACCTGGTCGTGCGCTACGCGGCGCTGCGCGGCATCGAGGTACCGGAAGAACACGTCGCCGACATGATCGACGAGTTCCCGGCACTGTTCGTGGCGGCGGCTTGCGCCGAAGGCACCACCACGATCCGTGGCGCGGCGGAATTGCGGGTGAAGGAATCCGACCGCATCGCGGTGATGGCGGCGGGCCTGCGGGCGCTGGGAATCCGGATCGAGGAAACACCGGACGGTGCGGTGGTCGAAGGCGGCACGTTGCGCGGCGGCACGGTCGAATCGCACGGTGACCATCGTTGCGCGATGTCGTTCGCGATCGCAGGTGCGGTCGCGAACGCACCCGTGACAATCCGGGACTGCGCCAATGTCGCGACTTCGTTTCCGGGTTTCGTGGAGCTGGCGAATGGCTGCGGCTTGGCACTGCGCGCGGCGTAAGCCCGACGGCCTCCCGCTAAAATCGGCCGGATGACGACATTCGATCCCGTTCCGGTACTTACCCTCGACGGTCCTTCCGGTTCCGGCAAGGGCACCATCGCCCGGGCCGTCGCCGATCGGTTGGGGTGGCACCTGCTGGATTCCGGCGCGATCTATCGTGCGGTCGGCTATGCCGCGGGGCTGCGGGATCTCGATCTCGACGATGCCGAAGCGGTCGCACGCTGTGCGGCGGAAACCCGCATCGAATTCCGCGACCCCGGCGATGGCGGCGACACACGGGTGGTCATCGACGGCATCGATGCCACCGACGCCATCCGCACCGAAACCGCGGGCGCGGCGGCGTCCGCGATCGCCGCGTTGCCTGAAGTCCGCAAGGCCCTGGTGGACAAGCAGTTGGCGTTCCGCGCGGCGCCCGGTTTGGTGGCCGACGGCCGCGACATGGGCACGGTGATCTTTCCCGATGCCCCGTTCAAGGTATTCCTGACCGCCAGCCCCGCGGAGCGCGCGGAAAGGCGCTATAAGCAGTTGAAGGCAAAGGGACTTGACGTTACACTAGCAAGCCTTTTGCACGAGATCGAGTTGCGGGACGCACGCGACGCATCGCGTACGGTCGCACCGTTGCGAGCGGCTGCCGATGCGGTCGTGATCGACAGCAGCGGCCGGTCGATTGCCGCGGTGGTCGATGCGGTGCTCGCGCTCGTACACAAGGGCTGAAGCAACCCCGTACCGCGTTCGCGCGGTTTTTTCCGTTGGATGCACGTTTGCATCCCCCAACCGGCGGATCGCCGCCTGTGGAGCACAACCCGATGGAACTTGCAGGCCTCGCGATCCATTCCCAACCTGGAATCCCCATGACCGAAAGTTTTGCCGAACTGTTTGAACAGAGCCAGTCGCTGGCCAAATTGAAACCCGGAGCGATCGTCTCCGGCACCGTCGTCGAGATCCGCCCCGATGTGGTGGTGGTGAACGCCGGACTGAAATCGGAGGGCATCGTCCCGATCGAGCAGTTCAGGAACGAGGACGGCGAACTCGAAGTCAAGCTGGGCGACGATGTGAAGGTCGAGCTGGACGCGATCGCGGACGGTTTCGGCGAAACCAAGCTGTCGCGCGAGAAGGCCAAGCGCTCGATGGTGTGGGACGAACTGGAGCAGGCTTTCGAGGGCCAGGAAGCCATCACCGGCCGCATCAACGGCAAGGTCAAGGGCGGCTTCACGGTCGACATCCGCGACGTTCGCGCGTTCCTTCCGGGTTCGCTGGTGGACGTGCGCCCGGTGCGCGATCCGGCCTACCTCGAAGGCAAGGACCTGGAATTCAAGATCATCAAGCTCGACCGCAAGCGCAACAACGTGGTGGTTTCCCGCCGCGCGGTGGTCGAAAGCGAGCACTCCGAGGAGCGCGAGCAGCTTCTGGAGAAACTGCAGGAAGGCGCGATCCTGCACGGCGTGGTCAAGAACCTCACCGATTACGGTGCGTTCGTGGACCTCGGCGGCATCGACGGCCTGCTGCACATCACCGACATGGCGTGGAAGCGGAACGTCCACCCGGCCAAGGTGGGGCAGGTCGGCGAGGAGGTGGACGTGATGGTGCTGGACGTCGACGAAGAGCGCCGCCGCACCTCGCTGGGCATGAAGCAGACCCAGTCCAACCCGTGGGAGTCCTTCGCGGCCACCTTCAAGAAGGGCGACAAGGTGCACGGCGCGATCAAGTCGATCACCGACTTCGGCATCTTCGTGGGCCTGGACGGCGGCATCGACGGCCTGGTGCACCTGTCCGACATTTCCTGGCAGGGTACGGGCGAGGAACTGGTCCGCGAGTTCAAGAAGGGCGAGGAAGTCGATGCGGTGGTGCTGGCGGTCGATCCGGAGCGCGAGCGCATCAGCCTCGGCATCAAGCAGCTCGAGCAGGATCCGTTCGGCCAGTTCATGGCCGCGAATCCGCGCGGCGCGATCCTCACCGGCACGGTCAGGGAAGTGGACGCCAAGGGTGCGGTGATCGACCTCGCCGATGGCATCGAGGGCTACCTCTCCGCGCGCGACTTCTCCAAGGATCGCATCGACGACCTCAGCCAGCACCTCAAGGTGGGCGAACAGGTCGAGGCCAAGTTCACCGGCATGGATCGCAAGGGCCGCATGCTGTCGCTCTCGATCCGCGCCAAGGACGAGGATGAAATGGCCGAGACCCTGTCGGAGTACCAGAGCCAGAACACCGGCAAGGCCACCACCAAGCTGGGGGCGCTGCTGAAAGAGCAGTTGAACAAGCCTGAGTAAGCCTATATAAAGGCTTGCGTTTTTTGCAGCAATCGGTGCCGCCCGCGATGCGGGCGGCATCAGTAAGGAGCGGATCGCGTGTGCGGTCAGGGCCAATCAGATAGCAAGGTAGGCGTCAGTTGCCATCGATGACCAAATCCGAATTGATCACCGCGCTCGCGGAACGCCAGAAGCACCTGGCGTTCGCCGACGTCGAACTCGCGGTGCGCAACGTGATCGAGCAGATGAGCGTGGCACTCGCCGGCGGCGACCGCATCGAGATCCGCGGCTTCGGCAGCTTTTCGTTGCACTACCGTCCGCCACGCACCGGCCGCAATCCCAAGACCGGGACCGCGGTGGCCTTGCCGGGCAAGCATGTCCCGCACTTCAAGCCCGGCAAGGAGTTGCGGCAGCGGGTCAACGAGGGGCGCGATTCGTCACCGTGACCGGCGTCCCGACTTCCGCCTGATGCCGGGCCTGCCCCCCGTGGACACCGCAAGCCACCACCGGTCCGCTGCGAAGGTTCGTCGCGACGCCGGGCCACTCGTGCAGCGCCGGAGAGATCGGTGAGCCTGCTTCCCCTCGACCCCTTGCTGTTGTTGATCCTGTTGCTGCCGATGGCCGGCTGGCTGGGCTGGATCATCGGCCGGCATGCGACGGCGCGCCGCTCGGGCGCGCGCGTCACCGAGCTGTCCTCGCACTACTTCCGCGGCCTCAACTACCTGCTCAACGAGCAGCCGGACAAGGCCATCGAAGTGTTCATGAAGCTGGCCGAGTTCAACCGCGACACGGTGGAAACCCACCTCGCACTCGGCAACCTGTTCCGCCGCCGCGGCGAAGTGGACCGCGCGATCCGGGTGCACCAGCACCTGGTCAGTCGTTCCAATCTTTCGGAAGCCGAGCGCACCGTCGCGCTGCTGGAGCTGGGCGAGGACTACATGCGCGCCGGTCTGCTCGATCGCGCCGAAGCGCTGTTCGACGATCTGGTGGCGATGGATGCGCACGCGCCGTCCGCGCTGCGCCACCTGATCGCGATCTACCAGCACGAACGCGACTGGCACAAGGCCATCGGACACTCGCGCCGGCTGGAGAAGATGACCGGCGAATCGCAGGCCGCGACCATCGCGCAGTTCCAGTGCGAGCTGGCCGAACAGTCGCGCCAGCACGGCGCACGCGCCGAGGCCCGCGCCTATCTCGACGAAGCCTTCGCCAGCCAGCCCGGCTGCGTGCGCGGCTACATGATCAGCGGGCATCTGTACGCCGAGGAGGGCCGCTGGAAGGAGGCCGTGATCGCCTTCGAACAAGCGGTCGATGCCGACGTCGATTTCGTGCCCGAGATCCTGCCGCCGTTGCTGGACGCCTATGCACATACCGGCGAAATGGATCGCGCCGAAAAATTCCTGGTGCACGTGGTGGATCGCTACCACGGCATCACGCCGGTACTCGCGCTGACCGACCTGTACCAGAAGCGCGAAGGCGAGCGCGCGGCCATCGACTTCCTCACCGGCCAGTTGCGCCAGCGCCCGTCGGTGCGCGGGATGATGGCGCTGATCGATGCGACGCTGGACCGGACCGAGGGCGAGGCGCGCCAGAACTTCCTGATCCTGCGCGACCTGACCCACAAGCTGCTGGAGGGCAGGGCCATGTACCGCTGCAACCATTGCGGTTTCGGAGCCAAGGCCCACCATTGGCAATGCCCGAGCTGCAAGAGCTGGGGCACGGTCAGGCCGATCCACAGCGTTGTTTCCGAGTGACATGGGCGCCGCGTACGGCACCGCGGTCATCGTTGCGTGGGCGATCGTTGCGGGATGCGCACTGCTGCTCTCGCTCGCGTTCACGGGCGCGGCACTGGCCTACGCACGCCGGTGCGGTTTGCTGGACCAGCCCGGCAAGCGTCGCTCGCATACCCAACCAACGCCGCGCGGCGGCGGGATCGGTATCGTCGCTGCAATATTGCTCGCCGGGGTGGCGGCCTGGTGGTTGCTCGACCGCTCGCCACCATGGACGCGCCCCGCAGCGGTCGCCGCAGCGGTGCTGGCGGTTGCACTGATCGGTTGGCGGGACGACCACAAGCCGCTGTCGGTGGTGCCGCGGCTGCTCGTGCATGTCGGTGCCGCGTTGCTGGTCGGGCTCGCCGCGCTCGCGCCCTGGGCGGCGCGCGATCCGATGCTTTGGTGGGTATTGCTTCCGCTTGTCCCGGTGCTGATCGGTTTCATCAATGCCCACAACTTCATGGACGGGATCGACGGCATCCTCGGACTGCAGGGCTTGTTCGTGTTGGCGGGATATGGGTTGCTGGCGGCGTGGACGGGCGACATCGGCATCGCTGCGCTGGCTTTCGCGGCGGCGGCGGGCTGCCTCGGGTTCCTCGTCTTCAATAGGCCGCCCGCGAAGATCTTCAGGGGCGACGTCGGTTCGGGCGCACGGGGCTTGACGATCGGTGCGGTGGCAGCGCTCGTGGTTCAGCAAACCCCCGCCATGATCTGGGCATGCGCCATCCTTCCGTCCGCGTTCCTGGTCGACAGCGGCCTGACCCTCGCGCGGCGCATGTTCGCCCGTCAACGATGGTATGCGCCGCATCGCCAGCACCTGTACCAGTGGCTGGTGCGGGTAAACTGGAGCCATGCGCACACGGACGTCGCCTACGTGATCTGGAACCTCGCGATCGTGGCACCGCTGGCGTGGCTGGCGGCGCGCTGGCCGGCGCGCGGTCTCCCTTGCTTCATTGTCGCGTACGTGGCCGCGATCGTGGCGTGGCATGTCGGCAAGCGCGCCTGTCTCGCCTCGGCGCGCCGGAGGAGCATCGATGAAGCTGCGTGACGTGACCGGGCGCTTGCATCCGCGTACCGCGGTCGTGATCCACGACCTTGCGGTGACCTTGCTCGCATGGTGGCTGGCCAACACCCTGCGTTACGCGATGCTGCCGTACGGCCAGCAGCTCGACCTGTTGAGCTGGCAAACCCTGATCGTGCTGGGCGTGCAGGCGGCGATGTTCTACTGGACCGGCCTGTACAAGGGTCTGTGGCGCTTCGCCAGCGTGCCGGACCTGTGGAACATCGCGCGCGCGGTGGTTGCAGGCACGGTGGTGATCTACCTCGCGCTGTTCCTGTACGACCGCGTGTACGGGATTTCGCGTTCGGTGCTCTTGATCTATCCGGTGTTGCTGGCGATCCTGCTGGGCGGACCACGGCTCGCCTACCGCTACTGGAAAGACAGCCAGCTCGACCTGTTCCACGCCAGGCACAGCCATCGCGTGCTGGTGATCGGCGCGGGCCGCGCGGGCGAGGCGCTGGTGCGCGACCTGCGTCGCGATGCCCGTTACATCCCAGCGGGCTTCATCGACGACGACGCCTCGCTGCGTGGATCGCGCCTGCACGGCGTACCGGTGCTGGGCGGCACCGATCGGCTGGGCGAACTGGCGCGCCAGGTCGGCGCGGAAATGCTGCTGATTGCGATGCCGTCCGCCGACAAGGAGCAGATGCGCAAGGTGGTCGCGCTGTGTGAAGCCACCGGCTTGCCGTTCCGCACCGTGCCGCGCCTCGACGACGTGGTTTCGGGGCGCGCACAGTTCAACGAGTTGAAGGAAGTCGCGATCGAAGACCTGTTGGGTCGCGATCCGGTGAAGCTGGAGTGGAACGCCATCCGGCTCAGCATTAGTGGCCAGCGCGTGCTGGTCACCGGCGGCGGCGGGTCGATCGGGTCGGAACTGTGCCGGCAAATTGCGCGGCTGGGCGCGTCCGAGCTCACGATCCTGGAACTGTCCGAATTCAACCTGTATCGGATCGAGCAGGAATTGCGCGCGCAGTATCCCGAACTGTTGCTGCGTTGCCTGATTGGCGATTGCGGCGACGCCGCCGCCTGCGCCAATGCCTTCGCGCAGGCCAGGCCGCAGCGGGGGTTCCATGCGGCGGCCTACAAGCACGTGCCGCTGCTGCAGAACCAGTTGCGCGAGGCCTTCCGCAACAACGCGCTCAACACGCGCGTCGTGGCCGAGCACGCGGTCCGCCACGGCGCCGAGAGTTTCGTGCTGATCTCGACCGACAAGGCGGTGAATCCGACCAGCGTGATGGGCGCCTGCAAGCGCGTCGCCGAGATCATCTGCCGGGTCGCCGCTGAAGGCCGCGCGACGCGCTTCGTCACCGTGCGGTGCGGCAACGTGCTGGATTCGGCGGGATCGGTGGTGCCGCTGTTCCGCCGCCAGATCGCTGCGGGCGGCCCGGTGACGGTGACGCATCCGGAAATCTCGCGCTACTTCATGACCATCCCCGAAGCCTGCCAGTTGATCCTGCAGGCGATGGCGATGGGCAAGGGCGGCGAAACGTTCGCGCTGGACATGGGCGAGCCGATCCGCATCCGCGACCTGGCCGAACAGATGATCCGCCTCGCCGGCAAGCAACCCGGCCGCGACATTTCCATCCTCTACACCGGACTGCGTCCCGGCGAAAAACTGTTCGAGGAATTGTTCCATCCACTCGAGAACTACCACAGCACGTCGCACCCGAAGATTTTCGAAGCGGCACCGCGGCAGCAATCCGCCGCGCTGGTCACGGCGCAACTGGCGCGCGCCGCCGATGCCGTCGAAGCGTTCGACGAGGACGCCCTGCGCGACTGCGTCGGGTCATTGCTGCCCGCGTTCCGCTGGGAAACCGGCGGGATTCCGCACGCCGCAGAGGTGGTTACGTTGCAACGCGGCGGTGGCGATACCGCGGCATAGTCTTGCGATCGTCCATGAGCTGAAGACATTGATTACAAGTACATCAGCAAGCAGCCATCCATGGCGCGGGGCGCCGGCCCAGCCATCCTTGGCCGGTCGCTTGGCCGGGCACGCGATGCCACTGGCATCACGTAGGCGCCCGTCCTCGCCCTGACTTTTCACCAACAGCCGCTTCGGACAGGCCAATTTCAGAATCGCAACAATCGAGGAAAAAGACGTGGCACGATTGCGCAAGGTGGTGTTTCCCGTGGCCGGTCTCGGCACGCGGTTCCTGCCCGCGACCAAGGTGGTCGCCAAGGAAATGCTGCCCGTGCTGGACCGGCCTTTGATCCAGTACGCGGTGGACGAGGCCGTCGATGCGGGCGCCGACACGCTGGTGTTCGTCACCAACCGCTACAAGCATTCCATCGCGGACTATTTCGATTCCGCGTACGAACTGGAAGAAACGCTGGAACGCGCCGGCAAACGCGAACTGCTGGCGATGGTGCAGGGTTTGTTGCCGCCGCATGTGCGTTGCGTGTATGTCACCCAGGAACAGGCGCTGGGCCTGGGGCATGCCGTGCTGTGCGCCAAGACCGTGATCGGCGATGAGCCGTTCGGCATCATCCTGCCGGACGACCTGATCGTGAACGACGGACCAGGCGCACTGCGGCAGATGGTGGCGCGTGCAACGGACGGCGGCGGCGTACTCGCGGTCGAGGAAGTCCCGCATGCGGAGACCGGCAAGTACGGGATCGTCGATGTCGAGGCGGGCGGCGCCCGCATCCGGCACATGGTGGAGAACCCCAAACCCGCCGACGCACCGTCCAACCTCGCCGTGGTCGGGCGCTACGTGTTGCCCGCGCGCATTTTCGAGTTGCTGGAGAAGACCACGCCCGGCGCCGGCGGCGAAATCCAGTTGACCGATGCCATCGCCGCGCTGCTTGCGGAAACGCCGGTGCTTGCGCACCGCTTCGAAGGCACGCGTTTCGACTGCGGCAACAAGGCCGGGATGGTGCGTGCGACCTTGCACTTCGCATCCATCGACCCCGAATTGCGACACCTCGTGGGCGGCATTGCCTGACACGCCGCTTGCCGCGCACGACCATTCCGCAGCGCTTCGCGCGCAGCGCAGGCAAGCTGCGCCGGATGGTTGCGCTATCCTGAACGGATGACGCCATCGACCTGGTATGCCGCCAGCGCACGACCGTTCGGACCCACGCCGCCTTTGCAAGGTACGGTCGATGCGCGCGTCGCGATCGTGGGCGGCGGCTATGCCGGGGCGTGCCTGGCATTGGGGCTTGCCGAGCGTGGCGTGCGCGATGTGGTCCTGCTGGAACGCGACGGAATCGGACATGGAGCATCGGGTCGCAACGGCGGTTTCGTGTTCGCCGGTTATTCGCTCGGCGAGGACGCCTTGCTGCGGCAGCTTGGCGCGGAACGCGCACGCCGCTTGTACGCCGCGACCACCGATGCCGTCGAGCTGATTCGCCAACGCATCGCACACTATGCGATCGAATGCGACGCCGTCGACGCGGGCGTGATCTGGGCCAACTGGTTTCGCGATCCCCAGGTGTTGCGCGACCGCCAACGGCTGCTCAAGGAAACCTTCGGCGTCGAATGGGAATGGCTGCCGCAGGAGCAACTGCGCAGCGTGATCCACAGCAGGCGCTACCACGACGGGTTGTTCGAACGGAATGCGCTGCACCTGCATCCGCTCGATTACCTGCACGGCATGCTGCGCGCGGCGCAAGCGCAGGGCATCGCGTTCCACGAAAACTCGCGCGTGCGCCGGGTGGCGCGCGACGGTGCCGTCTGGCGCGTGCGGACCGATGCCGGCGAGGTCAAGGCGCAGGCCGTGGTGCTGGCTTGCGGCGGTTATCTCGCGCACCTCGATCGTGAGGTCGACAAGGCGATACTGCCGATCGCGACCTACGTGATGGTGACCGAGCCGCTGGGAGCGCGCCTGCACGAATGCCTGCACACCGAAGCGGCGATCTACGACAGCCGCTTCGCATTCGACTATTACCGTCCCCTCAAGGACTCGCGCCTTTTGTGGGGTGGCCGCATTTCGATCCGCAACCGTTCGCCTCAGGCGGTGAAGAAACTGTTGTTGCGCGACCTGCTGCGCGTGTTCCCGCAACTCGAAGGCGTGAAGGTGGACTACGCGTGGTCCGGCCTGATGAGCTATGCACGCCACCAGATGCCGCAGCTCGGCACGCGCGGCGACGGCCTGTGGTGGATGCAGGCGTTCGGTGGTCACGGTACCGCGCCGACCTGTGCAGCCGGCGAGTTGTTGGCCGCCGCGATCGCGCAGGACGACGAGGGCTGGCGAGAATTCGCCTCGTTCGGCCTGCCAAGCACCCGGCGGCCGTTCGGCTACCTCGGTGCGCAGGCGCAGTACTGGCGGGCCGAGGCCAGGGATCGCTGGAAGGCGATGGTCGAGGGGTGAGCGACCGCGTTTACGAACTGCCGGTGGCAGTTCGTGCGGGCGCGACGAGGCGCGCAGGAGCGTGCCCGAACACCGCAGGTGGCCCCGCAGGGTGAGCGCCATGGATGGCGCGAATAGCGCCCGAGGCAGGAGGCCGATGGCCGGGCTTGCCCCTGCGGCGATTTTGGACGAAGCTGGCGCCAGCGGGCGCGGACTCCGCACGGGTAGGGAGGCAGTGCATGGTCGA
>Ga0066256_1005291_pt1 | contig 10787 bp, 2 predicted proteins | sample ThiBio_1000_biof_FD_87107 | JGI IMG/M metagenome (GOLD analysis project Ga0066256, IMG submission 87107) | Wastewater bioreactor microbial communities from Cape Town, South Africa - Thiocy_expt_1000_biof (version 2) | ecosystem: Engineered > Bioreactor > Thiocyanate-remediating >... | reverse complement strand
GTGGTGGTGGTGGGAGCGGCGGGAGGGGGGGGGGGGGGGCCGGGGGCGGGGGGGGGGGGGGGGGGGGGCAGTGGGGGCGGTTGGCGCGGCCCGGGGCCCCCCCCCGCAAAGCGGGGCGGCGGCGGCCCGGTGGCGGGGCGGGGGCGGGGGCGGAAGCGCCCCACCGGCCCGGGGCCGGCCCCGGGGCGGGCCCGGGGGGGGGGGGGGGGGGGGGGGGCGGGGGGGGGGGGGGGGGGGGGGGGGGGGCCGCGCCGGCTGGCTGACCAGGGGCTACACCGCCACGACCGCCAAGGCGACGATCTCCGGCGGCGTGAGCTTTGTGCTGTACCGCGGCAACCGCGTGGTGATGCACGCGGAGGACGTGCCCGAGTGGGCGCGCGCCAAGGTGGACGCCAAGGTGTCGGACGACTCGTGGGAGCCGGAGGCGGCGGTGCTGGGCGGCCTGAAGGCGCCCTCTTCTGCCTCTGACAACAACTACGCCGTGTTCCTGGAGGAGGTGACGGCTGCCGAGCTGACGTACATGGACGTGTTTGGGGAGGAGGACCCCGCGGCGTTGGCGGCACGCGCCGCCGCCGACAAGGCGGCCGCCGACTCCAAGAAGGTTGCTACCGCCACCTCCGTCCTGACGTCGCTGCCCCGCGTGCCGCCGCCCGTGCGCCCGCTGGAGCTGCTGCGCGGCTCCGCGTGGGCGCTGGCGCGCTTCCTGACGCTGGCGGCGGCGGGCGCCACCAGCACGGCGATGGCGGCGGGCGCGACGGTGGCGGACGCCTCCTCTGCGCTGGCGTCCATGCCCGCCGCTTCCCCCACCCTCCTGCCCAGCGCCTCCACCGTGCTGCGCACCGGCAGCGGCGGCGCCGGTGGCGCGGCGGCGGCGGCGGCAGCGGCGGCGGGCGGTGTCACCACCGCCACGCTGCAGCGTGCCACCTTTGCGCTGCTCAAGTCGCACCTGACGACGGCGGCGTCGGCGGCAGCTGGCAACGCGTCGGTGCCGGCAGCGGCTGCGGCTGGCGGTAGCGCGCGTGCGCTGGAGGCGGTGGAGGGCGAGGCGGCGGCGTTTACGGCGCTGCAGTTTGCGTTCAGCGTGGCGGACATGCCGGCCTTCAAGCCGCTGTTTGCGGACGGCGCCGGCCTTGCGCTCCTGCTGCGCCTGTTTGCGGTGGGCAGCCCGCGCGTGCGCCGCCTCGTCCTGCGCCTGCTGCGCGCCGTCGCGTCGCGCGCTGACCCTGCCGACCTGGATGCTGCCGTGCGCGGCGCGTACGGCGAGGCGGCGACGGCGGGGTTCGCGGCGGTGGGCGGCCCCGACGCGCCCCTCGGCCTCGGCTTCCTGCTGGCGCTCATTGCCGCGCCTGCCCTGCCTGCCGCTGGCGTGCCGGCGGTGGGCGGCGGCAGCGGTGGCGAGGAGACGCTGGGTGCAGGTGGCGTGGCGCAGGCGCTGGCGGCAGATGTGGCGGCCACCCTGCGCGGTCTGCTGCGCTTCAGCGGCTGGCGCGACGCGTATGGCCCGGCACTGGCGGGCGCGGTGGAGCGCGACCTGCCCACCACGCCGGCCGGCGTGTCAGCCCTGTCGCCCGCCGCCGCCGCCCGCCTGCTGGGCGTGCTGACGGTGCTGGGCGCCGGCAACGAGGTGCTGCGCCCCGGCGCGCGCGTCCTCGTGTCTGACCTCTTCATTGCGTCGTCGGCGGCGAGCGCGGCGGCGAGTGCGGCGGCGGGTGCGCACGGCGGTGCAGCGGGCGGCGGCGCGGCGGGCGGCGGCGGCGACCTGGAGGCGACGCTGGTGCGCCTGGTGCCCGCCACCGGCGGCGCGGACGTGGTGTACGCGCGCGACGTGTCGGCCACACCGGTGCGCGTGGACGCGCGCCGCCTTGTGCCGCTGCCAGACGTGGCGCCGCCTGCCACCCTGCTGCCGCCCGCGCCGTCCACGGTGGCGCACCTGGCGGCGGCGGTGCGCGCCACGGCGGCGAGCGCGGCACCGGCCGGCGCCGCCAGCCTGGCGGCGCGCCTGCACCTCGGTGTGCTGGCGGTGATGCAGGTGGTGGTGCGCCACGCGCCTGCCGTCGCTGCCGCGCTGACGACGGGCGTGGTGGACGACCTGTTTGCCATCGCGCTGCAGCCCACCGCGCTGCCCGCCTTTGTGTCGGTGGCGGCGCTGGGCGCGCGGCTGCGCGCGCTGGAGCGCTTCGCGTTTGACGCGCACGACTGCGGCGGCGCCGCGCCGGTGGCGCGCACGCCCAGCACCAACGCCAGCGGGCAGGTGGTGTCGGCGGGCGCCAGCGGCGTGACGGCGGACGCCGTCATGGCGTTTGCGGCGGAGACCGACCTGGACGCCGCCACCGCACGCGCGGTGCTGGCCATGCACGACGGCGACGGGACGGCGGCGAAGGCGTGGGTGGCGCTGCACGCGCGGGCGTACTTCCTGGCGGCGGACGGCGAGGGCGACGAGGCGACGCCCACGCAGCTGCCGCGCGGCACGTACGTCGGCGTGGCGGGCGTGATGCTGGCGGGCCGGGAGGAGGACGCCGCGCCGCGCCGCGGCTACGTGCGCGTCACGGTGAAGGTGAGCCTGCCCAGCGCTGAGGACCTGGATGAGATGAGCGGGTCGGACCGGCGGGAGGCGATGCTGCGGCCGGAGGTGGAGGTGGAGCTGGCGGTGGTGGCGCCGCCGGCGTCGTACCTGGCGTCGCTGCCGGACGAGGTGGGCGCGCCGCTGACGGCGGCGGGCGCGGCCGTGATTGACGGCCTGGTGGTGGGCGAGCCGGACGAGGATGCGCCGCTGCTGCTGCGCGAGAGCTCGAGCGCCAACATGGACTACGACCCCGACAGCCGCGCCGGCATGGTGTCGCTGGACGACGCTGCCCTCGTGCTCGGGTTTGACCCGCTGGCGGGCACCGCCACGGTGCAGCTGCCCACCGCCGCGTTCCGTGGCGCGCACCCCGTCGACGAGGACGACACGGTGGAGGTGTCGCTGCGGCTGGACGTGCTGCGCGCGGGCGGCGCGGAGGACGGCGGCAGCAGCCGCCTCGCCGACGCCGCCGTGCTGGATGGCCTGGCGAGCGGTGCGGGCAGCCGGCGCAGCAGCACCTCCAGCGACGCGTCGGATGGCAGCAGTGGCGGGCGTGGCGGGGGGGGGCCGCCGCTGCCCCCCCCCGGCCCCGGGGCCCCCGCCGCCCCCCGCCCCGGCGGGGGGGGGGGGGGGGGGGGGGGGGGGGGGGGGGGGGCCCCCCCCCCCCGGGCGGCCCGCGCCGGGCGGGGGGGGGGGGGGGGGGGCGGGGGGGGGGGGGGGGGGGGGGGGGGGGCGGGGGGGGGGGCGGGGGGGGGGGGGGGGGGCGCGGGGGGGCCCCGGGGGCGGGGGCCGGCCCCCTGCCGCCCCCGCCGCTGGCGGCGGGCGGCCCAGCGGCCGCTGAGGCGGGCGCGTGGGTGGTGGTGGTGGGTGGCGACCGGCTGGCAGCAGAGGCGGTGACGGCGGAGCTGGACCTGCTGACGCTGGGTGTGGCGGCGCGCCGCGGCGGCGCGGATGACGCGACGGTGGAGGTGGCGCTGCTGGACGCCAACACGGGTGTGGTGTCGCGCCGGCGCGTGGCACGCAAGGCGGTGCGGCTGGTGGACGCGCTGCACGGCGTGCGGCTGGCGTCAGGCACGCCGGTGGCGGGCGCGTTTGCGACCGCGGCGCAGCAGGCGGCGGTGGCGCTTGCCATCCACGCCTCCCGCCTCACGCTGCAGACGCTGCTGGTGACGTTTGCGCAGCGCGCGGCGGAGGCGGCGCGCGACGGCGCGGAGCTGGCGGGCCTGCCGCCGTTCAGCCTGGCAGCAGCGGGCGGCGCAGCGCGCCTGCTGTCGCTCATCCGCGTGGTGGCGGCCAACGACGCCGCCACGCAGATCGGGCGCGACGCGCGCACAGCAGCTGGGGAGGGCAGCGGGGAGGGCGGGTCGGCGGTGGCAGAGGCGCTGGCCAGCGACTCGGCGGCCGCGGCGGCGGGTGACGGCGACGAGGATGGCGATGGCGCGGCGGCGGCGGCTGCCGCGACGGCGGGCGGCGACGACGGCGAGGGTGACGGCGGTGAGGGTGGCAGCGGCGAGGGCGGCGACGACGGCAGCGGGCTGGGCAGCGGCGTGACGGCTGCGACGGTGGGCATGGCCACGCTGGGCGGCCTGCGCTACGTGTTCAAGCAGCTGCTGATGCAGGAGAAGCGTGCCGCGGTAGCAGCCGGCGCGGGCGGCGACGCCATGTCCTCTGTGTTTGCATCCAGCGCCAGCGCCAAGGACGCAGCCGCAGCAGCGGCGACGGCGGCGGCGGTGACGGGTGACAACGCGGCGGGCGAGCTGTCAGCTGCGCTGGTGAACGACTGCATCGTCAACTTTGTGAACTCGCTCAAGTCGGACTCGTCGTCCATGGACGTGTCGGAGAGCATGCACCCGCTGCCGGCGGAGGGCGTGTACACCGGCCGGCTGCACGTGCCGGGCGCGGACAGCCTGTCGCTGGAGTTTGACGCGCGGTGTGCCACGTCCAAGGCGGAGGTGCTGACGCTGTACTCGTCGGTGGACATGGCGCCGTCGTCCAAGATTGCGGCGTACGGCGGCCCCGCCGCCGACCCCGACGAGCCGCCGCGCAAGTCTGGCGGCAAGGGCTGCTCGCCGTGGCCGACGCGGCCCGTCGTGGTGCCCGGCCCCACCGTGTACTGGCGCCTCACCTGCGGCCACGGCAAGCCGGTGGCGGAGCTGGTGGCAGCCAAGGCGACGCTGGCGGCGGCGGCGGCAGCCAGCAAGGGCGCGGAGGAGAGTAAGGAGGAGGCTGCCGCCGATGTCAGCAACAACGCGGCGCCAGCGGCGGCGCGTGGCCGCCGGGGCGGCCGTGGTCGTGGCCGCGGTGCGGGCCGTGGCCGTGGCCGTGGTGGTGCAGGCCGTCGTGGCCGCCGCCGCAGCAGCGGCAGCGGCAGCGGCGGCGGCAGCGGCAGCGAGCATGAGGAGAGCGAGGCGCACGCCAGTGACGACAACGACGACGATGCACACGGTAGCCGCCCCCGCAGCCGGTCTGGCACGCCCGTCAGCGGCGGCGGCAGCGACGACGACGATAACAACGACCACCACGTTGGCGATGACGCGTCGGAGGCGAGCAGCAAGGAGAGCAAGGAGAGCGAGGGTGCTGGGAGTGGCGAGAACGACGGCGCTGGGAGCGAGGAGAATGGCGGCGGCCATGGCGGCAGCGACGATGATGGCGACGACAGCGACGGCGACGGCGATGATGACGGCGACGGTGACGACGATGACGGCAGCGGTAGCGGCAGCGGTGGCGGCAGCGAGGGCTCGGAGGAGGCGAAGCCGCGCATTGTGCGGCGCATGGCTGACGCGGACGACGACGACCACCGCAGCGAGGCGAGCGACGGCACCAAGTCGACAGCGTCGGATGGAATGCCGGGCCTGGGCGGCTTCTTCGGCGACGACGAGGACGACGGCACGGCGGCGGGGGCGCCACCCAACGACAACGACAACGACGTCACGTCGCTGGTGGAGCACCTGGGGTGCGCCACCGATGTGTGGGGCTTCCGTGTGCGCGCCACGCCGGTGAGCGGCACGTGGACGCGTGAGTCGCACGCGCTCTCCTCCACCACCTGCTCGCTGGCGTGGGCGTGCTGGGTGCTGGACTTCCTGCTGAACCAGGTGGCCATGGTGCTGAAGCGCGGCGCGGTGCACAACCAGCAGATGTACGACGCGCTGGTCACCTTCCTGCGCACGCGCGCCACGGAGCCGCGCATGCGCGCGCACGTCGTGTCGCTGCTCAGCCAGCTGCTCATCCACCCGCACATGTTTGCCACCATGCCCAAGCTGGACGCGCTGGAGGGCGTGGAGGAGGGGGTGCTGGAGGCGGCCAGGGGGGAGCTGGGCGCGGGGGGGGGGCGGGGCGGCGGCATCCGCTTCCTGCCGCCCCGCCTGCAGGCGCTCATTGAGCTGGTGATTGCGCGGCGCGCGGCGGGCGGCGCCTTTGCGGCGGCGGAGGCGGCGCTGAAGGGCGGCAAGGACGGCAGCAAGTTTGGCGCGGCGGCGGAGCCGTTCCCCGGCTACGGGCTGGGCGTGCTGCTGGAGGCGGCGGGCGGCGGCGGCGGCGGCCGCGGTGGGGTGGTGAAGGCGCCCGCTGGCACCACCGTGACGGTGGACGAGGTGCTGGCCGCCTTCCATGCCAAGCACTCGCCCGCCATGGCGCGCAAGCTGACGGAGGAGGTGCTGCGCGAGGGGTACGAGGGCATGTCGGGCGGCGAGTCGGTGACGGACGGCTTTTGCACGCGCGCCGACGTGGAGCGGAGCGCCGGGTCCAGCCACCTGCAGTACTGGGACATGACGTGGATGATGGTGGTGGGCGTGCCGGCGGGGCTGAAGCCGGGCGTGGACACCGTGCCGGAGGACGCGGTGATGGACCTGTACGACCTGGCGCGCCTGTACGTGCTGATGGTGGCGGCGGAGGAGGGCGGCAGCGACGACGACAGCGACGACAGCGACCGCGACCGCCGGTTTGCGAGCTGGGAGGTGTCGGATGGCCGCGCGTTCCACGCGCTGCAGGAGGCGCTGGAGCGCGTGATGGGCGACGGCTCGTCGGAGCGCAGCCGGTCCAGCAGCATCGCGCTGCCTGACGACCTGCCGGCGCCGCGCGTGACCAAGCCGTGGGCCGGCGCGGGTGGCGGCGGCGGCGGCGGCGTGGCGGACGCGCTGGTGGCGGGCCAGGCGGTGACGCTGCGCGTGGTGCGGCCGCTGGCAGAGTCGGGCCACTTCACGGGCCGCGCGCTGGGCGCCGGCAGCGTGGCGGGCGTGATGGCGGCGGCGCGCGAGGCGGCGGGGACGACGGCAAAGGAGACGTCGCTGCGGCTGCGCGACGTGGACCTGGCGGCGCCCACGCACTTCAGCGCCGGCGCACTGGCGGCGGGCGACGTAGTGCTGTTCCGCGGCTGGGACGTCGCCAACGCGGCGCACGCGGGCGAGGTGGCGGCGTTTGTGAGCGCGGGCAAGCCGGTGGTGCTGGTGGTGGGCGCGCCAGAGGAGGAGGAGCCGGTGGCGGGCGTGGAAGACAGCAAGGACGGCGAGGGCGACCGTACCGCCGTCATGACGGCGCTGCGGAGCTTGGCGGCCGCGCTGGCTGGCGCGCTGGGCGGCAATGAGGATGGCCACGCCGTCCTGCTGGCGCTGCCTACCTCCTCCCTCACGTCGCTGGGTGACTCCTTCCGCCGCAGCGAGCCCAGCGCCATTGCGTTTGGCGGCTCGGGCGACGCAGCTGCCGCGGGTGAGTCTGAGGGTGGCGAGGAGGGTGATGCAGCCGGCGGCGCTGGTGGTGGCGGCGGCGGCGGTGCGGCTGGCGGTGCGGCGGCGGCAGCGGTGGCGGCGGTGGCTGGCCGGCTGGGTGGCACGCTGACGATGGCGCGGCTGGGTGCCAAGCTGGCGCACGCGCGCGACGCGGCGCGCATGCGGCTGCTGGAGCGCGGCGTGTCGGAGAAGACGATGGCGACCAACACGACGTCCACCTTTGCCACGCTGGCGTCCAGCGACCTGCACAAGGGCGGCGTGGCGGCGTTTGGCGGCGCGCCTATGAAGCCGGTGCTGGCGAGCGAGCCGCCGTCGGCGCTGGTGGACAAGCTGATGCTGGTGCATGAGCTGTCGGCGGCGCTGTACGAGGGCGCGCGGCCGCGCGACGAGGTGCTGTGCGGCGCGTGGATGGACGCCATCGGGGAGCACCGGTACGTGGAGACGAACCACCCGGTGCGGCCGGGCGAGGTGCTGCGCGGCGAGGTGGAGGTGAAGGGCGCCACCTCACTGTCGGTGTCTTTCAACCCGCGGTGCGCCACGGTGGCGGGCGCGGCGCTGACGCTGACGTACAGCGTGGGGAAGGAGAAGACGACGCTGACGTACGGCGGGCCGGCGCGCGGCGCCGAGGGCGGCGACAAGGCGGCGCGCGGCGGCGCGGCGGCGTGGCCGGCAGAGCCGGTGGTCATCAAGGCGTCCAAGCTGGCGTACGCGTTCAGCGCGCCGGGCGGCGAGGCGGGCAGCGAGTACGGCGTGGGGTTCACGGTGTCGCCGTCCATGACGTCGTCCGCGCGCGCCACCGTGCTGGCGCGGCAGATTGCGGAGGTGGTGTTTGCGTCCAAGCAGCTGCTCACCAACTGGACGCCCGCCATGGACGCCGACCTGGTGCGGCTGGCAGGGCACGTGGCGGCGGGCGCGGGTGAGGTGGAGAAGGCGAAGGACAAGAAGGGCAGCGACAGCGACAGCGACGGCAGCGACAGCGACGACTCGTCGGCCGCGCGCAAGGCGCCCAAGTACAAGCTGTCCACCCTGCCGCTGTCGCTGCTGGAGCTGCGCGCCGACGTGGACAGCCTGTCGTTTGCGTCGCTGGAGGCGGTGCCGGTGCCGCAGCTGCGCATGCGCTTCGCGCTCATCCGCGCCTTCAACGCGCTGCTGCGCTCCACCCTCGCCTGCTTCTCCCTGTCCTCCACGCGGCCGTGGAGCGTGGGCTACCGCCTGCGCCACCTGTCGCACTGCGTGTTTGCGGAGGTCAAGTCGGCGGTGCTGGAGTCCGCCATCCGCGCGACGTCGGGCGACGGGCACATTGACACCATGTACCTGTCCAACTTCAAGGCGTCGGAGTCGGAGGCGCGCGGCGACGTGGCGCCCGAGACGTCGCGCTGCATGTTTGTGCAGGCGTACTACTGGCTGCGCAAGTACCCCTCCGCCGCGCTGCGGACGTACTGCGACGAGGACCAGCGCAAGGTGTTTGAGGTGCAGTTTGTGGGCGAGAGCGGCATCGACGCGGGCGGCGTGTACCGCGAGGGCCTGTCGCGCATCATCGACGACCTGTTCTCCGAGCGCTTCAACCTGCTCATCCCGTGCCCCAACCGCACGCGCGGCGACAAGGTGAACGCGGACTCGTTTGTGCCCAACCCGGCGCACCGCACGCCGCTGGCGCTGTCCATGCTGGAGTTCCTGGGCCGCATGCTGGGCCTGTCGCTGCGCTCCAAGGCGGCGCTGTCGTTTGCCTTCCCGTCGCTGGTGTGGAAGGCGCTGGTGGGCGAGCGGCCGCGCGGCGACGACCTGCTCATGATGGACACCGCATACGCGGAGTGGCTGCGCTCCGTGCGCGAGTGCGACGCGGACCTGGTGAACGGCCTGCCGCGCACGCCCATCACGACGCAGGAGGCGTTCGCCGCCGCCTTCCCCGACCTGCGCTTCTGCGTCACGGGCACGGACGGCAAGGAGGTGGAGCTGGTGCCCGGCGGCCGCGGCATGCCCGTCACGTTTGCCAGCCGCGCGCGGTTCGCGGACGCGGCGGAGCACTTCCGCCTGCACGAGTTTGACACGCAGCTGGCGGCCATCCGGCGCGGCCTGGCCAACATGGTGCCCATCCGCGCGCTGTCGCTGTTCACGTGGCAGGAGTGCGAGGTGCTGGTGGCGGGCAGCGCGGACGTGGACGTGGCGGTGCTGAAGAAGAACACGGAGTACGAGGGCTCCTACTCCAAGGACGACCCCGTCGTGCACCGCTTCTGGCGCGCCATGGCGGCCATGACGGGCGAGGAGCGCAGCCTGTACCTGCGCTTCGTGTGGGGCCGCGCACGCTTGCCGGGCGAGGGCACGCACTGGTCGCACACCATCTCCGAGATGTCGGGCGGCGACAAGGTGCTGCCGCTTGCGCACACCTGCTTCTGCACCATCGACCTGCCGCGCTACACCACCGACGAGCGCATGCTGTGGGGCCTGCGCACCGCCGTGCACTACGGCCTGGGCGGCAGTACGTTATCATTGTTTTTGTTTGCATTTGTTGTGTGCCTGACACACATCTCATCAACACCATGCACCTGCCACCACAATTCCCCCCACCCACCCTTGCGCAGTCCTCAACGGGTAAGCAGCTGGCGCTGGCTGGCTGACTGCATGTTTGCATGCACGCGCACGGCGCATCCTTTTCCATTTTCACAATTGAAGCGCGCCGTGCAAGTGACGTTGTGAACGCGTGCAGCAGCGGTTGGGCGGCGCCCACCAGCGTGACGGTGGGTAGGGGGTGGCAAGCGGGTCAGTGCAGCGCGACGCAAGGCACGGCAAGGTGCCTGCGGGACCGCGGGAAATGAGGGGAATCCCCCCTGCACGTCATAAGCAAGCGCACACCCCCGCAGCGCGCGGCACAGGCCCGCGCGCTGTGTCACGACGCGCCGCTGCCGCCATGACTGCTGCATGGCGGCGGCGGCGTGGCAAAGGCGCAGTCTCAACACGCACACGCACACACGCATGTCACAACGCACACGCAGCCGGGGGCAAACACAGGTCGCGACCTACTACGAAAGCAGGACACACACGGGTACTACGACTACACGGGGATGACGGTGGCGCCCGGCAGGATGCGGGCGGTGCCGGTGCCCGCCACCACACGGCCCACCACCCACGCCGGCCGGCCGTCGGCGGCGACAACGTCGGCAATGAAGGCGGCGGCGGCGGCGGGGGAGGGCAGGGCAACGAGGAGGCCGCCAGAGGTCTCGGCGCTGCGGCCCGCCAGCAGGCCAAACGAGTTCCCAATGGCTGCCTCCACTGCCACCATGTCGTCTAGTATGGGCAGGGTGTCCAGCTCAAAGTCGACGGCGGCATCCGAGTGGCGCGCCATGTTGGCGGCGTGCCCAATGATGCCAAACCCCGTCACGTCGGTGGCGCCGTGCGCGCCGTGCGCATGCATCGCCTTGGCGGCCGCCAGGTTCAGGCGCGCCATGGAGTCGCAGGCGGCGTCGTAGGCGCGGGCGGCGCGCTCCCGGCTCATCTACGCTGCCACCTTT
>Ga0066256_1005287_pt1 | contig 10793 bp, 3 predicted proteins | sample ThiBio_1000_biof_FD_87107 | JGI IMG/M metagenome (GOLD analysis project Ga0066256, IMG submission 87107) | Wastewater bioreactor microbial communities from Cape Town, South Africa - Thiocy_expt_1000_biof (version 2) | ecosystem: Engineered > Bioreactor > Thiocyanate-remediating >... | reverse complement strand
GTTTGGTGTTGTTGTTGTGGTATTCATTCTGGTCTTGGATTTTTTTTGTGTCGTTAATTTCTCGTTTTTTTTCGGCATGTTTTTTTTTTTTTTCAAGCAGAAGACGGCATAGGAGATCGTGATGTGACTGGAGTTCAGACGTGTGCTCTTCCGATCTGGCATCCGGCATGACGGCCGCCCACCGCCGGCGCGGCTCCTGCGGCGCAGCATCCGGCAGCGCGGGTGGCGCTGCCGCCACGCCCATCGTAGCGCACTCGCCAGTTTCCGCAGTGGGGCCGGCGGCAGTATCAGTGGTGCCGTCGGCGGCGGCGGTGGCAACCGCCATGGTGGCCTCAGCGGCAGCAAGGAGGTCGGGGTGGGTCGCTGCGAGGGCGGCGCGGAAGCGGGTGTACAGCGACTCGGCGGCGGCGGTGTCAGGCACGCCGGACACGGCGTACGGCATGTCGCGCAGGAAGGTGAGGACGTGCGGCAGGTTGGAGGCGGAGACGTAGTTTTGGGTGACGGCAATGGAGTCATCCGTGTTTAGCACTAGGTGCCACCAGCCACGCGGCACAAACACAATGTCGCCGGCGCGCGACACGCCCTCCATGGGCCCCATGTACCGACCGCCCGCCGCCGCTGCCGCCGCCGCATCCGCATCCGCCGCCTCCAGCGCCTCCAGTACTGCCGTACCGCGCCCACCGCCGGCGCCACATGATGACGGCACGGGTGCCGTTGACACGCGCCGGTGCATGGCGCCAGTCAAGCGGGGGCGCTTGGCGGCGGAGGCAGCAGCAGGCGCCGCCTCGTCGCCGCGCCGGCGCACCGCCCCCGCAGAGCTACCACCACCACCACCAGCAGCAGCAACCGTCGCCCCCGCGCGCCGCCGCCGCCACCGCGCCTCCTCTCGCGCCGCCACACGGCGCGCCGCGTCATAGAAATCCACCATCCACTCCATGGGCGACAGCGTGGTGGCCACCTCGCTGCCGTCCGCGCTGGCATGCACGCCGGGCGGCGGCAGGGCGGGCGGGAACATGATCCACTTCTTGGCGCCCGTGATGCACGCGTTCCATGCGTGCGTGGCGTTGGGGTCCTTGTGGAATACGCTGCCAGAGCGGCGCGGGCCGGCAATGAGCCAGCGGTAGTCAGGCCGGTCGGGCCCCAGCACGCTGAACAGGTCGGCGTCAAAGTAGGGCGGCACGGTGTAGGCGGCGCGCAGCGCTGGTACCTTCTCCCCAAACGTCTTGTCAAACAAGTACAGCGGCTGGTCGTCGCGCACGGCGGCGGCAAAGGCGTCGTACGCCGCCACCGTGAACTGGAAGCCACCAGCGTCAAACCGGGCGTCCCCTGCCATCGCCGCCAGGCCGCCGCCAGGCCACGCCGTCATGGCAGGCCAGGCCGCCGCGCCGCCACGGATGATGAGCGGCACGTTGGCAGACTCATACTCTGCCAGGAAGCGTGCCACGGTCAGGCCGGTGGCGTCCTCCTCCGGCATGGTGGCTGCCGCCAGCCACCGCGGCTCCACGCCCGCCGCGGCGCAGTACCAACCCTTGAACAGCAGGTCCGAGAAGAAGCCCGGCACGCGCACCGGCGGCGTGGCAAATGCACCTGGCCGCCCCACCCCCGCGGCATACGTCCCCTTCCACCCGCCGCCGCCGGCATCGTACGCCACGCCGCTGCCACTGGCGCTGCTGACGCGGCTCAGCACCAGCGTGCGCCACAGGTCCTCGTGCCGCGTGAACACGTACAGACTGCGGCTGGCGGCGCCGGCGCGCGCCAGGTCGGGCCCATCCAGGTACCCCAGCACACCTAGCACCAGCTCGTCAGGCAGACGCGCCCAATGCCGCCCCAGCCCTGCACTGCGTGTCCCTGCCGCCCCCGTCGCGCCCTCCAGCCACGCATTCCCCTCCGGCCGCACGCCATACGGGTGCCCGCCCGCCTCCAGCGCCACTTCCACCTTGGGCGTCGCATCTGCTGCCACCCCCGTTGCCGCCACCGATGCCACCGGCGACCGCCCACCGCTCTCCGTGGTCGCCGTCGGCGGCGTGTGTTGCTGCACCACTGCCTCCTCGCCGTTCGGCACCCGCACATGCAGCGGTGGTGCCGCCTCCATGGTGTTAGTTATGTATGTTTGTTGTGCATTGGCTCCAGCACTCGACATCGTCTGCACTGCATCGCATTGCTTGTGGTAGATTTGCACGTTGCCGTGGGCGTTGCTTATTGTTTGCATTGTGTCTGTCGGAGGAGAGGTGATGCCACCCGTCTGCCATCAGCTACCTTGCGACGCGTTTGTGGTGTGGGGAGAGGGGAGCAAGTTGGTTGCGGATACAGGTGACACATATTATTAAACAAAGACATAAAACAGGATACCGGCCCCACGCCCAAGCATTATTCACTATAGTATTCCCACTGCCCGGCTACGATTCTCGTCTTACAACGCATTGCTGCATCCGGCCACGCCGATTACGTGCACAGTCGTGCACTCGAGCTTCTTGCAGCCTGGCGGCGCGCTGCGCGCTGCTGACCACGTCGTGGCCCGTTGGACGGCAAGGTGCGCGGCACTGCGCGCTGGCAGCAGCGCGCACACTCATAGTTAATTAGTGGTCGACGTATTGAAATAAATGCAACCGAGACTTGAAAGGGGAGATGACACGGTGTTACTCGGCGGGCACGGTGGTGGGGATGAGGCGGAGCGTGCTGCCGTCCGTGCCCGTCAGCGGCGCGTCGCAGTACACCGTGATGAGGAAGTCGCGCTCCACGCCCGGCTCATAGGTGGACACAACGAGGGTGTAGGGCGTGGCGGCGGGCGTCAGGCTGCCCTCCACCATGGCCGGCGAAACGTAGGAGTACGCGGCGGACAGCAGCATTTGGCGGGGGGACATCGTCTTCATGCGCTTGCCCTCCTTCTTGACCACCTTGATGCCGATGGCGGCGGTCATGTCGCGCCAGTTGCTCAGCGCCAGCTGCACCACGATGGTGCACGGCTTGGTGGGCTGGAGGTAGTACTGCGGGTTCCACTGCGCCGACTCGGGCGTGTTGGTGCTGCCACCCGCGGTCCGCCCCTTCCAGCTGCCGTCCACCGTGTACTTGTACCACGGCCCGCCGTCATCCACCGAGCGGTACAGGCGGCACACGTAGATGTCGTTAAAGTTCACTGCAAAGTCGGAAAACTGCATCCAAAACGAGCCGTCCCCGTAGTCGCCGCCGCCGTTGGGCTTGTAGTCCAGCAGCGTCTGCATGCGCCGCGTCCAGTGCTCCGTGTCAGAGTCGCTCCACGCGCCCGTCCTGCACAGTGGGGTTGGGTGTGTGTGTGTGTGTGTGTGGAGGAAGGTGTGGATGTGAGTGGCAAGAGTTATTCGCTCGGTCCCACCGCACTGCGCCTCCAAACACGTACCACTCCGTCTTACCCCAAGGGTTGCGCAGCTTCACCAGCTGGTACGAGCCCGTGGCGTCGCTGGCTGCGCGCGCGTCCAGCACCGCGTACGCGTGCCCCTGCACAATGCCCAACTCACTTGTGATCGTGTCGCTGCCGGCTGCACATTGTAGGTGATAAGGCAAATAGGGAGTGGGCCACGAGCTGTGCGTGTGCATGTGTGTACCCACCGTTGTGCAACGCCACGTACCTGGACTGCCGACGCCTAGGAGGTAACCTTGGCTCACATACTTCATCAGCTTCTCCCACAGCGCGCCAGACAGCACGTCAGCCTTCACCTTCGTGTTCGTCATGGTGATGAGCTCGCCGACGGAGCCCGGCACAAAGTCCGCCAGCGCTGTGTGCACGAACCCGCCTACAATGGCGCCGAACGAGCCGTAGTACCGCGCGTACGCCTTCTCCAGCACCATCATCCTGCGAGCGTAGTGGCGGGCATGAGGTTATGAAAGTGGGAAAGGCCAGTAAGCAAGTGACAGACCCACCGCCGCACTTGCTGTAACATACCAACACTCGCCGCGCGTCTTGCTCCTGACATACAGCGGCTGGTAGTAGCGCGCAGTGCGGCCAGTGGCGTCAGGGTCGCCCCCATACAGCTTCTCGTCCTCCTCGTCCCAGTACGACTTTGCTTCCACCGGCACGCGGTCGTCCATGATGATCTCCTCCCACTTGCCGTTCTTCCACATGCGCACCGCATACACGCCCGCCGGGTTCGGCGTCTTGGTCGCCAGCACCTGGTCCAGCAGCGCCGGGTGCTGCGCCAGCACCGAGAACGCGGACAGCAGGTAGCAGTCGCCCAGGCTACCCTGCTCCATGTCATCCGCCGAGTACCCGCCCTTCACCACCTCCACCTTGGAGCTCATCTTCGCAATGCGCCCCCACTTGCCAAAAAAGTCATCGTCGCCAATAGCGGCCGCCGTGCCGGCCCACTTGTCGTCGTACGTCGTGCCCTTGGCGCGGCACTCCGCCACGATGGCGTCCACCTTGGCGGACAGCGCCGCCAGGCCATCGTCGACGCCACTGCGCGCGCCACCGCCCGACACGGCAGCCGCAGCCGCTGCAGCCGCCGCCGCCTCGTCGGCGCGCCGCTTCGCCTCCGCCTCCGCCGCCGCCCGCGCCCGCGCCGCCTCCTCGTCCGCCTTGCGCTTTGCCTCCGCTGCCGCTACCGCCTCCGCGGCCTTGCGTGCCGCCTCCGCCTCCTGCATGTGTGTGGCACGTGTGTGGGTGTGTGTGTGTGTGTGTGCTGTGCTGCGCGTGTGGAGGTGTCAATCAAGCTGTGCGCAGGCACACGCACCGCGCGCTGGCGAGCCAGTTCCGCCGCCGCCTCGCGACGCATGCGCTCCGCCGCCTCCGCCGCCGCACGCGCTCGCGCCGCCGCCGCCTCCTCCGCCGCCCGCCGCGCCTCCTCCTCAGCCGCCCGCCGCGAGGCCTCCGCCGCTGCCCGCGCACGCGCCTCCTCCTCTGCCTTGCGCGCCGCCGCTGCGGCCGCCGCGCGTGCGCGCGCGTCCTCCTCCGCCTTCACCCGTGCCGCCTCCTCCGCCGCCCGCCGCGCCGCCGCCTCCTCCTCTGCCTTCCGCCGCTTCGCCTCCATGGCAGCCAGCGCGTCCGCACGCGCCTTCTCGTCCGCCTCGCGCTGCGCCCGCGCTGCCGCGTCGGCCCGCGCCCGCGCCTCCTCCGCCTCGCGTTGCGCACGCGCCGCAGCCTCCGCACGCGCACGCGCCTCCTCCACTGCACGCGCCTGCGCCGCCGCGTCCTCCTCCGCGCGCCGCCGCGACGCCTCCAGCGCCGCCATCGCGTCCGCCCGCGCACGCTCGCTCGCAGCCTCCCGCGCCGCCGCCTCCGCTTCCGCACGCAGCTTGGCCTCCGCTGCTGCACGCTCCGCTGCGGCGCGCTCAGCCGCCCGCGCTGCCTCTGCAGCAGCCGCCTGCTCGCGGCGCAGGCGGTCGATCTCGTCCTGCCGCCGCTTTGCATCCGCCGCTGCCGCCGCCTCCGCCGCCTCGCGGGCGCGCCGCTCCTCCTCCGCGCGCGCCATGTGCTTCCGCAGCTCCTCTGCCGCTGCCACCCGCGCCGCCTCCGCCGCCTCGCGCTCGCGCTGCAGCCGCGCCAGCTCCGCCGTCCGCGCCCGCGCCGCCTCCTCGTCCCGCGCGTGCGCCGCAGCCGCCGCTGCCTCTGCTGCCGTCCGCGCTCGCGCCTCCTCCTCCGCGCGACGCCGCGCCTCCTCGCGCTCCGCTGACGCGCGAGCCGCCTCGGCCTGCGCGGCCGCCGCGCGAGCCTCTGCGTCCGCCAGCTGCTTCTGGATGGCGTCCTCGCGTGCCTTGCGCTCCGCCTCCGCTGCCGCCGCCGCTGCCGCCACCGCCTCCACGCGCCGCCGCTCCTCCGCGTTCGCCGCCGCCGCTGCAGCCGCCGCCGCCGCCTCCGCCGCCGCGCGCTCCCGCGCCGCCTCCTCCGCGCGCCGCCGCTCCTCCTCCGCGCGCCGCGCGGCCGCCTCCTCGTCTGCGCGCCGCCGCGCCTCCGCCGCCGCCGCCGCCTCTGCCACCACCACCGCGTACAGCGCCTCCATGCCCGCCAGCCAGCCGGACATCTGCTGCGCAATGGGCCCGCCCAGCGTGCGCTCCCAGTGCGCCACCAGCGCCGTGCGCGACACGAGCGCCGTCACCGGCGGGACACCGTACTCCAGCGCACTGATCTGGCTCGCTGGCACGCTGGTGCGGTTCAGCAGCGCGCTGTACACCGCCACGTCGGCCAGGTGGTGCGTCGCCAGCGCCGCCGCCTGCGCCGGCTCCGCCAGCCACGCCAGGAAGGCTGCCCACTGCGCGTACGCCGCCGCCGCTGCCGCCGCACCCACGTTCACCACGCCGTGCGTGACATAGGTGAGAAACAGGCCCTCCCGCTCCGCCGCCGCCACCGCCGCGTCATCCGCGTCCGCCAACGCGCGGTGCAGCCGGCGCAGCGTCACAAAGTGCGGCGTGGTGGCGTCTGCCGCCATTACCGCCGTCGTCACGTCCGCCGCCACCGCGCTGGCTGCGCGCACGTGCCGCGTGGATGCCACCACCACCACCGCGCCCGGCGCGTCGGCGGGTGCCGCAGCACCCGTGGCGGGCGGTGCAGCAGCCGCGCGCGTCACGTTGATGTCGCTGCCGTCGTCCTGCGGCGCGCACGCCGTCACAGCCGCAAAGTTGCAGCACGCCGCCGCTGCCCAGTCGGCGCGCGTAGCGGGCACAAACGGCACCAGCAGCTGGCGTGCTGACCAGTGCGTCAGCACGTACTGCGACGCCACCTCGTACAGGGTGTCCGCGCGGCACGCGAACATGTTGCTGGTGAACGCGCCGCTGTACTCCCACGTGTGCACCAGCGTCGGGTCGCCGCCGGCATCCAGGCCGTCGTGCGACACGGCCGCAGCCACGCCCGCCGCGCCGGCCTCACCGCCCTCAGCTGCCGCCGCCGCTGCCGCCGCAGCCGCCCCTGCGGCGCCACCACCGCCGCCACCGCCACCGCCGCCGCCACCACCCTCGGTGGAAGGCGTCCGTGAGGACGACACCCGCGCCTCCGGCGCCTGCGACGTGGATGCCATCACCCACGCCAGGTCCGACGCATCCAGCACGGTGTCCAGCACCGCCGCCAGTGCGCGTGCCGCGGGTGGCACGTCGTCCACCGCCGCCGGCTCCGGCGGCGTGGCGGGCGCTGCTGGCCGGCTTGCCGCCGCCCCCGTGCCTGCCTCCGCCACCACAATGACGGACGCCGCTGTTGCGGTGGAGGGGCTTGTCAGCACGCGCGACAGCACGCCGCTGGCGGGGGCCGGGTTGGAGGGCACGCATGCAGCCAGCGCGGCGCCGGCGGCCGGCGGCAGGGCGCGGCGCATGACAGGGGTGCCGCCCACCGCCGAGATTGACTCCAGCGCCTCCTGCAGCTCCACTTGCGTGCGCCGCACGGCGTCCGTGATGTACAGCACAAGCAGCAGCTTGGTGACGTTGGTGACCATGACGCCGGCGTAGATGGGCACGATGAACACCATGGCCAGGCAGCCCCACACCAGCGCCAGCACCGCGGCCACCAGCAGCAGGACGGGGCCACGGTGCGCTGGCGCCAGCGTGGCGGTGGTGGGGGAGTACGAGTAGATGGGGAAGAAGGTGGGTGAGTAGTACATGCGCGGCCCGCCGCTAGAGCCCGCGGACACATCAAACGGCCGTGCCAGCATGACCGACTTGCTGCCCGCGGCCGGAATCGCCATATCCGCATCCGCGCCACTGTCGCCGCCGCCCGCCGCGCCGCCGCCACCGCCACCACCACCGCCGCCGCCACCACCCGCACCGCCAAACTTGGCGGCAACAGACGCGGGCATGACAGCAAAATGGGGTGACGCGCCTGCCGGCGAGCCGCCACCGGCGCCGCCACCGCCCGCCTCTGCCGGGCGGCCAAATAGCAGGTACCCGCCTGCGGCGTGCAGGTACACCACGCCAATGCCCGCCACCGCTACCACAGCGGCCCAGTATGCCACCGAGAACCACAGGATGGCGCGGTCTGCGCGGTCGTTGCCAAAGTACTCCCACAGCGTCAGGCCCAGGCCGCCCAGGAACACCGCCACCACGCAGGCGGCGATGGCGTACCACATCCACCGCGGCAGGTACCGGCCGTTCACGGCCCACATGATCACCACACCCAACACCACCGACGCCACCAGGTAGGCGCCCAGAATGGCGGCGGGCGCCGTTACATCATCGCGGTACACAATGACGGCGGCGATGGCGAACCCCAGCACAATGACCTGGCTCACCGTCAGGCACACCGTCACGAACCGGCTGCGCTTCCAGCCGTCATCCCACCACTTGTACAGCGCCGCCAGCAGCAGCGCGATGGAGGGGTACAGGCAGAAGCTGAACGCGATGCCCACCGTCACCAGCTCGTTGGCGCTGCCCTTGTACAGCGAGAACATGACGCCGTGGATGGCGGCGTGGAACGCCAGGCCGATGACCAGGATGATGGGCTGGAACCACGCAAACTCAAGCGTGCCGAACCACTGCAGCGCCGCCGCCAGCGTGCACACCACCACCGCCAGGCCGCCCGCCACCACCCAACCCGCATACCCCGGCGTCACGGTGGAGCCCACCGTGGCGCCAAACCCAACCAGCGATGCCACCACCGTGAAGATGCCGCCTGCAAACGCCCAATTGCGCCGCTGCGCCGGCGTCCACGAGCACGTAACCAGCGGCGCTGCCGGCGCTGCACCCGCGCCGCCGCCATCTGCAGGCGTTGTCTCACGTGTGCCAGCCGCGGCATCGGGCGCAGGCGCAGGTGCGGGGGCGGGGGCGGGCGCGGGTGCAGCAGCTACGCCGGTGCCGGCTGCCTTGTCAAACCCAGTTGCCTCATCTGCGGCAGGCGCGGCAGGCGAAGCAGGCGCGTCAGGCGCAGCCGGCGCGTCAGCGGGTACAACGGGGGCTGGCCCCGAAGCCGTGGCGCCCAACGGCGGGCGGCAGTAGTACCAGCAGCAGGCGGCGCAGCTGGTAGCCATGCGGCGGCACGCAATGCGCGGCAGCGGGAAGCCGCCAGGCAGCACCACGTGGAAGTCGTCGCGCACCCACTGGCCGTACAGCGCCAGGCACGCAATGACGAAGGGCGGCGCAAAGATGCCGGCAAACAGGATCACAAACGAGTGCGTCGTGAAGTGCAGCGCAATGCCGCACCCCGCCACCAGCACCCAAGTCGCCGCCGCGAACGCCCACCCGGCGCCGCCCCATGCGCGGCGGCCGCGCACGTACAGCGTCCACAGGATCTCAAAGAAGAACCACGTGGCCACCAGGCACAGCGCGCCCACGCCGAACGCGTACTGCGGCGCCTCACCCTGCACCGTGGGCACCGTGTTGTTGGGCAGCGTGGAGGAGTGCTGCGACATGGCGCCCGCCAGGCCCGCCACAAACGCTGTGAACACCACCGTGTGCAGCGCTAGGATGCCCTCCGGCGTCGTCAACGCCTCCCATGCCGCCGCGCGCCACGACTTGCGCGGCGCCGCGGCGCCTGCGTCTGGCGTCGTGGCGGCGATGGCCTCGCCGCTGCGTGCCGCCGCCGCCGCCTCCGACTTGCGCGCGCCCGCAACAACGGCAGACGCCAGCAGGCGGCGCCAGAAGATGTGAGCGCGGCCGGTGGCGGCCTGTGCCATGCGCAGCGACACGGTGACGTGCGACAGGTAGATGCCGGCGATGGCGTACACGGTGCAGTGGCCCAGCAGCCAGTACCGCGTGCCGTACGCGATCAGCGCGATGCGCGCGCCCGCCAGCATGAACCCCACGCCGCCGGGCGTGCGCACGATGCGGGCGGCGTACAGCAGCACGCCCAGCGCGTCCAGCAGCAGGATGGTGGCGATGGTGGGGAAGCACAGGTACTTGCCCGACGCCGCCGTGTTGGGCGCCAGCTCAAAGTTGATGGCGGCGTACGCGATGAGGACGAGCAGGGAGGCGGCGTACCACCGCACGGCAGCGCCACCGGCGCCGCGCGCAGCCAGCGCCCGGCAGCAGCGCGCCGACCGGCACAGCGAGCCACACCAGCCAGCGCGCGGCGGTGCCACGGCGGCGGGCGGCAGCATGCCGTCGCCATCCGCGGCAGCTGCCAGCACCTCGGTCGGCAGGGCACCGGGCAGGGTGGCAGAGTCGTCGTTCGCTGCGAACCACTTCAGCAGCGGCACGCTGCCGTCCGCTGGCGGCGCTGTGGACGGCGCGGCAGCAGCCGCGGCCGCGCCGCCGCCGATGGCAGGCGCGTCGGCGCGCATGCGGCGCCACGTGACGGCGGCGGCCACCAGGGCGGGCACGGCGGAGCGCGGCGACGTCTGCAGCAGCGCTTGGATGGCGAGCAGGACGAGCACCATGTTCCACGTCACAAACAGCCACGTGACGGCGAGGTACGAGAAGTTGTACGACTGGCTCACGTGCCCGTTGCTGGAGGTGGCATTCACCGTGTCGCCGTTGAACACCACCGCCAGCTCGTAGCCCGTGAACAGCGCCAGCGCCGTGAGGAAGGCGGCGGGGATGGGGTTCACCGCCGCCGCCACCGCGCGCGTCGCCAGCAGCGCACGCCGGTTGCACGCCGCCATGCACCCCGCGCCCGCCAGCGGGCCCGCCAGCGCGTCAGAGGCGCCCTCCGGCCGCCGTGCCGGCGCCATGCGCCAGCCACGGCCCGCCCACGCCAGCACCGCGCCGCCCGCCAGGAACGCGGCCGGGATGAGCAGCAGGATGCCGACGCCAAACATGGCGGGTTTCACCGCCGCCGCCGTCCACACGCCCCAGATCGCCAGCAGCACCACGCCCGCCACCGCCAGCGCCCAGTACGCAATGAACAGCCATGCCGCCTGCGCCGGGTGGCTGAAGGTGGCCTTGCGCGCCAGGCATCTGGGGGGGGG
>Ga0066256_1005285_pt1 | contig 10794 bp, 9 predicted proteins | sample ThiBio_1000_biof_FD_87107 | JGI IMG/M metagenome (GOLD analysis project Ga0066256, IMG submission 87107) | Wastewater bioreactor microbial communities from Cape Town, South Africa - Thiocy_expt_1000_biof (version 2) | ecosystem: Engineered > Bioreactor > Thiocyanate-remediating >... | reverse complement strand
ACGCGCTGCAGATGGGCAAACATCGCCCGGCGTATGTCGAACAAAACCTCTTCGGCCACCTCGCCGACATAGGTCTCCTGCACATAGCTCGCCCCGTAATTGACGAGGATTGCCGCCGTAAAAATCCCGAGAGACAGCCACAGCGCGGAATAGTCGATGGCGCCTGGTGCCATCGCACTGTCGATTGCATGGCGAATGACAAGCGGTATGACGATCTGGGAGCCGGTAAAGAGCAGAACAGCCGCGACGGAGATATAGATTTGCCGGCGATAGGGGCTGACGAAGGCCCAGATGCGGCGGATGATCTTGCTGTCGAAGACCTTGCCGAAGATCTCCTCTTCGACACGATGTGACCCGACGACCGCGCGGGGAGGGCGACGACCATCCTCGCGCACATCGTTGCGCTCGGTTTCGGTGATTTCCGACATGTCAAACCTCCCTTTTCGCTCTTTCGAGCGTGCCGCCGGATGTCTTGACGACATCATCCTCCGGGCGAACCTGCAGATCGTAAAGCGCCTTGTACCGCCCTCCAGCGGCCAGAAGCTGCTCGTGGGTGCCGCGCTCGACGATCTCACCATCCTCGATGAACAGGATCTGGTCGGCATGCATCAGCGAACTCAGCCGGTGCGCGACGATCAGCGTCACGCGGTCGCGGGCGAAACGCTTCATGGCGCTGCGGATACGCTGCTCCGTTGCAGCGTCGATCGCCGCGGTGGAATCGTCGAACACCATCACGGCCGGCTTCAGCATCAATGTCCGGGCGAGCGGCAGGCGCTGACGCTGGCCCCCGGACAGCGACACGCCGCGTTCTCCGACGATTGTCGTGTAACCGGCCGGCAGGCCGAGAATGTAGTTGTGCAGCTGCGCCGACTCGGCGGCGCGCTCGATGCGAGGTTCTTTCGCCCAGGGGTCGCCGTAGGCGATATTGTTTTCGATGCTGGTGGTGAACAGGAAGGAATCCTGCTGGACGACGGCAACGTTCTGCCGCAGCGACTGCAGCGTCGCCTTGCGGATATCCTGGCCGTCGAGGGTAATGCTTCCCGCGGTGACGTCGTAAAAGCGCGGAATGAGATGGGCGATCGTGGACTTGCCGCTACCCGGCGGCCCAACGATGCCGATCGTCTGGCCACGCTTCGCCTCGAAACAGATATTCCTCAGCACCGGCCGCGTTTCCGAGCCAGGATAGCTGAAGTCGACATTCTCGAACCGCAGAGTGCCGTCGCTCACGACCAGCGGCTTGGCGTCCGGCGCATCCTTGATAGGGATATCCAGATCCAGCAGCTCGAACAATCGTGACCCACAGGTCGACGCGCGCGCAAAAGCATTGACCATCAGGCCGAGCTGGCGCACCGGCATCTGCAGGATGGTCATGAAGGTCAGGAACGACGCCAGCGTACCGACGCTGATCTGGCCGTCGATGACCTTCAGGCCGCCGAGCCAGAGCACGAGCCCCATTGACACGAAGAAGGAGAGGTTCATGGCGCTGGTGTTGATGACGCGGATGCCGACACGTTGATGAGCGAGGGAGAGCGCGTCATGCGAGGCGCGATCGAACTTCATCAGCTCGTGCGCCTGTGCGGCGAAGGCGCGGACGACGCGAATGCCGCCGAGATTTTCCTCCATCACACGCGTCAGCACCGAGAGGCGCTCCTGCAGATCAAGCCAGGTCGACCGCAGCCGCAGCTGCGTGACGGAAGAGCGCCATGCGACGAAGGGCACGAAACTCAGGGCCAGCAGACCGAGCACGACATCCGTCGACAACAGCATATAGGCGCCAACGCCGATCAGCATGGTCAGCAGCACCATGCGCACCAGCGCGGTCGAAAAATACATGCGCACGCCTTCGAGGTCGAGCAGGCCAACCGTGATGAGGTCGCCGGAATGAGCCTTGTCGTGGAAGCTGAAGGAGAGCTGCTGAATCTTCTCGTAACAGGCCAGCCGAAGCTCGTAGCCCATGTGATGGCCGACCGCTTCGCTGTAATAGTTCTGCACCATGGTGAACAGGCCGCGCAGAACGCTGATGACAAGCAGCAGCAGGGCGGTCGTCATCAAGGCGTTTTCGGCGATTTGCCCGGCGGCGCCGCCGCCAACCGCCGTTTGGGTCTGGTCGACGGCACGTCCCAGAAGGCGCGGGATCATCAACTGCAACGTTGCAGCCACGAAAGTCGCCCCGATTGCGAAGCTAGTCTGCCAGGGATGGCGCAGCGTCATATGGGTGATACGGACGATCGTCGACAGGCCTTGGCCCCAACCGACCGCATTGACATGCGCACGCGAAACCATTGGCTTCGGCGCGCTTCTTGATGAATCGCTGCTCACGCTTTTATCCAAGCATAATTAAACGAGGCGGGCCCGCAGACGGGTTCGTATCTCAGGAAAGAATATTGATAGGATGAATTTTGCCGATTCCGTGGCGACGTTCAAGAGTCAATCGGTCACAAGTCCCACGCGAACGTTAGATTATGTGTTCGAAAAATATTCGATGACATGTCGGGATCGAAATCGCGGGAACGTCCTTCGGGCACCATAACGGAAAAGGAGGATTTCATGCGCAAGATTATCTTAGCTACATTCATCAGTCTCGACGGCGTCATGCAGGCACCGGGCGGTCCCGATGAGGACCCGACAGGCGGCTTCAAGCATGGCGGTTGGGTGTTCCCTCACTCCGACGAAGGGACCGGCAAGGCGCTCTTCGAACTGTTCGAAAAGCCGTTCGCGCTGCTGCTGGGACGCAAGACCTATGACATTTTCTCAGCTTATTGGCCCCACATCGGCAGCGACAATCCGGTTGCCAATAAGTTCAACAGCGTTACCAAATATGTCGCGACGCGCGGCGATGCCGAGCTGAAATGGAACAGGAGCCAGTCCCTCGGCAAGGATGTCGTCGCCGCGCTCAAGGAGCTGAAAGCAGGCGAGGGACCGGATCTTCTCATCCAGGGCAGCGGCGATCTCATTCAGACCCTGTTGCGTCACGAACTGATCGACGAATTCAATCTGATGATCTTCCCGCTCGTGCTGGGCAGCGGCAAGAAGCTGTTTGCCGGCGGGGCAATTCCTTCCGCAATGAAACTGCTGCGTACCCAGTCGTCTCCGACCGGCGTCATCTTCGCGACCTATCAGCCGGACGGCCCGGTGAAGACAGGTTCCTTCGCCATGCAGGACCCATCAGAGGAGGAGATCGAGCGCCGCAAGCGGCTCGAATAGCTGGTATGATCGCGGCGAGACTCCAAATGGGCGTCGCGCCGCGATCAAGAGGCATGGTCGATCGCTGGAAATTCTCGAAGCGCTTTCATGATTTCGCGCAGGCCCTTTGTGAGATGCTTGTCTCGGCGCAACACCATGCCGAGTTGCCGAACGAGCCTCGGTTTGAGCGGCGAGGTGACAAGCAGATCAGACGTGTTTCGCCTCAGTGCCATGTCGGGGAGGATGGACCAGCCAAGGCCGGCGGCGACCAGCTCCTTGATGGCCTCAACGCTACCGAACTCCATGGCTGGCTCGGGGCGAACTCCGCCGGCCTCGAACCATTCATCTGCGGCGCGGCGCGTGTTGCCGCCTTCGTAGAGCAATAGCGTCTTGTTCCTCATGAATTCGACATCCGGTCCGCCGTCCGGCATCACACTTCCCTTTGGCGCTACGGCCAAAAGCTCGTCTTGGTGGAATGGTTCGACCTCGAGGGAACGACCGGCGGCGGGCAGGGCGACCACTGCGAGATCGAGCGCGTTGGACTCGAGATCGCGCAGGATTTCGGCGATATTGCCGACACGGACAATGATCTCGAGATCGGGCATCCGCTTCTTCGCCATGGCGATGGCGCGCGGAAGCAGATGGATGGAAGCGGTACCACCGCTGCCGATCCGCACGCGGCCGACCGATCCCTCGCGGAAAGGCGCCATCGCCTCCTCCGCCATGGAACAGGTCTCCACGATGCGCCGCGCGTGAGGAAGTAGCTCCAGGCCGGCCGGCGATGGCTGCGCCCGCCGTCCGACGCGCTCGATCAGCTTTACGCCGAGGCGCTGCTCCAGAAGCTTCACCTGTTGGCTGACCGCGGGTTGCGTGAGTCCCACCTTGTCGGCAGCCGCCGTGAAGCTGCCGAGATCGACGACACTGAGAAAGGTGGCCAGTTGATCGAGATTGAGCAACAAAAGAATTCCTTATGAATTGCATTAATAGCATAAGCTTCATTCATTGCGAATGCCAGCGCATCCTAAGGCCATGTTGATGCAAGCCCAGGGAGCATGAAGATGATGATCGATATCGATAGGCCGATGCTGGCGGCGAGAGGCAATGCCGAAAGCCTGCGAAAGCGCGGAATTCTACGTGTCGTGCTGACGAGATTTCTTGCCTATCTCGAAAAGCGTGAGACGAGATGGAGTCTGCGCGAACTGACCGAGGATGAGCTCCGCGATATCGGCATGACACCCGCCGAAGCGCGTAACGAGATCAACAAGTCATGGTTCTGGGATTGAGACGCGAAGGCGCGGAAACCATCGCGCGAACAGAACGGTCGAGGGAGTTGATGAGGCTCACCAGCGCCGCTTCGGCAATGAGATTTCGAGCCGCATCGGAGAGAACCAGCCCCTGAGGTTACATCGATCGAGATGGCGAGATCGGCATTTAGGCGAGGGTGGATGGCAAACAGTCTGGGGACTATTGTCGGGTTGTCTTTTTTTCATGGTTTCGTTCTTGTTTCCGCCATAGATTTACCCGATCCCTTCCGCTCGAAGACTAGCGGAGGGTTCTGCTCGTTCGCCCGCTGCTTTGCCAAAACACCAATATAAGAGATCGCAAAATCCATGCTTAAAACAACGTCCTTGCTCCTCGCCGCGACGATTTCGACTTTATCGCTCATCGGCGCAGCTTCGGTGGCCGAGGCCGGGCAGGCGAGCTATCTCGTGGATGCGCATAGCGGCCAGGTGCTGGAAGCATCGAATGAAAACGAGCTGAATTTTCCGGCATCGCTGACAAAGATGATGACGCTCTACCTCGCTTTTGAGGCGCTGCATGCAGGCCATCTGAAATGGGATCAGAAATTGACCATGTCGGAGAATGCCGAGAGCAAGGAGCCTTTCAAATTCGCGGTCGGCGCGGGCCGCAAGGTTAGCGTGCGCGAAGCTGTCGAGGGCATCATTGTTCTGTCGGCCAACGATGCGGCGGTTGCAATCGGCGAGCAGCTCGGCGGTTCCGAGGATAGTTTCGGCAAGCTGATGACTGCCAAGGCGCATCAGCTCGGCATGAACAACACGGTCTTCAAGAATCCGTCCGGCCTGCCAGATCCGGAACAGGTCACCACGGCGCATGACATGGCGGTGCTTGGCGTCGCGCTGATGCGGGACTTTCCGGAGGAGTTCAAGCTCTTCTCGATGCGTGGCATGAAGTTTCGCGGCATGAAGCTGCGCGGCCACAATAATCTGATGTATCGCTATGCCGGCGCCGACGGCATCAAGACGGGCTATACCGATGCCTCGGGCTACAATCTTGTGACGTCGGCGACGAAGAACGGCCGCCGCGTCGTCGGCGTGGTCATGGGCGAGAAGACCGCGGAAATCCGCGACGACAAGATGGCAGATCTTCTGGATACCCATGTGCCTGCGGCGTCAGCAGTCACCGGCTCGGCTACGACGGTCAAGCAGAGCACGACCAACTGATTGTCGCATCGAAGACTAGCGAAACCGGTCGACTTGGGCATCAGGGCGAAGACCATGCGGCCCGCGACGATTGCTGGAGCATGTCGCGCAAAAGTGCGCAGCGGTTTTGCGAGAACGACACGCGCAAAATCAAGAGCTTAAAGCGCAGGGAGCGAATCTGAGTGATCGCGATGCGCTTTAGAGCATGGGCGAGGGCGGTGCGCCCCGTCCCCCATTGCCTGGAGATCCAAGGCCGCTCATAATCATATCCAGATGGTTGGACAGGATACTACGATGCAGATGCAACGCCGTACTTTGCTTCAATTGGCTGCTTTGGCTGGCGGGCTCCCGGCATTTTCCCGAGTTGCCGGCGCAAAGATGGCGGCAAGCGGCGCCGGATTCCGGTATCCGGAGGAAACCGATCCGCATGAACGAACCTTCATGCAATGGCCGAATAACCGCAAGGTTTACGACGACCCGGATTTCCTGTTCGATCTTCAGGGAACGATCGCGAGGATTGCCAATGCGATCGTCGAGTTCGAGCCCGTTGTCATGATAGCCGCGGCCGAGCATCACAAGGCAATCCGCAAGCGCATCTCCGGCAAGGTCGAGCTCTGGGACATTCCGACGGATGACCTCTGGTGCCGGGATTCAGGCCCTTCCTTTGTCGTTGATGGCAAGGGAGGCATTGCGGTGACGCAGTTCAATTTCAACGGTTGGGGCAACAAGCAGATTCATGGCAATGACGGGCGGATCGCCCAACGCGTGGCTGAACGGCTAGGCCTGCGGGTTTTCGACTCGGGACTGGTCGGCGAGGCTGGCGGCGTAGAAACCGACGGCCACGGCACGCTGATCGCGCACGAAAGCAGCTTTGTGAATTCGAACCGCAACAAGGGCACCAAGGCTGAAATCGAGCAGATGCTGCTGGAAACCATGGGTGCGACGAAGGTGATCTGGGCGCCGGGGATCAAGGGTGCCGACATCACGGATTATCACATCGACGCTCTCGCGCGGTTTGTGAAGCCAGGCGTCGTCCTGATCCAGATGGGCGAGGCGGTCGACCCTGATGATCCCTGGTCGGTCTCGGCCTTCGAAACGCACGATATCCTTGCCAAGGCGACCGACGCCGAGGGCCGCAAGCTGGATCTCGTCGTCTTGCCGGAACCATCCGATATCCGGGTCGATGCGGATGATTTTGTCTCATCCTACGTCAATTATTACGTTTGCAATGGCGCTGTGATAGCGGCTCAGTTTGGCGACAAGAAAGCCGACGAAAAGGCCAGAGCGACCTTGGTCGATCTCTATCCCGGCCGCGAGATCGTGATGCTCGATATCGACAATGTGGGTGAGGTCGGCGGCGGCATTCACTGCGCAACGCATGAGCAGCCGAAGGTTTGAGCACGGGCGATCGCCCACCTAACGGCAAGCGATCGCCAATCCGCTTCCTGTCGCGGCGATCAGCGGTGGCGTTTCTTCGAGCAAAAGAACCCGATCAAATGCGGTCAGCGGCGCGACATACAGATAATTGGTCGCTCGGGCGGCGGAGGGCCGTTTCAAAACCTCCAAAGTGAAGCCATTGAAATCATTGGCATGTCGCACTTGGAAATAGAATATACCCCCCACATACAGACGTCAGATAAGATAGATTATGGAACTAAAAACGATCCCACACGATCGGCCGGCGCGCTCTCAACTTGCCTTGATGCGGATTACCTTTGCCGCGATCTTCTCGGCCAGCGTCTTCGGGTGGCAAGCAAAAATGCTGTCCGGGCGTCCGGCCGCACACCACACTTGATCATAAGCCAAAAGGCTCTCGTCCAAGAAAACAGGCAGCTCGACGAGATGGCCGATCGGTGCGACGCCGCCGATGGCAAAGCCAGTTTCGTCGCGAACGCGGTCGATGTCAGCGCGCTTCAATCTGACGCCGTAAGCCGTTGCAATATATGCGGTATCGGCATTATGAGCGCCGGAAACCAGAAGCAGCGTCAGTTCCTGCGTGTCGGCATTGACGAAGACCAGCGATTTCACGATTTGGCCAACGGCGCATCCCGCAGCCTTGGCGGCTTCCTCGGCCGTCCGCGTCGATTGTTCCATGCGCTTGATCGAGATGTCGAGCCCCAGCGTGCGCGCGGCAAGCTCGACGCGCTCCAGGCTGGACAGCTTCTTGATATCTTCGCTCATAGATAGTCATCCTCCACGTCGAGTTCGATCTGCATCTGATCGTAGGCCGGCTCGACATGGTCGGGCGTTTCAGCCAGCACGGTCTCATAATCGAGCGGCGTATGCATGTGGGTCAAGATGGCATGTTTCGGCGCCAGGCGTTCGATCCATTCGAGCGATTCCGCCAGGGAAAGATGGCTGGGATGCGGCCGGTACTGCAGAGCATCTATGATCAGGATGTCGAGATTTTGAACTTTAGCGATAGATTCCGGCGGGAAGTCGCTGATATCGCTGCAATAAGCGAGCTTGCCGATGCGAAAGCCGAGCGAGTGGATATCGCCGTGGAGCTGCTTGTGCGGCCAGAAGCGGATCGGGCCGCCTGCCCCTTCGATCGTAAAGCTGTTCTCGAGATTTTCGATCAGCACCGGCCGCACGATCGGCGGATAGCTGCTGCCGGGCGGCGTTTCCAGGCAATAGCGGAAGCCTTCGCGGATGCGATCCATGGTCGGCGGATCGGCATAGATCGGCATGGGCGTGCGTATAGAGCACGGTCGCGAGGCAGCTGACGCCGGCATGGATCATTTGCTCGCGAAAATCCGGGCCCGTGTCGATGACGACGGTGGTAATGCCGCCATCTGGCGCGATCTGCTCGATGAGAAAGGCTGCGCGCGTGCGCCGATTCCTCGCGTTCTTGGGATCGCAGGCACCCCAATCGCCGGTGATGCGCGGCACGCCCGGCGACGAGGAACAGCCCAAAATGGTGAAGCGCCGCCGATATGTCACGACGTCAAACCCTCGTCATCTTGGAGAAGCAGCGGAAGGCATTCGCCGTCGTGATTTCGGCAATCTCGTCCATGCTGACGCCGATCGTATCGGCCAGCACCTCGGCTGTGTTGACGACATAGGATGGTTCGTTGCGTTTACCGCGCCAGCGCTTCGGCGCGAGATATGGCGCATCGGTCTCAACCAGCAGCCTATCGTGCGGGATCGTCTTGGCGACGTCGCGCAGCTCTTCCGATTTCGGGAACGTCAGGATACCAGAGAAGGAGATGTAGCCGTCGAGCTCGACACCCGTGCGGGCAAGGGCAGGGCCAGCGGAGAAGCAGTTCAGGATATCGGCCATGTCCTCGTCGGCACTACGGCTGTGAATGACCAGCGGCAGCTTCGTCTCGCGCGCGGCCGCGATATGGCGCAGGAAGCCGGTCTTCTGGTCTTCCGGATTGACGGTATCGTAGAAATAGTCGAGACCCGCCTCGCCGATAGCAACGATCTTCTCGTGCTGGTTTGCCAGCCGCACGAGGTCTTCCGTCTGGATGTCCAGTTCCTGGTCGGCGCTGTTTGGATGCGTGCCGACCGAACAGAAAACCGACGGATAGCGATCGGTCAGCGCCAGCAACCCGTCGAGCTTTCTGACCTTGGTCGAGATGGTGACCATCTGTTTGACGCCGACCTCGTGAGCACGGGCGACGATCGTGTCGCGCTCCTCTTCGAAGTCGGCAAAATCCAGATGGCAATGCGTATCGATCAGCATGGAAAACCTTATTCGGCAGTCGGCGCGACATAGCGCGGGAAGACCGGTTTGGGGGCTTCCAGCGGCGTTCCGGCAACGAGGCGACCTGCCTCGCCGAGCGCCGCGAAATCACGCTTGTCGGCAGGGATGGCAATGAGATCCAAGAGCTTAGCCGAGGATTCCGGCATGAACGGCTGCAGCAGAATGCCGATCTGGCGCACGACGTCGGCCGTGACATAAAGCACGGTCGCCATGCGGGCCGGGTCGGTCTTCTTCAGCGCCCAGGGCTCCTGGCTGGCGAAATAGCGGTCCGTCTCGGACACAACGGCGATGATGGAAGCAAGAGCGCGGTGAATGAGCTGCTTGCCCATGTCGTCGCGCGTCGAGGCCAGCAAGCCATCGGCCTGCGCCAGAAGCGCCTTGTCCTCGTCGGTCAGCGCGCCGCATTCCGGGATCTGGCCGTCGCAGTTCTTGACGATCATCGACAGCGAGCGGCTGGCGAGGTTGCCGATGCCGTTGGCGAGATCGGAGTTGATGCGCGTGCCGATCGCCTCTTCGCTATAGCTGCCGTCCTGGCCGAAGGAGACTTCGCGCAGGAAGAAATAGCGCACCTGGTCGAGGCCGAAATGGTTCACAAGGTTGACCGGGTCGACGACGTTGCCGAGCGACTTCGACATCTTCTCGCCCTTGTTGAGCAGGAAGCCGTGGGCATAGACGCGCTTCGGCAGCGGCAGCTTCGCCGACATCAGGAAGGCCGGCCAATAGACCGCGTGGAAGCGGATGATGTCCTTGCCGATGATATGCAGATCGGCCGGCCAGTATTTCGCCCGAGGATTGTTCCGATCCTCAAGATAGCCTGTCGCGGTCAGATAGTTCGTCAGCGCATCGACCCAGACATACATGACGTGCGCCGGGTCGTTCGGCACCTTGATGCCCCAATCGAAGGTCGTGCGCGAAACCGACAGATCCTTCAGGCCCGATTTGACGAAGGAGATCACTTCGTTGCGGCGTTCGGCCGGGCCGATGAAATCCGGATTTTCCTCATAATGCTTCAGGAGACGGTCCTGGTATTCGGAGAGCTTGAAGAAATAGCTTGCCTCCTCCACCCACTCGACCGGCGTACCCTGCGGCCCGTAGCGCACGCCATCGGCGCGCAGCTCGGTTTCGTTTTCCTGGTAATAGGCTTCGTCGCGCACCGAATACCAGCCGGCGTAGGAATCCTTGTAGATGTCGCCGGCATCGGCCATCAGATTCCAGATGTTCTGCGAGGTCTCGTGGTGACGCGGCTGCGTCGTGCGGATGAAATCGTCGTTCGACGCGTTCAGCAGCTTGCCCATGGCCTGGAATTCGTCGGAATTGCGGTCTGCGTGCTGTTGCGGTTCCATGCCCTCTGCCCGCTCCGTCTGCTGCATCTTCTGGCCATGCTCGTCCGTGCCCGTCAGGAAGAAGACGTCGCGGCCATCGAGGCGCTGAAAGCGCGCCAGCGCATCGGTGGCGATC
>Ga0066256_1005284_pt1 | contig 10794 bp, 10 predicted proteins | sample ThiBio_1000_biof_FD_87107 | JGI IMG/M metagenome (GOLD analysis project Ga0066256, IMG submission 87107) | Wastewater bioreactor microbial communities from Cape Town, South Africa - Thiocy_expt_1000_biof (version 2) | ecosystem: Engineered > Bioreactor > Thiocyanate-remediating >... | reverse complement strand
CGCGACGCGCGCGCGGAGGCGCGCAAACCGGCGAGCGGCGAGGATTGACCTCGATGTGGACCGACCCCGGCATCACGGATACCGCAGCCGACCACCGTTTCAGGCAACAGGCAAAGGCGCTCGGCCTCGATCCGGATAGCAAATGGGTGGGAGGCTATGTTTCCGTCGCCGCGCAGGAAATCCGGCATCTCCTCGCCGCCTATGCCGGGGACATTGAAGGGCAGAGCCTTCTCGAGTTCGGCTGCAATTATGGCGCAAGCGCGATCGTTGCCGCGACGATGGGAGCCGCGGTCACCGCGATCGACGTCGATGAAGAGGCCATCGCGCTCGCAAGGCTCAACGCCGAACGATATGGTGCCGGCGCGGCCATGGACCTTCGCCATATGCCCGACACGCGGCACATTCCCTTTCCCGACGAAAGTTTCGACATCGTCCTCGCCATCAGCGTCCTCGAATATGTGCGGGGCGAGGAGTTGGCGGATATTCTGCTGGAGCTGCGGCGGCTGCTGCGCCCGGGCGGGCTCTTGCTCGTGTCGGGAACGGCGAGCCGCCTAGCGCCGCGCGAGGTTCATTCGGGACGCTGGTTCGTCAATTATTGGCCGCGATGGGTCGATCGCAAACTGCCGGGACGCACGTCAGAGTTTCAGCGCGGCCTCAATCCGCTTCGCCTCGTCCGCGCCTTCACCGACTATGAAAATCTCGACCGCGCCGACAGGGGCGCACGCTGGTGCGCGGCGCGCAAAGCGATGGGACAATCGCCCGCGAAACTTCGAGCCGCGCGATGGCTCGCTCGCCTCGCGGCACCGCTGGGTCTGTCCGTCGGCATGGTCGGATCAAGCTTCAGCGCCGCCTGGCGAAAGCCGGACGCGATCCGGCCGTAATCCCCGCGCCCGCGGGCTGATGCCCGGCGCCAAACGCAAAAGAAAAGGGCCGGGTCGCGTGTGCGGCCCGGCCCCCTCATGGATCGCTTCCGCGAGTCTTACATCGCGCGCTTCATTTCGCTGTGCGCGCCCTGCGCCTTGACGATTACCGTTACCGGCGCATCGCCGCGGTTGCGCCAGAACCAGCCGTGATTGCCGTCGAACTCGGCCGTCATCACGCCTTCGTCACGCGTCACATTGCGGTCCTTCTTGTAGCTGATCGACTTGCCGCCGCCGTCACCATGGACATCGACGTTCACAGGGCCGCCGACCGCGGTCCAGGCGAAGTTGGACTTGCCGCCCGCCTTCATGACCAACTTCACTTCGGCGCCTTCGCCCGGTGCGAGCGTGATGCGAAGCTCGTCCTGACGTCCTCCGGCTGCGGCGGCCGGAGCCGCACCCTCGGCCTCCGCCGCTGCATCCTCCGGTGCGGCCTCGGCTTCGCCGACCGTCATGCCCGATGCCGCGGCCTCGATCTGGGCGCTCTTGTCCGCGGCGCGGTCTGCGGCCGCCTCCTCGGCGAGCTGCGTCTTGATCTCGCCCATTTCGGTCAGGCCAAGCACGCGGCCGACGCCGGTCGGGTCGATCGCATATTCGGACGGCAGGACAACGGTGACGAGCAGCACGCCCGCCGTCGCCATGGCGATGACGGTCGAGGTGATGAGCTTGCCGGTGCTCGGCAGCTCGGACTTCGAGGGAATGTTCGAATTATACATGAGACAAGTCCTTGATTAGGAGACCGCGTAGCCGGTCAGCTGATATCCGATGAGAAGGAAGCCCGCGGCCATCATGACCACGTTCGCGGTATAAGCGTGCTTCCAGAAGCTGTCGGTCCGGCGCCAGAAGCCCATCACGATCAGGATCGCGCCGAGCGCGAGAAGCTGGCCGATTTCGACCCCGACGTTGAAGGCGAGCAGGTTCGGCAGCAGCCCGTCCGGCGAGATGTCATATTCGATGATCTTCGTGGCGAGGCCGAAGCCATGGCAGAAGCCGAATATGAGCGTCGCAACCTTGGTGTTCGGCTGGAAGCCGAACCAGCGCTGATAGGCGCCGAGATTGTCGAGCGCCTTGTAGACGATCGAGAAGCCGATGATGGCGTCGATGATGTAGCTGTTGATCCCGAAGTCGAAGAAGACCCCGAGCAGCATCGTCGTCGAATGGCCGATCGCGAAGAGGCTGACGTACAGCGCGATATGCTTCATCCGGTAGAGGAAGAAGATGATGCCGAAGAGGAAGAGGATATGGTCGTAACCGGTGACCATATGCTTCGCGCCGAGATACATGAAGGCGAGGATGTTCACCCCGCTGATCTCCTGGATATATCCCTTGTCACCTTCGGCGACGGCATGGGCCATGGCCTCACCCGTCGCGAAGGCGAAGGACATGGCGGCGAGAACGAAAAACAGCAGGAATCGCCAGCGCGCACTATCCATGCGCCCTGGCCCTGTAAGAGCCTTGATCATAAAATTATCCTGAAATGCGTAGATGGATGCCGCGACAAGCGGCGTCGATTTCGCAGTCAGGCGCGGTCGGGTGGGCGGTCGAGCCTTGGCCCCCTGCGACCGTCGAGCGCCGCGGGCGCGAAACCGGTCCAGGTCGCTGTCACGACCGACGGGTCGATCCGGAGAGCCGCAGTGGCGAGAGGCGGATCATGATTATGATCGGCCGGGTTATGCCCGTGCATATGACCCGCGCCGGGCTCACTCTCATCGCCGGTGGCATGGGAATGCCCATGGTCGGCAACCTCGGCAGCAAGCTGGGCGTGCCGCTCGGCCTCGGGCGCGAGCATTGCGCCCGGGCTGTGGCTGACCGCCGTGTTGGCGACGGACAGCAGCATCGCCGCCGCCGTCAGGCAGAGCATCATCAGCGTCAGAAGGCTTGGGCGCGAGCGGCGGAGCATGAGCGGGTCAGGAAGAATCCGTAAGGGACCGGAACTAGAGATATTTCGAAATGGCGCGAAACTCGGCCATCGCCTTGTCGCCCACATCCGCGTCGCCGCCGATGCAATGACCGATATGATCCTCGATCAGCGTGCGCTTGGCATTGGCGACCGCCTTCTCGACGGCCGACAGTTGCATCGCGATATCGGTGCAGGGGCGGCCTTCCTCGATCATGCCGACGATGCTCTTCAGATGCCCCGTCGCGCGGTTGAGGCGCTTGATGATCGCGGGATGGGTCGTGTGCTGGTGCGGGTGATGATGGTCGGCCATGGTCAAATCTCTGCGGTCGAGGAGCTCTTGGGCTCGCAACCTTAATATCTCTCAAATTTCCGCGGTGCAGTTGACGTCATCGCGGCGGCTTGTCTATAGGGCCCATATCCCCCCAGGGGGATATATTTCAAGCCCGGAAAAATGCTCGCAGTACTCGCCAATCGCACTTATCGGCATCTCCTGCTCGCCCAGATCATCGCATTGGTCGGGACGGGGCTGGCGACGATTGCGCTCGGACTTCTGGCTTATGACATCGCCGGGGGCGATGCGGGCGTCGTTCTCGGCACTGCGCTCGCGATCAAGATGGCCGCCTATATCGGGATCGCGCCGATCGCCGGAGCCTTCGCCGACCGGGTGCCGCGGCGCGCGCTTCTTGTCACGCTCGATCTCGTTCGCGCTGCGGTCGCGATCTGCCTGCCGTTCGTCAGCGAAATCTGGCAAATCTATCTTCTGATCTTCGTTCTCCAGTCGGCATCCGCGGCGTTCACGCCCACGTTCCAGGCGACGATCCCCGACGTATTGCCCGACGAGCGCGACTATACGCGCGCCCTGTCGCTCTCGCGCCTCGCCTATGACATGGAGAATATCACGAGCCCGCTGCTCGCCGCGGCGCTCCTGACCGTGATCAACTTCCACTGGCTCTTTTCGGGGACCGCCGTCGGCTTCATCGCCTCTGCACTGCTCGTGCTCTCGGTCACGCTGCCGCGCCCCGAGCGTTCGTCCAGTCGCGACACCAGCATCTATGCCAAGACCACGCGCGGCATCCGCATCTATCTGAAGACGCCGCGGCTGCGCGGCCTGCTCGCCGTCACGCTCGCTGCCGCGGCGGCAAGCTCGATGGTCATCGTCAACACGGTCGTCATCGTCCGCGACCGGCTTGGCATGACCCAGCAGGATGTCGCGCTCACGCTTGCGGCCTATGGCTTCGGATCGATGGCTGCCGCCTTCATCCTGCCGCGCATCCTCGACCGGATTCCGGATCGGCGGGTGATGCTGCTTTCGGCCGCCATCCTCGTGGCGGGGCTCGCCGCGCTCGCTTGGATCAGCAGCATCGTGCCTGCGGGCATGACCTATTGGTATGTCCTGCTCGGCGGCTGGGCGGTTCTCGGCATTGCCTATTCGATGAGCATCACCCCCTCGGGACGGCTGCTCAAGCGCTCCGCAAATGCCCAAGACCGGCCGGCGCTGTTCGCAGCGCAGTTCGCGCTCAGTCACATCTGCTGGCTCATAACCTATCCGCTGGTCGGACAGTTGGGCGCGGGGGTCTCGATGACCGCCGCCTTTGCCGCCATGGCGGCAATTGCCCTTTTCGGGACCTTGCTCGGCCTCCTGCTCTGGCCTGCGAGCGATCCCGATGCGATTGCGCACGATCACCCCGATCTTCCGGCCGATCATGAGCATCTCCGCCGGCAGCACGCGGGGGGCGCCAGCCACCCCTATGTGATCGACGATCTCCACGAGCGATGGGTGGGCAAGCCATGACGCGCGCGCGTCCTTCCGCCACGGTGGCGCGGCGTCGCGTTATGCGATTGCTGCCCGGCGCCGCGCTTTGGTTCGGCGCCCTGCTCGCCATTCTCGCGCTCGCCAATGTGATGGGTGCGAGCGGCTGGCACGGGGCACTCGCGGGCCATGACGATTCGCAGGTTACGGCGGCCGTGGCGCACCATGACGATGGCGAGACCTCACCCCCCGAGATCGATCTTCACAAGATCACGCACGGGATGATGCAGGGTCTCGCCGACATCTCGCCGCAACTTCAAATCTGGTCGGGCTTCCTGCTCGCCGGAGCCCGTTGGGCTTACCGCCTCGATCTCGACTGGGCGAGCACCGCGCCCGAGGGACTTCTGCGACCGCCTAGAATGTGAGGCTGCGCGCCGTTCGCCGGCGCCTGCATCCTTCATTCTAGGAGATTTTCCATGACCGATATGATCGGCCAGCGACGCCTGCGCAGGGCGTTCCTGGGCCTATGTACCGCCGCCGGCGCGCTTGCCGCCGCGAATGCTGCTGCGCAACCCGCACCTTCGTTCGACCAGCTCTTCGGCCAAAGCGCCGAGGCGCCGCGAACGCAGATCATCGAAGCCGATATCGCCCGTGCGGAAGGCCTTGCCGAGCAAGCCCGGGTGCGTCCCAATCCGACCGTCAGCGGCCTCGCCGAGAATATCGGCGGCAAGCAGCCCTATAGCGGGTTCAACCGCTCCGAAACGACGATCCAGTATAACCAGCCGTTCGAACTCGGCGGCAAGCGCTCGGCGCGCATCGCCGCAGGCGAAGCGGGCATCGTGGCGGCGCGGGCGCGCGGGCGCGAAGCCTTGCTCACCTACGCCTATGATCTTGCTCGGGCCTATGCCGCGGCCGAGATCGCCGACCGCCGCCTTGCCTTGACCGAGGGCAGCCTCAGCGAGGCCCGCGACGACCTTCGTATCGCCGCAGCGCTCGTCGATGCGGGCAAGGAAACGCGGCTTCGCCGGCTGCAGGCCGAGACCGAGGTGGCGACGCTTCAGGCCGCGATATCGACGGCAAGGGCAGAGCGGGTCCAGGCCTATGCCCTTCTCTCCGCGCTGGCGGGCCAGGGGATGAGCTACACCAGCCTCTCCGAGCGGGTGCTGGCGCGGTTCGAGGCAACGCCCAAATATGGGCCGGCCGATCCGCTGCAAACGGCGCCTTATCTCGCGGCACAGGCGGAACGCGAAGCGGCCGCCTACCGCGTCGAGGTCGCGAAGCGTCAGGCGATTCCCGATGTCACCGTCTCGCTCGGCGTCCGCCGTATCGAGGCCGACAAGGGGAATGCCATGCTCGTCGGCGTCAGCGTGCCGCTGCCGCTCTTCGATCGCAACCGCGGCAATATCTCGGCGGCACTCGCGGAAAAACAGGGCGCCGAAGCGCGCGCGACGGCGGCGCGCCTCGACGCCGAGGCGGGCATCAAGTCGGCGATGGCCTTCAACGAGGCCGCCGACGAGCGTGTCGCCGCCGCCGAGCAGACGTTCGAGACCGCCGACGAGGCCTATCGGCTCGCTCGCATCGCCTATGAGGCGGGCAAGTCCCCGCTCATCGAACTCATCGCCGCGCGGCGCGGTCTCAGTGCCGCGCGCGGCACGCTGCTCGACGCGCTGTCCGAGAGGTTCGACGCGCGCGCTGCGCTCGCCCGTCTCCAGGGCCGCACCATCACAGGGGAGGAAATCCAATGACCGAGAAGAATCGTTTCTATGCCGGCGCGGCGACCGCGTTGGCGCTTGCCGTGGCCCTGGGCTTCGGGATCGCTCAACTCACCGGGAGCGATGCTCCGGCTCCCGAGGCTCCGGCCAAGGCCGAGGCCGCGCCGTCCAATGAGGTGGTGATCTCGGCCGACGGGATTTCGCTGTCGCAGATCGGGGTCGCGCCCGCGGCAGGCGGCGAACTCGATGCCGCGATACCCGCCGCAGCCACGGTCGAGGCGACACCCGATGCCGTCGCCGTGCTCACGGCGCGCGCGCCGGGAACGGTGACGCGCATCTTCAAGCGGATCGGCGATCCGGTGCGGGCCGGCGAAACGCTGGCGCTCGTCGAAAGCCGCGATGCCTCGACGATCGCGACCGACCGCGACGCTGCCGCCGCTCGCGAGCGGCTGGCAGCGCGCCAGCTCGAACGCGAGAAGAGGCTGCTCGGTCAGGGGGTGAGCCCGAGGGCCGACTATGAAATCGCCGAGGCCAATCTCGCGGTGGCGCAGGCGGAAGCGCGGCGCGCGAGCGCCGCTGCCGGTGCCGCAAAGGTCGCCTCGGACGGGCGGTCGGTCGCCGTCGTCAGTCCCGTGACCGGACGTGTTACCGCGGCGCAAGCCAATCTCGGCCAGTTCGTCGCCGCCGAGTCCGAACTGTTCCGGGTCGCCGATCCCAGCCGGATGCAGATCACCGCGAGCCTGCCGCCGGCCGATGCCGGCCGCGTCCGCGCGGGAGACCGGGTCGAGCTAACGACGAACGACGGCCGCATGATCGAGGGGCGCGTGCGCTCCGAAACCGGCGTCGTCGATCCGACGACCCGGTCGGCGACCGTGGTCATCACACCCTCGGTCGCGGGCACGCTGCTTCCCGGGCAGCTGGTGAAGGCCCGCATCTTCGCGAGCGGCGGCGCCATCACCAACGGAGTCATGGTCCCGCAGGATGCCGTGCAGACGATCGGCGACCGCACGGTCGTTTTCGTCCGCACCACGAAGGGCTTCCGGGCGCAGACCGTGCAGGTCGGCGGGCGCAGCGCCGGGCTCGTCTCGATCCTCTCGGGGATCAAGGCGGGCACGCCGATCGCGACCACCAACGCCTTCCTGCTCAAGGCCGAGCTTGAAAAGGAGGCAGCGGAATGATCGCGCGCATCCTCAGTCTCTCGGTCAGGGGGCGATGGTTCGTCGCCTTCCTGACCCTGATCGTTTTCGGCTTCGGCCTCTGGCAGATTACCAAGCTGCCGATCGACGCCGTGCCCGACGTCACCAACCGCCAGGTCCAGATCAACACTTTCAATCCGACGCTCGGCCCGGTCGACATGGAAAAGCAGGTAACCTTTCCTGTCGAGACGGCGCTCGCCGGGATTCCCGGGCTGACGCTGACCCGCTCGCTCACGCGCAACGGCTTCAGCCAGGTCACGGCGGTGTTCACCGATGACACCGACATCTATTTCGCGCGTCAGCAGGTGACCGAACGCCTCGCGCAGGCGAAGGACAGCCTGCCCGACGGGGTCCAGCCCAACCTGTCGCCGCTCAGCACGGGTCTCGGCGAAATCTTCTTCTACTCGGTCGCCTTCCGCCACCCGGATGGAAAGCAGACAAATATCGTCGACGGCAAGCCCGGCTGGCAATCGGACGGCGCCTACCTCACCCCCGAGGGCGAGCGTCTGACGACCGAACTGGCCAAAGCTGCCTATCTGCGCACGGTCCAGGACTGGATCATCCGTCCGCAGATGCGAACGGTTCCAGGGGTTGCCGGCGTCGATTCCAACGGCGGCTATGTGAAGCAATATCTCGTTCAGCCCAATCTCAACGCGCTGTCGACTTACGGCCTCTCGATCACCGAACTGGCCGACGCGCTCGAACGCGCCAATCTATCGGCGGGCTCCAACTATGTGCGCCGGGCCGGCGAGAGCTTTCTCGTTCGCGCCGACGCGCGGCTGAAGTCGATCGAGGATATCCAGGAAGCCGTCGTCGCGACGCGCGCGGGCGTTCCCGTTCGCGTGAAGGATGTCGGCGAAGTGGTGATCGGGGGCGCGGTGCGCACCGGGTCGGGCAGCCGCATGGGCTCGGAGGCGGTCATTTCGACCGTGCTGATGCTCACTGGCGACAATAGCCGTATCGTCGCCACCAGCGCGGCCGAGAAACTGACGGCGATCAACAAGAACCTGCCGCCGGACGTGTTCGCCGAGCCCGTCTATAACCGCTCGAAGCTGGTCAATGCGACGATCGCCACCGTCGAGAAGAATCTCGTCGAGGGCGCCTTGCTCGTCATCGCGGTGCTCTTCCTGCTGCTCGGCAATATCCGCGCCGCGCTGATCACCGCTGCGGTCATTCCGATCACGATGCTGATGACGGCATCGGGCATGAACGCGCTCGGCGTCTCGGGCAATCTGATGAGTCTCGGCGCGCTCGACTTCGGCCTGATCGTCGATGGCGCCGTCATCATCGTCGAAAATGCCCTGCGCCGGCTTGCCGAAAGGCAGGAGCATGAAGGGCGTTTGCTCAGCCGCTCCGAACGAATGGAGGAAACCACGCTTGCGGCGCAGGAGATGATCCGGCCGACCGTCTATGGTCAGCTCATCATCTTCCTCGTCTTCGTACCGCTGCTCACCTTCCAGGGCGTCGAGGGCAAGACCTTCGCGCCGATGGCGATCACCCTGATGCTCGCACTCGCAGCCGCCTTCGTCCTCTCGCTGACCTTCATCCCCGCGATGATCGCCATCGTGATCAAGGGCAAGGTCAGCGAGACCGAGGTCAAGCCGATCCGCTGGTCCAAGGAGAAATATGAGCCGCTCCTGAAAAAGGCCGTCGCGCGCCCGCAGCCCTTCGTGGCGTCAGGCGTCGGCGTCTTCCTCGCCGCGGTGCTGGCATTCGGCTTCCTCGGTGAGGAGTTCATGCCGCAGCTCGACGAGAAGGACATCACGGTCACCAACTTCCGCGTGCCCTCGGCGTCGATCGACCAGTCGACGCAGATGCAGCTTCGCATCGAGGATGCGCTGAAGTCCTTGCCCGAGGTTGCGCTCGTCTTCTCGAAGAACGGGAATGCCGATCTCGGGACCGACCCGATGCCGCCCAATGCGTCGGACACTTATGTGATTCCGAAGCCGGAAGACGAATGGCCAGCCGAGGTGAAGAGCAAGGAGGACATCCTTCGCCGCATCGAGGAGCGGATGAAACCGCTCATCGGCAATCGCACCGAGATTCAGCAGCCGATCCAGATGCGCTTCAACGAACTGATCGCCGGCGTTCGCGCCGACGTGGCCGTGAAGCTCTACGGAGACGATCTCGACGCCATGAGCGTGCAGGCGAACCGCATCGCGGGGGTTTTGCGGCGTATTCCGGGTGCAGGCGACGTCAGCGCCGAGCAGACGTCGGGGGCTCCGACCTTCGACGTCAAGATCGATCACCAGGCGGCAGCCCGCTACGGGCTGTCGGTCGAGGAGGTCGCGAACACGGTTGCGGCTGCGCTCGGCGGGCGGGAGGCCGGACTTCTCTTCGAGGGCGATCGCCGCTTCTCGGTGGTCGTCCGCCTGCCCGATGCCCAGCGCGACGACCTCGAGACATTGGGTTCGATCCCGGTGATGCTCGCGGCGGGCGAAGGGCAGATCGCGAGCTCGATCCCGCTCCGCGAAGTAGCAAAGTTCAGCTACACGCAGGGCCTCAACCAGATCAGCCGCGAAAATGGCAAGCGGATGGTCGTGGTGCAGGTCAATGTGCGCGGCCGCGATCTCGGCGGTTTCGTCTCGAGCCGGCATGCCAAGATCGGCGCGCTCGACCTGCCAGAGGGCATGTATCCCGACTGGGGAAGCTTTTTCGAAAGTCGCCAGTCCGCACGCATACGCCTGCTGCTCGTGGTGCCGATCTGCTTCCTTGCCATTTACGCCCTGCTTTTCATGGCGCTCGGCGGCTTCCGGCCCGCGGCGATCGTGTTCAGCGCGGTGCCGATGGCCCTCGCGGGCGGCGTCTTCGCGCTGCTGCTGCGGGGAATCCCCTTCTCGATCACGGCCGCGGTCGGGTTCATCGCGCTATCGGGCGTCGCCGTCCTCAACGGCCTCGTCATGATGAGCGCGATCCGCAGCCGCCGCGATGCGGGAATCGGGGATGATGAAGCGATCATCGGCGGCGCGATGGAGCGCGTGCGTCCGGTACTGATGACGGCGCTCGTGGCGAGCCTCGGCTTTGTGCCGATGGCGCTTGCAACGGGAACCGGCGCCGAGGTCCAGCGGCCGCTGGCCACGGTCGTCATCGGCGGCCTGATCACCTGCACCGCGCTCACCCTGCTCGTCCTGCCGGCGATCTCGGCCTGGCTCTATCGCCGGTCCGCAGCCGCCAACCAGCGGCCGGGCGATACGGTGGAACCGGCCACGGCAAGCTGACTTGTCCGGCGGCCGCTTACCCCCCGCAGCGGCCGCCGGACCTTTTTTCAATCCCATCGAAGGAGAAATTCCATGGAAGACAAGGATTATGCCCTGCT
>Ga0066256_1005283_pt1 | contig 10795 bp, 13 predicted proteins | sample ThiBio_1000_biof_FD_87107 | JGI IMG/M metagenome (GOLD analysis project Ga0066256, IMG submission 87107) | Wastewater bioreactor microbial communities from Cape Town, South Africa - Thiocy_expt_1000_biof (version 2) | ecosystem: Engineered > Bioreactor > Thiocyanate-remediating >... | reverse complement strand
AAGGGACTGAGCGAATAGATCCCAGTCCGCCTCGGCCGTCTCGCGATCCTTTCGCAGGAAACCCGAGCGCTTCAGCGCATATTCGGTCGCGCGGAAGTCGCGGACGAAGTCTTCGGCAGCTGTATAGGGATTGGTCATGGCGCTCGCCTGCAATGGTCGCATTTTCTGAACTGCGTTAGGAAATTTACAGATTTTTTGATTGCGTCAATCGGGGCGGAAATGAAAATCGAGGTCGCGACGTGGACGTGCGTGAGGGGATATTGTGAAGGCGAAAATTCTGGCTTTTGAAATGCTGCAGCTCGTGCCGTCGTCCTATCGCGAGCAGCGCGAGGATGCGGTTGTGCTGGAAGACGGAGAATGGCTGGATTACCGGAAGAGGCGCCGACGATCGGTCCTGTTCGCGAGCATGCCACGCGTCTTGTCGATGAAATCGAACGCGCTCTACAGGAGGAGAACTGGCAACCGGACAAGACCTTCGATGCAAGCCAATACGCGGGATCCTGGACCCTCGGCTGGGTTGAGCAGCGTGCTCCCGCAAGAAGAATTCACCGTGGCTATCTCCAGCCAGTGCGAATTTTCCCTATCGTCGGACGGGTACCCAAGCTTGTCCTCGCCTTCCTTGCGAAAATTCCCGGCTGGAACGACTACGTGAAGCGCGAGAAACATCCCGGCGTTGGCTGGCACTATCACTACCTGACCGATCCCAGAACGCGCTCGGATGCACTCCTCGCGTGGGACACGAGATGGCAGCGGCCGACATGGGCCCCCAATGCCCTGCAGCCGCTGTTCGGCGAGAAGCATGGCGAAGGAAAAGCGGACGTACATGCCAAACCGTGGCTTTGGGGCGACAAGAAAAAGCAATCGATGTACGAAGTTTGCGCCCGTGATCTGCTCAAATGGAAGATTGATACGTTCCGGTGCGCATCTCTTCATGCCGATCCGGTCTGGCCGACGACCGGCACGGTAACGCCGATGCCAGCGATCCCCTCTGGCTCGAGGCTTTCTGACGGCACTGAATGGCGCGCTCCGGAGCGATCGGCTGCGAGGTGAAACCGGTTCGCCGCAACGATAGCCTTCATGTCATCGCGCCGAAACCATATTGCGCGACCGCATCGCAGCGGCGCGTTGCCGGCCGTAAAGACGATCTGCTCGTCGGCCCGCATCCGCAGTACCTCGTGCGGCTGGATCAACGGCCTCGACGCCAACTGCTTCGATCGAGTGCGCGAGGTTCCACGCGCTTGGAAACTGCGGCTCACTTGGTCGATCTCAACCGTGGTCGTGCCACATCGACGCGAGATGTAGTCGGCGGTTTCTGGATCGTTGATGGCGGCGAACGAGATCCAGCTGGCGCTTTCGAACCATTTGCTCGACGCGTCTCGCCCGCCGTAGGTTTCACGCAACTGACCGATCGACTGATAGATCATCGCCAGCGTGAGGCCGTATTTGCGGCCGGCGTCCCGCGCCGTCTCCAGGATCCGCATATAGCCGAGCCGTGCCACCTCATCGAGGAGAAAGAGCGCCCTGCCCTTCATCGCCCCGTCGCGATTGTAGATCGCATTAAGGAACGAGCCAATGATGACCCTGGCGAGACCTGCATGCGTCTCCAGCGTCTTCAGGTCGATGTTGATGAAGACATCCGTCTTTCCCGACGCAATGTCATCGGTCGAGAAGCTCGACCCCGACACCAGGCCCGCATAGTTGGGATATCTGCGCTTCGGCCTCTGCGCCGGCCGCGTGGCGCCGCTGATCAAGACGGTCGTGGCGACATCCGGACAGGTGATCGAGATCCATGACGATGTCCGCATCGATGGTCGGCCACTCCCCCACTCGCGCGTTGCACGGACGGACGGCCAGAGGCGTGAGATGGTGCACTACGATGGTGGTGTCGTTCCGGTCGACACGGTCTTTCTGCATTCCGAGTTTACGGGGTCTTTCGATAGCCGGTACTTCGGTCCTCTGCCGATGGATGGCATCCTCGGACTGGCACGAAAGGTCTGGACCTATGCACCGTGAGCTTCTCCGAACGAGTGTCCTCGTTGCACTATCGATGAGCGCCGGGTGGATCGGCTGGAGCGGGCATGTGCTTCTCTTGCCCGTCGCAGCCACCTTCCCCATGCTCTGGTCTCTGGCGCGGACGCGCCTGCAGGCAACGGCGATCTCCGGGGCCTACTTTCTCGCCGCATCGCGTGGACTACCTCAGGGCGTGGCCAACTTCTATTCTTCGGATTTCTGGCCGGGTCTCTTGCTCTGGCTGGTCGCGTCCTCCGCCTTCGTGGCCGTTCATACGATACTCTGGTCGGATCGTAAGGGATGGCAAATGCCACTCCGCTATCTGGCTGCCTGCGTCGCAATGGCGGTCCCGCCTTTCGGCGTTCTGGGATGGGCGCATCCGATCACCGCCGCAGGCGTTCTGTTACCCGGCTGGGGATGGTGGGGTCTGGGTGCGATGGCAGCCGGCCTGGTCGTCATGACAACGCGATATCGGCCGGCTGCTGCCATAGCCATGACAGGCTTCTGGCTCTGGTCCGCCGCTGAGTGGACGGAGCCGATCCTACCTGCGTCGTGGACCGGTGTCGATCTTGAATTGGGCGCATCGCTCGGACGCGAAGCTGGCCTCAAGCGGCAACAGGAGCTGATCGAGATTGCTCGCGCACGCCCATCGGGCACGACGGTCGTGTTGCCGGAAAGCGCGCTCGGCTTCTGGACGCCGACGGTCGGCCGGTTCTGGCAGCGCGCTCTCACCGATGCGGACATCAGTGTCATCGCGGGCGCGGCAGTGATCGACAGCCAAGGTTACGACAATGTGCTCATGAAGTTGTCGGCTGATGGTAGCCAGGTTCTCTATCGCGAGCGGATGCCGGTGCCCGGGTCGATGTGGCAGCCGTGGCGAGCCTGGATCGGCGATCACGGCGGCGCCCGGCGCATTTCTTCGCCAATCCCATCATTGATGTCGGCAACCAGCGTGTGGCGCCGCTGATCTGCTACGAGCAGCTTCTCGTCTGGCCGATCTTGCAATCGGCCTTCCATCGGCCCGACGCCATCGTCGCAGTCGGAAACGGCTGGTGGACTGCAGGGACATCGATCATCGACATTCAGCGGGCCAGCAGTGAGGCCTGGGCCCGCCTGTTCAACCTGCCTCTCGCCATCTCGTTCAACATCTGAAACATGGAGCTCGCATGGATGCTGCGTTGATTAAGGAATGTGCCGACCCATCGTTGAAGCCGGCTATCGTCGAGCAGTTCGTCCAGGCGGTCGGCTCGGACGATCCGCTTGCTATCACCGTAAAGTCCGGCGGGCGTCTGATCCTCGTTCCAAAACCGAAAACGCCCGAAGAGGCGATCGAGATTGTGCGCGAGAACATCGGTGGCTCTATCGTGCGGGTTGGCCTCACTCAGATCCCGGCGGGCATTGGCCTGAGGGATGCTTCTGAACTGAAGGTCGATCTGGTCGAGCCCTGCGCCAATCTGCGGACGGGCACAGCGATGTTCGCCAAGATCCTCCGCATCGTTGCGAAGTGGTATGGAAATCCAACGAGCGAGGAGGTGTTCCCGCAACTCGTTGATGACGCGATCCACGCCTGGCGGACCGGCAAGTTCGAGGGTGAGAGCGTGTTCCAGGCTGAGGATCCAGGTGGCGCGGTCGTGCAGCGTTTGAAGGTGGAGGTCGAGAATGCCGACAAAGGCGAGGATGATGCCCCCTCTGAAATGCCGGAAGAAACGCCGATCAAGCCCGACGACGCCGGCATCCGGATTGATCTGACGCGGATCGGGGGCCAGAAGTGATGTTCTTCAAGATCGGACGTTTGTTAGATTAAAAATGGACGGCATATCACTTTAAATTGGACGGTCATTGAGTTAAGAATGGCCGTATGACTGATCATTCGAATTTGAAGCCCCTCGTCGATCGTAAAGTGCTGCCTCTGGTGGAGGCAGCTCTGGCCGACACCCGTGTCGTTTTGATATCCGGACCGCGGCAGGCAGGGAAGACGACGCTCGCGCGCATGTTCTCGGACAAGGATCGACCATACATCACATTGGATGATGCGGGTACTTTGAACGCCGCGAAGGCCGACCCGACCGGGTTTATCCGCGGGATCAAGCGCGCGGTTATCGACGAAGTGCAACGCGCTCCAGATCTGATGCTGGCCATCAAGGCAAGCGTAGACGACGATCAGGAGCCCGGACGATTTCTGCTCACGGGCTCCGCAAATCTCGCGACCATTCCGGCAATTGCCGACTCCTTGGCCGGCCGAATGGCGGTCATTCCGCTTCTTCCTTTTGCGCAGGCCGAAATCCGATCAAGTCCGGGCCTCATGCTCGACAGGCTGTTTGCGGGGGACGAACCGGCCGTAGAGGGTGAGGTTGTTCTGGGCAAGGAATTGATGAGCATGGTTCTGGCTGGAGGCTATCCTGAAGCCTTAAGGCGAACCACGTTGGCCCGGCGCGTCTCGTGGCTCGAAGACTATGTCACTCTTATCCTAGATCGTGACGTGCGCGACGTTGCAAACATCGATCAGCTCGATCGTTTGCCGCGCCTCCTGAACATCCTTGCGGAACATGCCGGCCAATTGATCAACAATAGCAGCTTCGGTTCGGCGCTGGGATTGTCCGGCGTCACCGCTCAGAAATACATAGCAATTCTAGAGCGGCTATTCCTTGTCAAAACTCTAGTGCCATGGTCGAACAACCGGCTCAGTCGGCTTGTCAAAACTCCAAAGCTTCATTTCATCGATACAGGACTTCTGGCGGCTTTGCGCGAAGACGAACTGGCCAGACTATCCGACGATAAGACCCGATTTGGCGCCCTGCTAGAGAGTTTCGTCGTCTCCGAACTGATGAAGCTGGCATCCTGGTCCGAGAGACGCGTATCGTTTTCGCATTACAGAACGAAGGATCTTGATGAGGTCGATGTCGTGATTGAGGATCGGCGCGGGCGAATCATCGGTATTGAAGTGAAGGCGTCTGCGACCGTCAAATCCGATGATTTTCGCGGGTTACGTCAGTTGCAGGCAGCGGTCGGTGACCGTCTCGTGCGTGGCCTCGTTTTGCATGATCATGACCGTATCACGCCGTTTGCCGAACGCCTCCAGGCTGCGCCCCTCTCAATCCTGTGGTCGATGTGAAGTGGACTTACCGGTCTTAAGAGGTTTTGCTTGGTGGCAACGGTAGCGAGAAACGCTTTGCGTTGTTCACCGTAGCACCAAGGTCTGAAAGTTTGGGTGGTCGGCCGCTTACCGGGTGTTCCGTCGTCCAGATCTCTGCCAACTCCACCATGCGGACCGTGAGCGACGGATAACCTGCAACGATTTCCTCGGCGGTCGCGCCTTGGGTTCTCATGGCTGCAACCATTCTAACTGGAACGCGGGTTTTCTTGAAGACGGGTTCGCCGCCGCTGACACCCCTCACACATTCGATAGCGTTTTCGGCCTCACGAAGGGACAATTTAATCTCCAGAATCTTTGTCGGGGGTGACGAGTTCGACGTGGCTCACACCAAGCGCTTGGGCGATCTCATAGAGTGTGACGATGGAGGGGTTTCGCTTCCCTCTTTCGAGTCCGCTTAGATACTGTTGGCTGAAGCCGGAGCGCGCTTCCACATCCTCCTGTGTCAGGCCTTTTTCCCGACGGAGGCGGGCAAAATTCCGGCCGACCAGCTTGCGCATATCCATGCGCGGGAGATCAACGTTTACATACTTTAAGTTTATCAACTATAGTATGTAACTGAGATTTAAACCGATTTGCCTCCGCGGATACCGTAACCATCCGGCCAAGGCCGCGGGGCTTATGATTTCGCCTTGTCTGCCATGATGCGTTTGATCTTTTCCGGATCACATTGCTCGTCGAGAAGGAATTGGCGAACACCGCCTTCCCAGGACCGCGCGTCGGCGAGGAACTCCTGCAGGCTCTCGATGCCGCCGTCGGTAAAGGTTGTGATGCCCTCGTCGGTGCCGTCGTAGACATGGATCATCTCGCCGTAGTCGATGTTGTCGGAATTGCTGGCGATTTCTTCAAGCAACTCGAGGTTCTCACCGATCAGCGTGGCGACATATTCGATCGTGTAGACATGCGTCTGGCGCGCCATCAGGCCGCCACCTGCCGGGCGCTTCCGGCGGACCAGTTCCACGGCAACAGTTCCGGCAGCCTTGATACTGGAAGGCTGGGCATGCGGGCGAGCACGTCCGCCAGCCAGGCCTGCGGATCGATATCGTTCATCTTTGCCGAGACGATCAGGGAATACATGAAGGCAGCACGTTCGCCGCCGCGCTGGGAACCGGCGAATAGCCATGCCTTTCTTCCCAGAGCAATCCCGCGCAGAGCGCGTTCGGCGGCGTTGTTCGAAAGGCAAAGCCTGCCGTCGTCGAGGAACCGGGTGAAGGCTTCCCAACGCCCCGCCTTCTCGAACATGTAGTTGATCGCCTTGGCGACGGGATTGTGCTTCGACATTTGGGCACGCTGGGCCGTGAGCCAATCGTGCAACTCCTCGACGAGTGGACGAGCATGTTGCTGTCTCGCTGCGAGCCGCGCCTCGGCAGGCATGCTGTTTATGCCGCGTTCGAGGTCGAAGAGTGCGTCGATGCGGGCCACGGCTTCGAGCGCGACGGGCGATATCTCGTGGGCAGGCTTGCCCTTGCGCACGTTGCCGGCGATGTCGGCCAGTTCGAAGAACTTGCGCCGTGCATGGCTCCAGCAGAGCGCGCTCAGTACCGGCGCAGGGCCGCGGTCCGCACGGTAGAGGTCGTTGTAGCCACCATAGGCATCGGCCTGGAGAGTGCCATGCCACCCCACGAGATGCCTGTTTGGATGGGTCTTCTCGCGATCGGGGGAAAAGTAGAAGAGTGCCGCGGGAGGCGCGCCGCCCGCGAAGGGGCGGTCGTCGCGGACGTAAGTCCATAATCTTGCCTGCCGCGTTGCACCCCGCGCCAGAAGCGGCACGGTGGTATCGTCGCCATGCAGCCGTTCGGCGGCCAGAACATGGGCGCGGATCAGATCATGGATCGGCTGCAGCGCCGTCGCGCAAGCCCCGACCTGATCGGCCAGCGTGGAGAGGCTGAGATCGACGCCTTCCCTGGCGTAGCGCTCGGCCTGGCGGTTCAAGGGCTGATGCTGGCCAAACTTCTCGAACAGGATCGTGGCAAGCAGGTTAGGCCCCGCCCATCCGCGCGGCGTGGCATGGAAAGGTGCCGGTGGCTGGCTGATTTTCTCGCAATCCCGGCAGGTGAACTTATCGCGAACCGTCTGGATCACCTTCCACTGGCGCGGGATCGCCTCCAGCGTCTCGGTGACGTCTTCGCCCATCTTCACGATCCGGTCCGAGCCGCAGCAGGTGCATTGTGAGGGAGCTTCGATGATCAGGCGCTCGCGCGGCAGGTGCGCGGGAAACGGCTTGCGGGCTGGCCGGCGGCGTTCGAAGGCGGAGACATTCGTGATCTTCGCTGCCACGCGTTCCGCCGCGATCTCGTCCTCGGTGGCATCGGCCTCGAGTTCCTCGAGCTGCAATTCCATCTGGTCGATCAGCCGGGCGCGGCGTTCGGAGCTCTGGCCATACTGCTCGCGGCGCATTCTGGCGATCTCGAGCTTGAGGTGCCGGATCATCGCCTCGGAGGCCGTCACGACGGCGCACACCTGCGCGCGGTCGGCCTCGGCGGAGGCAGCACGCGCTTCTGATGCCGCAAGCGCGGCGCGCAATCTGGCTATTTCCGAAGCAGCATCATCCATAGCCGAAAGCTACCATGCAGCATGCCGAAAGCCCAACAAAAACAGAGTAATGCAGTCGATTAGCCTGCCTTCGAAGGCCGCTGCGTCCAACGTGGATTGCGCCAGTCGATACCTTCCAGGAGATATCCCAACTGCGCCGCCGATACCGGCACAGCGGAGCCATTCTGGCTGACCGGCCAGATGAACTTTCCGGCCTCCAGGCGCTTCAGGTAAAGCGACATGCCGACCCCGTCATGCCATAGCACCTTGACCAGATTGCCCCTGCGTCCCCGAAAGCAGAATATCTCGCCGCCATGGGGATCGCGGCCGAGGCCTTCCTGCACCTTCAGCGCCAGGCTGTTCATGCCGCAACGCATGTCCGTCACGCCACCCGCGATCCAGACCTTCACACCAGCCGGAAAGGCGATCATGACGCATCCAGAACCGGCAACAGCCGGGCGAGGATGATCGGATCAAGCGACGCCGGGATCGTCAACCGTCGACCGTTCGGCAGGCCGATCTCGATCCTTTTGTCATCTTCCGGCCGGGGCGGCGAGGCCTTCTCGCAAGATGCCGTCGCTGGCGGCGAAATCGACAGCGGCATGAAGCCAGGTGACGTCGAAACGCTTAGAAGGCCGTTCCGGTATTCCCGACGCCAGGTCGTCAATAGAGATCGCGACAACCCATAACGTCGCGCCGTCGCCGAACCCTGCCGAAAGCCCCGCAGGCTTTCCTCGACGATCCAAACCTTCTCTTCGTCCGACCAGTCCCGCCGACGACCAAGATCATCGGCGGACAAAACCTCAACGGGGGAAATCACTGTAGCGTATGACATAAGGCATGCACTTAAAGCCAATCAGCACATCAGGGCAGACGGCCTTCGGCGGAGGCATACCGGATACCTCGGTTCGAAGAAGGTTTACATCAGTGGTATATGGACGGTAATTGGACCGATAATGTTCAAAGCAAGTGCAGACGGGCCTGTGTCTGATACCAAACTCATATTGCGCCCACTTATCGGATTGATGAGTGATCAGCCGCCCGAAGAGATCGAGCGCCACGTCGTGCGCGAGATCGAAAAGCACCGTCGCCTGCGCGACGACGCCGTGATGCTTGAGGCAAAGCTCGACGGTGCGTCTGAGCCGGAATCGGCTCGGGAGGCTAGCCAAGACTATATCGCTGCCATGATCGCCGTCCACGCGCAGCAGACGGTGGTGTCAACGCTTCTCGACATTCTGGGCTATATTCCCGATATGCCGAAATCTAAGGGGCACTGACCTAGATCAGGCCGAACTCCTTGGCCATTGCGGTCGCCTGGGGCAAGCTTGTCTCGCCCAGCGCCGATTTGGCGTTGCGGAGGAAGAATGCGACATTGGCGTATGTTGTGTTCTCGATAATGGCGATGGCCTTCATGGACTTGCCTTCCGCAGACCAGCGCAGGCAGGTCAGTTCATCAGATTTCATGCGGATTGGGGTGTGATGCGTCGGCTTGGCGCCAAGACCTTCGAGCCTCGAATGCAATTGCGCGACCGCGGAAGCGGCAAGCACCCGGTTCAAAGATTGCCCCATCGCGAAATCGGCCTCTTCCGAAGCAAGCGTGAGCATTGCCATCCGGCCAAATCCCGTCTTGATCGGAATTGTGATACCAGAGCGTATCCCGAACTCACCGGCCTCTCCGTAAAAGTTCCTACGCTCCTTGCTCATCCTGAGGGATGCTTCGTTGGACCAGGCGAACGCTTCCAACTGATCGCGCGCGTTTCGCACGACGGGATCGATCAACGCGTAGGACTTCTCGAAATACCGCTGCTGCCACTCGACGTCATAGTTTGAGATCGCCGTCTGCGTCTCCGCCTGAAGATTGAGATAGGCATAGGCGCCAAATCCCGCTTCCCGGCTTAACTTTTCCAGGGTCGCCTTCACCGTGGCTTCGTCATGCGCCAAGGCGACCTGTTCGGTCAAACGCTCAAACCATTGGTTCAATTCATGGCCTCCTTTGCGTGAGGGTATGAACGCAACAAGGTTGCAGTCATAAGTGGCAGTACCCCTTGTCGGGGGCCCGGTAGCTCCGAAACGGAGGCGAAGCGCATGATCGCGCCCGCCTAAACCTGACTATTATGAGAAAGATTTTAGCCACGCAAGATTGTATTATGTCGTCGCGATTCAATTACATCGGCGATGACCATTTTGCGCCAAAGTCTATTCTATTGCCGATATGAATTCGGGAAAATTATATCCTGATCGACGAGCACGTTGAATTTGTAACCCGGTCGGATCCTGATGGTCGGCTGCACATTCAGATTTGTCGAGATTGTCTGCTCTGCGACACGACCGAACGATTCGGCAAAGTTCCGCCGCGCTGCATCCGAAGCCGTATCCTGCGTGGCCAGCGTCGAACTCTCCGGCATCGACATATCGATCCCAGTACCTATGATAGCGACAAGTGCTGCAGAACCGAAGGTTCGCCAGAGATGGCGATCAACCTTATCCTTGAGGCCGCCATACCCCTCGGCATCCGTGCCGGACATGCCGCCGATCTGAAGCGTCGAGCCGTTGGGAAAGATTATGTCGGTCCAGACGACCAGCACGCGCTCCTGCCCGAACGACACCTTGGAATCATAGCGACCGAACAGCTTTGCCCCCTGCGGGATGAGCAGCCGGTGGCCGGTGGCGCTGTCATAGACATTATGGCTAACCTGTGCCGAAATCCTCCCTGGAAGGTCAGAGTTCAAGCCCGTGATCATCGTGGCAGGAATGACCGATCCCCGCTTCAGCTCGTAGGGTGAGAATTGCGGGACCACTTGATTTGGCAAATAGCCAAGATCCTTGATGTCCTGGTTGAAAAAATCCTCCTTTGAGGTCTGCCCGTTATGATCGACGTTCTGTCCGAGCAAACCTGACTTCATCGCAGCGCTGTAGAGATCGGATGCACTGTTTGTCGTGGCACTGAGTGGTTGGCGGGCGCCGGCCCTCGTTTCGGAAGCGCTCTTCTGGACCTCGGAAACGTCTACCTTGAGCGGAGAATCGAGCGCTGTTGCCCGGGCCTGGAGGCTTGCCATCCTCTGACGCTGCGCTTCGCGGAGGATCTGCTCGTCCTGTTCCCGC
>Ga0066256_1005282_pt1 | contig 10796 bp, 11 predicted proteins | sample ThiBio_1000_biof_FD_87107 | JGI IMG/M metagenome (GOLD analysis project Ga0066256, IMG submission 87107) | Wastewater bioreactor microbial communities from Cape Town, South Africa - Thiocy_expt_1000_biof (version 2) | ecosystem: Engineered > Bioreactor > Thiocyanate-remediating >... | reverse complement strand
TTTAAGCCGGCGCGCGCAACTGTCAAACAAAATGCGCGGGACGTGCGAAATTTCCGGCAAGACGCGCCAAAGCTTTACGCCCTGTTAACCAAGATGTCGGTAAATTGACGCCATGCCGATCCCGCCGTTCCTGAAGCCCCGGATCCTGGTCGCCGCAACCGCGGCGCTGGCGCTCTCGGCCTGTTTCAGCACCCCCGACGTGATGAAGCGGAGCGATGCCAAACGCCCCGCCGCGACCAAGCAGCAGCGGCCGCAGCCGATCGGCGCCGCGTCCTTCAGCAGCCCAGAGGCGCAGCAATGCGCCTTCGATCTCAAACAGGCGGGGGTGCGCTTCACGCCGCTGCCCGATCAGGATCATGGCGGCGGCTGTACCTCGATCGATTCGGTCAAGCTGCTCGACATCGGCACCCCGGTGTCGAACCTCGGTCCGATGACCTGTCCGCTCGCGAAGAATTTCGCCGCCTGGGCGCAATATGCTGTCCGGCCCGCGGCGCGGAAATTCTTCGGGCAGGAGGTGGTGAAGATCGAAACCTTCGGCACCTACAGCTGCCGCAACATCTATGGTGGCCGGTCGGGCCGTCTGTCGCAGCACGCCTATTCCAACGCGATCGACGTGTCAGGTTTCGTCCTTGCCGACGGACGCCGGATCATGCTCGATGGCGGATGGAAGGGCGACCGGGCGTCGCAGGACTTCCTGCGTGCGCTGCACAGCTCGGCATGCCGCCGCTTCGGCACGGTGCTCAGCCCCGATTATAACGCCGCGCATTACAATCATTTCCACATGGACATGAGCGGCAACGGCTTCTGCCGCTGACCAAGCCCGCGCGCGGGCGTCTTGGCAAAGTCAACCGAAGCGGCTAGCCGTCCGCTAATGACAAAAGATAAACAGACCCATCGTTCGCGTTTTCACAAAGCCAAAGACGACGCCCAATTCGCCCAGCAGGCGACCTCGACCCCGCAGACCGCAAGCGAAGCCTATAAGCTCGCATTTCAGGATACCGACTTCCTGTTGCGCGAAGACCTGCGTCCGGTGCGCTTCCAGCTTGAACTGCTCAAGCCCGAACTGCTCCTCGACGAAGCGAAGATCGAATCGACGCTCGTCATCTACGGCTCGGCGCGTATTCCCGAACCCGATCAGGCCGACGGCCTCGAAGCAGCGGCGACCGACGATGCGTCGCGCAATATCGCGCGGCGACTGAAGGCCAAGGCGCGCTATTATGACGAGGCGCGCAAGCTGGCGCGGCTGGCGAGCCAGGTTCCCGTCGATGCCAATGGCGACCGCAATTTCGTCGTTTGTTCGGGTGGCGGCCCGTCGATCATGGAAGCCGCCAACCGCGGCGCGGCCGACGAGGGGCGCGAATCGATCGGCCTCAACATCGTGCTGCCGCACGAACAGGCGCCGAACCGTTACGTCACCCCGTCGCTGAGCTTCCAGTTCCACTATTTCGCGCTGCGCAAGATGCACTTCCTGCTGCGCGCGCGCGCCGTCGCGGTCTTTCCCGGCGGTTTCGGGACCTTCGACGAAATGTTCGAGCTGCTGACGTTGATCCAGACCGGCAAGATCAAGCCGATCCCGATCGTGCTGTTCGGCAAGCAGTTCTGGAACCGCGTCGTCGATTTCGAGGCGCTGGTCGAAGAGGGCGTGATCAGCGCCCGCGACCTCAAGCTCTTCACCTTCGTCGAACATGCCGAAGAGGCCTGGGACGTCATCCAGAGCTTCTACGCCAACGCCGATCATCACTAGGACCAGGAACCCCGAGGGCTTGGCCCTCGGGAAGCGAACGCCGAACGGATCGGGCTATTTCGACTGGTCTTCGAGGTAGAGGATCAGCGCCTGGCGATCGGCGGCGTCGATGACCCCGGCAAAGGCCATGCGTGTGCCGGGGACGGTCTTCATCGGATCGGCAAGATAGATATCGAGTGCGGCGGCGTCCCAGACGCCGCCCTTTGCCTTCATCGCGCCCGAATAGGCAAAGCCCGGATGCGACGCGACCGGGCGGCCGACGATGCCGTGCAGGTTCGGGCCGATACCGTTCGGGCCATCCTTGTCGATCGTGTGGCAGGCGGCGCAGCGCTTGAAAATCTGTTCGCCCATCGCCGCGGTCGGCGCGACGGCGGGCGTAGCCTGAGCCGCGGTTTCAGCCGCTCGCGCATCGCTCGCCGCCGTGTCCGCCGGCGGTGCGGCCTTGCCGCAACCGGCAAGGGCCAAAACGCCCGCCAGAAGGACGGGCGCGCGGCGCATTATTTCTTGGCTTCGGCGGGCGCGGGAGCCGCGCCTTCCGCCGGGGCGGCGGCCTTGTCGCCTTCGGCGGCCGGTGCCGCGCCATCCTTGCCCTCCGCCGGAGCGGCGGCATCGGCAGCCGGTGCCGCTTCGGGCGCGGGCAGCGGCAGGTTCGAACCCTGCGCGTTCAGATAGACGATCAGGTTGGCGCGATCCTCGGGGCTCGACAGGCCGGCGAACGACATTTTCGTGCCTGCCGCGAACTTGCGCGGGCTGGTCAGCCAATGGTCCATCTTTTCGAAGTCCCAGTTGCCGCCGACGCTCTTGAGCGCGTCGGAGAAGGCGAAGCCGCCCTTGCCCTGACCGATGGCTTCACCCATCGTGCCGTAAAGATTGGGGCCGATGCCATTGGCGCCGCCCTGATTGATCGTATGGCAGGCGGCGCATTTCGCGAACACCGCTTCGCCCTTTGCCGGATCGGCGGCTGCGAGCAGGTTGGGCAGCGGCACCGCCGCCGCGCCGCCGCCGCCACCCGCTTCGGCATCTTCGATAGGAAATCCGGGCTTTTCAGGGGCATGGCTCGCACCCAGCATGCCGGTGCCGATCGTCAGGCCCAGCGCGCAGATACCGGCGAAGAGAGCCCAGCCGGCGATAGTATTGTTGCGGTCGTCCATGTCAGGCCCCGTTCGCTGGCGCCCACCCCGGGCGCATCTATTGATTTGGACGCTCCCTTACTTGGGCATGGGCGGGGGCGCAAGGGGATGAAATGTCCCGGCGGCATGCGCACGTTCGGTTGCCTCCGCATCGCCGGGCCGCTATGCGCCGCGGCGCGGTTTTCTGGAAGGCGTTCATGGGCAGCTATTCGGCTTCGGCACAAAGACTGGTCGACACGATGACGGCGGCGGCGCTCGCCGATCCCGCGCGGGGGCTGGCCTTTCAGGGCGCGCCCGGCGCGAACAGCGACCTTGCGGCGCGCGAATTCGACTCGCAGGCGCTGCCGCTGCCCTGCTACAGCTTCGAAGATGCGATCGAGGCGGTGCGCGACGGGCGCGTCGACCGCGCGATCATTCCGATCGAAAACAGCCTGCATGGCCGCGTCGCCGACATTCATTTCCTGTTGCCCGAATCCGGCCTGTCGATCGTCGGCGAACATTTTCTGCGCATCCGCCACGGATTGATGAGTCGCAATCTTGGCCCCGTCACGCGCGCGATGAGTCACGAACAGGCGCTGGGACAGTGCCGCCACTGGCTGCGCGCGCACCATATCTCGCCGATCGCGCATAGCGACACCGCGGGCGCGGCAGCCTGGGTCGCCGACAGCGACGAGGTCGGGCTGGCCGCCGTCGCGCCGCCGCACGCCGCCGATCTTTACGGGCTGACGCTGCACGAATCGGGCATCGAGGATGCCGATCACAATATGACGCGCTTCGTCGTGCTGGCGCGCGAACCGCTTGCCGACATGCCTGCGGATGTGCCCCGGATGACGACCTTCATCTTCGAGGTGAAGAATATTCCGGCTGCGCTCTACAAGGCGCTGGGCGGCTTTGCGACCAATGGCGTCAACATGACGAAGCTCGAGAGCTATCAGGACGGCGGCAGCTTTGCCGCGACCAAATTCTATGCCGATATCGTCGGCGCGCCGGGCGAGGAAAATATCGACCGCGCGCTGGAGGAACTGGATTTCCAGACCAAGACGCTGCGTCTGCTCGGTACTTACCCACAGGCGCGCGTCCGCGGCTGATCGGCCTCAGGGTTCGCGGCGCGACAGGGTGCGCGCCAGCGTCAGGCTCTGGATCACGAACAGCGTCACCAGAATGCTCGCCACGCCGAGCCCGAACAGGTCGAGCGGCGAGAAATGGCTGCCCAGAACGCGCTCGTCGCCGAGCGCAGGCATCGCGAGCGTCAACGCCATCAGCATCAGCCGCAATTCGGTCGGCCCGCCCGCAAGGTAGGAAAGGCGAAATTCGCCGACGACCTTCGCCGCAAGGAAAGTGTGGATCGACAGCAGGAAATAGCCAACAACCCCCAGCAGCGCGACATCGAAGCGCAGGAAAGGGCTCATCCCCATGCTTGCGACCATCAGGAAGGTCGCGATCGCATCGACGCTATGGTCGACGAAATAGCCATAGGTCGGCCGCTCGATCTTGCGCCAGCGCGCCAGGCTGCCGTCGAGCGAGTCGCCGAACCAGTTGACGACATAGCCGGCGAGCGACAGCGCCAGCCAGCCGCTGCCGAGCCAGCTCAACAGATAGCCGCCCGCGACCATCAGGGCGCCCGCAAAGCCGAGCGCCGTGAGCTGGTCGGGCGTTACCCAGGCGGGCAAACGCGCGCATAGCCAGTTGAGCAGGCGGCGCTCGCCGCGTGCAAGAATATTCTGCTGGATACGCGTCGCCACTGGCGCGCGCTTGTCCGCATTGTTCATTGGATGTTCGCCTTTTCCGGCCCCATCACATATCTGCGCCCTGTCATCAAATTGTCATAGGCTCCGCGCCGCTACGCGCAAGCCTTAACCCGCGCGGCCGGGCGCAGGCGAAGCGCGTTTCGGCGCCCGTATCGCGCGGTCAGCGCAGTCTCAATCCTGCCAAGGGCCGATTTCGCCGACGTCGCCGACGGTGCGAAAGCGCACCGCGCCATCGACCCATGCCACTTCCCACATCGGTGCCGGGCGCGCCCATTCGCCGATCACGAACAGCGGCAGCCGGTTCGCGGCGACGAACGCCAGATCGTCCGCAGTCGGCCCGGGAATGATCGTTTCCATCCGTTGATGCAGCCGCACCACCGCCAGCGTCCCCGGCGGCGGCGCGGGCAGCGACTGCCGTGCCGGAAAGGCAAGGCTCGCCATGACCGCCGGATAGCCCTTGCCGTCGCGCGTGAGGAGCAGGATTTTGTCGGGATTGGCATAGGGGCCGCCGGTCGGACGCCCCGCGACCTTGCGCCCGTCGATCGCCGCAAATTCGCGCAGATCCTGATCGGCGACGGGGGACGGGGCCGTCGTCTCGACGCCCGGGGCTGCGGCTGCAGGATCGGCTGCCTGCACCGCGAACAACAGGAGCGCAGCGATCAATGCGCGTCGCCCCAGCTCTTTCCGGTGCCGACTTCTACCTCCAGCGGCACCGACAGCTCGTGCGCGGCCGCCATCTCGCGACGGACCAGCGCGTCGACCGCGCGGGCGGAATAATGCGAGGCCATCGAATCCGTCGCGAAGACGTGCGAGAGATCGACATTGTCTGGCGGCAGTGGGGCGCCCAGACTCTCCACGTCTTCCCGAAACGCATTGAGGGTTCCGTCCTTCACCTTCCCGCGGTGTTGCAGATCCCGTACCCAGAGCTTGAGGTTGCGCAGCTGGAAGGCGCCATCGAAGGGATGGGTCGTCAGCGCACGGCTCGCGCGGCGGCGCGTTTCCTCCCGATTCCAGAGCAGCGCCATATCATGTCCGAGCAGCACCTTGGCGCGCGGCGCAGCGGCGAGCGTGAAATCGAAGGAGCGCTGTTCGCGGCAGATGATCGTGCACCGCTCGTCCAGACGCGCAAGCACATCCTCGTGGCCGCGGATGCTGTGCGGCAGGATGATGAGTTCCTCGCAGCGGTCGAGATTGACGGCGATGAAGCTGCTCACATTATGATAGGGCATGACCAGATTGCCGCCGCCCCCGATGATGACGCGGCTGGGCTTGCTCAGCCGGTCGTTGAGAGTGACGGGAGAATAAGCGAGGCCGATGCGATCGAAGAATTGGTAGGTGGCTTCGGCGATGAGGGAATCGCCCGCATTCCCGCTGTTGGGAGCAAAGACGGTCTCGCGCGCGTCGCCAGCCAGAAGCAGTGCCTTGAGGCCCTGCGCGTCGATTTCCTGCACCTGGGGGCTCCCTTGCTCAGCCAATGTTCCGCCTGATCCGGCGCAGCAGCCCGGCCGCCTCGCGCAGCAACGGCGTGCGGTCGATCAGCCGCGGTGCGCGAGGGGCGCTGGTGGCCCAGTTCGGGCAGGGCGAGCCAGGTTGAGAGTTCGGGATGATCCCTGCGCAGCCAGCTATAGGCGCCATCCACGTGCATCGGGCCGCCTGCGGGATCGCCCGGCGCGCGCGTGAGGATGCGTTCCAGATAGGGCACGGCCACCGTCATCGCCTGCGCGGAGAAGGCGAGGAAATGCGTCGTCCGGATGCGCTGCTCGGGCGCCGCTTCATGGATGGGCCCCTGTTCGGGCTGTCCGGCATAGGGTTCATAGCCGCCATAGAAGATCGACCAGGGCCTGGCGGCGAGTGCTTCGAGCGCAGCGGGCATGAGGGCCTCGATGTCCGGCGCGAAGTCGAGGTCGTCTTCGAGGATCAGCAGGCGCTGGACGCCATCCGCGCGTGCTTCCTGCAGGATCGACAAATGGCTGCCGAAGCAGCCGCGCGCGCCGATCGATGGGAAGCCGCCCGCGTCCTGCGGCCGAAAGGCGTCGTGAAAGTCGATCTGGCCGCCGAGCGCAAGGCCCATGCGGGCAAGCTCCGCTGCCATCTCCCGGCGCCGGTCCTGTCGATGCCTGAGGTTGATGATCCGGATGCGGTCGAATGTATCGAGCAGCATCTGGCCGGCTCTCGTTGGCATCGATCTTCCCACTCTTTGTCCCGTTCGGACATGTTAACCCAAGCCGTTCCCAAGCGGGATTGGCAATCTAAGCCCGAATTTGCAACGGTCCTTTTAGGTTCGATGCCGTAAGGATTCGTTACTTGTCGGGGGCTGGGTCATCGTGCCGATCCGCCTTCGTATCTGGCCTTTTTCCCCGCGAGCGTAATGGCGTTCCTCTTCCTGCGCGAAAGGGAGCAGCGCTGTTCCCGATTTCTCACGTGATCGATGCAGCCAAAAAAAAAAGCCCCGCCGGAGCGGAGCTTTTCTTGTTTACTGATCCAGGAACGAGCGCATCTTGCGGCTGCGGCTCGGATGCTTGAGCTTGCGCAGGGCCTTTGCCTCGATCTGGCGGATGCGCTCGCGGGTCACGCTGAACTGCTGGCCCACTTCCTCAAGGGTGTGGTCCGTGTTCATGCCGATGCCGAAGCGCATGCGCAGCACGCGCTCCTCGCGCGGGGTGAGGCTGGCGAGGACGCGGGTGACCGTCTCCTTGAGATTGGCCTGAATGGCCGCATCCACCGGGATGATCGCGTTCTTGTCCTCGATGAAGTCGCCGAGGTGCGAGTCCTCCTCGTCGCCGATCGGCGTTTCGAGGGAGATCGGCTCCTTGGCGATCTTCATCACCTTGCGCACCTTTTCGAGCGGCATGGAGAGGCGCTCTGCCATTTCCTCGGGCGTCGGCTCACGGCCCTGCTCGTGCAGGAACTGGCGGCTGGTGCGCACCAGCTTGTTGATCGTCTCGATCATGTGAACCGGGATGCGGATGGTGCGGGCCTGATCCGCGATGGAGCGCGTGATCGCCTGCCTGATCCACCAGGTCGCATAGGTCGAGAACTTGTAGCCGCGGCGATACTCGAACTTGTCGACCGCCTTCATGAGGCCGATATTGCCTTCCTGGATGAGGTCCAGAAACTGCAGGCCGCGGTTCGTGTACTTCTTCGCAATCGAGATCACGAGGCGGAGATTGGCCTCGACCATCTCCTTCTTCGCGATGCGCGCCTCGCGCTCGCCCTTCTGCACCATGTTCACGATGCGGCGGAACTCGGGGAGCGAGGTGCCGGTCGACTGGCCGATCTCGGCGACCTCGGAGCGGATGCGCTCCACGGCTTCGGACTCGGCGGCGACGAACGCGGCCCACTTCTTGTCGATCTTGCCGACCTTCTCAAGCCAGGCGTCGTCCTGCTCATGGCCGACATAATGATCGAGGAAGTCCTTGCGCGACACCTTGTGGCGCTCGGCGAGGCGCAGCATCTGGCCGCCAAGCGTCGTCAGGCGACGATTGAAGGCATAGAGCTGGTCAACAAGATATTCGATCTTCTGCTGGTGGAACTGGACGCTCTCGACTTCCGCCGTGAGGTCCTCGCGCAGCTGCATCTCGCCGTTGTTGAGCGCGGTGGACCATTCGATGATGGCGTTGAACGTCGTCGGGCTCTCGCACAGGCCCAGGATCATCGTGTCCCGACCAGCCTCGATCCGCTTGGCGATGGCGATCTCGCCCTCGCGGCTGAGCAGCTCCACGGCGCCCATCTCGCGCAGATACATGCGGACCGGGTCGTCCGTGCGGTCGACCGTTTCCTTCTTCTTCTCGCCGACATTGCCCGAGCCGTCGTCTTCCTCGCTCGCGCTGTCCGCCGTATCGGCCTCGGCGTCCTGCTCGGCCTCGGCGTCCTCGCCCTGCTCGTCATTCTCGACGATGTTGACGCCCATGTCGTTCAGGGCCGACATCACGTCCTCGATCTGCTCGGAGGACATCTGGTCCTGGGGCAGGGCGTTGTTCAGTTCGTCATAGGTGATGTAGCCGCGCTTCTTGGCGCGGGCGATCAGCTTCTTGATCGATGCTTCGTTGAGATCGAGCAGCGGCGCATCGCCACCCTCTTCGGTGCCAGCTTCAGTCTGATTGATCTTGCTCGCCATGCGTCGCCTTGCTCCGTGGCCATGCGCCCCACACGCAGACCGAAATGTTCACTCGTCCTGGGGTTGGGTCAGTTCTGCGACACGTGCCGTCAGATCTGCCTTGAGCTTGCGCAGGGATTGCTGCCGGGCATAACCGGCCTCATCCAGATTCTCCGCCATCGCCCGCGTGACCGCCGCCAGCTCCGCCTCAATGCGCGGCATCGCCACAATCACCGCGATTGCCTCAGCCAGGTCGCGCTGCGCGCGCCTTCGGTCGGCTTCGGCCCGGGTGAAAGTGAAGTGCAAAGCATCGGCGCGGAGCAACCCCTTCGCCATATTATACAGATCACGTTCGCCCAATATGGTAAGGAGCCGCTCTGTTTCAACCGTTTCTTCGTGGTCGGCCGCGTCGATCAGTGCATCGAGTAGTCGCGCGAATCGCTCGTCCTGCGGCACGAGGCTGGCGAGCGCCTCCCGATGGACGAGAATCTCGCCCGGAAAACGCAGCAATCCGGCCAGCACGGCGCGCAGCAGCAGCGCGTCGGCGCTGCTCTCGCGCAGGGCCATCGCCTCGGCCGTGGGCGGCGGGGGAGGGGGCGTCCAGCGACCATTGCGCACCGTGCCGCCCTGCCGTCGCTGGAAGGGCGCCGAGCGCTCTGGCTGGGCGCGGGGCGCGAAGAACAGGGCGTCGTAGCGCTCCTTGAAAAGGCGATTGTAGAGCGCGCGGATGTCCCCATCCGCAATCGTGGCGGTGAGCGCGGCGAGTCGCTGCTTGAAACCGGCGCGCGCTTCGGGCGTTTCCAGCGGCATCGCGGCATGCTCGCTGCGCCAGAGGAGTTCGGCGAGCGGTATGGCGGCGGCAAGCACCTCCTCGAACGCGCCAACGCCCGAGGCACGCAGGAGGTCGTCCGGGTCTTGCCCCTTGGGCAGCGTGGCGAAGGCGAGGCTGTGGCCGGGCCTGAGCAGGGGCAGGGCCCGATGAGCGGCACGCAGGGCGGCGCGCTGGCCGGCGCTGTCCCCGTCGAAGCAGAGCACCGGCGTCTCGACCATCGACCATAGCCGCTCGATCTGATGCTCGGTGAGCGCAGTGCCGAGCGGGGCCACGGCTTCCGCGATGCCCGCCTGCGCGATCGCGATCACGTCCATATAGCCCTCGACCACCACGATCCGGCCGGACTTGCGCGCGGCGGGCGCGGCCTTGTCCAGATTGTAGAGCGTGCGCCCCTTGTCGAAGAGCGGCGTCTCGGGCGAGTTCAGATATTTGGGCTCGCCCTGGCCGAGGATGCGGCCGCCAAAGGCGATGACCCGCCCGCGCTGATCGCGAATCGGGATCATGAGGCGGCCCCGGAACCGGTCGTAGCTCTCGCGGCCCCCATCCTCGGGCTGGATCAGCATGCCGGTCTCGACCAGCATTGGCTCGGGGAAGGACTTCAGCGCCTCCTTGAGCCTGCCCCGGCTGTCCGGCGCGAAGCCGAAGCCGAAGGCGCGGCGCGTGCCCTGGCTGATGCCGCGCTCCATCAGATAGGCGCGCGCCTCGCGGCCGTCCGCCCCGTCCAGCTGCGCCACGAGCCAGTCCTGCGCCGCGCTGGTCACGTCATGGAGCGACTGGGCCTTCTCGGCGCGTTTCGCCGCGCGCGGATCGGGGGCAGGGACTTCCATGCCCGCCGCCGCCGCGAGTTCCTTCACCGCATCGAGGAAGGGCAGGCCGCGCTGGTCGGTCATCCAGCGGATCGCATCGCCATGCGCGCCGCAGCCGAAGCAATGGTAGAAGCCCTTCTCGTCGTTGATCGTGAAGCTGGGCGTCTTCTCGTTATGGAAGGGGCAGCAGGCCTTGTATTCGCGGCCTGCCTTCTGAACCTTGATCGTCTTGCCGATCAGGGTCGAGAGCGTCGTGCGCGCGCGCAGTTCGTCCAGCCATTGGGGGGTGAGGCTCATGGGCTCCCGCTCCCGCTTTCGTTCTTCTCCCCTCCCGCTCGCGGGAGGGGTTGGGGGAGGGCATTCAGCACGTCGTGATTCCAGAAGCGCAGAATGCGATATCCTTTGCCCGTCAGAAACCGGGTACGGCCCTCGTCCTGCTC
>Ga0066256_1002661_pt1 | contig 10797 bp, 8 predicted proteins | sample ThiBio_1000_biof_FD_87107 | JGI IMG/M metagenome (GOLD analysis project Ga0066256, IMG submission 87107) | Wastewater bioreactor microbial communities from Cape Town, South Africa - Thiocy_expt_1000_biof (version 2) | ecosystem: Engineered > Bioreactor > Thiocyanate-remediating >... | reverse complement strand
GGCCCGGGAGAGCGCGAACAGGGCGCTCTCGCCCCCCCCCGCCCCGACGCCGACGCCGACGGTCGACGAGACCCCCCCCCCGCCGCCGGCGCCGACGTCCAGTGCCGCGCCAACGCCGAGCTCCGCTGCGTGGAGCGATCCGAGCGACACGAAGAAGTCCGTGCCGAGCAAGACCGCGCCGGTCCCGACTTCACCGCCGCCGGTCCCGACGCCGCTTCCGAAGAGCAAGCCGCCCGCGCCGGCGAAGCCGTCGTCGACCGAAGACTTCGGTAGCTTCGGAAGCCTCGGCGGCTCCTCCGGGTCGGGCGTGGGGAAGAAGTCGGGGAGCTCGTTCACCGATAGTCCCAGCCCTCCGTCGAAGGCCTACTCCGACTCCAAGACGCCGCCCAAGAAGAAGTAGCCGCAGGGCAGGACGAGCGGGCGCGTGCTAGGTATGAAGCGTGAGCTGTCTTACCTTGGCGCGCGCTGCTGCGCTCGCTGTCGTGGGCCTGGTCGTCGGCGTCGCGTGCACGTCGGATCCGGGTAGCGGTGGAGCGACGTTCTGCGGCGCGGCGCGAACGGCGGCCACGAAGTGCAAGGAGCCGACGGACTGCGACCAGGCGCTCGCGGCGAGCTGCACGAGCCTCGACAAGGCGCTCTCTCCTTCGATCCTCGAGGCGGCGCGTGATTGCCTCGAGTCCGGCGCCTGTGGGACGCAGAACTGCCCCGGGCGCGCCCGGAGAGCTACTGCACGTTCTGCGCTCCCGACGTCGCCAACTGCGAGGACCAGTTCTACGCGAAGAAGGGGAAGCTCCCGGGGACGCTCGTCCTCCCATACAGCGCGGACGTCGCCGCCGCCGTCGACGCGGAGTGCACCGGCGATCGCGATACGTGTCGCTCCGGGTTCGCCGCCTGCGCGAACGCGACGATCGCTCGCGTCCTCGGCGAGACGCTCGACGCCGACATCGCCGACTGTGTCGCGGGCAGCCTCCTCCGTGACGGCGACAACGGCACCGGGCCCGGCGGTGGGCCTCAGGTCGCGACGTGCACCCCGGCGAATTGCGACGGATGCTGTCGCGACGACAAGTGCGAACAAGGCACGACCGAGGCATAGGGCTGTTGCGACGGCGATACCTGTCTACCGGGCACCGCGAAGGACAGCTGCGGCGGCGAGGGCGGCGCGTGCCGCTCCTGTACGACGCAAGGCGCGTCGTTCGTCTGCTCCAACCAGACGTGCATCGACGGCTCCTGCCAGGCCACCTGCGTCAACGGCTGCTGCTCGTCCACGGGATGCCAGCCGGGTAACACCGCGAGCGCTTGCGGCACCGGCGGAGAGGCCTGTATCGACTGCGGCTACGGCCGCACCTGCAGCGCAGCGAAGGCGTGCGCGATCGATCCGAACGCGCTCTGGGACGTCTACGTGTCGTTCGCGGTCGTGCCCGACAAGAACGCGTCAGGCGCATCGTGGGACGTCCTCGGCGGCGCTCCCGATCCCTATCTCGTCGCCTACTCGAGCCTCGGCGCGAGCTCGCACTCCGGCCAGACGAGCGTGCAGAACGACACGACGGTGCCGTTCTGGGCGGAGGTCCCGCTCAAGGGGATCAAGGCCTCCGAGCTGCTCAACAACCTCTCGTTCGACATCTGGGACGAGGACGTCGACTTCGACGACTACATCGGCGGCTGCAAGATCCCGCTCACGGCCGCCATGTTCGACGGCTCGCTCCAGTCGCACGTCTGCCCCGCGAGCGCCGGTCGCGTCTCCGTCGAGCTCTACTACCGGATCCGCAAGCCCTAGCCCGAATGCTCCAAGGTCCATTGGCTGCGTCGCCGAGTGATCGATGGTCCTTCGGCTGCGGTCGCCGAGATGATCCATGCTCCTTGGGGCTGCGCTCGCCGAGTGACCGATCGTCGTCGGCTGCGGTCGTCGAGCTGCCCTGACGCTAGAGCGCGTCGAGGACGATGCGCCGTGGGGGCCTGCGCCGCGCATGTCGCGTCATGGCCCAACGACGACGAGCAATGGGCGTGATGCTGCGCCGCGAACATCGCGTCAGGGCATGGCCCAACGACGACGAGCAACGGGCGCGAGGCTGCGCCGCGCACGTCGCGTCGTAGGGCACAAACGACGACGAGCGGCGGGCCTGGGGCCGCGCCGCTCGCGTCTAGGTTGCGCTACTCGTGAGCGCGTCGATCAGCGGGGGCCGCCGCCGCCGCGCGGGCCGCGGTCGCGTCCACCGCCACCACGCGGGCCGCGGTCACGTCCGCCGCCACCGGCGCCGCGCGAGGGCGGGGGACCCGCCTCGCGGGAGGCCGTCATCCGCGCCTTCGCGCGCTCGCCCTCTTCGCCCTCGGGGAGCGGGAGGAGCTCGCGGCGCGAGAGGCGGATCTTGCCGTCGCGACCGACCTCGATGACCTTGACCTCGACCTCGTCGCCTTCCTTCATGACGTCGGTGACGCGCTCGACGCGCGTGTGCGCCATCTCGGAGACGTGGAGGAGGCCGTCGGTGCCGGGGAAGATCTCGATGAACGCACCGAAGTCGGTGATGCGCTGGACCGAGCCCTTGTAGGTGGCGCCGACCTCGGGCTCCGCGGTGAGGCCCTTGATGATGTCCATCGCCTTCTTCACCGCGTCAGAGTCGCTCGACGCGATGTTGACGGTGCCGTCGTCCTCGACGTCGATCGCGACGCCCGTCTGGTCGACGATGCCCTTGATGGTCTTGCCGCCCGGTCCGATGATGATGCGGATCTGGTCCGGCTTGACCTTGAGGGTTGTAATCCGTGGTGCGTACTGCGAGAGATCCGCGCGCGGCTGGGCGAGGATCTCGTTCATCTTGCCGAGGATGTGCATGCGGCCTTCGCGGGCCTGATCGAGCGCCTGCGAGAGCACCTGGCGGTTGAGGCCGGCGATCTTGATGTCCATCTGGATCGCGGTGATGCCCTTGTCGGTACCGCAGACCTTGAAGTCCATGTCGCCGAGGTGGTCCTCGTCGCCGAGGATGTCGCTCAGGATGACGAAGCGCGTGCTCGCCTGATCGACCGGGCCGTCGGTGATGAGGCCCATCGCGATGCCGGCGACCGGCGCCTTGATCGGGACGCACGCGTCCATGAGGCAGAGCGAGCCGCCGCAGACCGCAGCCATCGAGGAGCTGCCGTTCGACTCGAGCGTCTCGGAGACGATGCGGATCGTGTACGGGAACTTCTCCTGCTCCGGGATCATCCGGACGAGGGCGCGCTCGGCGAGGGCGCCGTGACCGATCTCGCGACGACCGGGGCCGCGCATCGGCTTCGTCTCGCCGGTCGAGAACGGCGGGAAGTTGTAGTGGAGGAGGAAGCGCTTCCAGCGCTCGCCGGTGAGGGCGTCGATCTTCTGCTCGTCGGCGCTCGTGCCGAGCGTCGTGGTGACGACGGCCTGCGTCTCGCCGCGCTGGAAGAGCGCCGAGCCGTGCGTGCGGGGGAGGATGCCCGCCTCGATCGAGATGTTGCGGATCGTCTTGCCGTCACGGCCGTCGATGCGCTTCTTCTCGCGGAGCACGTAGTCGCGGACGACGTGGTACTTGCGCTCGTCGAACTCCGCCTTGATGAGCTTCTCGTGCTCGGCGAACTTCTCGGCGCCGAGGTCCGCGGTGAGCGCGGCGACCATCGCGTCCTTGGCGGCCTTGTAGGCGTCGTAGCGCTTCTTCTTTTCCTTGATGAGCGACGCCTCGAGGATCTTCGCGTCGACGACCGGCGGGATCTTCGCGGCGACGTCCGCCGGGAGCGCCTTCGGCTCGAACGGGCGCTTCGGCTTGCCGACGGCCGCGCGGAGCTTCTCGATGAGCTCGAGGATCGGTTGCGCCGACTTGTGCGCGAACATCAGCGCGTCGATGACGTCGGACTCCTGCGCCTCGGCGGCGCCGCCCTCGACCATCACGATCGCTTCCTTGGTGCAGGCGACGATCATGTCGATGTCGGACGCCGTCTGCTGCTCGAGCGTCGGGAAGGCGACGAACTCGCCGTTGACGCGGCAGACGCGGACGCCGACGAGCGGGCCCGCCCACGGGATGTCCGAGATGTGGAGCGCCGCGCTGGCGCCGGTGAGCGCGAGCACGTCGGTCGGGTTCACCTTGTCGGTCGAGAGGACCGTCGCGATGATCTGCGTGTCGCCCTTGTAGCCGTCCGGGAAGAGCGGTCGGCACGGGCGATCCATGATGCGGCAGGTAAGGATCTCCTCGTCACGGAGGCGACCCTCGCGCTTGAAGAAGCCGCCGGGGATCTTGCCGGCCGCGAACGTCTTCTCGACGTACTCGCAGGTGAGGGGGAAGAAGTCGAGGCCGGGGCGCTCGTCGCCACCGACGACGGTGACGAGGACGACGCTGTCGCCGTAGGTGATGAGGATCGAGCCGTGCGCCTGCTTGGCGAGACGGCCCGTTTCGAAGGTCATCGGACGACCGTTGACCATCACGGATTCGCGAACGAAGGACATGTTGTTGTGACTCCTGCCTAGAAGGCCCCCACGTCGGCGTGGGAGCAGATGGCGCCGCTGTCGTGCGGCTTCACGCCGGGCCTTCTTCGTCGAACCTTCGTTCCTCGGTTCGTGCGCTCGAAGCGGTCGGCCTCGCGCGCAGGAATCGAAGAGTGAAGGTGGTCTTGGTCAGCCCAGAGGTTGCTGCAGTTGCTGCAGAGACGACGAAGGGGACCGCACTGCTTCGTGCTGTCCCCTTCGGGAGAACGCTACTTGCGGAGGTTGAGCGCCGCCACGGTCTTGCGGTACCGGTCGAGGCTCGACTTCTTCAGGTAGTTGAGGAGGCGACGGCGCTTCGAAACCAGCTTGAGGAGACCACGACGCGAGTGGTGGTCCTTCGAGTGGGTCTTGAAGTGCTCGGTGAGGTACGAGATGCGCTCGGTGAGGAGAGCAATCTGGACCTCGGGCGAGCCCGTGTCGGACTCGTGCGTGCGGAACTTCCCGATGAGCTCCGTCTTCTTCTCGGTATGAAGGGGCATTTCAGTGACTCCCCCGGAAACACTGGCCGCATGCGAATGGCGAATGTACCGGGTGTGAAGGGCTTCCTGCAGTCTCGTCCGGCCGAAATTGCTGCCATCAACGCCGGGGAAACCAGAGGGGCCGCGTGAAGCCTCCGGACCCTCCCATGGAAATCCTTCGTAATAACAACGAAGAGTCGACGTGGGTGGACGGAGACGGGCGCAGTATAGGCGCGGGATTTGTCGCGTCAACAGGACCGTAACCGGGTACGATCCCCCTCTGCCATGGCGAGCACGCCTGCACGCATCCCGGAAACCGGCCCCGCTGGCGCGTCGCGAGTCATCGAGGGGACGCAAGATACGGAGCGTCCGCCCGCGCTCGCGGACAACGAACAGACTCAAGCGGACGTAGGCGCCGCGCTTCGAGGCCTTCGGCCGGATCATCTCCACGAGCCCGCGTCGGGTATCGCCGAAGCCACGAAGGTGGGGCCGGCGCCCGATCCCGGCAAGCTCGCAGCGGTCACGGTCGGCCCGCCGACGCCACGCGGTCTCCGCGCGGCGCCGATCTCGAGTCCTGGCCAGCCGGCGCCGGCGCCGGCGCCGGCGTCGGCGTCGGCGTGCAACCCGCGCGTGGGGGCGCCGAAGCTCGCAGCGGCGCGGCCGCCTTTGCCCACGCGCGGCGCCACTGTCGCGGGGGCCCCTGCGGCGTCGTCCCCGCGTCCGCCCGTGCCGTCCGGTGATCCGACAGGGCCGCAACTCACGCGTGCGCTCCGCGCTCCGCCGGCGAGCGCAAACGCGAGCGTGGTGCATGCTCCTGAACCGTCGTTCCAGAGCGAGGGCACGAGCATCGGTCTCGCGCCGCTGTCTCCACCGGTGCCGCCGCCGCAGCCTCACGCCAACCTCCCGATGTCGCCCTCGCTCTCGGGCGTCGACGTGCCGCGCACGCGCCGCTGCACGAGCTGCAACGAGCTCTATCCCGCGGACTTCCTCGTGTGTCCGCGCGATGCGACGCCGCTTGTGGCGGCGCCGACCGACGTCGATCCGCTCGTCGGCAAGCTCATCGGCGAGACCTACCAGATCGTGCGTGTCGTCGGCGAAGGCGGCATGGGCCGCGTCTACGAGGCTCGCCACCTGCGGCTCAAGGAGCGGCGCTTCGCGGTGAAGTGCCTGCACGCTGATCTCGCGCGCAACCCGGAGATGGCAGCGCGCTTCCTTCGCGAGGCCGAGAGCGCGAGCTCGATCAAGCACGAGAATGTCGTCGACGTCTTCGACGTCCATCACCTTTCGGACGGGACTCCGTATCTCGTCGGCGAGTTCCTCGAGGGAGAGGAGCTCGCGGACTACGTGCGGAAGCGTGGCCCGCTCGAGCCGCGCTTGGCGGCGAAGGTCGCCCGCCAGGTCTGCGACGCGCTCTCGGCCGCGCACGAACGCGGCATCGTCCATCGCGACATGAAGCCGGAGAACATCTTCGTTCTCGGCAACTCGATCGGCGCCGTCGAGCGCGGTGAGTCACGCACGCTCCACGTGAAGGTCCTCGACTTCGGCATCAGCAAGGCGGGGCCGGGCGACCACTCCAACCTCACCCGGACGGGCGTGATCATGGGCACGCCGAGCTACATGGCGCCGGAACAGGCGCGCGGGCGTCAGGTCGATCACCGTGCCGACGTCTACGCCGTCGGTGCCTGCCTCTACTTCATGGTGACGGGGCGCCGGCCGTTCGACTCGGATGACCCCACGTCGACCCTCTCGATGGTGCTCACGGAGGACCCGGTTCGCCCGCGCGAGATCGATCAGCGCATCCCCGAGATGCTCGAGCTCGTCATCCAGCGTGCGATGGCGAAGGACGCGAACGAGCGCTACGCGACGATGAGCGAGCTCGAGAAGGCGCTCGCCATGGCCACGGGAAAGTCGAGCCTCGCCATCCCGTCGGGAGGCGCGATGCGTCCGATCCCCATCTCCGAGCCTTCGATCCAGGTGAGCGGCGCCGCCCGGGCATTCGACGTGGCGAAGGCGATGCTCGGGAGCGGCTCTCTCCCGCCGCCCTCGCAGCACACCGGTAATCTCGCTCGAGCGGCACGGCCCACGATCGTCGTCACGAGCGTGGCGATCGGTGCATGGCTGATCGGCGGGACCGTCGCCGCGCTCGCAGGGCTGGTGCGCGTCCTCCACGACGGAGAGATCACGCTTACCGAGTCGCTGCTCCTCGTCGTCGGTTGTCTCTTTGCCGCCGGGACGCCGATCGCGCTCTACGTCATCCACCTGCGCAAGGTGGTGTGGCCGAACAGCGTGCGGGCGCTCCAGCTCGCGACCGACCTCAAGCGGACGGCGGTCTCGGCGCTCGTCGCCTACGGCGCCGTCGCGATCGTCGGCCGGATCATCCACACCGTCTTCTGGCGAAGCTCGCGTGGGCTCGCGAGCGGCTTCTGGGACATCGCGCTCCTCGTCTTCAGCGTGATCGCGGCGCTCACGATCGGTGGGTTCGCGCCCCTGGTGCGGAACCTCCGTCGCCGTCGCCACGACTGATCGCCGTGCGCTGCGCTGCGTGCTCGCGCGACCTTCCCACTGGCTTCCCCGGCGCCGTGGTGACGTGCACGTGCGGGGCAAGCGCGACGTTTCCCGCCGCCTTCGCGCCCTCGAGAGCGGGTTCCGGTGCGGCCGCCCCGGCGAACGGGCTCGGCGCGGGAGGCCCGTACCGCACGTCGACCATGATGCCGAGCGACGGGCTCGAGATCCGCTGTCCGTATTGCGGGCACACGTGCCAGTCGACCCTGCGCGTGTGTCCTCACTGCGACGTCCGTTTCGACAGCGTCCGCTGCGGTGGCTGCTACACGTTGCAGCCGCCGGGCGCGTTCACGTGCGCGCGCTGTGCTCGACCGCTGGAGCTCGAGCCGCTCCTCGATGTGACCGATGCACCTTGCCCGCGATGCACGAAGCCGCTCGAGGCTGCTGGTGGAGCCGGCGGCTGGGAGGACGCACGGCTCCACGAGTGTCCACGTTGCGGCGGGATGTTCGTGCCACGCGAGGCGCTTGCGGACATCCTCTGCCGCGCGGAGCTCGCTGGTCCGCTGCCCGAGGCGAAGCGTGCGCCGGTGATGGCGCTCGAGCAGGTGCGCTACCTGTCGTGCCCGCTCTGTCGTTCTTCGATGAACCGGGTGAACTTCGGCAAGGTCTCCGGGGTCATCGTCGACGTGTGCCGCGTCCACGGGACGTGGTTCGACGGCGGCGAGCTCACCCGCGTCGTCGCGTTCGCCGCCGCGGGAGGGCTCGTGAAGACACGCGCGCGGGACGAGCAGGCGGCGAAGGAGGAGGGCGCACGGCAGCAGCGCTTCGAACCGCTCTCGCTCACGAGGTTCAGCCACCGTACCGAAGTGGATCAGCGCCTCGAGGAGTGGCGCTTCTTCCTGAACGAGCTCTTCTTCTGGTGAGTCTCGTGCTGCGCACCGGCGAGACAAGCTCGTTCATCACGCTGTCGTACGAGGAGGCGCAGCGGATGATCGCGATGCTCCCGCCGGTCAGCGCTCCGGTGCGCGCGCTCGCCGCCTGATCGATCGCGCCTGGAGGCGACGTTCTCCGTTCGACGGCGGGGTCATCGCAGCTCGATGCCGCCGGTGATCGCGGCCGTCCAGAGCCAGGGCGCGGCGACCATCGGGGCGTGACCCGCGAAGTCGAGACGATCGCGCGTCAGCGCGGCGAGCATTCCTCCGCTGAGCTCGACCATCGGCTGGATGATGATGCTCGTCGGGAAGGTCCAGCGCGCGCGGCCGATTCCGCCGGTCGTCGCCCACAGGTGCGAGCGGGAGTGCGCGTCGGTACCCTCGACGCCTGCGTCAAGGGCGGCGATCTCGGTGCGTGAGCAGGCCCCCACGGCGAGGCGGCCGTCGATCCAGGCGGTGAGCGCGCAGAGATCGAGCGCCCCGCCGGTGAGGACGACGTCGGGCTGGACGCCGCCGCGCTCCGCCCAGCCAATCGAGCGCGTGCGGACGAACGATGCTCGCGCCGCCGGCTCGAGCCACCGGAGGCCCGCGATGCCGCCTCGTGCTCCGAGCTCGGCGAAGATCGACGTACCGAACAGGACCTCGGGCCCTGTGAACGCGCTCGTGAGCACGCTGCTGCCGAACACGCCCGCGAGGGGCCCGCGCTCCCTCGACGATCGCCCGCCCGCGAGGCCGTCACGTTCGTCCCGCGTGCTCGACAGCGCGGGGGCGGGGCGGGGAGGGGTTGTCGGATCCGCGGCCGTCTCGTGGCGTTGCGACGCCGGCGGCTCCGGCTCGTCGCGATCGAGTGCGACGAGGAGCGTGAGTGCTTCGATCACCGCGTCGCATGCACGCGCTTCGACGGAGCGGGCGATCTGGCGCTCGCCGTCTCCGACGATGACCTCGCCGCGGAAGCCGTTCGCCGTCGGCTGGACGTCGATCCGGATCGCGCTCCCCTCCGGCGCGCGGGCGTCGATGCGCGCCGCCACCTCTCCCTGCGAAGGGCAGGACCCGCCGGGGGCACGATACTCGACCTGGCGCGCGTGCGCGGTCGACGTAGCGAGGAGCGCGACGGAGGCGACCACCGGAAGGAGGAGCGAAGGGAGGAGGCACCTCATTTGCCCCTGACATGCACGGCGGCCCACCGTTCGATCACGGAATCGACCGGCGCTCGCTCGCTCGCCCCGGCACCGCGCCACCACCGTGTTCGAGCGGCCCCCGCGTGGGCCGCTCGAACCGGGCACGGCTCAGACGAGGCTCTCGTGCACTCCGTCGTCATTCCGCCGACTTCCGTCGCATGGCGCGGAGCCGGCGGGAGCTTCGGGCCGAAGGGCCCGTACGCTGGTCTAGAACCGCGCCTGGAGCGCCACCGACGCGCCGAGGCGGTTGGGGCTCTGGAAGACGCGGAGCGACGCGGAGCCTTCCGTCGGATCGCGGACGACGCGCGTTCCGTTGTTGTCGCGGATGAACTGCATCCAGCCGACGAGCGCGAACATGTCGGAGATGTCCCAGCGGATCGCGAGGCGCGCCTGCATGATGGGCGTGCGGTCCTTGTTGTACGGGAGGATCGACTCGTCGCCCTGCTGGCGAACGACGATCACGCGCTGGGCCTGGATGCCGCCGTCGGAGAACTCGCTCCGGAACGTCGCGGGAAGCTGGAGACCGCCGCCGATGCCGGGCGTGAGGCGCACGGACGGGATGTGATAGTCGGCCGCGAGCGATCCGAAGAGCTCCGGATCCGTCTTCGCGCTCTGCGGGAGCGTCTCGAACGGGATGAAGCCGGGGACGTTGCGGACGACGAAGTTCAGGTTGCGGTAGATACCGGTCGCGCTGACGCGGAGGTAGCCCGCGCGGATGACGCCCTGCACCGCGCCTGCGGTCGCGGATTGATCCTTCGTCGCGCCGGCCGCGTCGAAGTCCTTGAGGTGCTGCTGGAGGACCGAGCCCTCGGCGCTGACGCTCCAGGCGAACTGGGTCGGATCGTACTTCTCCGGCTTGAAGAGGATGAGAGGCTTCGACGGATCGTTCCGGTAGAGGAGGAAGTCGACCGACTGCGGCACCGGCATGTTCTGGTGCACGACGACGCGGCCCGAGCCGCCGTACGTGTAGACCTGCTTGCCACGCACGTCCTCGAGGTCGAACTTGCCCTGCTGGAAGGCGCCGCCGCCGATGTCGAAGCGGAGGTTCTCGAGGGCGTCGACGCCTGCGCCTGCGAGGACGCCGTAGTTCGTCTCGCCGACGCGGACGACCTCGACTTCGCTCTCGCCGCCAGGGTTCAGCACTTGCTCCGGCTGGATGATCGTCGCGGTCTTGAAGCCGCCGAAGATGTAGAACTTCTCGTGGTCGTACTGGATCTTCATGCCGGGCGCGGCGCCCTGGAGGCGGGGGG
>Ga0066256_1005280_pt1 | contig 10798 bp, 7 predicted proteins | sample ThiBio_1000_biof_FD_87107 | JGI IMG/M metagenome (GOLD analysis project Ga0066256, IMG submission 87107) | Wastewater bioreactor microbial communities from Cape Town, South Africa - Thiocy_expt_1000_biof (version 2) | ecosystem: Engineered > Bioreactor > Thiocyanate-remediating >... | reverse complement strand
GCGGCCGGCGCCGGCGGGATACGGACATCGAAACCATCGACCTGGGCCGCGATCTGCGGGAACTCCGCCACGGTCAGCTCGTCGCCCTCAGCCAGAACGACAGCACGGAAGACGGCGTTTTCGAGCTGGCGGACATTGCCCGGCCAATTGTAGCGGGTCAGAAGCGACACGGCTTCCGACGACATGCCACGCAGCTTGCGGCCTTCCTCGGCGGCGAAGCGCGCGGTGAAGCGGCGGGCGAGATCGGGGATGTCGTCGCGGCGCGAGCGCAGCGGCGGAATGGAAATCGGGAAGACGTTGAGGCGGTAGTAGAGGCCTTCGCGGAAGGCGCCGCGCTTCACCAGTTCGATCAGATTCTGGTTGGTGGCGGAAATCAGACGGATATCGACCTTGATCGAGCGCTTGCCGCCGACCGGATCGATCTCGCCTTCCTGCAAAGCGCGCAGCAGTTTCACCTGGGTCTCGAGCGGCAGTTCGCCGACCTCGTCCAGGAACAGGGTGCCGCCATTGGCTTCGAGGAACTTGCCGGTGTGCTTTTCGGTGGCGCCGGTGAAGGCGCCCTTCTCGTGACCGAAGAGAATGGATTCGACCAGGTTCTCCGGCAGGGCGCCGCAGTTGACCGTGACGAAGGGTTTGCCACGGCGATCGGAAGCGCCCTGGATGGCGCGGGCGATCAGTTCCTTGCCGACGCCCGACTCGCCCTCGATGAGGACGGGGATGGTCGATTTGGCGGCGCGTTCGCCTAAGCGAATAATGCGTTCCATCTCCGGCGAACGGGTGGCGATATCCTTGAGGCCGAGCGTGCCGCTGGCCTTACGGTTCATGCGCCGGATCTCGTCTTCCAGCGCATCGGCTCGCAACGCGTTCTTGATCGAAATCTGCAGGCGCTCGGCACCGACGGGCTTGACGACGAAGTCGACCGCACCGGCGCGCATGGCCGAGATCACCGTCTCGATGGAACCATGGGCGGTCTGCACGATCACCGGCGTGGTGAGCTTGCGCTCGCGCAATTTGCCGAGCACGCCCATGCCGTCGAGGTCGGGCATGACGAGGTCGAGAATGACCATGGCGATGGCAGGTTTGTCCGCCGCTTCGAGGCGCGTCAGGACGGCTTCGCCGCCATCGACCGACTCAACCTCGTATCCAAATCGCCGCACCATCGCTTCGAGGAGGCGGCGTTGCACAGGATCATCGTCTGCAATCAGTATAATAGAACTCATTTCGCCCCTATGCACTGGCCACGGCCGCCAGCGTTGGCCTCAGAGAGTCTGTTATCAGGGTAAAGAGGCGGTTAAAGGGCGTCCAAGAACGGGACGACTGCCTCGCCTTACGATAGGCCCCCGCCTTGATTATGACAAGGTGGAGCGCTGCCTTGCAGGTGCTAGGTTGATGTTCAGCCGGGCTGACTGGGGGAACGGGTATGGCTGACAAGCGCTCGAAGTCCGTTGAAATTCCGACATTCAAGCAATCGGCCAAGGCCTATGACGGCTGGCTGCGCCAACAGGCGGGCAAGACTTTTGTCGCAGCCGACATGAAGTGGAAGAACCAGAAAATCAGCGAAAACGCCTTCTCGTTCGTGCGTGGAACTTATTGGCGCTTCGCTGAAGCCATTCTGAAGGATGCGCCCGAGACCGCCGCCTGTCCGCCCATCCTCGCGGTCGGTGACATTCATCTGGAGAATTTTGGTCTGTGGCGCGATGCCGACAGCCGCATGACTTGGGGCGTCAACGACTTCGATGAAGCGGCGACCATGCCCTATGCGTTGGATCTGGTTCGCCTGGGGCTGAGCGCCATTCTGGCGCGCAAGGGCGCCAAGCCAACGGAAAAGGAAATTTGCGCGCGCATTCTGCGTGGCTACCGCAAGGGCATCACGCAACCGCAGCCGACGATCCTCGAACAGGAGCACGATCGGTTGCGCGAAGCGATGAACCTGCCGCCGACCGAGCGCAGCAAATATTGGGCGAAGATGCAGCTGGCTTGTTTCGACAAACCGGTTGCTGCCAGCGCCGTGCCGGCCCAGCATGCCAAGGCGCTGCGCGCGGCCATGCCCGATCCGAAGATCAAACTGCAATTCGCGCGTCGGGTCGCTGGCACCGGCAGTCTTGGGCGGCCGCGTTTCGTCGCCTGGGGCCACTGGCGCGGCGGCATCGTGCTGCGCGAATCGAAAATGCTCTGTGCCTCCGCCTGGCGTTTCAGCGGCGCGGAAGAGGTGGCCATCCAAAGCGGCAAGATCGCCGGCGGAGCGCATCGCGCGCCCGATCCGAACTATCGGGTCGCCGATGGCATTGTCGTGCGCCGGCTGGGGCCGACCTATCGCAAGATCGAGGCCAAGCGCGATCCCGCTGAACTGCTCAATCTCGATCTCTTGGAGATGATGGGCTTCGAACTTGGTGCTTGTCACGCGGGCGATGCGGCCCATGTGGCCGCCGTGCGCAAGGACGTGAAGAAACGCACGGCCCGGTGGCTGCGCAAGCAGGTGAACTCGGCAGCCAAACGTTTGAATGCCGATTTCAAATCGATCCGCAAACGGTAGGCGTGTCCGAAAAATGCAACTGATGTCACCGGGCTGCAGAATTCGCCCGGTGCACCGTACTTGGCAGATGACAGTGGGGCGCTCGTTCGTAGGTTCCTTCCTGGGGCTCTCCCTGGGTTTCCTGGCAACGGGCATTTCAGGACATCGTGACGAGGACGGACATGAAGCCGCTCAAATTTGCCGTGGTCGGAGGCGGGCCTGGCGGGTTGTATTTTTCAATCCTGATGAAAAAGGCCAATCCGGCCTGCGAGATCACGGTCTATGAACGGAATCGGGCCGACGATACCTTCGGTTTTGGCGTCGTCTTTTCCGATGAAACGCTCGGCAATTTCGAAGTCAGGGACAAGGAAAGTTACGAGGCGATCACCAATGCCTTCATCTATTGGGGTGAAATCGATACCCACGTGAAGGGGCAGGTGATCCGCTCGGGCGGGCATGGGTTTTGTGGCCTGGGGCGCCGAAAGCTGCTGCTGATCCTTCAAGACCGGGCACGTGATCTGGGTGTGAAGCTGAACTTCAGCAGCGACGTCACCGATCTGTCCACGTTTGCCGACGTCGATGTGATCGTTGCAGCCGATGGCATCAACAGCGCGATCAGGGAGCGCTATCGGGAACATTTTCGCCCCGATATCGATTGGCGCCACAACAAGTTCTGCTGGCTGGGAAGCACAAAGCCGCTCTCGTCGTTCACTTTCGCCTTTCGGGAGAACGAACACGGCATCTGGATTCTCGGGGCCTATGGCTATGAAGCCGGCATGAGCACATGGGTGCCGGAATGCGACGAGGCGACATGGCGACGGGCGGGGCTCGATCAGGCCAGCGAGGCGGACACCGTCGCCTATCTGGAAAAACTGTTTGCCGATCTTCTGGACGGCCATCGTCTGCTGACCAACCGTTCGATCTGGCGCAATTTCCAGAGGATAAAGACCGAGAGTTGGTCCACCAAGTGTATGGTTCTGCGGGGCGCCGCCTTGCGCCCCGCGCTTTATCCCGTGGGTGGGGGCAGGAACGGGGAGATGGAGGAGGCGATTCTTTGGGCCGATGCCTTTGTGCGCGGCGATGGCGTTCAGCCGCCTCTGGAACGTTTCGCGCGCCCCCGCCGCGAAGACGTCGAAAAGACGCAGCATGCGGCCGATGTCAGTCTGACCTGGTTCGAGAAGCCCGCCCGTTTCTGGAAGCTCGAGCCGATGCAAATGGCCTTCAGCCTGCTGTCGCGTTCGAAACAGATCACCTACGAAAATCTGAAACGTCGTGACGGCGCCTTTGTCGGCAAAGTTGATCAATGGTGGGGTGAGAAGCTGCGTCGCGAGCAGGACGTCGATATTGCGCCTGAGCGTCTGCCTCCGCCGATGTTCACGCCGTTCCGTCTGCGCGACATGGTCGTCGACAATCGTGTCGTCGTTTCGCCGATGAATATGTACAGCGCTGAGCCTGGCGGCGTGCCCGGCGATTTTCATCTTGCCCATCTCGGACGGATGGCCATGGGCGGCGCTGGTCTGGTCTTTGCCGAGATGACCTCGGTGTCGGAGGAGGCGCGCATCACCACGGCCTGCCCAGGGCTCTATAATGATGTGCAGCTGGCTGCCTGGTGGCGCATCTGTGATTTCGTGCATCGACAAAGCCGCGCCAAATTCTGTCTTCAGATTGGGCATGCGGGACGCAACGGCAATTGGCCGATCGTTTCGGCTTCACCGTTGAAATTCAGGAAAGAAAGCCAGGAGCCGACGGAGATCAGCCGTTCGGAGATGACGGCGGTGCGGCAGGCTTTCGTACGCGCGGCGCGCCTCGCGCAATCGGCTGGTTTCGATATGCTCGAACTGCACATGGCGCACGGCTATCTGCTTTCGAGCTTTATCTCGCCTTTGACCAATCAGCGCGCGGATGAATATGGCGGCAGCCTGGAAAACCGCATGCGCTTTCCGCTCGAAGTGTTCGACGCCGTGCGCGAGGTCTGGGCGGATAAGCCGCTTTCCGTTCGTATCTCGGCGACCGACTGGGTAGCAGGCCGGGGGCTCGATATTGACGATGCGATCGAGATCGCGCGTCTGCTGAAAGCCCATGGCGTCGATATTCTCGATGTCTCTGCAGGCCAGACGTCGTCGGAAGCAAAGCCGGTCTATGGACGCATGTTCCAGACGCCGTTTTCCGATGCCATCCGCAGCGAGGTCGACATTCCCACCATCACCGTCGGCAACATCACCACGGCGGATCAGGTGAATACCATCGTAGCGGCCGGACGTGCCGATCTCGTGGCCCTGGGGCGGCCGCATCTGGTCGATCCGCAGTTCACCCTGCGGGCTTCTGCTCACTATGGTTATGAACCGCAGGTCTGGCCAAAGCCCTATCTCGCCGGGAAGGAACAGGCGATGCGCTTATTCGAACGCAATAATGTCGAGGACGAGCAATTGCGGGCGTCGGCGCGGATCAAGCCATCATCGTTGCGCCGGGCAGCGGAATGATGCGCGCGTTTGAAGGAAGGCTTCCTAAGTCTTCCGTCCCTTGAATTTGAGAATGGCGGATGGTGTCTGGCCAAAGCGTTCGCGGAAATGCACAGCGAATTTCGACAGATGCGCGAAGCCGCATTCAGTTGCGATCGACGTTACCGTTGTCTGGGCTGGATCCGCGTCCAAAAGCATGCGCCGAGCCAGTTCGAGCTTGCGGTCGCGCAGGTAATTCAAAGGTGTGGTGTCGCGAAACTGCCGGAAGCCATAATAGAGCGTGCGCGCGCTGACGCCTGCGATTTCAACCATGTCCTGCAGGGGAAAATCCGCCCTCGGATCGGCGTCGATCGCCTCTTCAATGCGGCGGATGTAATAGGGCGCGCAAGGCTTTTGCGGCCGCTCCAACGTTTCCGTGTAATTATTGGGAAAGGCTGACACGATCGTCGACAAAATCACGTCTTCGATCTGGCTGCGAAACCGGGCGGGCCGTTCACTCATCGCGTCGATATAGCCATAGAGCGAATAGAGCATGCGGCCGGCGTCTTCGGTCGCGGCGGATTGGAATTCGATTTCGCCGTGATCCGAGGCAAGCAGGTTCTGCAGGTACTTCGCGATGGCGGCGCGCTCGACACGCAAGATCATCTGTTCGCCATCGTCGGTCCAGTCCTTGGCGAAGGTCTCGCTGGTGTTGACCGCATAGGCTGTCTTTTCCGGCACGGTGGTGGCGCTGCCATTGCGCCAGATCTGGAACGATCCCCGCTTGGCGAATTGAAAGAGACAGAACGGGTCCGTCTCGGAGGACATCAGTCGGACATCGGCGCCATACGTCAGGCCATGAAAGGAGGCGGTGCCACAGCTAACCGTGCGATGGCGAACCGCGAGCTGGTGATTGCGATTGCGAAAATCGAGCCGGTGCGAGCGGAAGACGCCGGACAGATGGGCGCGAGCCATCTCCGGGTCTCTGGTTTCGAAAGCTTCGGATTTGCGTCCCAGTGTCTCGATCATGAGGGCAGCTTCGTTGAGTGAGCGCCAACCGCACGACATTCAAGCAGGGAATGGGAAGCGGTTCAAGATCAGAGAGCGGCTACCGGCGTAGGCGGTCCGAGAGCCAAGTGCTTCTGGGACAGGGCTTACTTGCATCCATCGGCTGGCGCTTGCACCAATGGGATAGTGCCGGGAAACCGTACTCCGTAGCCTTGAGCTTCTGGTCGTGAGGACGATACCCGCATGCAGTTTCCGCTTTCCCTGCCGAAATCGCGCGCCGAGATCGCAGTTCTGCAAAGTGAGCGCAAAAAGATAGCTTTCGCCCGCGCGAAAGCGGCCAAATGGTATCGAAAGAAGCTGGATCATATCGATCCCGAGAAGCTTGACGATCCGACGGAGTGGCAGAAGATTCCCATTCTCGACAAGGACATCCTGCGGCAGCTCGACCATGCGTCGTTCCTCGAGAATTTCTGCACCGCGCCAGCGACCGAAGTCGCGGAATATTGGCGCTCTGGTGGTTCGACTGGCCGGCCTGTCTTCTATCCCCGCACGGCCGAGGACATTCGTTACGCGCTTTTGTCCTGGGGCCGCTCGTTCCCTTGCATGGGGATCGGTAAGGGCGACCTCTGCCATATCGCCTTTCCCATAGGCGTTCATCCGGCCGGCCAGGTGTGGGCGCGCAGCGCGCAAATGTTCGATGTCGGGATGATTTGGGTTGGCGCGGGCAATTCCTGCCCGTCGGACGTACAGCTCGATCTGATTGAAACGTTGAAGCCGACCGTCTTCATGGGCATGAGCAGTTTCGCGCTGCATCTCGCCAATCTCGCTGATGCCAGGGGCATGGACCTCGCCAAAAGCTCGGTCAAGAAAGTGGTGTGTACGGCGGAAACATTGTCCGACGCGAAACGCGAAAAGATCGGCAGGACCTGGGGGGCGGAGGGTTTCGATGTTTTCGGCATGAGTGAAGCGGGGCTGATGGGCGCTGAAAACAACGCGCATGATGGCATTCACGTGTGGACGGATCTCTATTATGTCGAAGTCGTCGATGTGGAAACTGGCATTCCCGTGCATGACGGCGAGGTCGGCACGCTCTGCGTGACGCCGCTCTGGACCAATAATGCCACACCCTTCCTGAGATGGAATTCGGGCGATCTGGTGCGGTTCATTCCGCAATCCCGGGGCATGGGGCCGTGGGCCGATGTCTTTCCCATGATCAGGCACGCCAATCGCACGACCGGCTTCTTCAAGATCCGCGGCGTCAACGTCAATCACTCCGAGTTCGAGGATTTGATGTTTCGCAACGGCTTCATCAATGATTTTCAGGCCTTGCTGCTGACCGATGAAAAGTCCGGCCGGGAAAATCTCAAACTGCTCATCGAACTGCGTCGTGGAACGGACAATGATCAGGCGCGCTCGGACGTAGCGCGGCTGGTCAAAATGAGTTTCGAGGTTTCGCCGGACGTGGAAGTTCTACCGGCGGGCAGTCTGGCCAGCGCGTTTGAAAGCAGCATCAAGGCGCCGCGTTTTGTCGATCGGCGCGTGTGAGCAACCTCTTAGGTTGGCGGTGCGAGGCCAGCCTTCTGCAACACGGCGGCCTGGCGCTGCGCCAGCGCGTCGACATCGAAATCGACCAGCGCCTCGTTGAACATGGCGTAGAAATTCAGCCGCGCGTCGAGATGCAGGAAGGCGCCGCCCAGGCCGATGGCGGCGCGATCCATGAACACGAATTCCCGCGGTACGGTGACGGGGCCGTGCTGCTTGAGCCCCTCATGGACGCGGCCCGCCTGTGTGCGGCCATATTCGCCGGGCGAAACGCCTTCGGCGATCGGGCGCACGCGATCATCGAGCAGCGGGCCATAGATGAAACGCGACCAGATGTTGAGCACGTCGCGCAATTGCGGGCTTAAGGCCCGAAAGCCCCAGGTCTCATAGGCGGCGGCGATGGCCGCTTCGTCGCCATCGCGCAGGCCGCGATAGAGATCGACGACACCTTTGACGAAGTGCGGCGGAAAAATGCGGATGCAGCCATAGTCGAGCAGATTGATGCCCGCCGCTTCGCCATCGTCGCCACGGAACACGGTGTAATTGCCGAGATGCGGATCGCCGTGGATGATGCCGAGGCGAATGAAGGGATGCCACCAGGCGCGGAACATGGCGGTGGCTATGGCATTGCGCGCGTCCTGCGAGGCCGATTTGAAATCGAGCAGCGGCTCGCCTTCGAGCCAGTCGAGGGTGATAAGGCGGCGCGTTGAGAGCTCGGGCCAGACGCCTGGCACGCGCACATTGGTCTGCGTCGTGCGATCGCCGAGGATTTCGCGATAGAGCGTCACATGTTTGGCTTCGCGCTCATAGTCGAGCTCCTCGCGCAGGCGCGCGCCGATTTCCTTGGCGGCCTCGCGCGTGTCGAGCGCCGTGTTGAGGCGGCGGCGCAGGGCAAACAGGATATCGAGCTGTTTGAGGTCGGCCTCGACCACCGAGGTCATATCGGGATATTGCAGCTTGCAGGCGAGCGGCTGGTCATCGAGCGAGGTGGCGCGATGCACTTGGCCGAGCGAAGCGGCGTGCGCCGGATGCAGATCGAAGGTCGAGAACTTGGTCCGCCAGCCCGCGCCCAGTTCCGCCATCATGCGGCGATTGACGAAGCCGGCGCCCATGGGCGGCGCGTTCGCCTGCAATTGCTTGAGCCGGTCGGCCCAGTCTTGGGGCAGAGCTTCCGGGATGGTGGCGAGGAATTGCGCCACTTTCATCATCGGTCCCTTGAGGGAACCGAGAGCCGCCGTGAAGGCCGCCGCATTGGCATCGTCGAACATGTCGCGGCCGCGCAAGCGTGCGCTCGCCATGCGCGCGGCCACACTGCCGACCCGCGTGCCGACCTGCGCATAGCGCGCGGCGCGGGCACTCAATCTGTTGCGTTCTTCATCGCTCATGAGGTCAGTCTGCCGTGACAAATGCGGCAAGGGAATGGGCGATCCTGTCGCGGCTCTCGGTCATATTCTTGTAGGCAAGCTGATCTGATGTCAGCGCCAGAAGCTGGTCGCGCAGGGCACGGGCCAGGGTTTGTCCGTCCGGATGATCGCGGAAGGCGGCGATCGGATCGATCAGGATGCGGATGGTGAAGAGGATGTCGCCGGACGCCATGCGGCGCAAGGTCTGCCGCTCGACACGGATGAAAGATGGTTCCGCTGCAGGCGCGCGCGGCGCGGGATGCGGATGATACAGCACATCGTTGTCATAGATCGACCAGTTGAACCGCTCGACCGGCGCGTCGGCGCGCAAATTGTCGAAGATGCGCGTCACGCGCTTTTCCATCTCGCCGGGAAAACCGGGCACAGGCGCGTGAATGTCGGCCAAGGTGCGGTCGAACTTCTCTTGCAGCAGCCAGGTCGAGGGAAAGCAGATCGCGGCCGCGGCGAGGCGCCAGCCATCGTCGAAGCGGCGCATGAGCGCGAGATCGTCCTGGACGAGCCGTGCCGCCTGCATCAGGGGCGGCAGAGGATCGTCGAAGGCAACGCGCTGCCGCAGCGGCATGATCGTTATGCCGTTGCCGTCGCGGACATAGAGATCGGGATAGATCTGCGTCAGATAATCGGCAAGCGCATCGCGGACCTCACGCTGGCTGTCCAGCGTATCTTCGCGGGCGGCGAAGACCGCATTGGGTTGCTCGGTGAACAGTCGTCGCTTTTCGGTGAGGAATTGTGCCAATCCCGCGTCAGGCTCGATCCAGCGGGCCGGATCGAGCGGACGCAGGCCTATCGTGAAAGGCTTCGAACTGCCGTCATAAGGCGTGTGTGCGAGCATGCGTCAGCATAGCACGCCAAATCAGCGCTTCAGCGGATCAATTCACCCGCGACCAACTGACCGAGCGGCAGATCAGGCCGCCGAGCACGCAGCCCGAGGTGGTGAGCGTCGAGCCCGACAGGCTCATCGTGCCGTTGTAGGTCTTGCCGTCTTCCGGATTGAAGGCGCTGCCGCTCCATTTGCCGGCACCCGACGGTTTCATGCCGTAGAAGACGCGTTGGCCAACCTTGGATGGGCCGCTTGAATCGGCGAGCCAGGCGATCGTGCCGCAGAGCGCACCGCCGCAATCGCTGATGCGCACGCGGCTTTTGCCATTGTCGCGCAGCCAGACGCCCTTGGCGTCCTGGGCCTGGGCGGGCAGGGCGCCAGACAGAAGCAGAAGTCCCGCGCCCCAGAGCAGATGTTTCGATGAAAAGACCGGCATGGCACATCCCTCCGTTTCGTACCGCGCCCAGCATAGCCGGACGGTGAACGGGCTAAAAGCGCGACGGAGGGCGACCAAAGGATGAGCCGCGGGGCATCTTCTGATGCACCGCGGGAAGATTTTTACGACAGGCTGGCGGTGAAGCGCTGGATACGCCGGCAGGCGTCTTCCAGCAGGCCGGTCTTGGCCGAATAGGAAATGCGGAAGTTCGGGCCAAGGCCGAAAGCCGAGCCGTGCACCACCGCGACGCCTTCCTGATGCAGCAGGGCGGTGATGAAGTCCTCGTCGGTCGTCAGCACCTTGCCGTCCTGGGTCTTCTTGCCCATCGCCGCCGAACAGTCGGGATAGACATAGAAGGCGCCTTCCGGCGTCGGGCACTTGATGAATTTGGCCTGGTTGAGCATCGAGACCACCAGGTCGCGGCGCTCCTCGAAGGCCTTGCGGAAGACCGGCAGATGATCCTGCGGGCCGTTCAAGGCCTCGACCGAAGCCCATTGCGCGATGGTGCAGGCGCCCGAGGTCTGCTGGCCATGCAGCAGGTCGAGAGCCTTGATCAGGATGTCGGGGCCGGCCGCATAGCTGATGCGCCAGCCGGTCATGGCATAGCTCTTCGACATG
>Ga0066256_1005278_pt1 | contig 10806 bp, 10 predicted proteins | sample ThiBio_1000_biof_FD_87107 | JGI IMG/M metagenome (GOLD analysis project Ga0066256, IMG submission 87107) | Wastewater bioreactor microbial communities from Cape Town, South Africa - Thiocy_expt_1000_biof (version 2) | ecosystem: Engineered > Bioreactor > Thiocyanate-remediating >... | reverse complement strand
AGGCGCTGTGGGTGCCCACTGCCACGTCTTCGGCCCCGGCGATGAATTCCCGTTTGCGCCCGAGCGCAAGTACACGCCCTGCGACGCCAGCAAGCAGCAGCTGTTTGCGCTGCGCGACCACCTGGGCTTTGCGCGCAACGTCAGCGTGCAGGCCACCTGCCACGGCGCCGACAACCGGGCGCTGGTCGATGCGTTGCAGGCTTCGGGCGGGCTGGCGCGGGGCGTGGCCACGGTCAAGCGCAGCGTCAGCGATGCCGAATTGCAGGCCCTGCACGCCGCCGGTGTGCGCGGCGTGCCCTTGCGTGCAAGATAGGTTGGCGCTGCAACAAGCAAGCGTCGATAGCCTCCGACGCGGCGAACGTTGAGCCGCGAATCGGTAGGCTCGCCTGCCCGCAGCACCACGTCGAAACCCTCCTCAATCACATCCACCAGACGGTCATCGAAATCGAGGTCGAGACGTATTTCCGGATAGGCCTGAGCGAAGTCCGACAAGGTCGCCAGCACCAACGGACTGGCCAAGGGCAGTCCCACCTTCAAGGTGCCGCGTGGCGCATTGGTACGGCTGGAGAGCTCGACTTCGGCACCCTCCAATTCCTCCAGTACGCGCCGACAACGCGCAAGAAACATTTTCCCCTCGGCAGTCAACGCCACACTGCGCGTGCTGCGATGAAACAGGCGCACACCCAATTGCTGTTCCAGTCGCGTCACGGCCTTGCCAATCGCTGACGCGGAAACACCTTGCAAACGCCCTACCGCCGCGAAACTCGAATTGTCGGCCACCTGCGCGAAGGTTTGCAGGCTGGACAGACTGTCCACAGCATTCATGGATTGCGGAACTCCAAGTCCGTAAAGCCACGCACTCTACCCGCCTTTTTCCTCGCGTGCGCGGTACTTACCTTGATGCTCCCCCATTGATTCAACGGAGCGTCACATGTCCAGGAATGCAGCAAGCGACCGACAACCGACTCGCGTGCCGAAGGTGCAGGCATGAACGCCATTTGCGCACACGCACGCTCACGCCTGCCCATGCTGGGCTTGGTGGCACTGGCCAGCGCCACCTTCATCACCGTCTTGACCGAATGCGTGGCAGCAGGCCTGCTGCCGTCGATCAGCAGCGACCTTGGCATCAGCGCATCGCTGGTGGGCCAGCTCACCACGGCGTATGCATTGGGGTCACTGCTCACCGCGATTCCCATGGTCAAGTTGACCAGCCACCTGCAGCGTCGACCGCTGCTGATGGCCGCGCTGCTGGGCTTTGCGCTAGCCAACAGCACGATGACCTGGACCGATTCGTATTCGTTGATGTTGGCGTCGCGTTTCGTCGGCGGTATCGCCGCCGGCCTCTTGTGGTCGTTGGTCGCGGGTTACGCCAGCCGCATGGTCGTGCCCGAACAGCAGGGGCGCGCGATTTCCGTGGTGATGGTGGGCATTCCGCTCGCGATGACCATCGGCATTCCGGCGGGGACCTGGCTCGCGCAACACGTCGGCTGGCGCTGGGTGTTCGGCCTGATGTCGCTGTTGAGCGTGGCGTTGGTGGCATGGTCGCGCATCACGCTGCCGCAGGTGGCAGGCGTGACGGCGCAGCAGAGCGGCACCCTGCGCAAGGTGCTGAAGCGCCCCGGCCTGATCGCGGTGTATGCGGTAATGTTGTTCGCCGTGCTGGCGCACAACACCTTGTACACCTACATCGCGCCGTTTGCCGCGCTGTCCGGATCGCAAGGCTCACTTGATCGTCTGCTGCTGCTGTTCGGCGTGACGTCGGTGGTGAGCATCGCGGTGACCGGCGCTTTAATCGACCGCTGGATGCGTGCGTTGATTGCTGCCGAGATGGTGTTGTTCCTCGCCGCCGCCGTGGCGATGGCCTTGTGGCCCGCATCGCAGGTGGTGCTGGTAACCGCGGTGGCGTTGTGGGGCCTGGGTTTCGGCGGCGTGTCGGCGCTGATTCAGACCGCGGTGGCGCGGCGCTCCGCCGAACAGGTGGACCTTGGGCAGTCGCTGGTCGTGGTCGGCTGGAACCTGGCCATCGCAGGCGGCGGCGCGGCGGGCGGCGCGGTACTCAAGAGCGCGAGCGCCGCAATGCTGCCGTGGTTGTTGGTGGCGTTGCTGGTGTTGACGTTGTGGGTAGCGTTGGCGGCGAAGAAAGCGTGGGCCTGATGGCCGCACTGCTCACGCCAAGCCAGCGACAAGGCAACCGAGCGCCGCCTGCAGTTCGCGGCGGCGTTCCTCGTTTGCCAGTACCGCTTCCACCCTGCAGCCCGCGCCCGGCAAACGGACCGGAAACGGGTCGGCCGCCAGCAGCCGCCCCGACATCGTCGTCAGTATTTCCAGCAGGGCATCCTGGGCATGGTGCGACTCGCGCGCCGAGGTGTTGAGCAGCAACACCGGCTTGCCGGGAAACTCCAGGGATCCGACCAGCCAGTCCAGCAGGTTCTTGAACGCGCCGGGGACGCCGTGTGCGTACTCGGGACACGCGATCAGCAAGGCGTCGGCACGGCCGACCGTGGCACGCAGGTCCAGCACGGCCTCCGGCAGTGATTCGATTTCGACATCGGGATTGAACAGCGGCAACGCGCCCATGTCGGCGTACAGTTCCAGCCGCAGCGACGCCGACGCCATCCCGCGCGCGGCTTCCAGCGCGGCGCGGTTGGACGAAACGCGCCGCAGGCTGCCGCACAGGCACAACACATGCTTGGGCGACACTACGATGTCAGTCATCGACGATGCGGATATTCGGCACGCCGGTCATGTCGCGCTCGGCCTGCAGCGACAACCGCGCGGCGGTGTTGCGCGCGATCTCGCGGTAACGCAGCGCGAGGTCGGAATCGGGATCGGCCGCGACCGTCGGGTTGCCCCCGTCGGCCTGTTCACGGATGCGGATATCCAGCGGCAGCGAACCCAGCAACGGCACGCCGTATTGTTCGGCCATGCGCGCGCCGCCGCCTTCGCCGAAGATGTGTTCCTCGTGGCCGCAATTCGAACACACGTGCGTGGCCATGTTCTCGATGATCCCGAGCACCGGCACCTGTACCTTCTCGAACGCCTTCAACCCTTTTTTCGCATCCAGCAGCGCGATGTCCTGCGGCGTGGTGACGATCACCGCGCCCGCCACCGGCACGCGCTGGGTCAGCGTCAACTGGATATCGCCGGTGCCGGGCGGCATGTCCACGATAAGGTAATCGATGTCCTTCCAGCGGGTCGAGGTCAAAAGCTGCGTCAACGCCTGTGTCACCATCGGGCCGCGCCACACCATCGGCGTGTCCTCGCCCACCAGGAACCCGATCGACATCACCTGCAGGCCATGGTTGGTCATCGGAATGATGGTCTTGCCGTCCGGCGATTCGGGGCGACCGGCGATGCCCAGCATCAACGGCTGGCTGGGACCGTAGATGTCGGCATCCAGCACGCCCGCATTGGCGCCTTCCGCGGCCAGCGCCAGTGCGAGGTTCACCGCCACCGTGGATTTGCCGACACCGCCCTTGCCCGATGCCACCGCGATGATGTTCTTGACCCCCGGCAACGGCAACAAATTGCCCTGCACCTTGTGCGTCGCGATGCGCGACGTCACCGACACCGCGGCCTGTGCGATCGCCGGATCGGCTTCCAGTTTTGCCTTGATGTCGGCGGCAAACGCGCTGCGCCAGCCATCGGCGGGATAGCCCAGCGCGATCTCCACCGCAACCTTGTCGTCGTCCACACCCACGCCGCGAACCTCTCCGCTCTCATCCAGCGATGCACCGGTATGGGGATCGACGATGCCTGCGAGGATTTCGCGGACGCGTTGTTCGGTGACTGCGGACATCGAGGGAACCCGGCGCAAGCGAAAACGGTCTGAAATTATGCCAGAGGCCATCCGTTGCTCCCTGACAAGGGTCAGGTCCTGCGCGGTTCAGCCGGCAGGCTTGACGTGGGAACCACCATCGCGCACGCTGGCACCACGACCACGCTGGCATCACACCCCTGGGAGATCACGCCATGCGCACGATCCTCGCTTCCGCCCTGCTCGCCTTCGGCATGTTGTTCGCCGCACAAGCCTTCGCCGCCGACACCACGCCGGTCGGCACCTGGACCCAGATCGACGACAAGACCGACAAGCCGAAGTCGATCATCGAAATCACCGAACAACCGGACGGCACGCTGCAAGGCAAGGTCATGCAGGTGCTGTTCTCGGATCAGGGGCCGCACCCCATTTGCGACAAGTGCGAAGGCGAGCGCCACAACCAGCCGGTCGACGGCATGGTGATCATGTGGGGCGTGAAGCAGGACGGCGACGCGTGGAGCGGCGGCCAGATCCTCGATCCGAACAACGGCAAGACCTACAAGGTCAAGCTGTCGCTGAAGGACGACGGCAACAAGCTCGACGTGCGCGGCTACATCGGGATGCCGATGCTGGGACGCACGCAGACCTGGATCCGCAAGGTCGATTGACCGCGCGAACCATCCGGGCGGCGGGATACGCCGGAGGGAAACCATCGCCCGGATCGTCATGATCATGGCGTGACCGTGACGAACGGCGGTTCCACCGCCGTGGCATCCGGAATATCGTGGCCCGATCCGTGCCGAGGGGAAAGCCCATGTTTGCAGACATCTTGAAGGGTGCGCGCGCATCGACGCGCCTGATGGCGGCGGCGTTGTGCGTGTCGGCCGCGCTGGCGTCAACGCCCCTGCTCGCGGACGCGCCGCATGCATCGACGCAACCGTCGGTCATGCCCGGCAAGGGTTCGCCCGAGTACGCGCGCCTGCAGAAAGAGGCGCAAGCCGTCACCATCACCCGCGACGACTGGGGCATCCCGCACATCCGCGGCAAGACCGACGCCGACGCCGTGTTCGGCATGATGTACGCGCAGTGCGAGGACGATTTCAACCGCGTGCAGGCCAACCTGCTCACCGCGCTCGGCTGGAGCGCACGCGCCGATGGCGAAGCCGCGATCTGGGACAACCTGCGCTACCAGCTCTTCATCGACCCCGTCGTGCTGAAACAGGACTACGCAAAAAGCCCGGCATGGCTGAAGAAGTTGATGAACGCATGGGCCGACGGTTTGAACTGGTACCTCGCCACGCACCCGGACCTGCATCCGGTGATCGCGCATTACGAACCGTGGATGGCCTTGAGTTTCACGGAAGGCAGCATCGGCGGCGACATCGAGCGCGTCGAACTGGCCGACCTCGCGAAGTTCTACGGCGCGGACCACGCGACCTCGCTCGCGCTGGCGCGGACACCGCCCGCCACCTGGCACGGCGATACCGGTTCCAACGGCATCGCGATCGCGCCGAGGCTCACCGTCGATGGCCACGCGCTGCTGCTGATCAACCCGCACGTGACCTTCAACTTCCGCACCGAGTCGCAGTTGACCAGCGACGAAGGCCTCGACGCCTACGGCGCTTCGACCTGGGGCCAGTTCTTCATCTACCAGGGCTTCAACCGGCACGTCGGCTGGATGCACACCTCGACCGGCGTCGATGCGGTGGATGAATTCGCCGAAACCATCTCGAAGAAGGGCGGCAAATATTTCTACAAGTTCGGCGACAAGGAACTGCCGGTCGCGACCCGCGAAATCACCATCGACTACCGCAAGCAGGACGGTTCGATGGGCCAGCGCACCTTCACGGCATACTTCACCCAGCACGGCCCGATCGTCGCGGAGAAGCACGGCAAGTGGATCGCGGAGGCGCTGATGAACCGCCCGATCCCGGCGCTGGAACAGAGCTGGCTGCGCACCAAGGCCAGCGATCTCGCCAGCTACATGAAGGTCGCCGACCTCAAGGCCAACTCCTCAAACAACACGCTGTTCGCCGACGACAGGGGCCAGATCGCCTTCCTGACCCCGCAGTTCGTGCCCAGGCGCGACAACCGCTTCGATTACCTGAAACCCGTGGACGGCAGCAACCCGGCCACCGCGTGGCAGGGCATGACACCCATCAAGGACATGCCCAACGTCATCGACCCGCCCAACGGCTGGGTCATGAACACCAACGACTGGCCGTGGGCCGCGGCCGGCAAGTACAGCCCGAAGGCCGCGGACTACCCGCGCTACTTCGACACCTTCGGGGAAAACCCGCGTGGCGTGCACGCGACGCAAATGCTCACCGACGCCAGCGGATTCAGCAAGGCCAAGTTGATCACCGACGCATTCGATTCCTGGCTGCCGGCATTCGCACGCCAGTTGCCGATCCTGATCCGCGACTACGACGCCCTGCCCGCGAACGATCCCCTGAAAGCCAGGCTCGCGGGCCCCATCGAGGTGTTGCGGCATTGGGACTACCGCTGGGGCCTCGCGTCAATCCCGACCACCGTCGCGGTGTTCTGGGGCGATACGCTGTGGGACGAAATCATGCCGGTCATCGTGGCCAGCGACTTCGACGCCGACACCGAAGCCGCGCGCGCGTACGATTACATGGCCGACCACGCAACGCCCGCGATGCGGCTGGGCGCGCTCGCGAAGGCTGTCGACACGCTCACCCACGATTTCGGGTACTGGGGCGTGCCGTGGGGCCAGGTCAACCGCTACCAGCGGCTCGACGACTCCATCCACCCGCACTTCGACGACGCCAAGCCCAGCATCGGCGTGCCGTTCACGTCTTCGCGCTGGGGTTCGCTGGCCTCGTCCAGTGCGCACCGCTGGCCCGGCACCCGAAAATATTACGGCAACAACGGCAACAGCTTTGTCGCGGTGGTCGAGTTCGGCCCGAGAGTCAGTGCGCGCGCGATCCACGTCGGCGGCCAGAGCGGCCACCCCGATTCAAGGCACTTCACCGACCAGGCCGAACGCTGGGCCGCGGGCGACCTGCGCACGGTGTATTTCTGGCCGGAGCAGCTCAAGGACCACACCGAGCGCGTGTACCACCCCGGCCAGTAGCTCTCAGGCTCGCCGCAGCGACCAGAACGGAATGTCGCGGCGCAGCCGATAGCCGAGTCGTTCGTACAACGCCTTCGCCCGCGCGTTGCCGTAACTCACATGCAGGAAGGGCGTGCACCCGCGTGTCAGGGTGTCGTTGGTCAGGAACGCGGTGAGCCGGCGCGCGTAGCCGCGTCCCGTGAAATCGGGATGCGTGCAGATCGCGCTCATCTCGACATGGGTGTCGGTGCCGAGCCGCTCGCCGATCATCGCGGCCAGCCGGACGTTCCCGCTCTTGTCGGGCACGTAGATCCCGAAATAGCGACCCAGCTCCACCGCACGCGGCCGGAAGTAATGCGGATACACCAACGCGACCAGCGCCAGCACGTCGGCACGGTGCCGCTCGTCCAGCCCGATGATTTCCGGGCCATCGATCAGCGGAATCGGCGCATCGCACACCATCTGCGCGAGCGTTTCCAGCGGTTCCAGCCGCCACGCGTCCGACAACGCAGGCGCGACGCCCAACAGCAGTACGGTCTCCCCGGATGCCACCAGCGATTCCAGCGTCGTCCCGACGTCGCCGTCCGGGCTCGCGACGCCCAGGAACGGCGCGAAGTCGCGCGGATACCGCGCGATGGTATCCGTACCAATCGCAAGCGACCGATGCCGGGTGCGCAGCGACGACCAGAACGGATTGTCGAGTTCGGAATCAGACATGGCACGAGGCTCACAGGCTGGCGGCGATCCGGCCCACTTCCGCCAGCACGGCCTTGCGCGCGGCAACATCGGTGGTATCCGTCATGTAGTACGCGGCGACCAGCAGCGGCTTCCGACCCGGCGGCCAGATGATCGCAATGTCGTTGTTCGCTCCCGTCCCGTTGCCATCCCACTGGCCGGTCTTGTCGCCGACCCGCCAGCCGTCCGGCACTCCCGCACGCAGCGAATGCAATCCGGTCTGGCAATTCAGCAGCCAGTGCGTCAACTGCCCGCGCGAAGCCTGCGACAACACATCACCGAGCAACAGTTTCTGCATGTCGCCCAGCATCGAGTCCGGCGTAGTGGTGTCGCGCGGATTGAGTTCGGGTTCCATCCGGTCCAATACCGTGTGGGGATCGCCAAGGCTGCGCGCGAATCCCGTCACCACACCCGGACCACCGATGCGCGTGATCAGGAGGTTGGCCGCGGTGTTGTCGCTCAGGGTGATCGCGGCCTCGCACAATTCCGCAACGGTCATGCCGGGCCGTCCGACGTGCTTGCCCGTGACCGGCGCCCAGTCCAGCACGACGTCCTTGCCGAACACGATGCGGCGATCGAGCCGTTCCCTGCCCTCGTCGACGCGTTTCAGCACCGCGGCGGCCAGCAGCAATTTGAAGGTGCTGCACATCAGGAAGCGTTCGTCGGCGCGATGACCGGCACCCTTGCCGCTTCCTGTATCCAGCATCGCGACGCCCAATCGACCGCCATGCTTGCGTTCGAGCATCGCCAGCTGCGCCGCGACTCCGTCGGGCGAGGGCTTCACCGACGCGAACGCCTTGCGCTGCAGGGCGATGGCTGCGCCGCCCACGACAAACCCCTTCAACAATTCGCGACGATTCATCAATGGTCCTGCATGACGGCGGAATGGCGTACTTTGCCGGAATTCGCGTTCGCGTGCCTGCCGCTCGCCATGCTTGTCCACGGGCTTGCAACCCGCGCCATCATCCCCATGTCGCACACATCCCGCAGATTCAACGCCAGCGCCATCCCATCCGCAGGGTCGCCCATGTCCGACTATCGCAAAAACCCCGAAACCATCGCCCAGCTCACGCCGCTGCAATACCGCGTGACCCAGGAAGCGGCCACCGAGCGGCCGTTCGACAACGAATTCAACGAACATCGCGAACCGGGCCTGTACGTCGACATCGTTTCCGGCGAACCCCTGTTCACATCCATGGACAAGTTCCAGAGCCACTGCGGCTGGCCGAGTTTCAGCAAGCCGGTCGAGGCAGCGAACGTGATCGAGAAACGCGACGCCAGCCACGGCATGCTCCGCACCGAAGTGCGTTCCGCACACGCCGACAGCCACCTCGGCCATGTGTTCGACGACGGTCCGCGCGAGCTGGGCGGCCTGCGCTATTGCATCAACTCCGCCTCGCTGCGCTTTGTTCCGCTGGCCGATCTGGAAAAACAGGGCTACGGCGAGTACCGTAACCTGTTCGATCACGAGGCAAGCCAACCATGACCGCTCTCACCGAACGCGCCGTCCTCGCCGGCGGCTGCTTCTGGGGCATGCAGGACCTTATCCGCAAGCAACCCGGCGTCATCGCCACGCGCGTCGGTTACTCCGGCGGCGACGTGCCCAACGCGACGTACCGCAACCACGGCAGCCATGCCGAATCGATCGAGATCGTTTTCGATCCGTCGGTGGTCAGCTATCGCGAGTTGCTGGAGTTTTTCTTCCAGATCCACGACCCGACCACGCGCAACCGGCAGGGCAACGACCTCGGCAGCAGCTACCGTTCGGCGATCTTCTACTTCAAGGCGCCCCCCGCGGGCGTTTTCGGGGACGCCGACCCGGAACACCAGTATTACGGGGGGCGCCTCCCCGACGGCTCCCCCTGCCACTTCATCCGCCCGGGCTGGAAGCTGCCGGTGCGTGAAAAGGCCGTGGGATAAGGAGACGCCTTGTTTAACCCTTCTCCCTTCGGGAGAAGGTGGCGCGGAGCGCCGGATGAGGGTCCGACATCGCGAAAGCAACCCTTTCACCGCAACAAGTGCGCGTACCCTCACCCACCCCTGCGGGGCCCCCTCTCCCGGGGGGAGAGGGGATTTTTCCAAACCTCAGGAGATCCCCATGCCCCACACCCCCGCCTACGCTGCCCAGTCCGCCGACAAGCCGCTCGGCCCGCACACGATCGAACGACGCGCACCCGGCGCGCACGACGTTGCCATCGACATCAAGTTCTGCGGCGTGTGCCATTCCGACCTGCACACCGCGCGCGACGAGTGGGGCGGTACGAAATATCCATGCGTGCCCGGCCACGAAATCGTCGGCACCGTGACGGCGGTCGGCGAGGACGTGAAGGGTTTCAAGGTCGGCGACACCGTCGGCGTCGGCTGCATGGTGGACAGTTGCGGCCACTGCGATCCCTGCAAGGCCGGCGAGGAAAACTATTGCGAGAACGGATTCACCGGGACCTACGACGGCGTCCTCCCCGACGGCAGCCACACCTTCGGCGGCTACTCGACGAACATCGTCGTGGACCAGCGCTTCGTGCTGCGCATCCCGCACAAGGACAAGCTCGCCGCGGTCGCGCCGCTGCTGTGCGCCGGCATCACCACCTACTCGCCGTTGCGCCACTGGAAAACCGGCCCCGGCAAGAAGGTCGGCATCACGGGACTGGGCGGCCTCGGCCCCATGGGCGTCAGGCTCGTGCGCGCGGTGGGCGCGCGCGTGGTGGTGTTCCCCACGTCTCCCGGCAAGGTGGCTGACGGCAAGCGCCTCGGCGCCGACGAAGTGGTGATCTCGAAAGACCCGGTGCAAATGGCGAAACACGCCGCCAGCTTCGACTTCATCCTCGACACCGTGTCGGCTCCACACGATCTGAACGTTTACCTCAAACTGTTGAGCCTCAACGGTACGCTTTGCCTGGTCGGCGCGCCGCCGGTATCCACGCCACACCCCTCGCCCGCCGTGTTCAACCTGTCCACCAATCGCCGTCAACTGGCCGGGTCCAACATCGGCGGCATCCGCGAAACCCAGGAAATGCTGGATTTCTGCGCCGCGCACGGCATCGTCTGCGACATCGAAACCATCGCGATGCGCGACGTCAACAAGGCTTACGAGCGCATGCTGAAGAACGACGTCAAATACCGCTTCGTGATCGACATGCAGTCGCTGAAGGACGAAGCGAAAGCCGCCTGATCCGCTGCAACCATCGTTTCACGGCGAGTCGATGCTCAGCCCGCCGGTTCGTCCGGCGGCCGCAGCGTT
>Ga0066256_1004708_pt1 | contig 10810 bp, 9 predicted proteins | sample ThiBio_1000_biof_FD_87107 | JGI IMG/M metagenome (GOLD analysis project Ga0066256, IMG submission 87107) | Wastewater bioreactor microbial communities from Cape Town, South Africa - Thiocy_expt_1000_biof (version 2) | ecosystem: Engineered > Bioreactor > Thiocyanate-remediating >... | reverse complement strand
CCTGTTCGGCGTTTTAAATACAGATAATCTTCTCTTAGAATTCTACATGCTGCTTTACTTGACTCATTGATATCTTCGCGCTGATCCACTTTATCGTTAACGATCAATCCTAAACGACTCGCCATTTGTGGCATTATCTGCCAAAAACCATGTGCAGCGGCAGTTGAGGTTGCATTACTAATAAATCCACTCTCCACAATCGGTATATATTTAAGATCCTGCGGCAAGCCAAAAAAGTTCAGCCAATATTCAACGACTGGCATATATTGTTTTATCCGCTGTCGCAAAAGCGGCATATTAACATAACCGATTTGCCTGCGAATAACGTTCATCAGTTTTTCGGCAACAAAATCTTTATGTACCGGAATTCGTTCGCCACAAAAATAAACATTTCGCTGACCCTCTGTCTTTAAAAGCCCGCAAAGCAGATAGAGAAAAAGGAAACAAATATATTTCACAACTTTTCGGTTCATTCTAACGTCCTTTCCGTTTGTGCTTTAATTTCATTTAATCGTTTGCCGGTAATATATATCTCCTTAACGGGCTTTTGAGCTCTTCTTTCATTAATAAGAATGACCAGAGATTCATCATCGGTAATATTTGGTTCGCGGGTTACCAAAACAACATATTGATCTCGACCCGGGAGAACTATCGGAAAGCTTTTAATATATGTTATGTAACACAGGGTTAACCATTTTTTTGACTTTTCTGATTTGTCATACCAATGTACCCGACTAAGGCCCATCAAATAGTCATCGTTAGTTCTATTTTGAATATGAATTTTAAAATAAGCCTTAGCATCTTCAAATGTTACGGATTCCAAGGTCATAGAAACGCCGTCTTCCTGGTTATTACTGCTTGAACTAATATTGAGGGGCGATTTTGATTGTGCGATTACTGATTTAGAAACCTGATAGTTTTTTAGAGTATCTGAAATATAAAAATAATCAGCATTCACATAATCCATTTGTTGCCGCGGCATTTCAAAGACGTCGATACCTTTGCTTCCGTATCGGTTCCACAAACCAACCCTGCTGTACAATGCCAAGGAATCATTCAATCGCCGTTCTTGTTCAAGTTTTTGAAGTTTCATTTTTAGTTTTTGTTGCTCTTCCTTTTTTCGTTCGGCATCTTCTTTCGCTTTCTGTATGGCCAGCAATCTGGCTTCATCTTCCTTAGCTTTTCGCTGACTTTCTCGTTGCAGTGCAGCGAGTTTACGTTCTTGCTCTTCTCTTTCGGCTTTTAGCCGGGCCGATTCCTTCTTTTCATCAGCCTCTTTTTGTAATCTTTCACGTTCTAATTGAGCCAATCTCTTTTCTTGTTCTTGTTTTTCCTTCTGTGCCTGTGTCAAGTTCTTTTTTTCTTGTTCCGAACGGTTCTTTTCAGCCAATTTTTCAATATCGGCAGCTCGTTGTTCTTCGGCTTTTTTTTCAGCTTCTATTTTTGCAGCAAGTGCTTTTTCTGTTTTTAATTTTTCCTGTTGTACAATTTGAACCGAATCGTCTTTTCGTTTTTGCTGTTGCTCCAGAGCCAAAATTTTCTGGCGAAGTTGCTCATTCTGCTGATTCAGGTCTTGTTCCTTTTTTTTGGCTTCATTGAGGTCTTCCTCATTTTTTCTCTTTTTTTCAATCTGCATTTGCTTTTCCTGAGCAATTTCCTTGTCAATATCTCTGGTCGTTGTTTCGTATTGAGACTTTGCGTCTCTTTCTACTTTCAAACGCTCGAACGATTCAACAGGTTCATTGGCAGCGGTATTAGCTTTCGTCTCGTCAGCTTGTTTTTGTCCGGCTTGCATGTCCTTTAACCGCTCATTGTTTTTCACTCTTAATTCCTCCGCATAAACTTTGAGTTTTTTTAAATCGGAGTAATCATATTGCAGCTCAGGATCTTTATTAATTTCGTAATCAGGTTTAAAAATAAGAAGAAATGTATGCTGCCGGGATCCTTCTATAACTGTTAATTTCGTTGGTTTAACAGTAGTATTGTCGTTATTTAGAGAAACAATTTTAAGCTTTTTATCTAATAGTACCTTCAATGAATAAAATTGCTTGGCCACGTCTGGGTTGTCCCATTGGCAATCTTTAATGTCTGCATTAAACTTAACAAAAGCCGGGGCATCCTTTCCTATAATTATCTTTTCATTTACCAGATCCTGGCCAAATATTGATAATGGTACTAAGAAAAAATAAACAGAAGAATGAAGAACCATTTGGAAAATGTGTTTCATAAGATAAAATATTAAAATAAAATTGAAAGAAAATAGGTTGATCTAAATAATTTCTTGCCAAATAAATCCGGTTACCTGCTATATTTGAATTCCACCTCAATTAATGAGAAACATTTGTTCCCCAGTTCTTTTTCGGGTACTCCTCTTGCAAAGCTGATTGTTGCTCTATTTTTCTTATTTTTTAAAATAAATCCGGTTTTTTTTATTTTCCTTAGCTCGGTAAACAATTCGGAAAGAGTAGTGTATTTGCCATTAGCCAGTACCTTGGTATCCCCACCTTGACACACGTACGTTTTAAAATCATCTACCGTTAATTTCCCTTCTACCACGTCTTCTAACATCTCCTTAAGTTCCGACTGCGGTAAAGCCTCAAACTGGCTAGTACTTTGTTGCTTAATAGGTTTTTCACCTGTACTTTGTTCGTTTGGGTTAACAACATCCGCTACAACAGCATCACTTTTTGGAAGTTCGTTAAAGGCGCTCTTGCCTACATTAGGTGGCGGAAGAGGTGGCAGCGGTGATAAAACGTTCTGCATAGGTTCGTCAACAAGCATCGGGCTGGAATCTGTTGCCGGTATTATTGCAACATCGCCAATCATCACAGGGGGGATAATTGTTTCGGTTTTAGGATCTCTAATAGTTATGGCAATAAATTCTTTACAAGTATTATTAACTATTGCTGTAACCAGATAATCTCCTTCCTCTGCAAATTTATGCGATATATTCCTGCCACGTACAGGCTCTGTTTTATCTCCAAAATCCCAGGAAACATTGTAAGTTCCTGAATGCAAAACTGAAAAATCAAGTTTTTCATTTAAATAAAAATAATTACTCTTTTTGTGGTACACACCTCCTTTTACTGCCAGGGTAAAGGATTTACAACCAGAATTGTTAGCTAACGTAAAAGCAAGGAGTGTTGCTGCAATTAAGGTAACACCTAAAATGGTAAATAATATGCTTTTATCCAACCCTTTCCAAGAATATATTGACCGGTTAAACATAATAGTTGTTTTAAAACTGAATTACTATCTCCCTAACATTCTTCGCAAGTCGTCATTTTGTTGTTTATAGGCGCTAATCACATTATTTAACTGTTGAATTTGTGTCGACATTTGGTCTTTATTGCTGCTTCGTATTGTAATTTTATCAGCTTTTGCTTTTGCCAAAAAATCAATAATTTGATTATAAGTTCCTTTACCTTCTACATCCGATTCATTCACGAGAGCCGACATGTTCTTAATATTTTGCTCAATATTGGCATCAACGATCGGTATTTTGGTACCGGCAAGGTTAACCGTATCCAATTGGCGCACTGTTTCCTCCATCAATTTAAAAAAAACTTCATCGAAATTTCGTTTTCTTTCTTCAATGGTTTTATGTGCTATTAGATATTTGTTTTCTTTGAATGGGATGCGTAGGCCTGCATATACCGCTCCTACAATTACGAATAAGCTAAGAAAATAAAAAAAAATAAACCTCCAAAACGATTTGGAACGGTCGGTGTCATTTAAAGGCTTCATTGTGTAAAACTTTAATTTAAAAATTCACTTATTTTGATGTTCCTCCAAAAAATGTGCGCTTAGGTTTCTGTGGCGCTACGCTTTGCTGGAAGGTGTTAACGTCTTCTTTTACAAAGAAATCTCCCCCCGAATCCTTACGTTTCCCAATAAACTCTAAATCACTCAATGTTTCAAACAATTTGCGGATAACTGTGGCAAATTTTACTACCGCAGGAATACTTTTATTAATATTATTATGATTATAAGAAAGGTTGGCAACAGAAGTCAATAAAGTTTCCAATTCGCCCTGATTCAGCTCACACCACTCACTCAAATAATTTAACAATTGCTCTTTGCCAGAACCAATTCTGAGGTCAATGGTATTTTTTATCACTCTGGCAAGGATTGAAATACTGGTAAATAATCTCACGGGGGGGGCATAAGAAATCTGTTTTCTGAATTCTGTAATAGTAGAAGCAACTGAAAGCATAATTCTGTCGCACAAGAACATTACGAGGTCTGAAAGTTCCGATTGCTGATTACGTTTAAATATTTTCTGTACAATTATTGTAGCCTTTTGCTCAAGCGCAGAAAGGAAGGTATCTAATTCGGATTGCAATTGCAATAAATCGGGATGAGCGCCAACCGTACAACAAGGAGGAATATAAAATTCATCTATCTGACAACTATTCCCGTCTGTGGTCAACCGCCCAATAGTAAGCGCATAGGGGTTTGACGAAAATTGTGCGTACTTACCCTCATCAGCAAGTTCAATAGTATAAACAGGTTGTGTAAAAGGAAACCGAGGAGGATTTTCGTTTAAATCAGGGTCGCCACAAGGCAGTTTATCGTGCGGATGCACAAGCAAGACCACATATTGCTCTGATGGTTCAGCAACTGCAACAGAAAAATTCGCTGAAACCGTACCGTTTCGGTTCTCAATTGGTAATGTGGGAATACTAATAAGTGCCCCCGAAGGTGTAATGGCCGTGCAATGTAAAACAGTTACCTGAAGTGAGTTTTGATTATCGGCGGAAAGCGAAACTGAAAAAGTATCATCTCCGTTAACCGAGGGTGATAGAATTCCAAATGTGTGTGGCGTAAGACCAGCAGATATTGAATGATGTATCAGCTCAGTAACAGCATTGTCCTGGGAAATGAAATGGTCTTTGTTAATCTTCATTCCATCAATCCAATTAACAGAGAAATATTTAAAAGGATGGCTCATAGTATTTTTTTTAGTAACTATAAAAAGTCTATACCCTGTCGCAGATAATGATCGCGTTCTCTCTTATCCTGTTTTCTGCCACAGATTTATATGGATCTAATATTCTTGAAAACTGGTACCATTTGGGCCGGGTTCTAAAAACCCATTCATCTGCTGCAACATCTTTGCGAGTATATTCGATGGGTGTTTCGCTTTGCTGCTCATTATAATCATTAATGAAATGGTAAAACAAATCGCCTAAAATCATATCTGCGGGAGCTTTGGCCGTGAAATACGTTCGCCGGTCGGTATGTTCCAGGTTTTTTACCAATTCAAACCCGATCACATAAATCAGCTCGTTTTCTTTTTCGTCTGGCAGCTCAATAGTTTTCCCCAAAGGATATGACCATGTTGTAAAAACAGGGGCTGGAATGGAGTAGGCAGTTTGGAAATTATAATACACCAGCGGAACAGAAAAAAAGAATAGCGTGCAAAATAGCATTGGATAAAATAAAAAGGATTTATCCTTTAAAAAATAAACAGCGGATGCGAAAAAAGTAACGCAAAAACAAATGAGCGAAAAGGCAAAAAGGAATTCTGCTATCAAGCCCTTGGTTTTATTTTCTCTGGGGTGGCTGAAATATTTTTTATGCGTAAAACTAAAATGTATCAAACCAAATAATAAAAACAAACCCGATAGAATCCAGAAAATAGTAAACAGGTTTTTTGTGATGAATGTAGCAATAAAAGCAAGGCCCGAAAAAAGCAAGGAGGATACGGTACCGTATATTACAGGTTTTTTTCCCATATTAGACAGGCCAACCGATATTTGTTTAGTGATCGCAAATGCCCCGATGGCGCTTACTAAATAAGGAGAAAAATATAGCACAAATGTTTTAATGTCCATAATAGGTTCTAATTGCTTGGCAAAATCAAAGGTAATATACAAACTTTATTATTTAGAATCCCACCAAGTAAATAACTAATTCTGGTGATCTTTAAAGTTTTCTTACAAATTAATTTGGGAATCTACAATAATCAGTTTAATTTCCCTAAATATTTTTTAACTTTTAAAACACCTTTTACCATGGCTTCATTTAAAGCAACTGCAAAAATTGGTAGTGTAGAATTTACCGACGTTATTGATTGTTCGTATTCACTTCATCGTGACATTGGCGCTACCGGCCAGCCCACATCCCAAATTTATGGCGGCAAAATTCACTTGGTTGTTGAATCTTCTGATAACACTGGACTTGTAGAGTCAATGGTTAATCAGTACAAACCCATTGATGGAACGATTACTTTTAAAAAGCCCGATGAAGATGCTAAGATGAAAGAACTGAAGTTTACCAAAGGGCATATAGTATCTTTTGTTGAAGAGTTTTCAAAAGATGGCAAAAACCCAATGATCATCAACGTGGATATTGTAGCAGAAAAATTGAACTTTGGAAACGCTGAAATCACAAATATGTGGAAGAACGTTTAAATTCCTCAATTTCGTTATTGTAACAGCTCTGCCCTTCAAAATATCATTATTATTTAACGCAATCGGCTGTTCAATATAGCTAATAAATGTTTTTTAAAATTTATCGGCTCTCATACCATAAGGGTGTTGTGCGTATTTTTCATATGAACAAAAAAGTTGCTCATGAATAATTTTCAATATGAATACACATATTATAGCTGCTATTGAAATTGAAGGCAATTCCATCGAGGTTTACCATTCAGTACTAATTAGACAGAAGTTTAATGCACATCACGAATTTAGTATTCGCACCAGTTTTGAGTCATTAGAAAATAGTACTTCTTTCAATATAGAAAACTCTCATCAATTCATTGGCAAACTGGTAATTATTAAATTGAAATCTGATGAAACAGGCGCAGAAGTTTTTGAATTCAGAGGACTGTTATGTGAAATATGCCTGGAACAGACGGATAACTTTTCCAGAATCGTTGTTTTAACTGGTTACAGCCCCACAATTTTGCTCGAAAATGGTTCTCACCTCAATTCTTTTTCTGATAAATCACTAAAAGAAATCGCTAATAAAGTAGCTCAACCCTTAGCTGATCTTTCCATCCCCCTAAACATTAGCCCCAAATACAGCTCAACCCTGAAATATATTTGCCAATACAAAGAAAGCGGGTTTCATTTTTTAAACCGGTTGTCGGCAGATTTTGGAGAGTGGCTGTATTTTGATGGTAAAGAGTTTTTCTTTGGCAAGCCATCCTCATCTCCAACTATTGATTTGTTATATGGCGGTAGTGTAACAAACATTCAGCTTACCCTAAGAATACTGCCTCTTCAGTTCAAAAATTATTCTTACCTCTCCAAAAAAGATGAAATTATAACGGAAAAAGCACCCTCATCTGTTTCCGGTCTGGATGATTTTGGAAATAAAGCATTGAAAAGTTCGCACGAAGTATTTAGCAAGGCCATTCAATCTCCGCTAAAATCCAGAGTGGATAGCCAGTCGGATCTCAAGGAGTTTGTTAAACGCCAGAAAGAAGCTCTTGCTTCGGGCTTACAGGCTATTTCAGGTAGCAGCGATAATACATCTGTAGTTCCCGGAACGGTGGCAAATGTAAAACTATCCCTTATCGATGGTACTTTGGGATCAAGGCAGCAGGACGGCGGCAAATATGTGATCACCTCCGTAGAACATTACCTCAGCGAAAATGGCAAATATTTCAACACGTTTGAAGGGGTACCCGCAGGCGTTGAAACCATGCCAGTTAATAATGTTATTGAACCTATCGCCGAACCACAGGTTGCGCATGTCACTGACAACAAAGATCCTGACAATATGGGCAGGGTTAAGGTGCAAATGCTTTGGCAACAGGCCGATAATCTTACGACCGACTGGATTCGAGTGATGACACCGGATGCCGGAGGTGGCAAAGGAGGAGCAAAGAACCGTGGCCTTGTAGTAATTCCCGAAACTGGAGATCAGGTTGTCGTTGGCTTTCGTTACAATGATCCAAACCGTCCTTTTGTTATGGGCAGTTTCTTTCAAGGCAAAACAGGCGGCGGCGGAGGAGGAGGAAATAAAACAAAAAGCCTTACAGCCCTCTCTGGCGCCACTATAATTCTTGAAGGCGATGCTATAAATGTTATAGATGCTGCGGGGAACTCAGTAAAAATTGATGGCAGTGGTAATATCGAAATTAATTGCTCCGCAAAAATTACATTGACAACCGGAAGTTCTTCATTAACAATGAATTCAGGAGGAAACATCGAACTTTCAGGCACAGATATTAAAATAAAAGGCACCACTGTTGATATTGAAGGTAGCTCCAAGGCTGTCATGCATAGCACTGCTTCATCGTTAAAAACAGAAGGTGCGGCCGCTGAAATAAAGGGGGTGACTACTGAAGTCTCAGGAGAGGCTTCCACAAAAGTTAAAGCTCCGTCTGTTTCGGTTGATGGGGATGCTGTTCTAAACCTGAAAGGCGGCGGTGTAGTCAACCTAAGTAGCGATGGTTTGACTAATGTAAAAGGCTCTGTGGTTAACCTCAATTGATCTATATAATGGCTTCCGAACATAATCCCATAGCCAGGTTAATTTCCCAAATTCAGCAACAGTGGAAAAAGGAAGCTTCTCCATTTCCGCAAATAAAACTATTCCGTTGGCTTATACATCCTCAGGATGCACGATTGTTTGAAGGTTTCTTAAAACTGGAAGCCACTCCCCATGGTAAAGTTCCTGAAGCTATGATCACCCTTCTAACTCCCTTTGTCAATGAATTGGATTATTCTATTGATCTGATCAAAGATTGGAGCAAACGATACATTGAGGATTCAAAAAAATATTCAATAGAAAAAAATAGTACTGTTTTTTCTAAATGGTCACCTGCAAAATACCAACAGCTCTCCAAAGCACTTACTTATGATACAGGAGATGAGTTGCTTCTATATATGCTTAATGATTTTCAGCAATCAGTACTGGGAGAAACCCGGCTGGCGTTAATATTACTGCCACATAGCATTAAAGACATGGAGGGTTTTAAGCGCTGGATGAAGACTATCTTAAAAAAAAATATCCCACCTGCAATATGTTTTACAATATTTGATCATTATGAAGCTAATCAGTTTGATATTTTTTTTGCTGAAAATTTTGACAAAACTAAAACGCTTTATGCCAAACTTGATCTTGATGGCGCCATCCATAAAATTACAAAACAGGGAAATCCCAATGATCCAGAAGTGAAACTTCGGGAATGTATTTTGGAAATGGGAAAAGCTGCCCAATTTAAGAATGAATCAAAATTGCATCAATGGGGAACTAAAGCATTAGAGGTTACGCAAAAGAGTGGTAATAAAGGTCTGTTTGCATCCGCCTGTATAATCTATGCAGGCATGCTGTTTAATTTTAAAGATTTTCAAAAAATCGATGAATTGTTGATCAAAGGACTTCAGATAGCGCATAAGGGCGCACACCTGAATGATCCCGCCTGCCCACCCCTTGTCATCCAATTTCATGGGTTCATAGCAGCCAGTAACCACCAACAGAAAAAACATCTTGCCTCTATAACCGCTTACGAAAAACAGGGAGATCTTTCCTGCGAAGCGCAAATACCCGGCATGGCTTTGACGCCTTATTATCAAGCCTACAAATTGAGTGAACGATTTGAAACGGACCGTTACCAGGAGTTGATAGAAAAGGCTTTTAACACCGGACTCCGTTTATCCAAAGAGGAACTTGTTTATAGCAATTTTGTAAATATAGCTAATGACTTTATTAGCGGACTTGAACAACAAACCAAATGGGGCGAAGCGCAAACAGCAGATCAAAAAGTAAAGGCTTTGCTTGGAGAAGACTGGAAATTGTTGCTTGAAAAAAAAGAGCTATAACAAAACCCCGCACCATAAGCAAATATTATGTTACCGGCCAGCAGAGCATTATTACCCGTAGTAGGGGTGGATATTCACATCGTGATAATTCCGCCGGGTGTACCCACGCCCATACCTCACCCTTATATCGGGATGGTGTTTGACCCCATGGATTTCGTGCCTGTTATGGGTTCCTCTGTTAATGTCAACAACATTCCCAGAGCTAACGCCGGTACTTCAGGTATGCTCGGTACTAAGGTTCATATACCCTTAGGTGGACCGTTTGCGACACCACCTTTGATTGCTCACGAATCTAACAACTTTTTCAGCAGCCCACGTGTATCTGCCGAAGGATCTTATTTTACGAGCGCTGGCTATATGGTAATGACATGCAACGATGTAGGAATGCCTCTTTCTGTTTCACCGGGCAAAAAATTCAAACCCGAACCTTCCCTTTTCCTTCCAAGTTCGGCTTCTATTCCCATCCCGGGTGGTATGCCCGTAATTGTTGGTGGGCCATATGTTCCCGATCTGATGACCATACTTTCGGGCTTGGCGATGTCTTTTGGGTTTGGATGTCTGATGAAGCTTGGAGGAATGGCTTTAAAAAAAGCACTGACCGCATTAAATCATGGAGTACTCAAAAAATTCAAAAGCACAAAGTCTTTGAGCGATTCTTTATGCAAACACGGCTTTGAACCTGTGAATCTTATAAATGGCTCGGTTTTATATGAAGGCTGCGATTTTGAGATTCCGGGCCCCATACCCGTAAAATGGAACCGCAGGTGGTATTCCGACTCGGATTACGAAGGATTGCTTGGCCATGGCACGCATTGCAATTACGACCAAACAATGCTTCTTTTTGAAGAAGACGATGCTATTGGCCTGATGCTTCCCGATGGAAGAACTGTAGGATTCCCGCTCATAAGGAATAAAGATGAGGCCTTCTACCTTCGTGCTGAAAAACTTACTTTAACGTGCCGGAGGTATGACTTTTACGAAGTATATGATCATAATACCAAACTGACCCACCATTTCAAAAAACT
>Ga0066256_1005274_pt1 | contig 10815 bp, 4 predicted proteins | sample ThiBio_1000_biof_FD_87107 | JGI IMG/M metagenome (GOLD analysis project Ga0066256, IMG submission 87107) | Wastewater bioreactor microbial communities from Cape Town, South Africa - Thiocy_expt_1000_biof (version 2) | ecosystem: Engineered > Bioreactor > Thiocyanate-remediating >... | reverse complement strand
GGCGCTGCGAGCGGCGTGGGGAGTGCCCGCCCCGCGCCCGCCGCGAGTCGTGCCCCTGCCCCGGCCCCAACGCAAGCAGGGGGGGCAGGGGCGGTGGCGGCAGCCGCCACACCCGCTGCCGCTGCTGCAGCTGCCGCTGCCGTCCTGCTGCCGCCGCCCGCAGCAACCGTTGACTCTGACGGCTTTGCAGTGCCGCCGCCGCGTGCTCCCAAGAGCTTTCCTGCCGGCGGCCCCGCTGCACCTGCGCCTGCGGCGCCTGGCTCCAGCAGCAGCCGGCCTGCGCCCCCTGTTACCATCACTGGTGTGGCACCGTGGGCGGTGCGCCCTGCGCCAGTGGGCCGGTTTGAGCCTGGCAGCCGGCCACCTTTGACGGTTACGGGGGTGGCACCGTGGGCAATGACTGGCGGACCAGCTGGTGCCGCGGTGCCACGCATGCCACCATCGACGGCGACAAGTTCTGCATCGGCATTGCGCGTGGCACCCGCACCCGCACCCGCTCCGACGCCGGCGCCGGCACCGGCACCCACACCTGCTCTGGCGCCGGCTCCAGCCACCGCCCCCGTGCCCTCACAAGGAGCCGGTGCGGAGGTACTGGCGCTGCTGCCGGCGCTGCAAGCAGAGGTAGCGGCCGGGTTTGCGGCGTACCTGGCGGCACTGGCGCCGCCGCCTGTGCGCAGCGGTGCCGCCATGTACGGCAGTGACGCGCCGCCGCTGGAGGATGTGGTGTCGGTGCTGGCGGACCACCCCACCCTGCTGCCTGGCCTCGTGTTCCACGACCTTGTGTTTGGGCACACAGACCTGGGTGCCGGCGCGTTTTCGGTGGTGAAGTATGCCAAGCGCATCCGGCGCGGCACGTCGTCGTCCACGTGGCCGGAGTACGCCGTGAAGGTGGTGTCCACCACCACCATCAAGCGCATGGGGTACGAGTCGGCGGTGCGGCGCGAGATGGCGGTGCTGACGCGCCTCACGCACCCCAACATTGCACGCATGGTGTCTGCCTTCCGGTGGCGGGACGGCGCGTACCTGGTGCTAGAGTACGCCGCCCGCGGCGACCTGCACAGCACGCTGACGCGGCTGGGCAGCCTGGCAGAGGACAGTACGCGGTTCCTGGCGGCGGAGCTGGCGACCGCCATGCACCACGTGCACGCCGCCGGGTTTGCGTACGGCGACTGCAAGCCGGAAAACATCCTGCTGGTGGAGGACAGCAGCGGCGGCGTGCATGTGAAGCTCACCGACTTTGGGGCGGCGCGGCCCATCACGCCGGCGGGCGTGGCGACGACGCGGGGCGCACGACACATCCTGCGCGACCTGCGCGACGGCGACTGGCGCGCCGCACATGGCGTGGTGGCGGCGGTGGACACGCCGGAGGGCGGTGGCGCGGGTGGTAGCGCCCGACCTGCCGCTGGGGGTGTGGTGGAGGGCGTGGGTGAGGCAGGCGGTGAGGGTGAGGGGAGTGGCAGCGAAGGCGACGACGGCGACGAGGAGGCGGCAGACGAGCGGGTGGAAGGCACGCTGGAGTACCTGTCACCCGAGCTGGCGGATCACACGGGCTTGCCGTCCATTGCCAGCGACGCGTACGCCTTCGGCGTCACGGTGTTCCAGCTGCTGTCAGGCCGCCTGCCGGAGCCCGGCGCACTGTGGCCGGCCGGCGCCGGCGCGGCTTCTCACGAGGGCGGCGGCGCCGGCGGCCGGCATGCACGGTTTGCTGCCACAGCGGCAGGCGGAGAGGGCAGCTTCCCGTCCGACTTCCCGCCCGTCGCCGCCGACCTGGTGCGCGCGCTGACGCACCCTGACCCGACGCAGCGGCTGGGGAGCGGCCCCGCCGGCTTTGATGACGTGCTGGCACACCCCTGGTTTGCGGCGCTAGGGACGTGGGACACGCTGGCCAACCTGTACAAGCGCGAGGGGCCGCCCGTGTCTGCTGGCAGCGCAGCACCGCAGGCGGACCCCGCGTGGTCGCGCCGCCACAACAGCACCATGTGGGCGCCGTTGCCGCGTGCGTACGCCACCGGCGGTGCTGGTAGTGGAAGCGGCGGCAGCGGCAGTGGTGGTGCCGGCTCCCGGCCTGCCGCCACCTTCATGGCACGCGACCTGTTGTCCCTGGCCACACTGCCCCCACTGCCGCCGCCGCCATCGTAGTATGATAGTTGCTCAACTCGTCTAGTACTTGTCAATTACATTATGGTACATTACATCACCTCACCGCTAACATCAACAGCAACCACCTGCTCCTCGTCGTCGCGGGCGGCAGGTGGTGGCGGTGGCGGTGGTACCCAGTCGGGCAATGAGCCGATGGCAGGCACACCGGCGCGCGCGGCCGCCTCGCGCCGGCGGTCATGCGCCGCCTCCAGCTTGTACAGGTCGGACGCCACCTCGGTGTAGCCCACCGCGGTAGCTAGTCGCGCAGAGTACGCCAGCGTGGCCATCATGTAGGTGTCGGGCGCGTCAGGCAGGTAGTTGGAGTAGGCGTCAGACAGGTGCAGCGCTGTGCGAGTGGCACGCGGCAGGGCGGCGCCGGCGGGCGCCAGGCGCGCCACGTCAATCCAGCGCGGCACCGCCGCCTCCACCTGCGTGCCCTCGCCCCACTCATTGTAGGTGGACACGCCCACGTACACCGCCTTGGCATCCAGGGCGGCGCTCCCCCGCGGGGCGTAGTATGCGACGCCCTCCGGGTCGCGCCGCGCCGCGCCATTCCACGGCCGGATTTTGGTGTCATCGTAGCCGGGCCCCACCGACGGCGCAAAGAAGGCGCCATTCCGGCGGCCCCACGCCACCATGGCGGGCCAGTTGGCCGCCGTGGCGCCGTACGACGCGCCCTCGCCCGCAAAGTAGGTGTAGGCGCCGTCAAAGCCGGCGGCCAGTAGGTCATCGCCGTCACGCGCGTTCAGCCACAGGCCCACAAACACGCCGTCCAGGTCGGTGCCGCGCACCGTGTTGCGCCCGCCCACCTCCAGCACGGCCGCCCACTCGGCGGCGGGCGTGTGGTAGGAGTCGTACACAAAGTACACCGGCCGCGGCTCCTGCGACTGCGCGCCTGGGCGCGCCTGGCGGCGCACCGGCAGGCGGTACCATCCCACCTCGTCGCGGTACCGCCGCGCCACGTACGCCACGTCCTCCGCCACGCTTGCCGCGTTGCGCCCCGCGTACGGCTCCAGGTGCAGCGCCACCGCCAGGCCGGTGGTGCGCGCCGCCGCAAACACGACGTCCAGCGCGTGGTCCGTGTTCACGCCCTGCGAGTCGCCGCCCGACACGCCTGGCCGGCCCCACCACGACACCACCGCCACACCGATGCCGTGCGACCGCATGTCCCGGAAGTGCTCCGCTACCAGGCTGCCGTTTGCGGACGAGTACAGGCCACGCGCGGGGTAGAACGGCGCATGGATGTCGTGCGGCGGCAGGAAGGCGGCGGTGGGGTATGCGGCGCTCACCTCCGGCCGCCAGTGCGGCAGCACGCTGTGGTTCCAGTGCCGCCACCCGCCATCCACGCCCGGGTGCCCGTACCACAGGTAGTAGAACGCATGCACGCTGGGGTTTGCCAGCTTCCGCCGCCGCCCCTCCCCTCCTCCTTCTCCTGCCGCCACTGCTGTTGCGCTGCCCAGCGCCACCGCCACCGCCGCGCCCGCCAGCAGCGCCGCCCTCACTGCGGCCCCCCGCCCCGCCGCCATGCTACTCGTCGTCACTTGTCGTCACTTGTCGTCACTCGTGGCCGTCCTCGTCGTTGTGCAAGTGCTGTGTGAACGAAAAGTTATGATAGTTAGTTGTTGTTAGTAATGTGCCGCGGCTGCCGCCCGCAAGGCGTGCCCGCCCACAACGCGCAAGTACGAGTATTGCACGAACCCAATTACGCCGCGCGGTGCTGGCTCACCAATTACCAAGTATCATGGGTGTTGGTGGGCGTTCACTTGTAGTGCCGAGCGTATCTTGGTGTCGGAGGTGACGTCATCCGCCGCCATTCACAGCAGCCAGCCCGCAACGGCTCTCACGCTCATGAGAGCGCAACAATCATCGCACCACCTACGCACTGTTGCGGTGGTGCAGTGGTTTCGCGTTGTGCTCCTTTTGTAATAAGCGCAAAATGGGGAGGATACGGTGCCAGCCGTTGGGCGATCGCGCGACGGATCGAATGGCGGGTCACACACCACCACACAATGAAAATGATCAAAACAGGTGCCTGCAGGTGTACCAAGCAGCCTCTCCCAAATGGCGACTCCACATCCCGTCAAACACGCCGGTATGAATCGCTATGCTGCATGTACCGGCGTCACAAACCAGCAGATACTATTACCGCCGCCTGGCCCCTGACAGCCTGCGCAACTTGAAGAAAGTGTGTGTGGCGATCGATTTGGCGCCATGCCATGATGTGTGATGTCACGCCAGTGCCACCCACGATACGTTTGTTGGGCGTCTCACAGGCGGACGCGTGCACGCGGCAGCACGTCGCACCCAGACCACAATTGTGGACCCCCCGCCATTGCTTTCCGACCCCCTCCGACCTGCGCACGTGTGTTGCCGCCGCGAACGACACCAGAACCGTACCACCGACGATCCACCCTGGCACCCTCTCCTCTCCTCTCCTCTCCTCTCGTCTCGTCTCCTCGTTACGCGCCAACTCCCTCACCCACTCCCTCACTCACATTTCGCACACACACGCGCGCACACACGCATCAGCAGCAGCAGAAGTAGCAACAGCAGCAGGTGGACAGTGGTACGTTGCCGCGTGGTGCTTGCTGCGTCTCGTAACTGACGACGCAGTGGCCAGGGGGCCGCGGCACCGTCCATCAGGGTGTCAGACGCCCCGTCGCCATCCAGTGGCCACTGTCACCACCACGTGTTGCTGCTTTCATGTCCTGTACCCTGTGCGCCCCCACACTACACAATGCAGGAGTACCCAAGTGCCATCACTGCACCCAAGCCACTTACCACCAAGATGGCGCTGTCAGCAGCACGCCGCCCGGTGGGCTCACCCGCCGTCATCCGCGGCGGCTCCGGTGGCCTGGGTGCCACGTCCAGCTCCGCGCCCAGCCCCGGTGGCGGCTTTGCCACGCCGGGAGGCGCTGCGTCGGCGCGTGGCGGCCCGGTGGCGCCACCCAAGGTGGATGCCAAGGTGCGTATGTTTGCCGCGCGCCCCCTCTAAACACGCCCCCACCCCATCTCACCCGCGTCACACCCCCACACTCCCAACCCCCACCAGGTGGCGGCGCGCAATGCGGCGCTGAACGTGGCGGGCGGCGTGAAGGTGGACGTGTTCATCCGCGTGCGGCCGCACGTGGCGGAGGACGGCGAGTCGGCGGACGTGGTGAGCGTGGAGGGGTCGGAGGTGGCGCTGCGGGAGCGGGACGGGCGCAGCGCGGACGTGTTCCGGTTTGACAAGGTGTTCCCCGCCGCGTGCGGCAACGAGGAGCTGTTTGGCACCGCCATGCGCGGCATCGCGGACCAGGTGGCGCGCGGCCTCTCCTCCTGCGTGTTTGCGTACGGCCAGACGGGCAGCGGCAAGACGTACACCATGCGCGGCACGCTGGTGGAGCCGGACGACCCGGCGCAGCACGGCCTCATCCAGCGCTCCGTGGCGTACCTGCTGGAGGCGACGCGCCGCGTCTACTCCGACGTGCGCACCCGCGTCTCCATGCTGGAGGTGTACAACGAGCAGCTGGAGGACCTGTTCATCCCCGTGGTGGACGCCGGCTCCGCAGCGGCGGCGGCGGGCGCGGCAGCGGTGGCGGCGGCGGGCGGCGGCGGCGGGGGCGCCATTCGCACGCCCGCCGGCGCGCCGCTGCTGCGTTCTGCCTCCGCCGGTGCGGCAGCCGCCGCCGCCGCCGCCACGGGCACCTCCCCGCTCGACTCCAATGTCGTGCCGTTTGAGACGGCGCGCGACGTCATTGTGGCGATGGCCAAGGCGACCGCCGTTGCGCCCGCGCCCGGCTCCGCCGCCGCACTGGCGGCGCTGGCAGCCGGCGCGGGCGGCGGCGGCGGCGGCGGCGGCATGAAGCCGCTGACGCTGGTGGACCACCCGGAGCGCGGCACGGTGTGCGTGGGCCTGTCGGAGGTGGAGGTGACGTCGGTGGAGCAGGTGACGTGGCTGCTGCGGCGCGCGGAGGAGCGGTCGCGCTTCACCGCCACCGCCATGAACAAGGCGTCCAACCGCGCGCACCGCGTGTTCACGCTCATCATCCAGTTCAAGCGCGGCGACGCCTGGTTCACCACCACGCTCACGCTGGTGGACCTGGCGGGCAGCGAGGACATCAGCCGGTCGGGCGCGACGGGCGTGGCGGCAAAGGAGGCGAGCCACATCAACAAGAGCCTGCTGACGCTGGGCCGCGTCATCAACGCGCTCGCCTCCAACTCGCCGCACATCCCGTACCGCGAGTCCAAGCTGACGCGCCTGCTGAGCGAGGCGCTGGGCGGCGTGTGCAAGACCACCTTCATTGCCTGCGTCTCGCCCGCCGCCACCTCCGCCACCGAGACCGCCTCCACCCTGCGCTACGCCAAGCGCGCCAGCGAGGCGCTCAACATCTCGCAGCTGCCGCGCTGGCAGCAGGACGAGATCTTGATCGAGGGCCTCACGCGGCGCGTGCAGATGCTGGAGGGCGAGCTGTCGGGCCGCGACGCGGTGCACGCGCGCGAGATTGCCAGCGTGCAGACGAAGCTGGACGCGGCGCGCGTGGAGAACGCGGGCCTGCTGGACTACCTGGCGCGCGCGCGCGCGCACCTGGCACACATGGCGGAGCAGCAGCTGGCGGCGCGCTCCGCCCTCGCCGCCGTCACCGTGCACCGCGACCGCCTGGAGGCGCAGAAGGCGGCGCTGCGCGCGGAGCTGGTGGAGACGCGCCGCGTGCGCGACGGCTACCTGGCGGACCGCGGCCAGGTGGCGGCGGTGGTGGCGGCGGCGCGCGCGACGCGTGACGCGCTGCTGGCAGCGTACGCCACCGTGGAGGGGCGCCTCACCGCCGACGCCGGCGCGCTGAAGGCGACGGTGGAGCGCGCGCTGGTGGAGCTGGAGGCGACGCACGCCGAGGTGGCGCGCAAGCGTGACCTGTCGCGTTTCAACGAGCGCGCCGCCGATGAAGTGTGCGACGCCATGACGGCGCGCTTGCGCGGCGCGCTGGAGGCCACCTTCGCCTTCCGGGACGGCCAGGCCACTGCGCACGCCGCCGCCACCGAGGCGCTCAGCAACATGGCGCTGGAGCGCGAACACGCGGCCGCCGACACGGCGTCGGAGGTGCACAAGCTGGTGCGCGCCACGCTGGACGTGCTGGCGGGCGTCGCAGACACGGTGGCGGGCGGCGACGTAGCGGCGCGTGCGCGGTCGCTGCGCAGCCGGGAGGACGTGCGCACCAACGCCGCCGCGTCGGCGGCTGCCTTTGGCCAGCTGCGCGAGGCTGTGGAGGCGGGCGTGGGCGCGGCGCGCGGGCAGTGCGTGGCGCTGGAGGAGGCGCTGCGGGCGTGGGCGGCGAAAGCGACGACGCGCAATGACGCGCTGCTGGCTGCCACCAATGAGTTTGCGGCACGCATGGCGGCCGACCTGACAGCGCTGCAGACGGACGCCGCGGACGCGGCGGCAGCGGCGTCCGCTAAGCTGGCGGAGCACGAGCGCGCCATTGAGGCGATGCGGGTTGGCGAGGCGGCGGCAGCGGCGGCGGCCAGTCAGCGCATGGTGACGGACATTGCAGCGCAGGTGGCGCGCATCGTGGCGGACGCGACGGCGGACGGGGCGCGCCGCCTGGACCGCGGCTGCGCCACGCTGCGTGACGAGTCGGCTGCCATTGCCGCCGCCGTGCGCGACGCGTCGCGCCAGACGTGCAGCGCGGCAACCGCAGCGGCGGGCGGCGGGGCAGCGCACCGCGAGGCGACGGCGGCGGCGCTGGCGGGCGCGGGGAAGGCGTCGGCGGCGGCGGCGGAGGCGACGACGGGCAGTGTGGCAGCGCTGGCGGCGCACATGAAGGGCGTGGACGGCGACGTGGCGGAGCGCGCGGGCAAGGCGGCTGCGCGCGCCACCGCCGCCGCCACCGAGTTTGCGGAGCGCAGTGTGGAGGGCGACGCAGCGGCGGCGCGCGTGACGGCCAGCGTGCGGGACACGACGGCGGCGGGCGCGGCGGCGGCGCAGAGCGCGACGGGCGCGCTGGTGGCGTCCGTGAGCGCGGCGGCGGAGGCGTTTGGCGCCGCGGTGACGGAGGCGCAGGGCGCAGAGAACGAGCGCGCCGCGGCGCTGAACGCGTACGTGGACGATGCGGCGGACAGCAACAAGGCGCAGGAGGCGGAGATGAGCGAGTACACGCACACGACGCTGCGGCGCGACACGCAGCCCGACCCGCGGCCCGCCAAGTACACCTACCCCACCACCTTCGCCGCCATGGCGGCGTACGACGCCGTGGTGGCGGGCACGGGCCAGGCGGGCCTGGTGGCAGGGTGGACGCGCGAGGAGTCGGTGCGCAGTGGCCGCGCACTGCCGGGCGTGGGCGTGGACTACGCGGGGGAGAGGGGGCGGGGGGCCCGGCCGGGGGTGGTCACACGGCGGGGGGGCGGCGAGCGGGTGGACGCGGGGGTGGCGCGCCTGCGCGACCGCACGCCCGGCGCGCCGCGCCCCGACCTCGCCGCCTTGGACTCTGCCTGCCTCACCGCCGCTGCCAACGCGCTGGTAACGGACGTGGAGGCGGCGGCGGCGGGTCTGGATGCCGACATGGAGGGCTGGTTTGCCTCCATGGCGGCGCTGCTGGCAGAGCACGGCATCACGACGCCGGCTGGCGCCACTGGCAGCGGCGCAACTGGCGCTGCCGGCACGACGCTGATGTTTACAACCAACCCGCACGGCGGCGCCACGCCTGCCGCCGGCGGCGCCGCGCGCGTGGTCCACCGTACCACCTCCCGCCGCGTGCCCTCCCCGCGCTCCATGTTTGCGCAGCACGGCGACAGCTTCGCGCTGGCAGACGTGGCACTTGATGCCGCCGTCGCTGCGCCTGCTGCCGCTGCCGTGCCGCCGCCGACGCCCTCCCCGCCGCCGACGGCCACCGCCACTGCTGCAGTGTCGCCTTCCACTCCCGCCGCCTCGCCGCCCCCGCCCGCCGTGGAGGAGGCCGCCACATAGGGCCCTTGTCCCTTTCACCCGCCCGTGTGGCAGCCTGGCGAGATTCCTGCCCACCCTTCCTACCCTACATGCATGCCCCTACATGATGCGGAGGTAGCGTTACTATTCCTCAAGTACTCGTGCACAGCGCCCGGCCCGTCCTTCCGGTTGCACGCGTTAGCAGTGTGACCCACTCACCACCGCGCCTGCCTCCGTCCCCACCTCCGCCCTCGCTGCTTCCCCCTCGCGCCCAAAATTCAATGACGGTGGCACCTACGCATTGGGCTACAACAGGTCAAAGTCAGCTGCCAGGCGCGCCAGGGTCAGGTGGGCGCGCGGCGCTGGTGCATACGTGACCACCGCGTGTGGCAGCGGCAGCGCGTCGGCACACCGGCTGTGCAGCAGGGCCAGGTGGGGCAGCGCGGTGGCGGGTGCGGTGGACAGCGCAGCGTCCAGGCCGCCAATCACAGCGGGCGCCAACGCTGGCGCCGTGCCCTCCCACACGCGCGCTGCCACCACGGCATCCAGGTCGTCGGCGGACGGCGGCGGCGGCAGGGTCGGCAGTGGCGCCCAAGGGCCCAACGACTGCGGGCGGGGGGCGAGGCCGCTTGACACGTGCACCGTCAGCGCGCCCTCCACAACCAGCCACCGGGCCGCCAGGCGTACGTCAGCGGGTGCCAGGCCAGGGAACGCAGTCACGAGGCGCGCCTCGGCCACACCTGGGTTAGCGCCCACGTACGCGCACAGGCGCGCGGCGTAGCGCAAGAGGGCAGCCAGCGCAATGCGGCCGCTGCCGGCGTCCACCCACGGGTGCAGCGGCAGCCGCAGATTGGTGTCGTCGCCGGGCGCAGTAAATAGCGGCAGGGCGAGGGGCGGCACAAATCGCATGCCCGCCGCCCCAATGACCGGCACCACCACATCGTGTGGCAGCGCTGCCAGCGCCGCCCGCAACGCCACCGCTGCTATAAAGGGCGGCACGCCATCAAGCTCTGCCACCGCCGCTGCCGCTGCTGCAGCCGTCGCCGGAGGGGGCGCCGTCGTTGCCGTACGCAGTGCCGTCAAAATGTCGCCGACAGCACCACCTGTGCCGCCGCTGGCGGCATGCGCGGCGGCAGCGGCAGCCGCAAGCGCGGCAGCATGCGATCGCTCCAGCGACGTGGTGAGCGTGTGCACTGCCACCATCATGGCATCCGCGTCGTGCGGCAGGGCGGGCGCAGTGGGCGGTGGCAACAAGGCTGCAGCTGCAGACACCGCGGCGGATCGCGCCGTCAGCCGGATGGCGCCGCCAAAGCAGGTGTCAACAATGGCATCGCCGCCAGCAGGTTCGCCACCGGCGGGGCCTCGCAGCAGCGCGGCCACGAGCCGCGCCCCTAGGGTGCCTGCACCGGCGCCCTCATCCTCGCCTTCTCCCCCGCCGCCCACCACCGCCACCGCTTCCGCCAGCCGGCGGGCTTGCCCACCGCCACCCTCCTCGCCACCGCCCTCACCGCCGCCCTCCTCGTCGCCGCCCTCGTCTGCCTCACTGCCATCGTCGTCACCCCCGCTACCGTCATCAGCAATCCGTGGCCGTTTGGCTGCACGACCGCCGGGTGTGTTGGAGGTGGCAGCGGTGACCGCTGGCGTCGTGGCTGCCACGCCGCCGCCGCCGCCTCCACCACCCTGCCAGCGCAGGTCTGCCGTGCCCAGCGCCACTGCATGCAGCGCCACATACAGCGGTGCCTCGGGGCTGGCTGGCGGTGGGTGGGATGCACGCAACA
>Ga0066256_1005273_pt1 | contig 10815 bp, 10 predicted proteins | sample ThiBio_1000_biof_FD_87107 | JGI IMG/M metagenome (GOLD analysis project Ga0066256, IMG submission 87107) | Wastewater bioreactor microbial communities from Cape Town, South Africa - Thiocy_expt_1000_biof (version 2) | ecosystem: Engineered > Bioreactor > Thiocyanate-remediating >... | reverse complement strand
CCGGAATTGTTTGCCGCCGAAAGCGGATGCCATCCTCCGCATCCAAAAGTGACGTTTCCGTTACCAACGCAGTCATTCCCCTCATCCCCTGGTAAATTTGTGCAAGTTTTGTTTCCCCTATCACAACGTCGCCATGCTCTTTTATGATTTCTTTAATCTCAGCACCCAGTTTGTCTGCCTGCTCTCTAAAACGCTTTTTTAGAATATCCATAATAAAATTTGAAAATTTAGGTATAAACTTACCGATGCGCTAAAGATAAATAATCGTTTGTGCCTCAACAAATTTCAAACTGATTTTTTAAAAAATTGCTATGACGTAGGTGGTGGTTATTTAGGCGTGGTTTGATAGAGCCTTAGCGCCACCAGCGAAAACACAAGATTAGGAATCCACGCGGCAAGAACGGGGTGAAAATTTCCCTTGACTGCAAATACAGTTGAAAACTGGTCAGCTATTACAAATATAGCGGCAATGATGATTCCTAAAGCCAAATGCAAACCACTCCCCACACGGGTTCTGCGGCATGCAATTACGGCCCCAATAAATGTGAGCAGGATAACGGTAAATGGTGTAGCCGATCTCTTGAAACGCTCAACTTTTAAAGCGTTCAGCCCTTCGGTACCACGCAATTCCTCTCTTTTAATAAACCTGATAAGCTCGGGCGTTGTGAGTTTATCTTTTAAATATTCATCGCGGACTAATTCTTCAGGCACTATATTGAGTCTCAACTGCTTCTCGGGGCTATGTGTAACTTTTTCTCCAAGGCTGTCAATATCCCGCTCCACCACCTGTAACGCTACCCAACGTTTTTTACCTCCTGTTGTATCCCACCTGATTGACTGCGCTCTAAGATTGTAAACCAGCTTACCTTTTTTGTTTACGCGGTCCATAAAAAACATCCCCCCTGTTTGCGTGGATGCATTAAAACTTTTCACACCCATGTAGGTTGAAGAATCAATTCTTTTATAAAAACAATCGGCTCAAACACCATCCCTCGCTTCGGTACCTGCTGTATAGTTATCGTTTTTATAAAGATAATTTTTCTTGAATTCAGTTTGAACAACATTCGCCTGGGGAACCACGTACCGCCTGCCAAAAAATAAAACAACTGCCAATAAAATACCGCCAATAATATAGGGCCGCAAAAAACGGTTGAAAGTGGTGCCACTTGCCAAAATTGCGATCACTTCGCTGCGCATGGCCATTTTACTGGTAAAGAATATTACAGCGATAAACGCAAACAGCGGAAACAGCAAACTCATGATCCAGGGAATAAAACCAAGATAGTACTTGGTAAAGATGTCCCAGTTAGACAGGCCGGTTTTTACAAAATCATCAGTTTTCTCGCTCGTATCCACGGCAACAGCGATCGTAGTGATCGCGATCATGCAGAAAACAAACGAAACCATAAATTTTTTGATGATATACCAGTCCAGCTTTTTCATTCAGTTGGCAAAAATAGGGTGAGATTGAGAATTTATAATTTTTGATTTAAGATTTGAGGTTTTTGTAACAGTTGAGGGTATAAAAGAAGCTGTGAGGATAAAGTTTAATAAAAGAGGTTTTGAGCTTTAGGTGTACTCTCTTATTTCCTCCTTCCGATTACAAATTCCTTAAACGATTTACAACCTCGTTTTTAATCTTTCAACCGTTCCCTGTTTCCAGCCTGCGAAATCGCCTGCTATAATGTGCTTTCGGGCCTCGCCTACCAACCATAAATAAAAACTTAAATTATGTACGCTTGCAATGGTGAGGCCAAGAATTTCGCCACTTTTAAACAAATGCCTTAAATAAGATTTACTGTAGTATTGGCTCATCTCACAAGGTAACCCCTCGTCAATAGGCGAATAATCAAATTCCCATTTTTTATTATCGATGTTGATGATTCCCTGCGTTGTAAACAGCATGGCATTGCGCCCGTTGCGCGTAGGCATTACGCAATCAAACATATCTACACCTAAACTAATACATTCCAAAATATTCCATGGCGTGCCTACACCCATTAAATATCGTGGCTTTTTAGTAGGCAGATGCTGGCAGCACCAGTCACAAATTTCATACATCACCGGTTCAGGTTCGCCAACACTGAGGCCGCCGATGGCATTGCCCGGCGCCTGCTTTGACGAAACATATTCGCAGGATTGCTTTCGCAGATCTTTATAAGTGGCACCCTGAACAATCGGGAAAAGGTTTTGAGTGTAGCCGTATTTATTCTGCGTAGCATTAAATTGGGTATAACATCTGTCAAGCCAGCGATGTGTCATCTCCAGGCTTTTGCGTGCATACCCATACTCGCTGCCGCCGGGTGGGCATTCGTCAAAAGCCATTATAATATCGCCGCCAATCGTACGCTGAATATCCATCACATTTTCAGGGGTGAACAAATGCCTGCTGCCGTCAATATGCGATTGAAAGGTAACACCCTCTTCTTTAATTTTTCTGGTACCGGCAAGTGAAAAAACCTGATAGCCGCCACTGTCTGTGAGGATGGGTTTTCGCCAGCCGTTAAATTGATGCAACCCTCCTGCCCTCTCCAACACTTCAAGCCCCGGACGTAAATACAAATGATAGGTATTTCCCAAAATAATCTGTGCTTCAACCTGTTGTTCGAGCTGTTGCTGCGACACCGCCTTCACAGATCCTGCCGTTCCCACCGGCATAAAAATCGGCGTTTCAATCGTTCCGTGGTCGGTAGTAATTACGCCCGCGCGAGCCGAAGAGCCGGCATCAGTATGCTGTAATTGAAATGATAAAGTAGCCATGGGCGACAAAAGTAATTCAATTAAGCCTCACGCCCAACCCCCCTTCCTTCGCAGGAGGACTGCATGAAAATTCTAAAAACAATTCACCACACTTATATTTGCGCCATGTTTTTTACCGGAGGCCATATTGTTTTTTATAGTTTGATTTTAGTTTCGGTTATCCTGCTGGCCTATTATATTTATTTTTTCAGAAGGTTGGCTTATTACAAACCGAAAATAAAGCGGGAAAGCCAGCAACATCCCGTTTCAGTAATTGTATGCGCAAAAGATGAAGCCGAAAACCTTGCTAAAAACCTTCCCGAATTGATTTTGCAGCGTTATAGCAGCTCGCTACAAACGATGATTGTAAACGACAACTCTACCGACGATAGCAAGTTTATTTTACAGGAATTCAACAGGACGTTTAAGGCTCTCACAATAATTGACCTTGAAAACGAGGCCAAACCGGTTAACGGTAAAAAACATCCGCTTTCAGTTGGCATAAGGCAAGCGAGCCACGAAATTCTTCTGCTCACCGATGCAGACTGTGTTCCTGCCTCGGAACATTGGGTGCAAAAAATGCAGGCTGCTTACGAGGATGGGATTGATATTGTTTTGGGTTATGGCGCCTATAAAAAATGGCCAGGGTTTTTAAATAAGATGATCAGGTTTGAAACCTTTCACGCTGCTTTACAATATTTGTCTTACGCGCTCGCGGGGCAGGCATACATGGGTGTGGGAAGAAATTTGAGTTATAAAAAAAGCCTGTTCCTCAACAATAACGGTTTTGCGTCGATAAATCATTTGCCTGGCGGCGATGACGATCTGTTTATAAATAAAGTGGCTACAAAAACAAATACTGCGATTGTTATTGACCCCGAAGCTCATACTTTAAGCGAACCGAAAAAAACATGGAAAGCCTGGAGGCGGCAGAAAACAAGGCATTTCAGCACATCAAAATATTATAAACCAAAACATAAATTTTTGTTGAGCCTCTACAGCCTTGTACATTTTTTGTTTTATCCCTTGATAATTGCCACGGCAATCATGTTTGATTGGCGGTTCGCTGTTACGATTTTGCTTGTCAAAAGTGTTATCCAGTATTTTATTTTTTCAAGAGTGATGAAAAAATTGAACGAAGCCGATCTTGTGAAATGGATTTTTGTAATGGACATCTGGATGGTATTTTATTATATTTTCTTTGCACCGATGTTGTTTAGGAAAGAATCAAATAGTTGGTAATATTTCGGGGTACGAGTTATGAGGTGCGGGATTGTGGGTTGCCCCGCACAAAGTGCGGCAAACAGTTCCACCCTCAATTCAAACCTTAATTATCTTTGCGGGCAATGGAAATCATACTAAAATATTTTTCAGAATTTACTGATGAGCAACTGAAACAATTTGCTGCGTTAGAGGATTTATATAAAGACTGGAACGAAAAAATAAACGTAATCAGCCGGAAGGATATTGACGGCCTCTACGAAAAACACGTGTTGCACTCATTGAGCATTGCGGCGGCTTTTCATTTTGCTGACGGAACTGAAATTGTTGACCTCGGGTGCGGTGGCGGATTTCCGGGCGTTCCGCTTGCAATATTTTTTCCCAAGGTACATTTTCATTTAGTTGACAGCAACGCAACACAGCCGTATTGAAGATATTAAGAACAGAAAGTTTGATTATGTTATCTCCCGCGCGGTTGCGCCGCTAAAAGATTTATGGCGAGGGAGCAAACCCTTGCTCGCCGATGCCAAAAAGCAAAACGCAAAAAGCGAAGATCTGGACGTAACACCAAAGGGTGTGAATCAAGCGCCCGCACTGATTTGTTTGAAAGGTGGTGACCTTGCAAAAGAAATTCAGGAAAGCCAGACCAGGCCGCAGGTTTTGCCAATTAAAGAAATTTTTGATGAACCATTTTTCGAGGAGAAATTTTTGGTATATGTGAAGAAATAATTTTGTGAAAACAAAATCACTATTGAACAGATAGAGACTGTTGATAAAGGAAGAATCGTATCAAAAGACAGTACGAACATAAAAGATAACGACGTGAAAGTGGGGAATTAATACTTCAGCTCTATTTTATTATTCCTTCTTTCCACATCAGCCATCCTGTGCGACGGGTCAATTTCTGCAATGCGCAGGTCCATCAATCTCTTTGAAGTTTCAATCGTGTACGTTTGATTTGTCCAGTACCACGGGCTGTAAACTGTTCGCGGAACAGCGCCATCTTCATCAGGCTTTGTGCCGTACATCAAATCGAGCGGCACATAATGCATTTCTTTAGAACCATCTTTAAATGTTAACTGCATATCAATCGGCATGGGCATTAATCCAATTCTTCTCATGCGAATTTTTGTTTTGCCGCCAACTTCCCAAAGGCTGTCGATGGCATAATCAATAGTGCGCGTGCTGTTGATCCAGTACTCACGGTACCAATCCAATTGCAGGCCCGTGTTTTTTTCAGCAAGCCGAAGAAAATCCTTGTCAGTTGGGGCTTTAAATTTCCATTTGTTATAAAAATTCAGCAAAACTTTGTCACGGCTTTTGGCGCCAATCACATATCCTAACTGCTCCAAAAAAATAGCTCCTTTAGTATATGCGGCAACGCCGTAAGCCATATTGGTATTAAAATGATCTGCATGAGTGGCCAACGGTTCTTCAAAACCGCTTTTAGTAAATCTTACATACCTGTCGTAATCATCGGTATGTACCGAATCATTTTTATTATTTAAAAATGCTTTTGACCTGTTTTCGGCGTAGGACGTGAAGCCCTCATCCATCCAGCTATACAGGCTTTCATTAAAGCCCAAAACGCCCTGATACCAACTGTGCAGCCACTCATGCAACCAGGCCCCCGGACTCGAAAGCAGGGTCCCCATCGGGTACTCCATGCCGCCATCGCCGCCGGTGATGAATGAATACTGTTTGTACGCGTATGCGCCAAAGTTTTTCTTTAAGAAAGGATAAACCTTTTCGGCTGCAACCAAAATATCTTCCCAGGCTTTAGGAGTGGTTTTGGCAGGCTTATACAAAAGGTGCAGTGTAATGCCATCGTCAATGGTTTTAGACTTGTGTGTGAAGCCGGGATCCGCCGCCCACATAAAATCATGAACATTTGGCGCTGTAAATTTCCAGGTTAGTTTATCGCCGGCCGGCCGCATCACTTTCGCTCCTGCAGCCTCGTATCCATAGCCGATTTGATTGGCGTTATTCAGATAACCGGTGCCGCCTAAAATATAACTTTTATCAATAGTGATATTTACATCAAAATCCCCGAACGATCCATAAAATTCCCTGCCAACATAGGGTGTAGGATGCCAGCCATCCACATCATAGCCCGCCATGCGGGGGTACCATTGACTCATAGAATAACGAACCTTAGTATCAGGATTATCGCGGCCACTGCGCCTTATTTGCAAAGGAACCTGAGCCTCAAAATTCATGTCAAAAATTACTTTCTGTTTTGGTAAAATGGGTTTCGAAAGATGCACCATCATAACCGTTTCATAAACGTCAAACTTTTGCTCAACGCCATTCATCTTTAAGGACAAAATTTTCTGATACCCAATTTCATCGGGCTTTAAGCTGCTGATCCTGTCTTTAACGCGGCTATCCCAATCGCGGGCTTTAGCATTAATTTCAAAACTTCCCTGCCGCTGGCTGCGCTGGTCCATCATACTGCCGGGCTGAAACGCATTCCAGTATAAATGATAAAAAACTTTGTCAAGTGTATCCGGCGAGTTGTTCCAGTATTCAAGTTTTTGCTTACCGGTGAAACGGTTGGTGCGAACATTCATATCAATATCCATCACATATTTCACCTTTTGTTGCCAATAACCGCTCTGCGCACCAACAATGCCAATACTCAAAGAAAGTATTACCAAAAAAAATAATCGCTTCATGTTTAATTCAAATATTTTATCGTACCCGCGAAATCCTTATCACTTTTCCGTTTTCGTTTAAATAAATATACCGATTGTTAAACGAATCGTTTTTCAGTTTAATACGATACTCTTCAATACCACTGGGCAAATAAACCAGGGTTGTTTCCAATACATCCTTTTTGCCATACTTCGTACTTTTCAGGCCCTTTTTCACTTTTGATGGAAGCCGGTTGTAATCATAATCCATCAATGAATAGCGCCATTCATTCTTTTCGTAGGAGGCGAGATAATGTTCGCCTTTCATTTTAAAATCCACCTCCGATGCCCTCCATTTTTTATTAACCTTAATATTGGTGGCATATGGATACTGCATGTAAAAAAGATCACTAATCCCCGGCGGAACTTTTTCATCCTGAGCATTTGAAAATCCGTATAAAAAAATAAAAACTGAAATACAAAATAAATGCCTCATAGTATTTTTAAGATGGCTACGGGAAACCCAAAGTTGCCCGGCTATTTTTTTAACATTTTATTGCAAAACGCGCGTACCAGGCCTCAGCGCGCAGAATTGCAATATAACGGCTTTGGTACAATTTTCGCACCACAACAGCAAAAATCATTTTCTATGAAAAATTTTTTACTTGTATTTGCTGCAATTACGGTAACCGGTTGCAACCTCAGTACTGAAACCAAAGCTGACGTGGATAATGATTCCGTAGTTGTTATGCCGGAATCACCGGCAGAGCCAAATACACCTCAGGCAAACCTCGAAAATTGCTATCGTTTCGTGGCGCAAAAAGACACTTACGACATCCGGCTAACTAAAACAGGAAATAACGTAAATGGTTCAATGCATTTCAACAATTATCAAAAAGATGATAGCAGGGGAAGTTTTAACGGTTCGGTCGTAAAAGATAATATCATTAAAGTGATTTACAAATTCGAATCAGAGGGCATGAAAAGTACGCGCGAAATATTTTTGAAAGACAATGGTGGCGAACTTATAACAGGCGTTGGCGAAGAAGATGTAAAAGGCGATTCGGCTTTTGTAAAAAATCCTGATGCCATTCAATTCTCCGGCCCTGTTTACAAAAAAGTGGATTGCGGCGAAATGAAATAATATTCCCTCATTGCAGTTTTAGGAAGTGAAAAAATTTTAGCAACTAAAAAACGAACTCCCGCTATTTTGACGCGGGAGTTCGTTCTAAGATTAAACGAGGTTGCCTATTTTTTTTCAGGCCTCAACACAGCAGTCACTTTATTATTACCGCTAAAAATTTTCTTCGCGGCATCCTGCACAGATTGTGTCGTAAGCGCGTTCACATATTTCTCATAATTCAAAAAGAGGTCAACATTTTTATTTTCCAGCTTTGAAGTCAAAATATAATTCAGCCATGTACCATTTTGCTTCATAGCAGTGCGCCGGCTTTCAATCCATTGCATTTTTACTTTATCCAAATTCTCTTTAGATGGCCCTTTCAATTTGATACTTTCAATTTCACTGTTCATTGCTTTTAACAGCGTATCAATTTTATCAGGACCAGTAGGAAGTTGAATAAATGATGAATAGTTTTGATAAGGATATTTATTAACGTCGATACTTATTCCTCCCCCATAAATACCTTGTATCTTCTCTCTCAATTCTTCTATTATCCGAATGTTCAAGACCTCTTTTACAGCTTCAACTCTCAACGCCATGTCATCGCTATACGGCATTTCTACGTTCATTATTTCAAGTATTAGACTTTTCTCTGCTTGGCCTTTGTAAACATTTAATGTTTTAGTGCCTTTAATCGGTCTCAACCCATTGTCTTTATAATTAAAATTCTTTTTTACAGAAGGTAATCCACCAATGTATTTTTCAACAAGGGGTTTTAGTTTTGCTTCGTCAAAACTACCGACAAAAGCAAAATTCATTCCGTGGGCATTACCAAAACGCTCTTTGTAAATTTCCAAAGCTCGGTTCATATCGACCTTGTCAAAATATTCGGGCTTTGGCACAGCAATCGGAGTTAATGGACTATTGTTGTAAAATGTTTTCACTAACGTATCAATAAAAGAAGTCTGAGGGTCTGCAAGAATGAATTGTAGCTGTGATTTATTTCTTTGAATATAAGATTTAAACAATGCTTCATCCACTCTCGGCGATGTGGCTTTCAGATACAACAACTGCAGCATTGTTTCCAAATCCTTTACGCTGCTGCTACCGGAAAAACCATCAGTAGTTGCCGTTAAAGCTGCGCCTGCACTGGCAGTTTTTCCAGACATTACTTTTTGCATATCGGTTGGCGAAAAATCTCCAAAACCCATTGCATTTACAACGCCCAAAGCGTAAGCTGCATTGTATTTATCGCCAACGCTGTAATTGCTTGTGCCGCCAAACCTGCGGGCGCCAAGCTGAATTTCGTCATCTTTGAAATCTGTTTTCTTAATGGTGACAGTGGTTCCGTTGCTCAAATTCCACGTTTTGGTCCCTAACTTAGCATCAGTCGTTTCTTTAATGATTTTACCCGGAACAGGTTCTTTGTTCAATAGTTTTGTGGCGATTGCTTTCTCTTCGTAGGGAGTGATATCCGTTCTGGAAGCTACCGAAACCGCCGTTGAAATCAAATCCTGCTCTGTTGGCAATTTGTCTGACTCAGGGCCTGACATTGAAACAAAGAACTCAGGAGTTTTTTGCAGTAATTTTGAAATGCCATTCACGTCTGCAAGTGTAATTTGTGGCACCAACGCTTTGTAATAATCGTACTCAACGGCTATGCCGGGGATCGGTTCATGCTCTAAAAAATTACGAATGTACTCGGCCACGTAATTTCCCGACTCGTTTTTCTCACGTTCATTATACGCCTTCTCCATGCTTGCAAGCATATTCATTTTAGCCCTGTCTAATTCGCTTTGGGTAAAGCCAAAGCGTTTTGCCTTTTCCACTTCTTCCATCAATACCGCAAGGCCTTTTTTCGCCACGTCTGCCGTGGCAATTCCCGCAACAGCATTGAACTGGTCGTAGCCCCGCGCATAACTATTAAAATAACCGTACCCATACAGGAACGGAGGATTTTCTTTTTGTGTCAATTCACGTAATCGCTGGTTTAAAAGTGAAGTAAAAATTCCTTTTACCAACTCGTCTTTGTATTGGCCGATTGTAACTGCCTGTATAGCCGGAAAGGCGCTGTAAGCAAGTGAAACGCTGTAGCCGGTGGCTTCTTTATCAGTAACCACTTTTGCACTGTTCGCAGTGTAAGCGGGCACATCTGTTGCGGTTCTCGAACGCGGAGAAGCGGGATTTACCAACCCGCTAAAATGTTTTTTTACCAGAGCTTCGGCAGTTGCCGCGGGAACATCACCAACCACTATAACAGCCATCAGATCCGGGCGATACCAATCCTTATAAAACCTGCGGATGGCATCGGGCTTAAAGTTTTTAATGATTGAATCAGCACCAATCGGCAACCTGTCAGCAGACTTACTGCCGGCGAAAAGGTGTGGGTAAGTTTGCCTGAACATCCGGTCCTGGGCGCCTTTGCCTAATCGGCTTTCTTCCAAAATAATGGCGCGTTCGCTTTCAATATCTTCATCCAGATAAGTAACATTATGAGCCCAGTCTTCCAAAACCTGAAATCCTTTTTCAAGGTTACCTGGCTTGTCGGTTGGGATCGGCAACATGTAAACTGTTTCGTCAAAACTGGTGTAAGCATTCAGGTCGTTACCAAAACCCACACCGATATTTTGCAAGAAGCTGACGATCTCGTTCTTTTTAAAATTCTTTGTACCATTGAACGCCATGTGTTCTGCCATGTGCGCAAGGCCCTGCTGATCGGCATCCTCCATGATGGAACCGGTGTTTACTACCAGCCTCAGTTCAACTTTTTGTTCGGGTTTTTTGTTCTCCCTGATGTAATAGGCAAGGCCGTTAGACAACTTGCCGATCTTCACTTTTGGGTCGAGGGGAATTTTATCTGTTAGGTTTACCTGCGCGAAACCGGCAAAATTCGCAATCAGAAAGAACGCAATCAGCAGCCGCTTTTTCATAAAGTCAATTTGTATCATATTTATTGTTTTTTTGAATTAGAACTTGTTTAAACTTTAATTTTTCTTAAAAATCTGGTGATAAAAGCCAGCCAATGCAATCCCATCCACGTAAAGATTTTCTTTTCGTAGCGTACCAGTAGGGCTTTGAACGCATCAAGCCACGCAT
>Ga0066256_1004016_pt2 | contig 10816 bp, 9 predicted proteins | sample ThiBio_1000_biof_FD_87107 | JGI IMG/M metagenome (GOLD analysis project Ga0066256, IMG submission 87107) | Wastewater bioreactor microbial communities from Cape Town, South Africa - Thiocy_expt_1000_biof (version 2) | ecosystem: Engineered > Bioreactor > Thiocyanate-remediating >... | reverse complement strand
GACCGGTTCTGAGGGCGTATCGCCGATCCATTTAAGCCGACGGCAAGGATTATGATCGATTGTCTGGACGTGCGGGCGCCATGGCCCCGCCTGTTCCAGGCAAATCTTCTTGAGCTCACTTTCCGGACTGCCCGCGTCTGAGCCCGCCCCGATCGCCGATCCGACGGCGCCGCGATCGCACGCCTCGTCCGGCCTGATCGCCGCCACGCCGCTCCTGGCGCTGCTGGCGGCGCTGGTCTCGCTCGTCTTCGTCAACCAGATCCTGGCCCAGGTCTGGCAGACGGGCCGCTTCTACGACACCGACGATGCGATGCGCCTGGTGCAGGTGCGCGACTTCCTCGCCGGCCAGGGCTGGTACGATCTCGTCGCCCATCGTCTCAATCCGCCCGATGGCATGCTGTCGCACTGGTCGCGGATCGTCGACACGCCCTTGGCCGGGCTGGTGCTGCTCTTCTCGCTTTTCACCGCTCGTGAGCAGGCGGAAATCCTGGCGCGGCTCGTCTTTCCGTTCCTGATGCATATCGCCTATTACGCGGCGCTTTTCGCCCTGATCCGGCGATTGACGAACGATGTTGGCGTGATCGCCGGCCTCTTCCTCGCCATCTTCATGGCGATCACCAACATTCAGTTCATGCCGGGGCGGATCGATCATCACGGGCCGCAAATCTTCCTCTTGGTGCTGATGGCCTTGACGGTGGTGCGCATGATTCTGGACAGCGATCGACGCGCCGCCTGGATGCTGGGCGGCGCGATCGCTTTGTCGTTCGCAATCTCCATCGAGAACATGCCTTTCATCGCCGCCCTCCTGGCGGTGCTAGCGATCGCGTGGGCATGCCGCTTGCAAACCCTGCCGTCGACCCTGCGCCCGCTTGGCCTGTCGCTGCTTGTCTGCGTTCCCCTCGCCTTCGTCATCATCGTACCGCCCAGCCGCTATCTCGATCCGGTCGCCGATGCTTTCAGCCTGGGGCATGTCGTCTTGCTGATGCTGGCCGGCATCGCCTGCTGCGCGGCCGCAACGGTGCGGATCGAAACGACGCACCGGCGCTGGCTCTCGCTCGTGGCTTTTGGCGTGGCCTGCCTGGCGCTGACAGCGCTGGCTTTTCCCTATTTGCCGCCCGATCCGCTGGCGGCGGTCGTTCCGCTGGTCCGGCGGTTCTGGTTATCGCGCGTGCGCGAAGCGCTGCCACTGCTGGTCATCGTCTCGAAAACGCCGCTCGACTCCGTGCAGTATATCGGTCCCTTCACCTGCGGCGTGATCGCCGTCCTTACCGCCGTCATTCTGCATTCGGGCGCGCAACGCTGGGCGTGGATCACCATCGCCGTGCTCGTCATCCTCGGCACGCTCGGCACGTTCTGGCAGGTGCGGGTCAGTACCTCGACCCTGCCCTTCATCGTGGTGGCGGGAGCCTGGGCGGTCTCGGCTTTGTGCGCCCATCTCGCGCGAAACAACAGCAGGTTCGTCGCCCTCAAGGGCGCGGCGCTGGCGATCCTGTTCAGCGTCATCACGTGGAACATGGCAACGGAACCGCTGCGCTCGGCCGAACCTACGTCGGATGGCGCCGGCAGTTGTTTCGACACCGCCGCCTATCGCCCGCTGCGTGACCTGCCGCGCCAACTGACGTTGGCGACGATCGATCAAGGCCCCTATGTTCTGGCTTTCTCGCCACATCCGGTGGTCGCCGCCGCCTATCATCGCAACAACCGCGGCAATCATCTGCTGATCGAGGCGATGACGTCCGATCCCGAGACGGCGCGCAAGCTGATCGAAACCGCCGGCGCGAAACTGCTTGTCTATTGCCCAACCGGCCCCGAATTCAAAGGCTATGCGAAGGAAGCGCCACAGGGGCTGGCGGCAGCCCTGCGCGACGGGCTGCCATCGTGGCTGACGCCGGTCGGCGATCAGAGCGGTGCCATCAAAATTCTGGCCGTTCGATAGGCACAATAAAAAATCCCGGCGCTGGGCGGCGCCGGGATTCGATTTTTCGCTTCAGGCTTGATTATTCGCCGGCAGCCGGTTCGTCGGCGGCCGCAGCCTTGCGTTCAGCCGCTTCCTTGGCTTCCAGATCTTCACCCGTCGCCTGATCGACCACGCGCATGGACAGACGCACCTTGCCGCGATCGTCGAAGCCGAGCAGTTTCACCTTCACCTTGTCGCCTTCCTTGACGACGTCGGTGGTCTTCTGCACGCGCTGCTTGGAGAGCTGCGAGATGTGAACGAGACCGTCCTTCGAGCCGAAGAAGTTGACGAAAGCGCCGAATTCCATGGTCTTGACCACGGTGCCTTCGTAGATCTGGCCGACTTCCGGATCGGACGCGATCGACTTGATCCAGTTGATCGCCGCCTTGATCGAATTGCCATCGGACGAGGCGATCTTCACGGTGCCGTCGTCCTCGATGTTGACCTTGGCGCCGGTCTTCTCGACGATCTCGCGGATCACCTTGCCGCCGGTGCCGATCACTTCACGGATCTTGTCGGTCGGGATCTTCATCGTTTCGATGCGCGGCGCGAATTCGCCGAGCTCGGCACGGGCCGTGTTCAGCGCCTTCGACATCTCGCCGAGGATGTGCAAGCGGCCATCCTTCGCCTGACCGAGAGCGACCTTCATGATCTCTTCGGTGATGCCGGCGATCTTGATGTCCATCTGCAGCGAGGTGACGCCCTGTTCGGTGCCCGCCACCTTGAAGTCCATGTCGCCGAGATGGTCCTCGTCACCGAGAATATCGGAGAGCACCGCGAAGCGCTCGCCTTCCAGGATGAGACCCATGGCGATACCGGCGGTCAGCAGCTGCAGCGGCACGCCGGCATCCATCAGCGCCAGCGGCGAACCGCAAACGGTCGCCATCGACGAGGAGCCGTTCGACTCGGTGATCTCCGAGACGCCGCGGATCGTGTAGGGGAATTCCGCCGCCGTCGGCAGCATCGGGCGAATGGCGCGCCAGGCGAGCTTGCCGTGGCCGATTTCGCGGCGGCCGGGCGAGCCCATGCGGCCGGTTTCACCGACGCTGTAGGGAGGGAAGTTGTAGTGGAGCAGGAAGCGCTCCTTGTAGGTGCCTTCCAGCGAATCGATGAACTGCTCGTCTTCGCCGGTGCCGAGCGTGGCAACGACCAAAGCCTGCGTCTCGCCACGGGTAAACAGCGCCGAGCCGTGCGTGCGCGGCAGAACGCCGACCTGCGCCAGGATCGGACGCACGGTCTTCACGTCGCGGCCGTCGATACGCACGCCGGTGTCGAGAATGTTTCCGCGCACGACCTTCGCCTGCAGATCGTGGAAGGCTTCGCCGACCTTCTGCTTGTCGAATTTCGGCTCCTGGCCTTCCGGCAGCAGAGCGGCGTTGACCTTCGCCTTCACCGCATCGACAGCGGCGTAGCGCAGCTGCTTGACGGTGTTCTTATAGGCTTCGCGCAGTTCGGCTTCAGCGATCTGGCTGACGGCCGCTTCGACATCGGATTTGTCGACGACCTTGAGATCGCGCGGCTCCTTGGCGGCCTTCTCGGCCAGGCGGATGATCGCGTCGATCACCGGCTGGAAACCGCGATGGCCGGTCATCACCGCTTCGAGCATGACCTCTTCGGAGAGTTCCTGCGCTTCGGATTCGACCATCAGCACCGCATCCTGCGTGCCGGCGACAACGAGATCGAGACCGGATTCCTTCATCTCATCGATGGTCGGGTTGAGCTTCAGCTCGCCCTTGACCCAGCCGACGCGGGCGCCACCGATGGGGCCCATGAAGGGAATGCCGGAAATGGTGAGCGCGGCGGAGGCCGCCACCATCGCCAGCACATCCGGATCGTTTTCGAGATCGTGCGAGAGCACGGTGACGACGACCTGGGTGTCGTGGCGATAGCCTTCCGGAAACAGCGGGCGGATCGGACGGTCGATCAGGCGGGAGACCAAGGTCTCCTTTTCCGACGGACGGCCTTCACGCTTGAAATAGCCGCCAGGAATGCGGCCGGCCGCGAAGGCCTTTTCCTGATAGTTGACGGTGAGGGGGAAGAAATCGACGCCAGGCTTGGGCGCCTTGGCGGACACGACGGTGGCCAGAACGGAGGTTTCGCCCCAGGTGGCGAAAACGGCGCCGTCGGCCTGGCGCGCGATGCGGCCGGTTTCCAGAACGAGCTTGCGCCCGGCCCAGTCCAGGGTTTCGCGATGAATTTCGAACATCAATCAGTCTTTCATGGTTGCGGGAACGCAAAAGGCCATGAGCAAGACGGCGAGAAGCTGTCCGTGAGACGCGATGTCCCGATCGTGACAGCTTCCGGCGATCCTGCCATGGCGCGATTTCTTTCCCGGACAGGAAGGCGGCCCCATGCCGCCATCCAAACTCCCCGCCTGCCCTCAGGCGGGGATGAGCATTCGTTTAGCGACGAATGCCGAGGCGCTCGATGAGAGCCTTGTAACGCGCTTCATCCCGCTTCTTCACATAATCGAGAAGCTGGCGGCGCTGGGAGACCAACTTTAGGAGGCCGCGACGCGAATGGTTGTCCTTCACGTGGGTCTTGAAGTGGCCGGTCAGGTTGGCGATACGCTCGGTCAGGATGGCGACCTGGACCTCGGGCGAGCCCGTGTCATTGGCCTTGGTGGCATATTCCTTCACAAGCGTCTGCTTGCGTTCAGCAGTGATCGACATCGGTGGTCCTTCTCAATCAAGTAAACGCGGCTAACTTCAATAAAATCAGTTAGTTCCGCAAAAATCCACCGTTGGGGCCAGGCCGGGATGTCGTCCAGCACGGTCACAAGCAGGCGCGACGCCGCAGGATCATTCCCGCTGCGCTGGCGCGCTTATACACGAATTGCGGCGTGGCGCCAGTCCGTTACCGGATTCAATAGCAGCTGACGAATTCGCGGAAGACCCAGCCGACCGGCCGGCCGTCCATACGGGTGATGCGAGCCCAGATCTTGCCGCGCGCATCGTCTTCCGTTTCGACCATCTGCACCTGGGCGCCGTTGGGCAATTGGCCGATGACGCGGCCCTGCGGGGCTGAGCGCACGTTGAGCGGCGTGCCCGTCGGGTCCATGACCTTGCAGCGATCGGCCAGCGCTTGCGTGGCGAAGATCGCACTAAAGCCCACGACGGTAAGGAGAGCGGATTTTCGAGTCAGTTTCATGGGATGTCTCCCGAGGCGTCAGAACACGCCGCGGGAGAGATGACCCAAGGCGCGAGGCAAAATCGCGCCACGATTTGCCTTAGAACGGCAGATTGAATACGCGGCTCGGCACCAGCTCGCCGTGCGAAACCGCACCGAAAGCCACCGGCACGCCGCCGCAGGCGGCGTAGGCGACACCCTCAGCCGGGGCATCGCGGCCGCGCAGAATCAACGACTGGCCACGGCGCAGGCGCGCGGCGCCATCGCGGTCGACGACGACGCAGGGCAGTTCCGTCAGGCCCGCTTCCACCGACAGCATGAAGGCCGGCGCCTCGACGCCCGCCTCTTCGATCTCCGCCAACGGATCGGCATCGTCTTCATAGAAGGGACCGACACGGGTGCGGCGCAGCGCCGTGACATGACCGAGGCAGCCGAGCAGGCGGCCAAGATCGCGCGCGATGGCGCGCACATAAGTGCCCTTACCGCATTCGGCTTCGAGCACGGCTTCCTCTGATGTCGACGAGACGAGACGCAGAGCGTGAATGGTCACCTCGCGCGGCGCAATCTCGAAGGTGGCGCCATCACGCGCCAGATCGTAAGCGCGCTCGCCGTCGATCTTGATCGCCGAATAGGCCGGCGGCGTCTGCATGATCGTGCCGATGAAGCGCGGCAGTTGCGCTTCCACCTCTTCGCGCGTCGGGCGCGCCTCGGAATGGCGCACCGGCGTGCCGTCGGCATCGTCGCTGTCGGTTTCGGTGCCCCATTTGACGGTGAAGCGATAGGCCTTCTCGCCATCCTGCACGAAGGGCACGGTCTTGGTCGCTTCGCCGAAGGCGACGGGCAGAAGACCGGAGGCCAGCGGATCAAGCGTGCCGGCATGGCCCGCTTTCTTCGCATTGAAGATGCGCTTCAGGCGCGACACCGCATGGGTCGAGGTCATGCCGATGGGCTTGTCGAGGATGATCCAGCCATTGACCTCGACGCGCTTCGATTTCGGGGCGTTCATTCTACGGCTCGCGGCGGGTGGCGTCGGGCAGCGGCGCGGGGCCGTCTTGGGCGGGCGAATCTTGGGATGACGGATCTTGAGAAGAAGACTCCTGATTCAAATCCTGGCGCACGCGCGGCGAATTCAACAGCGCGTCGATGCGGGCGGAATTGTCGAAACTGTCGTCCATCTTGAAGCGGATTTCAGGTGCGAATTTCAGGTTGATCTTGCGGGCGACTTCGCCGCGCAGGAATTTCTTGTGGTGGTCGAGCGCCTTCAGCACCTCGGTGGCATCCTTGCCGCCCAACGGCATGACGAAGATCGTCGCCAGCTTGAGATCGGGACTCATCTTCACCTTGGGAACGGTGACCACATGAGCGTCGAGAACCGCATCGTTGAGCGCACCGCGCGCCAACAGTTCCGACATGGCGTGACGAACCAATTCACCAACGCGCAACATGCGCTGGGACGGCTCGCCGCCCTTTTGATGATTACGGGACATGACATTCTCCAACGCGCGGGGATTTCTCCCCGCGCCTACAAATCGATCAGCGTTTTGCGATCAGCGTTTTGAGTTTCTTGCGATCTTCCTGGAACAAAGCGCTTACAGGGAGCGCTTCACTTCCTCCACGCGGTAGCACTCAATGACATCGCCTGCGCGCATGTCCTGATAATTCTCGAAGGCCATACCGCATTCCTGGCCGGCGACGACTTCCTTCACTTCGTCCTTGAAGCGCTTCAGGGTCGACAGCTTGCCTTCGTGGACGACAACGTTGTCGCGGATCAGGCGCACGCTCGCGCCACGCTCGACCCGTCCATCGGTGACGCGGCAGCCGGCCACCTTGCCGACCTTGGAAATGTTGAACACTTCCAGGATCTGCGCGTTGCCCAACATCTCTTCGCGCAAAGTCGGCGACAGAAGGCCGGACATGGCGCTCTTCACGTCGTCAACGAGGTTGTAGATGATGTTGTAGTAACGGATTTCGAGAGCAAGCCGCTCCGACGCCTCGCGCGCTTCCTTATGCGCGCGCACGTTGAAGCCGATCAGCACGGCGCCCGAGGCTTCCGCCAGAGCCACGTCCGATTCGGTGATACCGCCGACGCCGGCATGGACGATGCGCGCCGCCACTTCGTCGGTGCCGAGCTTGTCGAGCGCCGCGATGATGGCTTCGACCGAACCCTGCACGTCGCCCTTGATGACGAGCGGGAATTCCTTCAGGCCCGCCGTCTTCAACTGGCTCATCATTTCGACGAGCGAGCGGCCGGCACCGGCGCCACGCGCCGCCGCCTGATCGCGCTTGAGACGTTCGCGATAATCCGTGACTTCACGGGCGCGCGCTTCCGATTCGACGACCGCGACGCGGTCGCCGGCATCGGGCGCACCATTGAAGCCGAGCACTTCGACGGGGAACGAGGGACCGGCGGCCTGCACGTTCTTGCCCTTGTCGTCGAGCAGCGCACGCACACGACCCGATTGCGAACCGGCGACGATGATGTCGCCAACCCGCATCGTGCCACGCTGCACCAGGACGGTCGCCACAGGACCGCGGCCGCGATCGAGGCGCGCCTCGATGACGGTGCCTTCGGCCGCGCGATCGGGATTGGCCCGCAGGTCGAGCAGTTCGGCCTGCAGCGCAATGGCTTCGAGCAGCTTGTCGAGGTTCTGCTGCTTGAGCGCCGAGACTTCGACTTCCAAGGTCTCGCCGCCCATGGTTTCGACCTGCACTTCATATTGCAGCAGTTCGGCGCGTACGCGCTCGGGCTTGGCGTCGGGCTTATCGATCTTGTTGATCGCCACGATGATCGGCACTTTCGCCGCACGCGCATGGCTGATCGCTTCGATCGTCTGCGGCATCACGCCGTCATCGGCGGCAACGACGAGCACGACGATGTCGGTGACCTTGGCGCCGCGCGCGCGCATGGCGGTGAACGCGGCGTGGCCCGGCGTATCGATGAAGGTGATCGGCGCGCCATTGGGCGCGATGACCTGATAGGCACCGATATGCTGGGTGATGCCGCCGGCTTCACCCGACACGACATTGGCCGAGCGAATGGCATCGAGCAGCGAAGTCTTGCCGTGGTCGACGTGGCCCATGATGGTGACGACAGGCGGGCGCGGCACCAGATGATCGTCGACGTCAGGCGTATCGAAGAGACCTTCTTCGACGTCGGACTCGGCGACGCGCTTGACCGTATGGCCCAGTTCCTCGGCCACGAGCTCCGCGGTGTCCGCATCGATCACGTCGGTGATCTTGTGCATCTGGCCCTGCTTCATCAGCAGGCGCACCACGTCCACGCCACGCTCCGACATGCGGTTGGCGAGTTCCTGGATGGTGATGGTTTCCGGCAGGATGACTTCGCGCGACAGCTTTTCCTTCGGCTGGCCGAACATCTTGCCTTGCAGACGCTGCTGGCGGCGCCGGAAGGAGGCTTCCGAACGCATCCGGCCATCGTCTTCGGCGGTGGCGCTGGTGACCGTCAGACGGCCGCGATTCTTCTGCTCGGTACCACGGGTCGGGCGGGCCGGCAGAACGACCTTCACGGGCACGCCCGGTCGACGAATGATACGCTTGGCCTCTTCCTCGTTCTCCTGCGTCGGTCGCGGCGCGGCCGGAGCCGCGGCCATGGCGGCGGTCGCATCGGCAGGACGGCGCGGCGGCGTGGACGGCGCAGGCGCCGGTGCGGCGGCAGCCGGCGCGGCCGGCTGGCCATCCGTGCCGAGGCGGCGCTTGGCCTCTTCCTCGCCGCGACGCTTGGCTTCGGTCTCCTGGTGGCGGCGCGTCTCTTCCTCGCGCTTGCGCGCTTCGGCGGCTTCACGCTCGACCTTTTCGGCGGCCTCACGCTCGGCGCGGGCCTTGGCCTCGATCTCGGCAACGCGGCGCTCTTCCTCTTCACGCCCACGGGCGTCGGTGAGCGCGCGCTCGCGAATTTCGATCTCGCGATCGGTCAGCGTGCGCAGCACGACGCCGCTCGATGAACGCTCGACCTGATCGCCACGTCCCGGCTGCGGACGCGCGGCGCGGCCCGACGGCGTGGCGGCGGGAGGCGGCGGCGCGGCTGGCTTGACGGGTGCGGGAGCCGGCGCCTCGGCGCGCACGCCAGGCTTCGCCGGCGGTGCGCCAACGGTACGGGTCTTCACCTTTTCGACGACGACCTGCTTGGTGCGCCCGTGCGAAAAACTTTGCCGCACGGTGCCCTGTTCCACCGGACGCTTGAGAGTCAGCGTCTTCGATGCAACGTGCAGGGTCTTGTCGCCAGAATCTTTCGTTTCACTCATACGTTTCATATCCCCGGGGCCATGCCCGAAATTCAGTCGTCCCGTCCGCCGAAAGATGAGTCGCCGTGCGCGGAGTCATCGCCGATCTGACCCGCGCCGTGAGCGCCGGAGAGATGGCCACGATAGCGAGCCAACCGCCCGCACCGAGCGAGGAATGCCAAACTGGCGGCACCCCGCCGGAGCGCAGCATGTATCACATTTGAGCGGCCCAATGCCAAATCCAATTGCGACGACTGAAATAAATCGACAATCGGAACCGTTTCCGCCGCGCCGGGGGGGGCGGCCCGCGGCGCGGGGCCCTTTTCCGCCCCCCCGCCCGGCCCCCCGCCGGGGGTTCGCAGCGGCCCACCCCCGCCCCGGCGGGGGGCCTGCCCCTCGCTTTGCGCGGCGCCCACCCCCCCCAGCCCCGCCTTATGGCCCATGGCCGGGCTCTGCAAAGCACCCCGTTCGAGGGGCGCACCCCCGCCCCCGGCGAGTTTTTGGGGTGCTTTGACCGCCGTTTTCAGCCCGCGTGCGAAGGAACCGCCCTTCACCGCCTGACGAACGGTGGCCGCATCCGCCGAAACCCAGACACCCCGGCCGGGCAAACGCCGGCGAATGTCAGGCACCACGTCACCGGCAGGGCCGGCGACGAAGCGAATCATCTCGTCTGGCGACAGGCGCGCACGGGTGACGACGCAGGTCCGTTCCGGGCCTGCCTCCTCGTCCATGTCGTTCGGCCGGGCCGTCACGACGCGCTCTCCGCCTGGGGCCGATTAGCTGGCCTGCGCCGAATCGTCGGCGTCGGTGGCCTCTTGAGCCTCCTCTTCCACCGGCGCTTCGATCCAGCCCGCCTTGACGCGCGCATTCATGATCAGGGCTTCAGCCTCCTCGCGGGAAATTTCGATGCCATCGAAATAGCCGGCATGTTTCGTCGTTTCGCCGTCCTTGCGCTCGCTCCAGCCGACGAGATCGTCGGTGGCGCAACCGGCCAGGTCTTCAATCGTCTTGACCTCGTTCTCGCCGAGCTTGACCAGCATGGCGGAGGTAAGGCCGTCGATCTCGCGCATTTCGTCGGCGACGCCGAGTTCCTTGCGCCGTGCATCGTTGGCGGCCTCGATCTGGGCGAGATGTTCGCGGGCGCGATTCTGAATTTCCTGCGCCGTCTCCTCGTCGAAACCTTCGATCGAAGCCAGTTCCGACACTTCGACGAAGGCCAGTTCTTCCACCGAACGGAAGCCTTCCGAGGCCAGGAGCTGACCGACGACTTCGTCGACGTCGAGGGCATTCATGAACGTGTTGGTGCGTTCGACGAATTCCTTCTGACGGCGCTCGGATTCCTCGGCCTCGGTGAGGATGTCGATATCCCAACCGGTGAGCTGCGAGGCGAGACGCACGTTCTGGCCGCGACGGCCGATGGCGAGCGAGAGCTGCTCGTCGGGCACGACCACTTCGATGCGCGAGGAATCTTCGTCGAGAACGACCTTCA